>SKEB01000057.1_pt1 | contig 166946 bp, 146 predicted proteins | sample 4826561 | NCBI WGS metagenome assembly SKEB01 (sample SAMN11008820, study PRJNA524170) | human gut metagenome | biome: Human fecal sample; material: Feces; isolation source: fecal sample from pouch patient p17 | host: Homo sapiens | place: Israel: Tel-Aviv | collected 2016-03-29 | reverse complement strand
GCACCAATGACAATGCACCTAGCGTGAAGCGGGTGGCATTGAAGAACATGGGGGACATCGAATCCATGCCCTGCACCTGCGCCACAAACGCAAAGCCCCAGATCAGCGCGGTCAGCAACAGGCACAACATACCCACAAGTTCTTGTCTTTTCACGGGGAGTCAGCCTACCGCCCAGATGTGTCGGGCATGAAAAAGCCCGGCCACATTGTGGTCGGGCTTGATGCGGTCGTATGCCGCGAATCAGTTCATGACTAATCCCTGTTGCCCAGCAACTGGAGGATGTAGAGGAACATGTTGATGAAGTCGAGGTAGAGGTTCAGCGCGCACAGGATCGAGATGCGCTTGATCATCTCGGGGCCCTGTGCGGCGTACTGCGCGAACGCGGCGCGTGTGAACTGCGCGTCGTAGATCGTCATGCCGGCGAACAGGATGATGCCGATCGCCGAGATGACCTTGAGCATCGTGTCGGTGGGCGCCACGAACATGAGGATCACCTGCGCCACAATCAGCACGATGAGCGCGATCATCAGCACCGGGCCGGCTTTGAGCATGTTCGCCTTGGTCGTCAGGCCGAACATCGTGAGCGCGAAGTAGAAGCCTGCGCTGATCAGGAACGCGAAGCCGATCGTGCCGAGGTTGTATGCCCCGAAGATCGTGCTCATCGTCACGCCCATCAGCGCCGCGAATATGTAGAAGCACACGCGCGCGGCGGCCGGCGACATCTTCATGACGCGCACGCCAAGGTAGACCGCCATGCCGATCTGCACAATCGCCGGCAGCCAGACGCCCAGCGCACCGGTGGCGCGCAGGAACGACACATAGAACCCGCTCATCTGTGTGAAGATGGCCACGGCCGCGGTGATGAGCAGGCCGATCGTCATCTCGCCATAGGCGCGCGTAATCGACACGTGCTCGGCACGCTCGTACGCGTATGCAGGCGTGGCATCGATTGTGGTTTGGCCCGCCTGCTGCCGCATGGTGTATTGCGACTGCGGACCATTAGGATAGCCCCCATAGGGCTGCTGGCCATATGTCATAATCCGTTGTTCCTTATCTGTTTTGGCTGCCCCTATTGTACGCGAAGAATTCGCCTACAATCTGAAAGTCTTCTGACAATACGATGGGAACGGTCCAATACGGTTGCTCCACTGCATTCAACACCGCCGCGCAAAGCGCTATTCCACCTCGCCCACGGTGAAGGCGGACGCTCATCAGTGGCATGCGAGCCATTCGACGGCGAGTTTGGTGCGGTTCGAGATGTTCGTCTTGGCCAGGATGTCGCTGATGCGGTTGCGCACCGTGCCTTCGCTCAGATACAGACGCCCCGCGATCTCGCGGTTGTCCAATCCTTCGGCCACGAGGGCTGCGATGCCCCGCTCACGGTCGGTAAGCACCGCGAACCGCGGGTCCTCCCCCACGCCCCCGTCCGGCACCACGGCTTCGCCCGGCGTCCCATGCAACGGCAGCTGGCCCAGGACCTCGGCGCCGAGCACCACCTGGCCCGCCATGACCGCCTGCACCGCCGGAACCACGGAGGCGACGTCCTGTTTGATCAGATAGCCCTTGGTATGCAGGTCGATGGCACGGCGGATATAGTCGGGGTCGGCGAATGTGGTGAGGATCAGGATGCGCGCATCGGGGTCGTCCTGCAGGATGCGCTCCGCCGCCTCAAGGCCGTCGATGCCCGGCATCTGCACGTCGATGAGCAGCACGTCGGGGGCGTGCCGGCGGCAGTTCGCCACGGCGGCCTCGCCGTCATGCGCGCTCCACAGCACCTGCGCGGTGCCGGTGGCGGTGAGTATCGTGCCGATCGACGAGCACACAATCGGGTCGTCGTCGACAATGGCCACTGAAATCATCATGCTCCTTGTGTGGTCTGTTGTGCGGGGTCTGGTTTGGGGATGGAGACGAACACGCGCCAGCCTTCGCCGTACGGCCCGCATGTGGCGTTGCCGCCGAGCGCGCGGGCACGTTCCTCGATGTCGGCAAGCCCGATGCCCGCCGAGCGCGCGGCGCCCGCGCTTATGGGCTTGCCGCCGTTGTCCTGCACGATGAGCTGCCACAGGCCCGGCAGATCGATGAGCTTCACCGTGGCCTCGCTCGCCGTGCCATGCCGCACCGCATTGGTGAGCGCCTCGCGGATGACCGCAGCGAAACAGCGCGCGACCGCGGCCGGGGCGTGCTCGATGCCATCGGCCAGATGCACCGTCAGCGGAACACCCTCGTCGAACGATGCGGCGTCTTCGACCATGCTGTGGAAATCGGTGCCCTCGTCTTTCAGGTCGTGCACCGACGCGCGGATCAACGTCATCGCCTCGTCGAGCGTAGCGCTGATCTGGCCGAACTGCGCGGCGTGCTCGGCGTCGCCCACCGTTGTGGCCACGACATGGTCGGCCTGTGTCATCATGATCGCGCGTGTGAGGACGTGGCCCACGTTGTCGTGGATCTCACGGGCAATGCGCGTGCGTTCGTTGAGCCGGGCCTGCCGCATGTCGGCGGTGCGCTGCGCCTCGACATCGGCGATGCGCGCATGCGACAAGCGCAGCCGTTCACGCCGTGCATCGGCGAGCGCACGGTAGCGCATCTGCGAGCGCAGGCCATCGGCACGCAGCCAACCCGCCACGGCGGCCAGCACAGTGAGCGGCACCAACAGCATGCAGGCGAGCGCACGCGCGTCGTGCGGCCACACGCCGCCGATGCTCATCAACGCCATGCTCGTCACCACGCAAGCCGCCGCACATGGCGCCGCCGTGAGCACATATTTGGCATGGCGCGTGCGTGGCGTGGCACAGAAGACGAGTTGATAGGCCAGATCGCACGCCACAAGCGGCAGGAACATGGCCCATGTGGGAATGGCGACCGCCGCTACGCAGAACGCCATGCTCAAGGTGAGCCATGTCTTCGTCTCGACGAGCGCGGCGAGCGCCGCCAGACAGACCGCCACAAGCAGGCCCACCACGGTGGCCACGGTGATGTCGGAGCCAGCCAGCAGGGCGAGCAACGTGCAGATGACGGCCATGAGCACATGGGCTGCGATGTCCGCCATGCTGCGCTCCTTTCCGTGCCGTGTACGTATTGCCGCTTCCATTATCGGGCACACCGCGGCTGCCGCAACGCGCATCGTGACATTTGTCACCACTGCTTCACGAAACTGGTGATGGCAGGCACGGTGTCGGCACACGCCCGCTTGGAACAATGGTGGACATGAACACTACAGCACCAATCCCGGCGAGCGGCGCACAACGCACCGCGCAGCCCACCCCGGCCATCCGGGTGACCGAACTGGTCAAGCATTATGGAGACAACCTGGCCCTCGACTACCTCAGCATGGAAGTGCGCCGCGGCGAGATCTACGGCCTGCTCGGACCGAATGGCTCGGGCAAGACGACCGCGATCAACTGCATCCTCGGCCTGCTCACCTATGATTCGGGCGAAATCCGTATCTTCGGCGAGCCGATGGGCCCCACGAGCTACGATCTCAAACGCCGCATCGGCGTTGTGCCGCAGGATATCGCCGTGTTCAACGAGCTGACGGTCGAAGAGAACATCTCGTATTTCTGCTCGCTGTACGTGGCGGACCGTGCACGCCGCACAGGGCTCGTCGACGAGGCGATCGCGTTCGTGGGACTCGACGACTACCGCACGTACCGCCCGCGCAAACTCTCCGGCGGCCTGCTGCGCCGACTGAACATTGCGTGCGGCATCGTGCACAGGCCGGAGCTCATCTTCTTCGACGAGCCGACCGTGGCCGTCGACCCGCAGAGCCGCAACGCGATCCTCGAAGGCATCGAGCAGCTCAATGCGCAGGGTTCGACGATCGTGTACACGAGCCACTACATGGAAGAGGTCGAGCAGATCTGCGACCGCATCCAGATCATTGACCACGGCCGGCAGATCGCCCTCGGCACCGCCGACGAACTCAAGCGCATGATCGACGTGGGTGAGCGCATCAGCATCGAGGCGCCGTCGCTCACGGGCGACGATGATACACGTGCGCGCACCATCGCCGCACTGCGCGCCCTGCCCGCGGTGCACGACGTGGCGTTCGAGCAGGACACGCTCACCATCTCGTGCGCACAAGGCGCGCACAATCTGATCGACGTGCTGCAGGCGTTGCGGCAGGCGGATGTGCCGGTCGGCCACGTGAGTTCGCATACACCGACGCTCAATGACGTGTTCCTTGCGCTGACCGGCACCGACCTGCGCGACTGACCGCATGCGTATACGAAAGGAGAGACCACGATGTGGAGCACGTTCCTGACCACATTGCGCATCAACCTGCGCGAAAAATCGTCGCTGTTCTGGCTGTTCTGCTTTCCGATCCTGCTCTCGACGATGTTTCTGGGCATGTTCGGCAACCTCGGCGCGACCTATGAGATCACGACGATGCGGTTCGCCGTGGTGGCGAATGGCGACTACTGCAAGTCCGAAGGCGCGCAACAACTAGTCGCCGCGATGCAGCGCACGCCGGTCGCCGTGCAGGAGTGCGGCACGGCACCCGACGCGATGGATGTGGATTCTGGCGTCACCGATCTGCGCGACCTGCTCGACGTGACGCCGGTGGACAGCGCCGCCGAGGCGACCGACCTGATCAACACCGACACCGATGTGCGTGGGTTCCTCATGGTGGACGGTGACGACCTGCTGCATATGACAATCAGCCGCGCGACCGTCTCGAGCGTGAACGACACGATGAGCACCCCGGGATTGCCGGTCTCGTTGAGCATCCTCGACGGCGCGATCGGCATGTTCAACCGGCAGGCGCTCACCGTGGCACAAATCATGGCATCCGACCCGGCTGTGTTCACCAATGAGGCGTTCACTGCAGCCGTGCAGGAGGCGCCGGGATTCACGCGCCAAGTGCGCCTGACGAACTTCAAGCCCGACGAATCCGCGCGCTACTACTACGCGCTGCTCGCGATGACCGCGTTGATGGCGATGACCTTCGCCGTGACGACCGTGTGCTCGACGCAGGCGAACCTCTCCGCGCTCGGCATGCGCCGTTCGCTCGCGCCGCTCACGAGGTTCCACCAGCTCATGGGCGGGTTCCTCGCCAGTTGGCTGTGCACGTTCTGCTCGCTGCTCGTGGCATTGCTGTACATCCACTTCGTCTGCCGCATCTCGTTCGGCGGCCGTTGGGCGGCCACATTGCTCGCGATCGTCGTCGCATCGTTTGCATCGAACGCGCTCGGCACATTGCTCGGCTCCCTGCCGAAGCTGACCGCCGGCACAAAAATCGGCCTAACGACGGCCTTCTCATGCGCGCTCTCGCTCCTGAGTGGCCTGTACGGCTCCGGTGCGATGGCGTTGAGCGACTGGATTCAGCGCAACGCGCCGATCGTCGCAACGATCAACCCCACCCAGCAGGTGACCAACCTGTTCTACGACATCCTCTATTACGACTCATATGCCCCATTCTTCCGCACCGTCGGCATCCTGCTGACGATGGCCGTTCTCGCCCTGGCATTGGCGACCGTGTTCCTCAGGAGGCAACGCTATGCACACCTTTAAGACCACACTGAAGGTCCTGCTGGCCCAGAAACTCATGATCCTCATCTATGTGGTGTGGCTGTGCCTGATGATGTTCGGCCTGAGCTGGACACTGATCACCAACCTCTCCGCATCCGACAGCTCGGTCCACTACGAATCCGCCAAAGCCGACGTGGCCGTCGTCAACCGCGACGCGCACGGGGCCGATCTGGTCGACGCGATGCGCGAGTTCCTCGCGAAGGACTGCAACCTCGTTGACGTCGGTACAACGAGCGAGGACCTGCAGACGGCCGCAGCCTCGAACTACGCGGACCTGATCGTGATCGTCCCTGACGGCTACACGCAGCGCCTCGCCGATGCGCTCGCGACCAATGGCGACGAGCCGAAACTCGACGTGGTCGTCAGCTTCACCGGCGCCTACGGTTCGCTCGCGAAACTCCAAGTGGACGACTTCCTGCGCCTGACGCGCATCGAAGCGCTCGCACAGCAGACACAGACGGGGGCTGCCGTGACGCCCGCGGCGCTCAACACGGCGGCCGACGCCGTCATCAACACGCTCGCCGACGACGCAGGCGCCTACCCACAGATCAACGTGGCCGACGACCCGGGCGCCGCGAGCGACAAGCAGGAGTCGGCGCGCACAGCCTATGTGATGACCGCCAAGATGGGCGTCTATCCGTTGCTCGCCGCGACGCTCGTGTGCACGGCGCTCGCGATGAACGCGTTCTCCGCGGCGAATGTGCGCCGCAGGCTATATGCCTCACCGCAGCACACCGGCGCCATGGTCATGCAAGAGTTCGCCGCATGTGCGCTTTTCGGCGCGATCGTCAGCCTGCTGTATTGGGGCATATCCATGGCGCTGCCCGCGCTCGCCGGACTGCCGATCAGCGGTATCCCCCTGCCGACGCTCCTCTACTCCGGCGCCTCGCTCGTGCTGTATGCGCTCGTCGGTGTGGCGAGCGGCTTCATGATCAGCATGCTGTCGGCGAACTCCGTCGCCGTCAACGCGATCGCGAACGTGTTCGGCCTACTCGTCATGTTTACTTCAGGTATGGCGTTCCCGATTGACATGATGCCGCATGTGATGATCATCATCGGCAAACTGCTGCCCGGCTGGTGGTTCTGCCAGTCGATCGACGCGGTCAACGGCATGGACGGCCATATCGATGCGGGGCTGTGGCTCGCCAACAACGCAATCGTGCTGCTCTTCGGCGTGGCGTTCATCTGCCTTGGGCTCGCGTTCTCGAAGCTGCGCCGTTCCCGCCCCGAACTGGCGGCCCCAGGCGCGACCCAGCTCGCCGAGGCGTGAAACCCAGCCTTACGGGGCGGCAACTGCGTGTAGGGTGGCCGCCCCTTGGCGCTCGGCGACGTCACATCATGATGCGGTACACCTTCCAGATCTCGCTCAATGCGCAGCCATTTGTCTCATCAGCGGTTGCTATCTGGCCGTCAGGAAGCTGCCCCACTTCTTGATTTTCACATGCTCGGCGTATTCAACACAGATAACCCGAAGTGGATAGGCATAGTTGTATTAGAATTTTGGCGTGTTTATTTCTACCCTATTGGCATTTTACTAGCAAAACAGTAAATCAGCATATATCAGGAGATGGATATGGGATATGCAGTTGTAGGCTATTTTGACAAAGCGACAGATGAGCGGATACGACGAATATGGAAGGAACTTATGGTAAACGATATAGATGATTACCTATACAACTCAGAGAATAATCCTCATATCAAATTTGCCATGTACGAAAATATTGAAGAGTCGGACATAATAAATGAGATTCAAAATATATCACAAATGAAAGAACAGATAGATATCATCTTCAAGTCATATAGTTTCTATCCCAACAATCAACCTTTTTTCAATATCGACATCGCCGTCAGCATGCCACTATTGGAATTACAGGCCGAGATCAGGAGAACATGCGACAGGTCCTCCACGTTGTTGCCTATAGACTTTTTCGATGCGGGAATATGGAAACCCGACTGCCAATTGACAAGAGAAGTTGATAAGAAGCATTTATCAAACATAGCAAAATGTCTATACGAAAAGAAATTACCAATAAAAGGGAAACTAGAGAGTATTGGTTTAATAAAGTTTCATCCAGCAAAACAAATTATACGCTTTAATTTGTCTTAGTGTTATACAAATTACTGTTTTCAAGCGAAAACATATCATCAAAGTACCAGACGCATGGATGCTGAGTTGATAACATGCAGCTTAGCAATGGGTCCATAAGCGCAGGGGAAAAGTCCCGCAACCGATGGGGCGGCCACCGATCACACGGTACCCGCCTCCTCACGTTGGCAGACCCTACATCATCGCGCGGTACGCCTTCCAGATGTCGCTCAATGCACGACCGTCCGACTCACGCTTCCAGACGTTGAGGCTCGCCGTCGATCCGCCAATCTGCCGTGCCGCGGCCGTCGGCGTCGCGTATTCGGTGCCGTCCTCTCCCTGGAACCCGGTTTCAGTGACGGTGATAATCCACGTCTCATGCTTGCGCGGCCGGTTCCACACGAACCGGTCCCCCGGTTTGAGCAACCCCGCGCGCACCACTTCGGCCACAGCCACACGCTTCGACGTGCGCTTGGACCGGTGCGCGACGCCCGGCGTGTGCGCCGCGGCAGCTGCCTGCTGTTCGGCGATCGCCACATCACCGCGGTCGATGTGCCATGCCTGCGCGATGAGGTCGATAATCTGCCGTTGCCGCAACTCCAGATACTGCGGGGTGATCACCTCCAGATCGCGCAGCACGCGCGTCAACGGGAACCGCCGCGAACTGGCGTCGCGCACCATGAGGTCGCGCCGTGCACCAAAATCATCCACAGCGTTGAAATACCGCGGCGCCTTCTGCGTGAGCACGAAGTTGCCGATCCGCTGCGCCCAATAGTCGCATGTGCCGGCCGGCCAAGCGGCGAACTGCGAACCGGTGGGCACGCGTTCGGGGATGATCGGCACGGCGTTGAGGCTGCGCGGCCGTGTGATGCGCTCGCCGGAGAGCTGTTCGTTCGCACGGATGAGCAACAGCCGCCGCATGCCGGCGTCGATCGAAAGTTCGCCGCGCAGGTGCAGCATCGCGAGCCGCTGTTCGTCGGCACTGACACTGAATCCGGCGATGCGTTGCAGTGGCATCTGTTTCTTCAGGTCGCGCACAATCGTCGCCGCGCGCGTGCGCCGTTCGAGTTCCGACTTCCCGTTGAGGCAGTCGATGCCGGTCACGCGATCGAGCATCGTCAGGATCTGCATCAGGCGCTCGCCGTCGTGCAGCGAAACGCGCTGCGACGCATTGCGCTCGCCATGCGCGAAGACGACCGTGTCCGGGTCGTTCAGATTGTCGAGCGAATGGACGAGCGCCCACAATGCGACCGGCTTCCAGTCACTGTACGGGTAGTCGCCGAGCGCACAGAGCAAATCGACGACCGGGCGCGGCAGCAGGCTTTCGCTCGGCCGGTGCAGAATCTCGTCGCAGATCGCGTACGGGCGCAACACGTCGTCGATGAATTCGATGCATTGCCCTTTGCGGATGTACCCGTCGAGTACGTGGCCGGTGAAATCAGCGATCAGTGACTCGCAGATCGGCGTGCGCGTGAAGATGAGGTCGAGGTCGGCGAAGAACCGCTCGATGCGCGCGTTCTCGTCGCCCATCGGTTCCATGATGTCGTCCCAATAGCGCGCGTAGACGGTGCGCGCGGCGCTCGAGATGCCCGAAACGACCTTCGCCTTGAACACGTCAGACGGCGTGAGCGGCATGCCGCGCATGTTCATGACATCGAAGATGCGGTACGCGCCCGAGATGTCGTCGGTCGTGACGATGACGAACATGACGTCGTTGACGAGGTAGGCGGCGAACTGCCGGCGTTCGTCGTCGGCCATCGCGGCGAGCGTGTCGTATGCGCATTTCGTATTCATCTGGATGTTGTGCTGCGCCTGCGTCGCGATGTCCGTGTCGCGCAGGTCGAACAGCGCCTCGAGGTCGCCGTGCTGCACGTATTCGCGGAAGAACTCCTCGTCCTGCTCGCGCAGCCTGAGGCGCGGCTCGGTCTCGATGCCGCGCAGTTTGTCGCCCGCTTCGGTGAGCAGTCCGGCGAGGCTCGCGTGCAGTTGCGGGTCCTCTTCGAGCGTGAGCAGCACAGCGAAGATGATCGACAGCGACACCAGACGCTGCTGCCCGTCGATCACCTGATGCATGCCGTGCTCGTCGCGCACGAGGATGAGTGAACCCAGGAAATACGGCCCGTCGTGCACGGCGCACGCGTCCATGACGTCTTCGATGAGTTGCTTCATCTGCACGTTGTGCCAGCTGTACGAACGCTGGAACGCCGGAATCGCGAACCGGTAGTCGGCGGTGAACACTTTGGACAGCGGTTTTTCGCTTGCGCTAATCGACATACTCATCCCCCTCGATGATCGTGATCCCAGCCTGCCGCATCCGTTCGACGGCAGCCTTGCCCAACTCCTCGCTCACCGGCACGCTCAGGTCGGTGTACACGCGCACATCGTAGCCGCGCGCCACCGCATCGAGCGCGGTGTCGCGCACGCAGTGCGACAGCGCGATGCCCACAATGTCGACGCGCGTGACGCCTGCGCCAGTGAGCAGCGCGTCAAGCGTGCGGCCCGCGGCGAGCGCCTCGGCCACGTCGTCGCGCGTGGGGATGGCCTCACCGTTGTCTTCGACGCCTTCGAACCCGGAGTACGCGGCACTGTACTGCCCCTTCTTGATGTGGTGCGGCACGCCGAGCGACTCGACCGCCGGGTGCAGGCGCGCGTTCGGCGTGCCGGCCGCGCCGTGCACCGGCCACGTGTCGACGAAATCCGGGTGGTCGGACCAATGCTCCCTTGGTTCGACATGCCAGTCCTGCGTCGTCGCGATGAGCGCATACCGGCTGCGGTTGCGCTCGGCGAACCCATGGATGCGCTCGGCTACCGCGTTGCCGCCCTCAACGGCGAGCTCGCCGCCCTCCGTGAACGTTGGCTGTACGTCGACGATGATCAGTGCTGTGTTGTTCGTGCCCACGTGCACATTCTATAGCACGCGGCACAGGGCATGCCGCGTGCGTGCCGAACTCGCGTCACATGCCCTTCCACGCGCGGTATTCCGCGGCTTTCGCTTATCAGACATGGTGCTGGCATGTGCAGTTGGCGCAGGATCCCAGCAGCGTTGCGCTGCGCGACGAGAGAACAGGCTGCACCGCGCGCGGCCCTATAATGGCCTCAGTGCTTGCCAACGATGGCATCACCTGAGGAAAGAGCAACTAAGGAGCGTGGACCATGACCGGACTATATGCGAGCCTGTTCACCATCATCATCGTCGCCATCAGCATCTGGGTGCTGTATTACGTGATCCGTGCCGCCGTGCGCGCGGGCATTATCGACGCCGAGCGTGAGATGGGCAAGATCAAGATGCCCGTCACGAAGGACGACAAGCTGCAGGAACAGCGCGAGGCGCTTCAGGAGGAACGCGTGCGTGCGATTGTGGCCGACGAGCAGCGCAAGCAGGCGGCGAAGGCCTCCAAGGAGCAGGGCAAGTAAGCTCAAGGCTCACCACATATACCAAGGGGGAGGGCCCATCCACAGTCGTGTGGACGGGCCCTCCCCCTTGCGCTCTGGCGTGCTTAGCGTCACTCGCTCATCAGATTGCGCAGCACGTACTGCAGGATGCCGCCATTGCGGTAATAGTCGGCTTCGCCAGGCGTGTCGATGCGCACCACGGCTTCGAACTCGGTCTTCGAGCCGTCCTTGTGCGTCGCCTCGACGTGCACGGTCTTCGGCGTCACGCCCTGATTGAGCGCGTCGATCCCGGTGATCGAGTAGACCTCGGTGCCGTTCAGGCCGAGCGATTCCGCCGATTCGCCTTCGGGGAACTGCAGCGGCAGCACGCCCATGCCGATGAGGTTGGAGCGGTGGATGCGCTCAAAGCTTTCGACGATGACGGCCTTGACACCGAGCATCGCGGTGCCCTTCGCCGCCCAGTCGCGCGAGGAGCCGGTGCCGTATTCCTTGCCGCCGATGACGACGAGCGGCGTGCCGTTCGCGATGTAGTCGCGTGAGGCCTCGTAGATCGTCGTCGGCTTCATCGCCAAGAAGTCGTAGGTGTAGCCACCCGGCTTGATCTCCTCGCCCACCGATGCGAGCAGCATGTTGCGCAGGCGGATGTTGCCGAACGTGCCGCGTACCATGACTTCGTGGTTGCCACGGCGCGAACCGTACGAATTGAAGTTCTTCGGCTGCACGCCATGCTCCACAAGGTATTCGCCCGCGGGGCTCGTCGCCTTGAACGCGCCGGCCGGCGAGATGTGGTCGGTCGTGACCGAGTCGCCGAGGAACGCGAGCACGCGTGCGTCGCGGATGTCCTCGACCGGGGCCGGCTCGGCGCCCATGCCGTCGAAGAACGTCTGCTTGCGCACATACGTCGACTCCGGATCCCATGCGAACAGTTCGCCTTCGGGCACGTCAAGGCCCTTCCAGCGCGCGTCGCCTTCGAACACCGAAGCGTAGTCGTTGAGGAACATCTCACGGCTCACATTGCCGCTCACCACCTGCTCGACCTCGTCGTTCGTGGGCCAGATGTCCTTGAGGTACACCGGCTTGCCTTCCGGGTCGGTGCCCAGCGGCTCCGTCTCGAAGTCGAAGTCCATCGTGCCGGCGAGCGCATAGGCGATGACGAGCGGCGGCGAGGCGAGGTAGTTCATCTTGACGTCCGGGCTGATGCGGCCTTCAAAGTTGCGGTTGCCCGACAGCACGGCGGTCACCGTGAGGTCGTTCGCGTTGATCGCTTCGGAGATCTCCGGCAGCAGTGGGCCGGAATTGCCGATGCACGTGGCGCAGCCGAAGCCGACGAGCTGGTAGCCGAGGCGGTCGAGGTCCTCCTGCAAGCCAGCCTGCTTCAAGTAGTCGGCCACGACCTGCGAGCCCGGGGCGAGCGAGGTCTTGACCCATGGCTTGGGCTTGAGGCCCCTCGCCACGGCGTTGCGCGCGATGAGGCCGGCGGCGATCATGACCGAGGGGTTCGAGGTGTTGGTGCACGAGGTGATCGAGGCGATTGCCACGTCGCCGTTCTGGATGTCGAAATCGCCACGGAAATCGGTCGAGACGTGCACGGGGTTGCCGTTCGTCTTCTCGGTCACATAGCCGGGCAGTGTCTCTTCGAACGTCGTCTTCGCACGGTTGAGCTCGATGCGGTCCTGCGGGCGCTTCGGGCCGGCGATCGACGGCACGACCGTCGACAGGTCGAGCTCGAGGTATTCGGAGTACTGCGGCTCCACATACTGCGGGTCGTTGACGTCGTGCCACAGCTTGTTCGCCTTCGCATACGCCTCGACGAGCGCCACCTGCTCGTCGGAACGGCCGGTCAGGCGCAGATAGTCGAGCGTGACGTTATCGATCGGGAAGATGCCGCACGTCGAGCCGAACTCCGGGCTCATGTTGCCGATCGTCGCGCGGTTGGCGAGCGGAACGGACGCGATGCCTTCGCCGTAGAACTCGACGAACTTGCCGACGACGCCGTGCTGGCGCAGCATGTCGGTGATGGTGAGCACCACGTCGGTCGCCGTGACGCCTTCGGGGATCGCCCCCTTGAGCTTGAAGCCGACGACGCGCGGCACAAGCATCGAGATCGGCTGGCCGAGCATGGCGGCCTCGGCTTCGATGCCGCCGACGCCCCAGCCGAGCACACCGAGGCCGTTGACGGTCGTGGTGTGCGAGTCGGTGCCGACGCACGAATCGAGGTACGCGAGCGTCTTGCCGTCGGCGGCGCCCTTGCGCATGACGACCTGGGCGAGGTACTCGATGTTGACCTGGTGGATGATGCCGGTCCCCGGCGGCACCACGCGGAAGTTCTCGAAGGCCTGCTGGCCCCAGCGCAGGAACTGGTAGCGTTCGCCGTTGCGCTCGTATTCGATGTCCATGTTGATCTGCACGGCGTCATCCACACCGTAGGCGTCGATCTGCACGGAATGGTCGATGATCATGTCGGACTGCACCTGCGGGTTGATCACCTCGGGGTTGCCGCCGAGCTCCTTGACGGCGTCGCGCATCGTGGCCAGGTCGACGACGCACGGCACGCCGGTGAAGTCCTGCATGACGACGCGCGACGGCGTGAACTGGATCTCATGGCTTGGATCGGCTGCAGGGTCCCAATCGAGCAGCGCCTTCACGTGCTCGTCGGTGATGTTGGCGCCGTCCTCGTTGCGCACAAGGTTCTCGACGAGCACCTTGAGCGAATAAGGAAGGTGGTCAATGCCCTCAAGGTCGGCGATGCGGTAGTAGTCGTACGACTGCTCCCCGACGTTGAGGACGTCCAGCTGGTCGTCGCGCATGGACATGGGTTTCCTCCGAACGTGTTGTGGAACTGGTGATTGGCTCACACGATACCGTGTGCATGTTTCAGTGCTTCGATATGCGCTTGTATTGTGAGATGATCGAACGCATGGTCGCGGGCAGGAACTTGGGGAACAGCCACACACTAAGCGCGAAGAGCAGCGTGGCAATCACAATCTGCACACCAAGCGCGAGCAGGCCCTTGCCGCCCGGCAGCTGGAATGCGAAGAAATGCGCGACGAACGGGATGCACATGCCGATCACACCCGCCGCCGCGAACGCCGCGACGAGCCAGCCGCGCCACGAGTTGAGTGGTGTCGCCACGCGCGCGAGCACGTAGATGCCCATCACGAAGAGCACCGTGGCGCACATCGACCGCCACAGCAGCTGGTACTGCGCCGAGCCGTCGACGTTCCACCCCATGAGCTTCGGCACGAACCATGCGGACAGCAGCACCGAGAGCGCCGTCGCGATGCCGCACGGCACCGAGAACGCGAAGACGCGGCGCAGGAACCCGGGAATGTAGCGGCGCGTGTTCGGCGCGAGCGCGAGCAGGAACGCCGGGGCGCCGATCGTCAACGCGCCGATGTAGCTGATGTGCCGCGGCAGATATGGGAACGGAATCATGCTGAGCACGACACCGAACGAGATCAGCGCCGAGTAGACGGTCTTCGTCAGGAACAGGCTCGCGACGCGCTCCATGTTCGCCATGACCTGGCGCCCGCGCGCCACGACGTCGGGCAGATGCGAGAATTTCGAGTCGACGAGCACGACTTCGGCCACGGCTTTCGTCGCCGGCGCCGCGTTGCCCATCGCGATGCCCAGATCGGCCTCCTTGATCGCGAGCGCATCGTTGACGCCGTCGCCGGTCATCGCCACCACATGCTTCTGCGTGTGCAGCGCCTGCACAATCGCCTTCTTCTGCTCGGGCAGCACGCGGCCGAGCACGTCGACGTTCTCGAGCACGCGCGCCAGCTCATCAACGTCCTGCGGCAGTTCGCGCGCATCCATGGCCACCGGCTTGCGGTCGCCGGTGAGCTTGACCTTACCGGCGATCGCACCGACCGTCACCGGGTTGTCGCCGGAGATGACGCGGCAGCGCACGCCCTGTTCACGGAACCACGCGAGCGTTGGCTCTGCGTCGTCACGGATATGCTCGGAGCACAGCACGATTGCCACGGGCTGCGCGCCCGCCTCGAGCTTCGGGTCGGTCTCGAAATCGGCGGGGACTTCGCCGGCGGCGTGCGCGATGAGCAGCACGCGCATGCCGTTGTTCGCGTAGTCGTTGACTTGCTTGAGCACGTCCGGGTACTGGTTCGCGAATCCGGCGAGCAACACTTCCGGCGCGCCCATGTACCACACGCCGCCCTGGCCCGCTTCGGGCTCGTCGTGGAACGCGACCGCGCTCCATTTGCGCGCGCTCGAGAACGGCACGCGTTCGAGCTGTGCGCTGCCGGTGAATCCCTGCTTGCCGAGCCCCGCGAGCACGGCACGGCCGGTGCCGTTCGGGCTTTCCTCGTTCGCCAGGTCGTAGAGCGCCTGCATCGCCTGCTGCTTGCTGGCGCAGGCAGGCAGTGCGATGAAGTCGTCGTAGACGATGCCGCCGTCGGTGATCGTGCCGGTCTTGTCGAGGTTGAGGCAGTCGACGCGCGCGAGCGTCTCCACCGAGTCGAGGTCCTGCACAAGCGTGTTCTTGCGCGCGAGCCTGATCGCCGCGAGCGCGAAGTTGAGCGAGGTGAGCAGCACGAGGCCTTCCGGCACCATGCCCACCACGCCGGCGACCGACGAGACGACCGCCTGCCGCCATGCGCCGCTCGCGATGGCCGCGGACCAGCCGCCGACGGTCTTCATCTGTGTGAGGATGAGCAGGATGCACAGCGGCACCACGAGGAACGTCATGAACTTGAGGATCGTGTTGATGCCCTTGTTGAGGTCGGAGACGTTCTTCTTGTACACCTTCGCCTGCGCGGTGAGTGTGGCGGCGTAGCTGTGCGCGCCGACCGCGGTCACGTGCACGAGCGCCATGCCGGACACTGCGGTCGAGCCGGAGTAGACGGTGTCGCCCTCCTTCTTGCGCACAGTGCGCGATTCGCCGGTGATCATCGACTCGTCGAGTTCGAGCCCCCACGTCTGCACGATCGTGGCGTCCGCGGGCACCTGCTCCCCAGACCGCAGCCACATGAAGTCGCCGAGCACAATGTCGTTGTGCGAAACCTCCACGTCGTTGCCGTCGCGGCGCACGAGGTAATCAGAGGCGACGAGGATCGACAGTTTGTCGAGCGTGTACTTTGCGCGCAGCTCGGTGACGATGCCGATGCCCGTGTTGATGATGATGACGAACCCGAAAACGGCGTCTTTCCATGACCCGGCGATGAGCACCATGACCATGGCGGTGAGGATGATGCCGTTGAACAGCGTGAACACGTTCGCACGCACGATGTCGGCAAGTGAGCGCGACGTCGACGATGTGACGGCGTTCGTCTGTCCACGTTCGATGCGGTCCTCGACTTGCGCCGCCGTCAATCCCCGTTCGGACACATCCGGCATCTTCGGTTGCACGGCCGTTGCCGCATTCGTCGTTTCGCTCATGCGCGCCAGTCTACTCGACCGTGTGCACCCCGCCGTTGTATGCTCCGCCAGCCAGTGGCTGCGCTCACTTCGTGAAGACGGCGACCGTCTCCACATGGTGCGTCATCGGGTAGATGTCGAACGCGGCGATCGAATGGAGCGCATATCCATGCTGGGTGAGCGTCGCCGTATCACGCGCGAGCGACGCCGGGTCGCACGCGATGTACACGACGATCGGCGCGCCGGAGTTCACGATCTTCGTGCACACCTTCTCCTTCGCGCCCGCGCGCGGCGGGGCGAGGACGACGATGTCGGGGTGCGCGCGCTGCGGATCGATGTCTTTCTCGAGCGTCTTGAGCACGTCGCCGCACAACGCCTGCACCGTGTGGATGCCCGCGCTCTTGAGGTTCCTGCGGGCGTTCGCGACCGCCGTCTTCGCGCCTTCGACGCTGACGAGCTTCGCATGCTCATCGATCAGGGTCGCGAGCGGCAGCGTGAACAGGCCGGATCCCGCATACAGGTCCCAGATCACCAGATTGCGGCCGTTGCGGGGCGCGCGGTCGCCAAGGACTTCGCGGATCTGGTCGATGACGTACTGCGGCAGCACCTGCGGCGCCTCGCGGTGCATCTGCCAGAAGCCGGCGGCGTCCACCGTGTAGTCGAAGGCGTGGCCGTCCACGGTGATCCGCTCGGTCAGGCTGCGGCTGCCGTGGCGCACCTTGCCGTCGACGATGATGGCGTAGTTCCTGCCGATGGCACGGCGCAGCGCAGCCCCATCCGCGATGTCCGCGGCGCCCACACGCGGCTCGGGCACGGCGATGCGCACCTGCGCGTTGGCGGGTAGCGCGCCTCCCCACACGTCGTTCATCGCGGCCGCTTCGAGCACGGCGCGCGTCGCGAGTGGCATCGTGTCGATCGGCACGCGTACGTGGCTGCCACGGCGGTGCATCGACGGCCGTCCCTCATCGTCGGTGATCATCTCGATGCGCGTGCGCCAATGGAGGCCTTGCGCCTCCTCATCGCCGGGCATGGCATAGACGGGGATCTCATCGAGCTCCACATGGCCGAGCCGGCGCATCACGTCCATGACCGCGGCTTCCTTCCACCGTTCCTGACCTTCGAGCGACACATGGATGAGGTCGGCGCCACCGACGCCGCCGCCCATCGCGAGCGGTCCGGCGAGCGGCCAGCTCGGCGCCACACGGTCCGGGCTCGCCTCGAGCACCTCGACGACTTCGCCGGTCCAGAACCGGTCGCTCCTGTCGGTCGGTTCGTCGAGCACGATCCTCACGCGCTCGCCCGGCAGCGCGAACCGCACAAAGACGACGCGCCCATCGATGTGTGCGATGCACCTGCCCTGATCCGCGTATCGTTCGATCTGTACCGTGGCTTCCATACCCGTTCCTGTCTGTTGTCGTGTGTCTATTCGGTGGCGGTGATCGTCGTAACCATCATCTCGCGGTCGTGCGGCTCGTCGCGGATCACCATGTCGGCGGCCTTGGCGAGCGGCACCGCATCCATCATGCGGTCGTTGACGCGGAACACCGCGGCATACAGCAGTGGGTCGTGGGGATCGCCCTCCGGATTGAGCAACACGACCGGAATGCCGCTTTCGCGCGCCTTGCCGAGCGTCTGGCTCCACGCGCCCTCTTCCCCATCAGTGAAATCACTGATCATGATGAGGTTGACGCGTCGTGCCACCGCGTCGAGCACCGCTTGGCGCGCCGTGGCGCCCGGGTCGTCGAGGCCTGCCGTGGCCGTGTAGACGACGTCGAAGTCATCGTCCGCATCCAGCGCATTCACTGCAAGTGTGTCCGCATTGGATGCGTGCGGCGATCCGATCAGCGCGATCGTCGTGCGTGCACCCGGCACGTTGTCATGCGCCGGCGCCTGCTCCTGCTGTGTGTCGCCGACGGCTGCGCCGCGCGGTGTGCATGCGGCGAGGCCGAACACGGCGAGCGCGCAGCACACGCCCACCGCCAGCTTGAGAAGGATTCCGTTGCCCATGGTGTATCTTATGCCTTTGCTCATCTGTTCATTGCGTGCTGTTTGACGCGTGGGGATGTTCGGCGCTCTCTGCGAGTTGCGCGCGTTCACGCATCTTGTGGCGGTGCATCGGCGTCGCCACAATCAGATAGGTGACCCAGATGGCTAGTGCCCAGAACGGCAGGCCCATCAGCAGGCGTGCGGTGCCGAGCCAGCCCACGTGGTTCATCACGTACAGCGGCACCTGCACCACAAGGCGCAGTGCGAACACACCGAGCCACAGCCACGTGGCGATGGTGTAGGCCTTCACGAGCTCTTTGTCGGAACGCCAGCCGTCGAGCCACTGTCTGAAGTGTTCGGTGGGCAGCGAGCGGATGAATTCGATGAGGAACCCAAGCGCCGGCACATGCACGGCGAGCGAGACGAGCAACAGCACGATGTAGGCGGCGTTCGTGAGGAACCCGTACATGTAGTAATCGCGCGCCTCACCGGTACGCCATGCCCAGATCAGGCAGATCGCGACCGCCGCCAAGCCACTGAGCGCACCCATGACCGATTGGCGTTGGCACAGGCGCACCACTACCTGCAGCACGGCGAGCGCCGCGGACACGATGATCGTGAGCTGCAGATTCGACGTGACGACGAACATGACGACGAAGAGGAAACCCGGCAGCATGGATTCCACCACGCCGCGCGGGCCGCCGATGGCCGTGATGACCGAGAAATCGTCGTCGCCGGCCTGTGCGAGCGCGCCGAGTCCGGTGCGTTTGCGGTCGTTGCCCATCAACGCAGTTCCGAGAACATCGGTCCGCGCGACAGCGTCGTCTTCGTCTCCGTCTCCTGGTCGGAGTTGAACGGACCTTCCGGCTTGCCAGGCAGCTGTGCGCCCTCGCCGTCCTGCTGTGCGGCGTCACGCTCGCGGCGCTCGTTCGGCGTGAGCGGCGGTGCCATCGGGATCAGATCGCGCGGGGCGAGCGGTTCCTCGCCGCGATCCACAACGATGTCGGAGAAGAAGCGGTTGAGGATCTCCGCTTCCGGCGACTTGGGGTCCTCGGCCGCGGGGCCCGAGAAGATGCCGCGCAGCATCCAACGCGGGCCGTCCACACCCACGATGCGCGTGGTGTGCACCTTGCCGTTGTCGAGCTTGACGGGCAGTTCGATCTCGGCTCCGAAAATGCCGGGCACTTCCTTGGCGTTGGCGTTGCCTTCGAGCAGGTCCTCGCGCACGTCGTCCCACAGGCCGAGCGTCTTCGGTGCGGCGAACGCCTCAAGCTCAAGGCTCGACCGCCCGATCGTCACCGTCGCGCCGAGCAGCGTGTTATCCGCACGGCTCGCCTTGATGCGCAGCTGGATGCCACGCACGAACGGGATGTAGAACGCGCCGAGCGACATGTATTCGTCGAAATCAGGGGCGTTGTCCTCGTCGATGTCCCATGGGCCGTACTCTTCGCCGCGGCCCTCGTATGTCATGCTCGTCTCTTCGGGGATCTGCCCCGTCATGCGCTCGCCAGCCGCGGCATCGTCGCCATGCTGGGATTCGTCGTCGAGCTGGGCGTCTTCCTTCGCCATGTCTTCGGTCTGCGAAGCGATGGCCTCGGCCTCACGGTTTTTCTTCTTCTTGCCGAACCCGAACAGTCCCATATATCCTCATTTCGTTGCGGGCCGCCGGCGGCGCGCATGGCCACCGGCAGCCCATTGGCAATAGTCAATCACTACTTCCAGTTCAGTATAGGGCGCATGAGTGATTGCGCGGAATGCGGCGCCCGGTTATTGCACCAAACATCCATGGCCTGCATGCGCGGTCTTGTGCGTCAGACGTCGTACGTGATGGTCAGCGGCGCATGGTCGGACCACCGCTTGAACCATTCCTCGGCGCGGTCCACACGGAATCCTCGTGCGGTGAGCGCAAGCTCGGGCGTGGCGAACTGGTAGTCGAGGCGCCAGCCGGCGTCGTTGTCGAAGGCACGGCCGCGCTGGCTCCACCACGTATACGGCCCTTGGATGTCGCCGGCAAGGTCGCGCATCACGTCCACATACTCCATCTGCCCGATCCAGCGGTCCATGTAGGCGCGCTCCTCGGGCAGGAAGCCGTGCGTGGTGATGTTGGCCTTCGCGTTCTTCAGGTCGATCGGCGTGTGTGCGATGTTGAAGTCGCCGCAGATCACCGCCTGGTTGCCGCCGGACGCTGCGATGTCCTGCAGTTCACGCATGCGTTCGGTCATCGCGTCGAGGAACCGGTATTTCTGCACTTCCTTGATGTCGTCTCCGTCACCGCCCGCGTGCACGTACACGCACACCACGGTGATTTCGTACCCCTGCGGGGTGCGCACATCAGCTTCGACCCAGCGTCCCGAATCCACGTCTTCGCTGAGCCCGGGCAGTCCGATGCGCGTGCGTTCCACAGGACGGTCGGTCAGGAGCCCGACGCCAGCGCGCCCCTTGATCCGGCACACGTCGTCGACGGTGGCCAGGTCGTCGGGAGTAGCGATGCGCCCCTGCTCCACATAGGTCGCACCGAAGTCCTGGAACATCTCGTCGAGGATCTCCTGCGGCGCACGCGTCTCCTGCATGCACCAGATGTCGGGCGTGTTGCGGGCGAGCCATTTGCTGACCCCTTTGCGTTTGGCGGCACGGATGCCGTTGAGATTCGCGGTGGTGATTGTGAGTGTCATGCTTTAGAGCCTACCAGCGCACAACGGCCGCAGGCCCGTTCATGCTTGGTGAACGCGTGCCGGCGCGGGGCAAACGCGTTACCGTGGAGGCATCGGCGCCAAACGCCGCAATCCCTTTGCATGAATCGAGCGACAATGACACAGACCACGAACCAAGCCCCCACCTCGCCCACACGGCCGCATGTACCGCGCGGATTCATCATCTGCATGGGTGCGGTGCTCCTCACCCTCGTGTGCGCGGCGGTCTCGCTGTTTGACGACCGCGAATTCTACAGCGACATCTTCGTGGAGGTCTCCGTCTTCGTGGTGTTCGTGGCCGGCTTCTTCACCAACACGCGCACATTGCAGTTCGGCTACCTGCTCTTCGCGAACCTGTACAGCATCATGTTCCTCGCCATCTTCGGCAAGGTGTTCTACGACAATTACAGCCAAGGCGTCGGTATCCTCGTGCTGATCCAGATCATCTTCTCGACGATCAACCTCGTGCCGATCCTGCTGTACCACCTGACGAACCGCACGTTCTTCTACAGCTACCAGCGCCAGCTGATCTACCCCACGCTGTTCTTCGCGTTCGTGTTGCTCGGCCACCTGCCCGGTGGCGACGTGCTGACGGCCGAGGTCTCGCACGAGATCTTCTCGCTCATCATCTTCGCGCAGGCCTTCGATCTGATGGATTCGATCCACAAGATCGGCAAGGCGCACCATATGGCCACGTATGCGGTGGGCAAGGAAGACGGCGGCATCGTCGATGATGACGATGCCGCCGAAGATGACGATGACGAGCGCAACCCCGTGGAAGGGTGACCTTCCGCGTGGGCCGCACGCCCGTCAGTCGAGATTGAGGCCGAGTTCGAGCTTGCCGCCCGGGATCGCGTCAAGCAGGTCGCGCGTGTACTGCTGCTGCGGGTGCAGGAACACCTCGTCGGTGGTGCCGTGCTCCACGAGCTTGCCGTGCTGCATGACCACCACGTCGTCGGCGATCTGCCGCACAACCGCGAGGTCGTGCGTGATGAACAAATAGCTCAGGCCGTTCTTGGCCTGCAGGTCGTTGAGCAGATGGAGCACCTGGTCCTGCACAAGCACGTCGAGCGCGGACACGGCCTCATCACAGACGATGACGTCCGGATTGAGCGCCATCGCGCGCGCGATCGCGATGCGCTGGCGCTGACCGCCCGAAAGCTCGTTCGGGTACCGGCGCATGACCGACTCCGGCAACTCCACCAGGTCGAGCAGCTCACGCACGCGGGCGGCTCGGCTCTTCTTGTCGCCGATCTTGTGGATGCGCAGCGGCTCCTCGATGGAACGGAAGATCGAATACATCGGGTCCAGCGAACCGTAGGGGTTCTGGAACACCGGCTGCACATGGCGGCGGAAGTCGAGCAGGCTCTTGCCCTTGAACTGCGCGATGTCGCTGCCGTTGTAGGTGACGGTGCCGCTCGTGGGCTCCAGCAGCTTGAGCACCATGTTCGCCACGGTGGACTTGCCCGAGCCCGATTCGCCTACGATCGCGAGCGTGGTGCCACGCTTGACCTTGAAGCTCACGTCGTCGACGGCCTTGAACATGTCCTTGGTGCGCGGCAGCTTGAATTCGCGCGTCAGGTGGCTCACTTCGATAATCGTGTCCGCCGTTTCGAGCGACTGCTCATTGACCTTGTGCTCCATGATCGACGAAGCGTCCTGACCATGCTCCTCGACCGAAACGATGCGCTGCGAGGCGAGCGACGGGGCCGCGGCCACCAGGCGCTTCGTGTACGGGTGCTGCGGGTGCTGCAGTACCTCGAGCGACGGGCCCGATTCCACGACCTGCCCCTTGTACATGACCACGATGTGCTGGGCGCGTTCGGCGGCCAAGCCAAGGTCATGGGTGATGAACAGCACGGCAGTGCCCAACGAATCGGTCAGGTCCTGCAGATGGTCGAGGATCTTCTTCTGCACCGTCACGTCGAGCGCGCTCGTCGGCTCGTCAGCGATGAGCAGTTCCGGCCGGCAGGCCAGACCAATCGCGATCAGCGCGCGCTGGCGCATGCCGCCGGAGAACTCGTGCGGGTACTGGCGCGCGCGCGTGGCGGCATCGGGCAGGCCGGCCTCGTCGAGCAGGCCGGCGATGCGATCCTCCATCGACGAGCCGGTGACGTACTTCTTGGCGATGTACCATGCGTCATCATCCTTGACGCCCGCCTTGATCAGGTCGTCGGCCACGCGCCAGCGGGTTTCAGAGCCCGGCACCCATTCCGAGCGGAAGTACTCCATCTTCTTCGTGAACGCGTCGCCTTCCACGCCAATGCCCACAAGCGCCTGTTCGGCGGCTTCGAGCAGTTCCGGCAGCTCCTTGGAACCGAGGAATGTCTCGTCGCCTTCGCTCTTGATCTCGATGTCCGCGTTGGCGAGCGCCTTGGCCAGATCGGAGCGCTTTTCGTGCGAGACGTCCATGTTGTTGGCCACAAGCGCCTCTTTGACCTGCGTGCCGATGCGCCACACCGGGTTGAGGTTGCTCATCGGGTCCTGCGGCACAAGGCCCATCTTGGAGCCGCGCACGTCCACGAACTCTTTCTGCGTGTAGTGCGAGATCTCGGTACCGTTGAGCTTGATGGAGCCGCCCACGACCTTGCCGGTGCCCGGCAGCAGGCCCAGGCACGCCATGGCGGACGTGGACTTGCCCGAACCGGATTCTCCCACGATGGCCACCCACTGGCCCGGGTACACGCTGAACGAGGAGTCGCGCACCGCATGCACGGCACGTCCGTCGTCGGTCGTGAAGTCGACCTGCAGGTCCTTGACCTCGAGCAGCGGACCCTCGGCGCGCTGCAGCTGGTCGAGTTTGTCGTCAATATTCGTTTGCTCACTCATTTGCATAACCTCGCGAAGCTCACGCCGTACGGCTCTTGGGATCAAGGGCGTCTTTGACGGCGTCGCCCATCATGATGAACGCCAACACGGTGACTGCCAATGCCACCGACGGGTAGAACAGCACCATCGGGTCGGTACGCAGGATCGACTGCGCGTTCGAGATGTCGCCGCCCCAGCTGACCGTCGTGGACGGCAGGCCGATGCCCAGGAAGCTCAGTGTGGCTTCAGAGACGATGTACGAGCCGAGCGACGTGGTGGCGATGACGATGATCGGCGCCAGCGAGTTGGGCAGGATGTGGCGGAACAGGTTGCGCATCGGGGTGGAGCCCAACGCGGTCGAGGCCGTGTTGAATTCGAGGTTCTTCGACGAGAGCACGGCGCCACGGGCGATGCGCGCGGTGGAGACCCAGCCGAAGAGCGCGAGCACGAGCACGACCTTCCAAATCGAGGTGACGGTGCGGAACATCTGCAGCACCACAATCGCGCCGAGCAGCATCGGGATGGCCATGAAGATGTCGACGATGCGGCTGAGCACCGCGTCGATCCAGCCGCCGCAGAAACCGGCGATCGCGCCGATGAGCGTGCCGACCGCCACGACGATGAGCGTGGAGAGAATGCCGACGCTCAGCGACGTGCGCGTGCCGTAGACGACGCGTGCGTACACGTCGCAGCCCTGCATGTCAAATCCGAAGGGATGGCCCGGGCGTGCGGGTTCAAGCGAATCGTCGAGCGTGCAGTAGTTCGGGTCGGTCTTCGTGAAGACGCCCGGGAAGAGCGCCACGAAGATGATGAACACGATGAGGATCGCCGAGATGATGAACAGCGGGTTCCTGCGCAGCGTGCGCCACGCGTCGGACCACATGCTTGTGGCCGGAGCGGATTCGTCGACCGTGTCCACCGTCTGCAGCGGCGTCTCTTCGAGCGGGGCAACGTAACGCTCCTGCCCCGGAAGCGTTGTATTGATGTCTGTCATGTGCAATACCCCTTTACTCACGCGTACCTGATGCGCGGATCAAGTGCCGCATACAGCATGTCGACAAGCAGGTTGCACACCACGAACACGAGCGTGAGCAGTGTGACGACCGAGACGACCATGTTGGCTTCGCCCTTGAGGATGCTCTGGTAGGTCAGGAAGCCGATGCCGTGGATGTTGAAGATCTGTTCGGTGATCATGGCGCCGCCCATCAGCGCGCCAAGGTCCTGACCCAGATACGTGACGACGGGGATCATCGAATTGCGCAGAATGTGGCGGAAGATGACCGACCGGTTGCTCATGCCCTTGGCGCGTGCGGTGCGCACATAATCGAGCGAGACGTTCGACGAGACCTCGGAACGGGCCAGGCGGATGATATAGGCCATCGAGACCGATCCCAGCACCATCGCTGGCATCAACAGGTCGAAGAAGCCCGGGTTCGAGCCCGCCGTGACCGGCAGGATGCTCCACTTGACGCCCAGGAAATACTGGCCCAAGAAGCCGGTGACGAAGGTCGGCACCGAGATGAGCAGCAGCGAGACGATCAGGATCACCGAGTCATACCACTTGCCCTTCTTGAGGCCCGAGATGACACCAAACACACATCCGAAGATGGCTTCGAAGCAGAATGCCATGAGCGCGAGCTTGATCGTCACGGGGAACGCGCGACCAATCTCGTTGATGACCGGCTGTCCGGAGAAGGTGTTGCCGAAGTCGAGTGTGAACGCGTTCTTCAGGAACAGCAAATACTGCACCAAGAACGGCTTGTCCAAATTGTATTCCGCGCGGATCTGGGCGGCGACGGATTCATTGACAGGCTTGTCTCCGAACATCGCCTTGACCGGATCGCCCGGCAACGCGAAGACCAGCGCATACACCAACAGTGTCGTACCAAGAACCACAGGGATCATCTGCAGAATGCGTCGCAGAAGATATTTGCCCATCGGTTTCTCCTTATTCCTCTTGACCCCGTTCGGCCACGGCGGCGTGCACGGTCGGCGCGGCTGCCGTCCACGGGGTCCACAAGTACCCAGCAAGTCTACCGCATGCGCTGACTTAGCTTTCAGCCCATACATCAATATCACCAAAAAAGGGCGCGATGCTTCCGTCAAATGAGATGCCCGCATCCCACGTCGTGGGCGTGGCCGCCCATCGCCGGCGCCATTGCCTTACCGTGAATCCTGGATGCATGCATCGTGCATCGACTACATGGTTGGAAGGGGTGGCCCTTATGGAGCAGACCCGAACATTCGTCACCGTCCGCATCGATATCGTGCAGGACGAAGAGGAGCCCACGGATCCGCATCGCGATATTCGCGACTAGCGCACACCGCGGCTCATGCTGGCGTCTATGGCGAGGCCCCCGCGATCATCGTGATCGCGGGGGCCTCGCCGGTACTGGGCCGCTAGGTCAGCGTTTCACTGCGAGCGCCGTCTCACTTGGAGAGGTTCGCGTAGATCGGCTGGTTCTGCCAGTCCATCTCGAAGTTCTTCACACCCTTGGCGGCGACACCGTAGGCGTTCGAGTAGTACAGCGGAATCGCAGGGAGCTGCTCGAGCAGGATCTCTTCGGCCTGCTGGTACAGCTTGTTCTGCTCATCGGTGCTCGGCGACGATGCCGCCTTGGAGAGCAGCTCGTCGACTTCGGTGTTCTTGTAGTCGCCGTCGTTGGAACCGTGGCCGTCGGCCGCGTCCGAATCGTACAGCTGGTACAGGTAGTTCTCCGGCGACGGGTAGTCCGGCTGCCAGCCGGTGCGGAATGCGCCTTCGATCTTGCGCTGCGAGACGGCGTCGCGGAACTCCTGGAACGTCGGCATCGGGTTGGTGGCCACGTCGATGCCCAGCGTGTTCTTCACGGAGTTGACGATTGCGTCGTACACCGGCTTGGCGCCGCCGTCGGCGTTGAACGAGAAGGTGAGCTTGCCGTCGTACTTGGAGATGGCGTCGGCCTTCGCCCACAGTTCCTTGGCCTTCGACTCGTTGTACTTGAGGTTGTCGGAGCCCTTGAGGTCATCAGAATAGCCCGGGATCACCGGCGCGATGAAATCAGTGGCCGGCGTGCCCACGCCATTGAGCACCTTGGCGACGATGTTCTCGCGGTTGATGGCCATCGAGAGGGCCTGGCGGCGCAGCTGGCCTTCCTCGGTGCTGGTTTCCCAGTGCTTGAGGCCCGCCGGGATGGTGAAGGTCTGGATCACGGAACCAGCCTTGTTGTAAGGCTCGACCTTGGAATCGGATTCGAAGGTCTTGGTGGCGGAGGCCGGGACGGTGTCCATCACGTCGAGGTTGCCGGCCTGCACGTCGGCGTAGGCGGCGTCGGTGTCGGTGTAGATCTTGAAGGTGACGCCGTCGTTCTTCGGCTTTTCGTCACCCTTGTAGTCGGCGTTCTTCACGAGCACGATCTGCGAGTTGTGGTCCCACTTGTCGAGCTTGTACATGCCGTTGCCCACCGGCTTCTCGCCGAAGGCCTTCGGGTCCTTGTAGAAGGATTCCGGCAGCGGGGCGAATGCCAGATAGCCCACCATGACCGGGAACACCGAGTTCGGGGAGTTCAGGTCGACGGTGAAGGTCTTGTCGTCCTGCACCTTGAGGCCTTCGAGTTGCTCGTCGCCCTTGAGCGAATCGGCGTCCTGCAGCTTGTCGTAGCCCTTGATGGAGCTGAAGAACGACGAGCACTTCTGCGCGTTCTTCGCGTTGGCCGTGTAGCTCCACGACTTGGTGAAGGATTCGGCGGTCACCGGGGTGCCGTCCGTGAACTTCCAGCCGTCCTTGAGCTTGATGGTGTACTGGGTGGCATCCTTGTTCGGTTCAATCGAATCGGCGACTTCCATCTGGGTCTTGCCCTTGGAGTCGTAACGCACCAGGTTCGCGAACAACAGCTGCCCCACCTTGCCGCCGCCGGTCTCGTTGGTGTCTCCCGGGATGAGCGCGTTCTGCGGCTCGGAGTTGAACGCCGTGATGACGTTGCCCGCCGAGGCAGTAGAGCCCGATCCGCCACAGCCACTGAGCAGCATGCCGAGCGTGCACACGCCGGCAGCGATCGCCATGACCTTCTTCTTCATGTTGTACTCCTGTCCTTGAGGAATGCGGATGGTGTATCCACCAAAGCAATGGGGTTGAACGCGCGCATACGCATATGCGCTCCGTCAACCCCGTTGCTGCATAGCTCACCATTGTGCCATACGAGTATGGCGCGCAGATTTCAGTAACGTTTGCAATATCGTGCGCAAGCGATGCGTTTATTCACACAATCTTCATCGTCATTCCACATCATCAGACGGAGCACTGCACACTGTTTACTGCCCTTTGCGGAACCACCACGCGCGACGCTATGCTCTGAAAACGATTGCACCCATCTTCGCGCACCATGTTCACCCAATGCGAACCTTCACAATTGCGCCACCGCGACGCTGCGCCACACAGCGCACTACGCGCGCGGGAACGCCTGCTTGTACCGCGATTTGAGCTGCTCGATCGACACATGTGTGTAGCGCTGCGTCGTCTCCAGTGAGGAATGCCCCAGCATCTCCTGCACCTCGCGCAGGTCCGCTCCCCCGTCGAGCATATGCGTGGCCGCGCTGTGCCGCAGGGCGTGCGGCGAGATGTCGGGCACGCCAGCGCGCGCCGCCTCGCGGTGCACGACGCCGCGGACCACACGCTGGTCGATGCGCGCGCCCCGCGCGCCAAGGAACAGCGCGTTGCCCGAACGCGGCGTCATGAGGCACGGCCTGCCCTGTTCAGTCCATTGTTCGAGCGCATGCTGTGCGGGCACGCCGAACGGCACGACGCGCTGCTTGTCGCCTTTGCCCGTGACGGTGATCGTGCGGTTGCCGTAGTGCACGCTGCCCAGGTCCATCGAGACCAGTTCCGCGACGCGGATGCCCGTCGCGTACAGCACTTCGAGCATCGCGCAGTCGCGCAGTGCGAGCGCGCGTGCATGCGGTTCGTCGTCGCGCCGTGCGGCTTCGGCGTCGGCTTCGTCCATAAGCGCCCCTGCCTGCGTCTCGTTGAGCACGGCGGGCAGCGTCTTCGGCAGTTTCGGCGTCTTGAGCGCGGACGCCGGATTGTGCGTGAGCACACCGTGTTCGAGCGCCCATGCAAAGAACCGGCGTACCGCGATTGTCTTGCGCGCGAGGCTGCTTTTCGAGACGTGGTGCGACTCCTCCCCCATCCACATCCGCAAGTCGGACAACGTCACACCGTCGAGCTCTGTCTTCCCCGATGCCGCGAGCGCGTCGAGGCATTGGAGCACATCGGAACGGTAGGCGGCGACGGTGTGTTCGCTCAATCCTTTCGCCGCACGCAGATAATCGACGAACCGTTCGACCGTATACTGTGCGTCCATCCGCTCCCCTGTTCTGTCGACGATGCCGTTTCCACCTCTCACTATATCCATCCATATCCACGGCGCATACGTCCTCGGGAGCGCACGCAACTGCTGTGCGCATATCCGCTGCTTCCCACATCGTGAGACGGACGTCGGCGCGGCGGGGAATCGAGAGGTCCCCCAGCATCGTTGCAATGACGCGGATGCAACCGTCGGTTGCGGGCATTCGGGCGTGGTGCAACGCGGCGTTGCCGCCGAGAGTGTGCGCCATCGGGTATAGCTGGAGTCGTCCTTGACGGGCGGCCCCGGTACGGCCGCACGAACGTGGACATTGTGGCGAACCGCACACGCCGATACGGTACGATGCGGTCATGGGCGGTCCGCCCGTTGAAGTTTCGGACACGATGCAGCAGTGACAGCAGTCACGGCTCCATCGAGACGGTTTCGCGGACAATGGGTAACGGAAAAGCACACGGCAGGCGTCTGGCGCGCCGCCGTGCATCGAATCATCACTACCACCAGATCACTGGGAAAGGTTCATATGAGCAGGAAAACCACAGGCGCACCTGCGCCGAGCAATGATCCGATCGTCGCGAAGGCGGTCGATTTATACAAGACCTATGGAGACACCGACAGCCAGGTGACGGCACTCAACCATGTGAGCGTCGACTTCCACCGCGGCGAACTCACCGCGATTATGGGGCCGTCCGGTTCCGGCAAATCGACGCTGATGCACTGCATGGCCGGCCTCGACGTGCCCACAAGCGGCCAGGTGTTCGTCGAGGACCTCGAGGTCTCGTCGATGAACCAGAAGCAGCTCACGCAATTGCGCCGCAAGGAGATCGGCTTCATCTTCCAGTCGTTCAACCTCGTGCCCACGCTCACGGCAGAAGAGAACATCCTGCTGCCGCTGCAGATCGCGCACCGTCCGATCGACCGCGCTTGGTTCAAGAAGGTCGTGGGCGTTGTCGGCCTGGAGAACCGCCTCGACCACCGCCCGAGCCAGCTGTCGGGCGGCCAGCAGCAGCGCGTCGCCTGCGCCCGCGCGATGATGGAGCGTCCGAGCGTGATTTTTGCCGACGAGCCGACCGGCAACCTCGATTCGCGCTCAAGCCGCGAAGTGCTCGAGTTCCTGCGCAAATCCGTGCGCGACTACGGGCAGTCGATCGTGATGGTCACACACGACCCGCGCGCGGCGAGCTTCGCCGACCGCGTGCTCGTGCTGTCGGACGGCTCGATCACGCAGGACATGGACCACCCGACCTACGACGACATCCTCGCCGTCTTCGCCGAGCACGACGACCCGGACAACGGACCGGTCGAGGTCGAGTCCGCCAAGGAGGCCTGAGCCAACGATGTTCCGCATAGGATTACGAGACACCAAGGCGCACTTCCGCCGCTTCATCATGTCGATCATCGCGATCGCGCTCGGCGTCGCGTTCGTCGTCGGCTCATTCTGCTTCCGCGAGATGCTCAACGACCAGGTCGCGCAGATGATAGGCTCCAACTCGGATGCCGACGTCTATGTGCGCGGCGCGACCGAGCAGAAGAAGGAGAACGGGGGCAGCGTCACCAGCTACAACAGCACCTACAATGAAATCAACACAAGCATCATCCCCGACATTGAGAATGTCGACGGCGTCGCGAACGCCGATGCGACGAGGCAGCTGGGCAACGCCGTGCTGCTCGACCACAACGGCGACGCGCTGACGACGGTCGGCGCACCGACGCTCGTCATCGGCGTCGATCAGGACGACCCCTGGCGTTCGGCGCACTTCGTCTCGGGCGAATACCCGCAGACGGACGATGAGATCGCGCTGCTTGAAGACACGGCCGACAAGGCCGGGCTCAAGACAGGAGACACGGCGAAACTCATCGTTGACGGCGAGGCACGTGAGATGACCGTCTCCGGTATCTTCACTTCGCCGTCGACACAGCTCGGCGCAATCCTCATTCTCGCCCGCCCGAGTTTCGTCCAACATGTGCTGCAGCAGGAGGGCGGGGACATGTCGAGTGTCCAGTTCATCGGCGTGTACGGCAGCAAGACGACACCGCTCGACGAGGAGGCCCAGCAGCAACTCGCCGACCGCATCAACAAAGCACTACCGAAGAGCGCGGACGCGCACGCCGTGACCGGCGACTCGGTGCGTGACGATGCGACGAAGAGCATCCAAGACCAGCTTGGCTTCATCCAGCCGCTCATCCTCATCTTCGCGGCGATTGCATTGTTCGTCGGCGCGTTCATCATCGCGAACACGTTCACGATGATCGTGCGCGAGTCGATGCGCGGCTACGCGTTGCTGCGCTCGGTCGGCGCCTCGCCGGCTCAGGTGTTCGCGAGTGTGCTCATCCAGGCCGTCATCCTCGGCATCGTCGGCTCCGGCATCGGTGTGTTGCTCGGCTGGGGCCTACTCGAAGCGATCGCCAAGGGCATGAGCAGCGGTGGCATGCCGTTGTCGGGCTCGCCCGCTCCGTCGGCGACCGACGTCATCATCGGTGTCATCGTCGGTGTCGTCGTCACGATCATCGGCGCGACGCTGCCTGCGAAGACCGCGGCGACCGCTCCCCCGATCCAGGCGATGAACGAGACGGTCAATCCGGAGAAGCCGGTCAAGGCCCGTGGCTGGATCGGCATCGTGATGGTTGCGCTCGGCGCGGCGTTCTGGGTGCTGTGCTATCTCGGCGCCGCCAAGCGCGTGGATTGGCAGTGGCTCAAGGACCTTGGATCCGGTTGGACGCTCGGCCTCGGCGCGGCGTTCGTCGTCATCGGCGCGATCGTGTGCGCGCCGGCGTTCGTTGCACCGGCCGCAAAGGTGCTCGGCTGGATTCCGTCGAAGATGTTCCCGGTCACCGGCAAACTCGCGACGCGCAACATCGGGCGCGCGAAGCGGCGCACTGCGAACACGGCCGCCGCGCTGTTCATCGGTGTCGCGATCGTCAGCTGCCTCGGCGTCGTCGCGTCGTCGATGAAGACCTCGGTGAACAACCTCGTCGACAACAATGTGAACGCCGATTATGTGGCGATGACGGCGAGCATGACGCAGCCGATCTCCACGAAGGCCGTCGACGCGATCGAGGACACCAAGGGCGTGGGCGCCTCCTCAGCCGTCTACATGCTGCCCACGGTGAAGGCGACGAACGCCGAAAAGGACGTCATGACCGCCGCCATCAAGACCGACCTACTCACGGAACTCGCCCCGGTCGGACAGCAGGACGGCGATGCTGCGAAGGCGATCGACGACGGCGAGGCCGCGGTCGGACGCACAATCGCCGACGACGAGCACTGGAAGGTCGGCGACGTGATCGACCTCGAATCGGAGAACACGTCTGTCGACGAGGAAGCCACGAAGCAGGCGTCCGAAGCGTACCAGAAGCAGGTCGAGGCACAGGCCATGACATTCCAGCAGGAAGCGCAGCAGTTGGCCGCTTCCGGAGACGTCTCCGGGGCGCAGTCCAAGGCGAAGGAGGCCGAGAACGTCGTCAAGCAGGCACAGAACGTCGATCCGAAGCAGTTCGTCAAGATGAAGACCGAGACGAAGACGGAACAGGTCAGGATCGGCGCAATCATCGACGACTCGCTGTATGCGGACAGCATCTTCATCTCGGTGCCGACGGCGGAAAAGATCACAAGCAAAGACATGATGATGGTCACGCAGATGTACGTGCAGGCGGAGCCCGGTGCAAACGTCGAGCAGCTCGGCAAGGACCTCAAGAAGACCGTGAAGCCGTTCTATACGGTCTCGGTCCTCACTCGCGACGAGTTCAAGTCGTCGATGAGCTCGATGGTCAATTCGATGCTCGCGATCATCTACGCGTTGCTCGCGCTGTCGATCGTCATCGCGATCTTCGGCATCGTCAACACGTTGGCGCTCAACGTGTCCGAGCGCACGAAGGAGATCGGCCTGCTGCGCGCGATCGGCACGTCGAACGGCCAGGTGCGCGGCATGCTCGCGATCGAGGCGGTCATCCTCTCGGTGTTCGGCACCATCGTTGGCATTGTCGTGGGTGTGGCGGCTGGTGTCGTCATCCGAGCAGCTTACGAGTCGCAGGGCATGACGACGTTGACGATTCCGTGGGACCAGCTCGTGCTGTTCCTCATCGTCGCGATCCTCGTCGGCCTCGTGGCGAGCATCTCGCCGGCGCGCCGCGCGCTCAAGCAGCCGGTGCTGGACGCCGTGGCGAGCGAGTAGCGGCAACTGTTTTCACCCCAACGGAAGGAGGGTGGGCCCGTCACCATGGTGACGGGCGCACCCTCCTTCCGTTGTTGTCTGGTCTCCCTAGGCCCGCGAAGTCATGCCCCTCGTGCAGGCGATCAACCGGGCCACGTTCGCAGCGCAACGTTCCAGATTCTCCGCACCGCAAGCGAGCGCCTGCCGCAGGTTCTGTGGGCCAGGCACGATGCCGAACACGGCGTCGATACCTTGGCTGTACAACTCCTCGACGCCACTGCCCACATTCCCGGCGAACGCCACGACCGGGCAATGCGGTGCGGCTTCTTTTACCGCACGGGCCACACCGATCGGCGTTTTGCCGTATTGCGTCTGGCTGTCGATGCCGCCTTCGCCGGTGAAGCACCAATCTGCACCGGCCGCCAGCGTCTTGAGTCCGGTCGCCTCCACCACGAGCGACACACCCGATTGCATCCGCGCGCCAGTGAATGCGAGGAATCCAGCTCCAAGGCCTCCTGCGGCGCCAGCTCCCGGCACGGTCTCCACGTCACGCCCAAAATCGCGCGCCACAATCGACGCGTAATGGTGCAATGCCACATCGAGTTCGGCCACCATCGATGCATCGGCGCCTTTCTGGGGGCCGAAGACCGACGACGCCCCCTGTGGGCCGGTCAGTGGATTCGTCACGTCGGAGGCCAAACGGATGTCGGCCGTGGCGATCCGCGAGTCAAGGTCGGAAACATCGATTGCGGCAAGGCCGGCGAGCGCCGCGCCGCCGAAGGGCAGCTCATTGCCTTGGGCATCGAGCAGATGCGCACCGAGTGCCTGCGCCATGCCCGCTCCCCCGTCGTTCGTGGCCGAGCCGCCGAGGCCGAGGATGAATGCGGTGGCACCATGGTCGAGTGCATCGAGAATGAGCTCGCCCACACCGTAGGTGGTTGTGATGCGCGGGTCGCGGGTCGTCTCGTCCACGTAACCGATGCCACTAGCCGCGGCCATTTCGATGACCGCCGTGCAACCATCGCCCAGCATGCCGTACTGTGCGTGCACCGGCGTGCCCAATGGCCCGGTCACCGTCGCCTCGAGCAATGTGCCGCCGGTCGCATCCACGAGCGATTGCACGGTGCCCTCGCCGCCATCGGCCATCGGCACGAGCACGCATTCAGCGTCCGGCAGCACATGGTGCACGCCGTGTTCCATTGCCTCAGCCGCCTGCCGTGCGCTCATGCATCCCTTGAAGGAGTCTGGTGCGATGATGATTTTCATGTCGCGCCCCCTGCCGGCATTCCGGCTTGATGGCATGGGCGGTATGATGGGGTGCTGCGGCAGAGGCCGCCTGATTCCAAGGAGACACCCATGCGACTTCCCGAGACCATTCCCGCAGGCGCGCGCATCGTGGTGCGCACATACGCCGGGCTCGACCCGCGCACCGGCAGGCAGCAGTACCGCGACGTCGTGGGCCATGTGCGGTCGTGGGACGGCACGACGCTCGAGATGACGCGCGACGCCGCCGCCAATGGCTCACGCCCTGCGCAGGACGTGAGCATCGACGCCGCGAGCATCGCGATTCTCAAGCCGGTGCCCGAGCGTCCGCGGCGCCGTTGAGGCGCCCTAGGGTCAGATGGTGGGGTGACGTTCGGCGAGCGCATGGTGCCCCGAGGTGAAACGCACAATGTATTCACCGCGCTTGGCCGATTCGAGGAAGTCGCTGCGCCAATGCTCCGGGTGGATGCGCAGCGTGGTGAACACCGTCTCGGTCTCCCCGCTGTTACGGTTGGCCAAACGCTGCTTGAAGTCGCGGTATGGCTGGCCTTCCGTGAAGAACCGGTGGATGGTGACCACATCGTCGTCACGCAGGGCGTCGGCGAATTCGGTGAGACGGCTGGCCATCTGGCGCAGCAGGACCTCCACGTTCTGGCTGTTCTCCACGACCATCGCGCATGTGCGGTCCGGGTCGGTGAGCGCCACACGCGTCATGTCGCGCCATGATCCCGCCGACAGTTCGGCGGCGATGTTGCGGTCGGGGTCGGCTGTCATCTGATTGATCAGCGCCGTAGAGACGACATGCGGCATATGCGAGATCAGCGAGGCGGCGCGGTCGTGTGTCTCGTCGTCGATGACGATCAGTGAATTCTGCAGGCCGCGCGTGATCAGGCCAGCCACCTGCACGATGCGCCGGTATTCGGTGTGCTCGTCGTAGGTCAGGGCCCACAGCGCATTGTCGAAGATGCCCGGGTTGGCGGCCGTCCAACCGGAACGCTCATTGCCGGTCATCGGATGTGCGCCCACATAGCAGTCAGTGATGCCTGCGGCGTGCACCTGCTCGCGCACCAAGCCCTTCACGCTGCCCACGTCGGTGAGCGTTGTGCGCGCCGGGTCGATGATCGGCTTGATCGTCTGCAGAATCTTGGGCATCGCGACAAGCGGATTGCACAACACGAGCACATCCGGCTGGGCCTCCACGAGTTCTTCGAGGGTGTCTTTGCACTCGATGCCGATGCGCGCCGCAGTCTCATACGGGTGCGCGCGGTGGTTCCATGCACTGACAGCGCAGCCCGCGGAACGCAGACGGACCGCGAGCGAACCACCGATGAGCCCGAGGCCGACGATGCCCACATGCTGCGGGCATTCGATGCCGTCTGCGGCGATCGCCGGCAATGTGGACGTGACATCAACCGGGGCTGCCGCCGGTGGTGTAGGGGTGTGTGCTTCTACCACAGCAGTTCCTTTCTCATGGACGCATCGCCTTGCCATGCCTCCTGCAAGGTTCCTGCATTGCATCGTACGCCCCCTTGTGGAAGCATCCATTCATCCACGGGCGGATGCGGGCGTTCTTGGCGCGGGTAGACGGCGAGTGTCTTGAGCCAGTCGCCGTGCTCCGCTATCTCGATGAGCGTTTCACGGAAACGCGGTTCCCACGGCGCCGCATCGAGGGTCACGATGAAACTGTAAGTGCCATCATGCCCTTTGATTGGTCTGGAGATGAAACTCGTCATGTTGAGTCCCGCGTCACGCACCACGTCGAGCAGATCGGCGAGCACGCCCGGGCCGGTGGCGAGCGGAATGAACGTGAGGATCGATTCGAATTCGCGCACACCGCGCTCCCGTGCGTCGGCGAGCAGCTGTTGCACGCGGGCACGGGGCGCGACGACGAGGAATTCGGTGCGGGCACCGGCGAAGTCCTCGACGTGCGTGGCCACGCGGTCCAATCCATAGAGTTCGCCGCAGATGGACGGGCCGAGCCCCACCTCGCCCTCGCGCAGGTCGCGACAGGCAGCGGCATTCGACGACGCGGGCACAGCGCGCAGGCCATAGCGGTCCGCGAAGGCGCGGCATTGCGCCAAACCGTGCGGGTGGGCGGTGACGACGGAGCAGGATTCGAGGATGTGGTCACGATCCTGCGCGTGCTGCGCGGTCGCGGCGGTCACGAATGCGTCGAACGTCACATCCACACCGACGCGCATGAACGCGGCCACGTCAATGGCGTCGATCATCATGTCGAGATTCGGCACCACGTAGCCTTCCACATTGTTTTCCCAGGCAATCACGCCCAACCCCTCGCCCGCGGCCACATGGCGCAGGATCTGCGGCACGTCGGCGCACGCATGCAACCGTGCGTCATGCTCGCCGTGGCTTGCAAGACCTTCAGCCGCAGCGATCGCCGCCTGATGAGTGAATGTGCCTTCGGGGCCCAGATAATATACGTCGGTCATTGGCGCTTCCTGTCCGGAATCGTGAACCAGCGCGCGGGCAGGAACAGCATGATCGCCTGCAGCAGAATCGAGCCATACAGCCAGATCACGCCGCAATACAGGCTGAGCCACGGCAGGGTGGAATCGTGGAAGCCCACAATGACCGCGTCACCGTTGGGCCAACCCTGGGCGATCATATAGATCAGCAATGTGGAGCACAGCATGTGCACGGCGAATCCGGTGATGCCGCCGCGCGAGCGCGCGCACCACGCCGACATGCCAAGCAATGCGAACGCGATCACCAGACCGATCGGCATGTTGTACGCGGCGCCGATGCGCGAGGCGAATGTGGCGACAAGTGCCGATCCCAACGCCGAAAAGACGGTGATGAGGGTGCGCACCGGTGCGCTGCGGCGATGCGACCACGGTTGGCTCGTGTCCTGCTGCTGTGGATTGCTCATATCTGCCCAGTGTAAGCCGACCGCGCAACTTCGCCCGGGGCAGCATCGAGCGTAGGTGCCCGAATATGCGTGGGCGGGGCCCGCACAATCCACTGTGCGGGCCCCGCCCCTGTCATCCCCATTTGCGGGGTTCGGCGCTTACTTGGTCGCGTTGTTGTTGGCGCGGCGCTGCTTGGCGCGCCACTTGTACCAATCCTCACGGTTGAGGATGATCTTGCGGATGCGGATCGATTCCGGCGTGACCTCCACGCACTCGTCCTCGTTCGCGAAGTCGAGCGACTCCTCGAGGCTCATCTTGATCGGCGGCGTGAGCGTCTCGAGCACGTCCGCGGTCGCCGAACGCATGTTCGTCATGTGCTTGGCGAGCGTGATGTTCACGTCGAGCTCTTCAGGCTTGTTGTTGACACCCACGACCTGGCCTTCGTAGACCTGCGACTGCGGCTCCACGAAGAAGTTGCCTCGCGCCTGCAGGCGCTGCATGGCATACGGGGTCGCGGTGCCCTGGCGGTCGGAGACCATCGAGCCGTTCTGGCGGGTCACGATCTGGCCAGCCCACGGCGCATAGCCCGCGGAGAGCGACGACGAGATGCCGGTGCCACGCGTCGCCGAGAGCAGCGCGGTGCGGAAGCCGATCAGGCCGCGCGACGGCACGGTGAACTGCAGGCGCACCCAGCCGGAGCCGTGGTTCGACATCGATTCCATGCGGCCCTTGCGGTCTGCCATGAGCTGCGTGACGGTGCCCATGTATTCTTCGGGCACATCGATCGTGGTGGATTCCATCGGCTCGCACAGCGTGCCGTCGATCGTCTTCGTCACGACCTGCGGGCGGCCGACGGTCAGCTCGTAGCCTTCGCGGCGCATCTGCTCGGCGAGCACGGCGAGCGCGAGTTCGCCACGGCCCTGCACTTCCCATGCGTCCGGGCGGTCGGTCGGGATGACCTTGATCGAGACGTTGCCGATCAGTTCGCGGTCCAGACGGTCCTTGATCATGCGGGCGGTGAGCTTGTGGTCCTTGCCCTCGGTGCCGGCGAGCGGGGAATCGTTCGTGCCGAAGGTCATGGAGATGGCCGGGTCGTCCACGTGGATCAGCGGCAGCGGGCGCGGGTCGTTGGGGTCGACGATCGTTTCGCCGATCATGATGTCGTTCACACCCGCCACGGCCACGATGTCGCCGGGGCCGGCGGATTCCACCGGCAGACGGTCGAGGCCCTGCGTGCGCAACAGCTCGGAGACGCGGAAGTTCTCGATCGAGCCATCGACACGGGAAAGCCCGTAGGTCTTGCCCTTTTCGAGGTTGCCGTTGTAGATGCGCACCAGGCCAAGGCGGCCCAGGAAGTCGGAGGAGTCGATGTTCGCCACATGCGCCTGCAGCGGGGCGTCCGGGTCGTATTCCGGAGCCGGGATGTTCTTGATGATCGCGTCGAACAGCGGCTCGAGGTTGTCGTTGTCGGGCAGCTCGCCGTTCGCGGGCTGGTCCGTGGAGGCGTAACCCACCTTGGCGGCGCAGTAGATGACCGGCAGGTCGAGCAGCGAATCGAGGTCGAGATCCACGCCTTCCTCGATCACATCCTGGGCCAGACCGAGCAGCAGGTCAGAGGCTTCGCCCACCACTTCCTCGATACGCGCGTCGGGGCGGTCCACCTTGTTGACGCACAGGATGACCGGGAGCTTGGCCTCAAGGGCCTTGCGCAGCACGAAGCGGGTCTGCGGCAGCGGGCCTTCGGACGCGTCGACGAGCAGCACAACGCCATCGACCATCGAGATGCCACGTTCCACTTCGCCACCGAAGTCGGCGTGGCCCGGGGTGTCGATCACGTTGATCGTGATGCCTTCCGGGTGGCCATACTTCTCGGCGAGCGGACCGGTGTATTCCACGGCCGTGTTCTTCGCGAGGATCGTGATGCCCTTCTCGCGCTCGAGGTCGTTCGAGTCCATGACGCGGTCGGGCACTTCCTCGCGCTCGTTGAACACATGGGACTGCTGAAGCATTGCGTTGACCAATGTGGTCTTGCCGTGGTCAACGTGAGCCACAATTGCCACATTACGAATATCGCCGCGAACCGCCATTGCTGTTTTCTCCTAAAAAGTATTGATGTTCTCGTGTAACCGGTGGCATGACATAGGCATTCACCATTCGTACACAAACCGGCACAATACTACGCGCACATGCTGACACGATGATTGCGTGCAGCCCTCTCGACCAATGCGAGAAGGCTGCACGCTCAGGAAGGTCAGACTGGTCCGCTCAGTCGTCGAGCGACGCTCCCGTGCGCTCTGGCAGGAACAGCGCCGCGACGCAGGCGAACACGAACGACGCCGCGAACACGATGAACGCGATCGACTTGTTGCCACCCGAAAGCGTGAGGAACCACGGCACAAGCAGCGGTGCCACAATCGCCGCGACACGACCGCATGCGGCTGCGGCGCCGGCTGCGGCACCACGCAGACGCGTCGGGTAGATCTCCGGAGTGACCGCGTACAGCACGCCCCATGCGCCCAGATTCGACGCGGACAGCAGCATGCCGAAGCACAGCACGGCGGTAACTGTGGAGGACTGCGAGAACAGGAACGCCGCCACAGCGGACACCGCGAGGAACACGCTCAGCGTGGTGCGCCTGCCCCAACGCTCCACGAGCCATGCCGCCAGGAAGTAACCGGGCAGCTGTGCGAGCGAGATGGCCAGCGTGTAGCCGAAGGACTTGGTGAGCGAGCCGAACTGGTCGGCGAGCAGGCTCGGCATCCATGTGAACGCGCCATAATACGAGAAGTTCACAAAGAACCATGTGGCCCAGATCGCCAACGTGATCGGCAGGTATTTGCGGCCGAACAGTTCGCGCGTGCGGATCTTGGGGAGTTTGACCGCCTTGGCGCTCGCCACCGGACGCACGCCACTGGCCACCTCGAAATAGCGCACCGACCGTTCGGCGCCCTCGTCGTCGCCGCGCGATTCGAGGAACCGCACCGATTCTGGCAGTTCACGGCGCACGATGATCGCATAGAGCAACGGCAGTGCGCCGATCAGCAGCGCCCAACGCCAACCCCAGTCGCCGGTCGTGGGGATCACGAAATAACCAATCATGGCGGCCAGGATCCAGCCGATGGCCCAGAAGGATTCGAGCAGCACCGTCATGCGGCCACGCTGCTTGGTCGGCGAGAACTCCGAGACGAGCGTGGAGGCCACCGGCAGTTCGGCGCCAAGTCCCAAGCCGATTACGAAGCGCGCGGCGAGCAGCATGCCGAGGGTCCACGAGAACGCCATCGCGCCATTGGCGACGCCGAAGATGATCATCGTGGCGGTGAAGACGGTCTTGCGGCCCCAACGGTCGGCGAACCAGCCGCCGAGCGCGGCGCCGATCGCCATGCCGATGAAACCGATCGAGAGCACCCACGACTTCTGCATGGCGTTGAGGTTGAAATGCGGGTCGGCGGCGATCGCCGTCACCACGAACGAGACGAGGCCCACGTCCATCGCGTCGAACGCCCAGCCCACGCCGGAGGCGACAAGCAGGCGGCGGTGCGCCTTGTTGAACGGCAGGCGGTCCAGACGCTCATTGCGCGTGAGCGGGGCGCCTTCGCGGTCAACGGGTTCCGGTTCTATACGTGGGGCCGGTGCACCGGCAATGGCTCCGGTGGTGATTTCGGCAGCCGTCATCATAACCTCCAAGGGGAAACGGCGGGTGAATGTCAATCGTGAAGCAGAGCGGTGGTCAGCGATCCGAGCGGATTATCATCCGCAGAGGCGCGTTCTGGCGCCGTGTTCATATGCTCGAGCTGCTCGCCTTCGCAGCCTGCGGGGAGCCATGGAGCGCCCGCATCGTCCAGCGCGCCCGGGCGGAACCGGTAGAGCGCGGCCGGACGTTGCCGCCCTTCGCGCAGCACTCCCCCGGTCTCTTCGAGCAAGCCGGACGCGAGCATGCGGCGCCGGTAGTTAGCAACGTCGACGCGCTCGCCGCGGATCGCCTCGGTCAGCGCATGCAATTGGCGCAGCGTGAACGGTTCGCCGACGAGCTGGCGCACCACGCGCGGGCTGTCCATGCGGTGGCGCAGGCGCCACAGCGCATAGTCCACGATCGCGCGGTGGTCGAACGCGAGCGGCGGCAGGTCGTCGTCGGCGAACCACTGAACGTTGTGCCGCGGTTCGAGCTGCACCACATCCGCCTGGCCCACGAGCGCCCAGTAACACACCGAGACCATCGGCACTCCCCCGCGCGAGCGCGCGGGGTCACCGAAGGTATAGAGCTGTTCCAGATAACGCGGGCGCAGGTCGGTCGTCGAGGCGAGCGTCTCGTACGCCGACTGTTCGAGCGACCGGTCGGCGCGCAACGGACCTCCAGGGAGCGCCCACTGGCCGAGGAACGGCTCGCGCACGCGGCGCACGAGCGGCAGCCAGAGGCGCCGCCGCCCGTGCTCGCGCGCGGGTTCCAACGCCAGGATGACGGAGGTCACGCCCACCTGCGGCGGCTCATGCCGCCGTTCGCTGACGTTGCCCCGGTTCATGATGGCTCCTCCAGATATGCTGAACTCTTGCTTCCACGGCGAGCCTATCAGTAATAGTCAACGCGACTATAAGTCAGGGCCGCATTGTGGACATATCATACGATGCGGTTGTGTGGGTGCGCGGCGCCTCAGGCGACGATGCCCTTGACGATGAGCTCGCGCGCGACCTCGCGGTATTCGCGCGCGGTCTTGTGGTTGTGCGCATAGTACGTGATCGGCGCGGCCGCAACGTTGGCGTCGGGCAGCTTGATCGAACGCGAGATCACCGAGTGGAACACGTTGTCTCCGAACGCCTCGTAGATGCGTTGCATCACTTCGTCGCAGTGCAGCGTGTGCGTGTACATCGTCACAAGCACGCCGTACACCTCGAGGCTGGGGTTGATGCGCGTCTGCACCTTCTCGATGGACTGCATGAGCAATGCCACGCCGCGCAGGGCGAAGAACTCGGCGGCCACGGGGATGATCACCCCGTCGGCCGCGGCGAGCGCGTTCACCGTGAGCAGGCCGAGGGACGGCTGGCAGTCGATGAAGATCGCGTCGTACTCATTGACGATCGGCCGCAGCACGCTCGCGAGGATCTGCTCGCGCCCCACTTCCGTGACGAGCTGCACTTCCGCCGCGGACAGGTCGATGTTCGCCGGGATGATGTCGAGCCCGTCGAATTTGGTGTGCTGGATGATCTCGTGCACGTCGATGCACGGGTTGAACAGCGCGGTGTAGATCGTGTTCTCGAGCGCGTTCGCGTTGATGCCGAGCCCCACGGTCGCGGCGCCCTGCGGGTCGAAGTCCACGATGAGCACGCGGCGGCCGTACTGGGCCAACGCGCCCGCGATGTTGATCGAGCTCGTCGTCTTGCCTACGCCGCCCTTCTGGTTGCACATGGCGATGACCCGCGCCGGCCCATGCTGCCGCAAAGGCTCAGGCACCGGAAAGGTCTCGTATTCTCGTCCAAGCAAATCCGTAGGCATACAGCTCTCTTTGATCAGTCCGTGCACATCCTTGAGGCGTCCCCACCCGCGCCGCACGCCGGATGCGCACCGCGGGATGGCCGAGGGGGCGCCGTATTCCTCATTGGTTCTCAAGTGTACCGCTTCACCCGCACAGCGCGTCGCCTATTTGGCGCGTGGGTGAGCGGTGATGTAGGTCTCGATGAGCTTGTCGGGGCTGATATGCGTGTAGATCTGCGTTGTCTTGACCGAGGCATGCCCCAACAGCTCCTGCACCGTGCGCACATCGGCGCCCCCTTGGATCAGGTGCGTGGCGAATGAATGGCGCAGGGTGTGCGGGTGGAGCGGGCGGTCGATGTGCGCGCGTTCGCCGGCGCGCCGGATCACCTCCCACACCGATTGGCGAGACAGGCGTCTGCCGCGCAGATTGAGGAACATGGCGCGCATCTCCTGCTCACCCTTCGCCCTGGCCGCAAGGGCCGGACGGCCGTGGCGCAGATACCCCTCAAGTGCGCGCCGCGCGTAGTCCCCGAACGGCACAAGCCGCTGTTTGCCGCCCTTGCCCATGAGCCGCACCACGCATTCGTCGAAATCGACGTCGTCGAGATTCACCCCCACAGCCTCGCTCACACGGCAACCCGTGGCGTACATGAACTCCAACAATGCGCTGTCGCGCAATCCCACGGCGTCTTGTGGGTCGGCGGTCTGCGCGGCCTGCAGCAGCGCGGTCACCTCGTCCACATCGAGCACGTCGGGCAGCTTGGAGCCGGTCTTCGGGGCGCGCACCTGTTGCGAGACATCGTCTGGCACCATGCGCTCGCCGAGCAGAAAGCGATGGAACATGTGCACGCTCGCGAGATGCCGGGCGCGGCTCGTGCCGCTTTGGCCGGCGAGGGCCAGCGCCTGCATGAACGCCTCCACATGGAGTGTGGTGATCTGCCGTGCGTCGTCGATGCCATGGTCGCCGAGCCACTCGATATAGCGGTCGAGGTCACGCCGGTAGGCTTCGACCGTCGCATGGGCGAGCCCCCGTTCCACGTCGACGTAGGTGAGGAACCGCGATTCCACCATCTGCAGTGCGTGTGCCATCCGCGCTCCTTTTGCTGTGCTCGATGTGTGGCTGTCAATGCAAAGAGCCGAACCCACGCGTGGCTGGGGTCGGCTCTTTGCGATCAATGCGATGCAGTCGGCTCAGGCGGCAACCGGAGCGTTGACATCCTCAGGCAGCGCGGCCTTGGCCTGCTCGACGATGGCCTTGAACGTGTCGGGATCGGACACGGCCAGCTCGGCGAGGGCGCGGCGGTCCAGCTCGATGCCGGCGAGGCGCAGGCCCTGGATGAAGCGGTTGTAGGTGATGCCTTCGTTACGGACGGCGATGTTGATGCGCTGGATCCACAGCTTGCGGAAGTCACCCTTGCGGGCCTTGCGGTCGCGGTAGTTGTAGTTAAACGAGTGGAGCAGCTGTTCCTTCGCCTTGCGGTACAGGCGGGAGCGCTGGCCACGGTAGCCCGAAGCCCTTTCGAGTACGGTACGACGCTTCTTGTGTGCGTTCACTGCGCGCTTGACACGTGCCATTTGATTTCCTCAGCTTTCTAACGTATTCCCAATGTCTGCGGTGCGGTTCAGCGACCCAGCAGGCCCTTCATCTTCTTTGCCTGTGGCGTCGACAGGACGTCGTCACGCTTGAGCGCGCGACGCTTGCGAGCAGACTTGTGCTCGAGGTTGTGGCGCATGGCGCTGCCGGCATGCATCACCTTGCCGGAACCGGTGATGCGCACACGCTTGGCTGCTGCGGTCTTTGTCTTCATCTTCGGCATTGCTGCCCTCCTTGTTATTTCTTCGTTTCGGAAGTCTCGGTGGCTTCGGAGACCACGGCCTTCGCCGCTTCGGCCTCCTGCGCCTTGGCCTCTTGCTTGGCGGCGAGGCGGGCGGCCTGTCGCGCTTGGCGTTCGGCGCGGGATTCCGCACCGCGGCGGCGCTGCTCGGACTGCGTGTGGACCTTCTTGCCCTTCGGCGCCAACGTCATGATGATGTTGCGCCCCTCTTGCTTCGGCGAGGATTCGATCGAACCCGACTCAGCGACCTCGTCGGCGAGCCGCTGCAGGCGCTCCACGCCGCCGATCGGGCGGGACTGTTCGCGTCCGCGTAGCATGATCGTGACCTTGACCTTGTCGCCGCCGTTGAGGAAGCGCTCCACATGGCCCTTCTTGACTTCGAAGTCATGGTCGTCGATCTTCAGACGGAAGCGGATCTCCTTGATCTCGGCCGTGCTTTGGTTACGGCGCGCCTCACGCTGCTTGACCTTTTCGTTGTACTTGAACTTACCGTAATCGATGAGCTTGGCGACCGGAGGTTTTGCGTTCGGCGCCACCTCGACGAGATCGAGGTTCGCTTCCTTCGCCAGGTTCAGGGCCACCGAGGTGGCGATGACGCCGACCTGTTCGCCGTTCGGCCCAATAAGACGCACCTGTGAGACGCGAATCTCGTCGTTAATGCGTGGTTCGTCGCTAATGATGACTCCAATCCTCATATGGTTGTATATGCGGGCCCATGGCGCACACCGTGATTGGATTCAACCAGCAGCCGTTTGCGTGCACGGCACGCGACGGCATGACGCCCATATGCACACCGGCCTGCTGCCGTATGCGATTGCGTGCCTCATGCACGCCGGAGGCGTTGCCTTGAACCCGAAACCACAATGGGCTTCCAGGTGGGTTTCCCACTTTCTTGATTGCTCAAGCCTTGTCGAGTATAGCACATCCCCCGACAACAGCCGGCCGCGTGTCATCACACACCGCGCACCGTCACCCCATATGGAGATAGATATACGGTACGGTGGCTTACACAGTACACAACATGCACCGCGCAAGCCAACACACAACCCAAGGAGCGGCCATGGCACCGATACGGACGACGCGCACACCCCTGCCCACCTGCGTGGTATTCGCGGCCGGCGAGTACTACCACGAGCCGATCGACGTGCCGCCCGGCGCATTCGTCGTCGCCGCAGACGGCGGCTACGACCACGCGCGCGAGCTCGGCGTGCAGGTGGACGCCGTGGTCGGCGACTTCGACTCGGTGCACAGCGCGCGCAGCGCGATCGGCGCCGAGACCGTGGCGCTGCCGCCGCAGAAGGACGACCCCGACCTGCTGAGCGCGCTGAAGATCGGATGGGCGCACGGCGGCCGCGCGTTCCACATCTACGGCGGATTGGGCGGGCGCGTCGACCACACGATCTCCAACATCCAACAGCTCGCGTTCATCGCCGCGCACGGCGGCATCGCGTTCCTGCACGGTGCCGGGCAGATTGTGACCGCCATATGCGACGCGGCGCTCACGTTCCCCCCACACCCCGTGCACGGCACGCAGTACATCTCTGTGTTCGCGCACAGCGACGAGGCGCGCGGCGTCGACGAGCGCGGGCTCGCGTACGAACTGCATGACGCGACGATGACGAACCTGCAGGTCAACGGCCTGAGCAACGAATTCGTGGACGGGCTCGGCGCCGAGGTGCGTGTGCGCAGGGGACTGCTGACCGTCGTGTTCGACGCCGCCGCACCGCTGCCCACGCTCGTGGGTGCGCCTGCGGCGGCCGGGACGCTCGGCGCGCCTTCCACCCATGTGAGCGCGGCGCTCGCAGATCGCGGATAGTTGCGCTCACAGCGCATGATCGCCAATGATGTGGGCTGCGGTCCGTTCAATGCAACCGTTCGCAGCCAATTCCAACGGTTTTTCGACGCGCAGGGAGACTGCCTTGGTCAAGCAACGCCACTAGAATGGGGCACGTTGGTTAACCATGCCGGCGGGCATTCATTGGCCGCCGGCTGTTCCCCAAGGGAGTAATTACATGACAGTGAAGATTGGTATCAACGGCTTCGGTCGTATCGGTCGGCTCGCATTCCGTCGTATTTTCGAGCTGCAGGAAAAGGGCGGCGAAGCTGCTGACATCGAGGTCACCGCGATCAACGACCTGACCTCCCCGCAGGCGCTTGCATACCTGCTCAAGTACGACAGCACGCACGGCGTCTTCAAGCACGTCGACGGCACCCCGGTCGATGTCAAGGCCACCGATTCCGCCATCGTCGTCGACGGCAAGGAATACCCGGTCTACGCCGAGCGCGATGCCCGTGACCTCAAGTGGGTTGCGAACGACGGCGTTGAGTTCGTGCTCGAGTGCACCGGCTTCTACACCTCCGCCGAGAAGTCCCAGGCCCATCTGGACGCCGGCGCCAAGAAGGTCCTCATCTCCGCCCCGGCCAAGGACGAGACCACCCCGACCGTCGTGTTCGGCGTGAACCACGACATCCTGAAGAAGGACGACAACATCGTCTCCGCAGGCTCCTGCACCACCAACTCGATGGCCGCCATGGTCAAGCTGCTCAACGACAAGTGGGGCATCAAGGCCGGCTTCATGACCACGATCCACGCCTACACCGGCACCCAGATGATCCTGGACGGCCCTCGTGGCAACAAGAGCGGCCGCGCACTGCGCGCCGCTGCCGTCAACACGATCCCGCATTCGACCGGTGCCGCCAAGGCCATCGGCAAGGTCGTGCCGGAAGTCAACGGCAAGCTGCAGGGTCACGCCCAGCGCGTGCAGGTTCCGGACGGATCGATCACCGAGCTCTTCACCGTGCTCGACAAGGAAGCGACCGTCGACGAGATCAACGCCGCGTTCAAGGACGCCTTCGAGGATTGCGCCTACTACGGCTACAACGATGACGAGATCGTCTCCGGCGACATCGTCGGCGACACCCACGGTGGCGTCTTCGATCCGACGCAGACCGACGTCAACGAAGTGGACGGCGTGACCATGGTCCGCACCGTTGCCTTCTACGACAACGAGTACGGCTTCACCTCGAACATGGTGCGCACACTCGAGTACTTCGCCGAGATCTCCGAGTGATTGACCGCGCCTAGCGCGCGCCATCACTGACCCTTCAGGGCTTTCGCTCACGCGGAAGCCCTGTTTTGTTGCCATACGGCAGCCCTACACTGGTACACATGGGCAAAAAGAAACAGAAAGCCGCCGCCACACCGGCCATCGCACAGCTTGAGCAGGCGGGCGTCACGTTCACCATCCACGAGTACGAACACAGCAACGACGACACGGAAGGGTACGGCCTCGAAGCCGCGCGCAAACTCGGCTATGACGAGCGACAGGTGTTCAAGACCCTGATGGCCGACACGGGAGACGAGCGCGTCATTGGAGTCGTGCCGGTCAACGGGCATATGAGCCTCAAGGAGCTCGCGCACGCCGCGGGCGCGAAGAAAGCGGAGATGGCCGACCCGAAGGTCGCGATGCGCGAAAGCGGCTATGTCGTCGGCGGCATCTCCCCGCTCGGCCAGCGCACCAAGCATACGACCGTGCTCGACGAGTCGGCGATGGAGTTCAGCGAGATCCTCGTGTCGGGCGGCAAACGCGGCCTGAGCCTCGGCGTCGATCCGCACGACCTGGCGCAGGTGCTCGATGCGGTCGTCGCGCCGATCGGCACGACGAAGAAATCATACTGAGCGCAGCGCCTTCGGCAGCACGAAGTGCATGTTCTCCTGAATCGTCTCGACTGTGCTGACCTCAGTGAACCCGAGTTCCTGCAGCCGTTCGACGACCCCGGCGACAAGCTCGTCGGGCACCGAGGCGCCTGAGGAGACGCCGACCGTGCTCACGCCGGCGAACCATGCGGGGTCCATTTCGGCGGCGTCGTCGACTCGGTGCGCCTCGCCGCACGCGCCGAGCGCCTCGTTCGCGACCTCCATGAGCCGCACCGAGTTCGACGAGTTCGCCGAACCGACGATGACCATGCAATCCGCCTGCTGCGCCACGAGTTTGACGGCTTCCTGCCGGTTCGACGTGGCATAGCAGATGTCCGAGCTCGGCGGTAGTTCGATCCACGGGAACCGCCGCTGCAGGGCGGCGATCACATCCGCCGTCTCATCCACGCTGAGCGTCGTCTGCGACAGCAGCACGAGCTTGGTGCTCTCGGAGAAGTCAAGCCGATCGACGTCGGCGGCATGTTCGATCAGGTGCACATGCTCGGGCGACTCCCCCACCACGCCGACGGCCTCGTCGTGGCCGTTGTGCCCGATGTAGACGATCTCGTACCCTTCGCGCACAAACCGCAATACTTCGCGGTGCACTTTGCCCACCAGCGGGCACGTCGCGTCCACAATGCTCAAGCCCCGCGCGTCGGCCTCACGCTGCACCGCGGGAGACACGCCGTGCGCGGAGAACACGACCGGAATGCCGGCTTCGGCGGCGGCATCCGGAATCTCATTGAGTTCCTCGACGAACACGGCGCCACGGCCGGCGAGCTGTTCGACGACATGCTTGTTGTGCACGATCTGCCGGCGCACATACACCGGCGGCAGGCCATCCGCACGGGGCCCGGCAGTGCGCAGAATCGTGTCGACCGTTTGGATGGCGCGGTCCACGCCGGCGCAGAATCCGCGTGGATTCGCCAACACAATGCGTTTCGTCATGATGTCCTTTCGCAGTTCGCCACCAATAGTAGACCACGGCGTTCACCATGCGCCAGCGGTGCCCTGTGATGTTGCACACAGACCCGTCCACCTACGCACATCGCATGTGAACGGTCACATGAGCGGCTAAGATAGGGAGATGTGCACTGTGCGCATCGTTGTGGCGCGCAGCACCAGCACACACACCTTACCGACAATGGAGTATGCATCTATGGCTGTCACCCAGCTTTCCCCCCGCACGGGCCAACAATATACCATCGCTTTCGGTGATTACACCGCCGTCATCACCCAGCAGGGCGCAGGATTGCGCCGACTGACGTGGCAAGGCAACGACGTAGTGGTGCCCTTCGGCGCCGACGACGTGCCCACCTGCATGCGCGGCCAGTTGCTCGTGCCCTTCCCCAACCGCATCGAAGGCGGCGAATACACCTTCGAAGGGCAGACCTACGAGCTGCCGATCGACGAGCACGAACGCAACAACGCGATCCACGGCTACGGCTACCGCCACTTCTGGACCCTCGAGCGGCTCACCACGTCGGCCGTGACGCTCTGCTGGCGCACGCCGAACCTCGCGGGCTACCCGTTCGACGTGCTTGTGCACGTGGCCTACGAACTCGATGAGGACGGCCTGCATGTGCAGGTGCACGCGCAGAACCATGGCGGCGAGGACGCGCCGTGGGCGTTGGCCATCCACCCATGGATCGCCAACGGCGGCGACGCGTATGGAGACGCGATCGACGAGCTCAACGCGCAGTGCACGCTCGAACTGCCCGCACGCACGCATGTGACGATCAACCAGAACCTGATCCCCACCGGCACCGAGCCGGTGGACGGCACCGCATACGACTACCGCGAGCCCAAGGCCCTCAGCGCGCAGCCGATCGACGACGCATGGACCGACCTCGAGCATGACGCCGGCGGCACGGTCACCGCCGTGTTCACGCGCATCGACGGCATCCGTGTGCGCATCACCGGCGACGAATCGATCACGTCGTACCAAGTGTGCGACGCGAGCGGCTTCCCCGAGCCGATCCACCCGTGCGGCGTGGCGATCGAACCGCAGACGGCGTATGCGAACGCCTTCAACACGGGCATCGATCTGATCACGATCGCGCCGGGCGAATCGTCCACGACCAACATGCTCATCGGGGTCGTGCACTGAACGCGCGTGGCCGCACGTCTGGGCGCTATGCGATAATCCTGTAGGCATATTGGCTAGAACCGTTCTACAAAAGGAGTCCATTATGGGTATGCGCGGACGTAAGCGTAAGGCTCGTCGTAAAAAGGCTGCGAATCACGGCAAGCGTCCAAACGCCTGATCCGTGGCGGCAACGCCTTGCCGCGAGCAATGCGAAGGCCCCGCAATCATCATTGGATGATTGCGGGGCCTTCGCATTGCTCGCGTGCTTCGGCGCGGTGTGATCACGCGTCGTCGTGGCGGCGGATCACCGTGTGGTGGATGATCGCCGAACCACAGCATTCGTCAAGCGTCACACGCAGCCGTTCATACAGGCATTCAGGGGCCTGCTGCGGGCGCAGGTACGCGCGCATCGCCTCGATCATGAGCCGTTCACGCTCATCGCAACATGTGCGCGGGTCGAAACACTCCTGATCCTGTGCGTCTTCCGCCTCATGGTTTGCAGTGGTCATCTCTTCGCTTTCGGTATCCATGTCGCCGTCCGGGAACTCATGCTGTTGCGTGCTCATTGCGCCGCCTTTCCCGAAGCACCGACCAATTCACGGTCACTATGAGATTCAACGGATTTGCCGGTGGTTTTATTTCCACGCGCCGTTTTTCCATACCCGCGGGCCGCGGCGTACTCCGCGAGCTCCTGCTTGAGCTGGTTGCGCGCGCGGTTGAGGCGGCTCATCACCGTGCCGATCTTGATGCCCTGCTCATCGGCCACCTGTTGGTACGATTTGCCGTCAATCGCAGCGTCGATGAACACCTGCCGGCGTTCCTCGGGCAGCTTGTTGAGCGCGGCCATGATCTCTTCGGGGGCGAAGGCCTCGAGATACTCCTGCTCGGCGGAGCGCAGACCTTGCGACGCATGCTCGGACGCCGCATAGATGTCCCAATCGTCGTACTCCCCCGTCGAATCGTTGGCGTGTTTCGGCCGGCGCTTGGCCTTGGCGTATTGGTTGAAAAACGCGTTGCGCTCGATCGTGGTCATCCACGCCTCGAAATTCGACCCCGGCTTGAACGTGTCGAATGCCTTGAACCCACGCTCGAACGTGTCTTGCACCAGGTCCTGCGCGTCTTCGGGGTTGTTGGTGAATTTCATCGCCTGCCGGTACAGCGCATTCACCGCGGGCATCGCCAGCTTCTCGAAGCGGGCCCGCTTCTCTTCCATGGTTTCGGCTTTGCTGTCTTGTTCGCTCACGCTGCCCATTCTACGGCACCGCCCCGCGATCCGCCCGCGGCATCGCGGCGAGCGTGGAGCGCCGCCAGGCACTTCATTGCCACGCGTTAGAATGCATACGCTACGGAAATCCAAGGAGATCATGGCATGACGTTGACATTGCAATCGGCCGCAACACTGCTGAACGAGCATCATCTGCTCAGGGAGATCATCACCCCGGACCAATGGACGATGAACCCGGCCACCGTGGAGGGCTCCGGCAAGGAGTTCACCGCGATCACCTACAGCACCCAGCACATCGTCAACGGTGCGATCATGTGCTGTAAAGGCCGGTTCAAACCCGAATACCTCAAGCACGCCGACGAGCTGGGCATGGCCGCTTACGTGGCCGAGCACGACTACAGCGGGTACACGCAGGCCCCCGGACTCATCGTCAACAACGCGAGCCAGGCGCTGAGCCTGCTCGCCCAGGCCTTCTACGACTATCCGCAGGACGAGCTCACGCTCATCGGCATCACCGGCACGAAAGGCAAGACCACCACCGCATACCTGACGCACGCCATCCTCAACGCCGTCTCAGGCGGCAAGGCCGCGCTGTTCTCTTCGGTCGACAACTGCCTCGACGGCGAGCACTACCACGAATCCGACCTGACCACCCCGGAATCGCTCGACGCGATCCGCATGATGCGCGAAGCGGTCTCGTACGGCATGCAGTACCTGGTGATGGAGGTCTCGTCGCAGGCGTACAAAGTCAACCGCGTCTACGGCCTTAACTTCGACGCCGCAGCGTTCCTCAACATCTCCCCTGACCACATCAGCCCCATCGAACACCCCACATTCGAGGATTACCTGTATTGCAAACGCCGGATCGTCGCCAACGCCGACGCGCTCGTGCTCGGCGTGCCTGGCGACTTCGCGCCGCTCATCGAACAGGACGCCGCACTCGCGCAGATCCCCGTCACCACATTCTCACTGACCGACCCAGCCGCCGACGTCACCGCCACGCCGGCGAACGCGCAGCACACCGCGTTCGCCATGCGCGCAGGCGGCCAGCCGCTCGGCGACCTTTCGCTCGCGATCAACGGCGACTTCAACTACGCGAACGCCGCCGCGGCGATCGCGCTCGCACACGCCGTGGGCGTCGATGTCTCCGACCCGCGCGTGCTCGACTCCATGCGCGATGTGCGCATCTCAGGACGTATGGAGGAGACGCACGACTCGCAGTCGAACACCCTCGCGATCGTCGATTACGCGCACAACTACGCGTCGGTGAACGCGTTGCTCGACTACGTGGAGCAGCGGTACGGAAACGAACACCCTCACATCACACTCGTCACCGGATCGGCCGGCAACAAGGCGATCGACCGGCGCAAGGAGATCATCGAAGCCGCGCAACACCGCGTGCAGACGATCATCCTCACGCAGGAGGACTCCGACACCGAGCCGTTCGAAGACATCTGCGCGCAGATGTACGACTACGTGACCGACCCGCATGTGGAGCGCATCATCGAACTCGACCGCCCCACCGCCGTGCAGATGGCGGTCGATGCGGCGCGCGCACGCGACGGCTTCGACGTGCTGCTGTTCATCGGCAAAGGCGACGAACAATGGATCAAGGTGCTCAACAAACACGTGCCATACGAAGGCGATGAACAGATCATCCGCCGACTCTTCGCGTGACAACCGGAAGGAACATGATGATTACGATCGAACGCGTGACGCCGCAGACGCTCGAAAAGGAAGCGGCGGCCAACGGCATCGACCTGCCGATTGAGCAGACCGCAGTATGGGCCGATTTCCAGTCCGGCGTGGCCGGGCGCGCACCGTGGGGCAGCCTGCTCATCCGTGATAACGACACACTTGTGGCGGTCATCTCACTGATCGACATGGAGACGCACGGCTACCACTACCTGCGCTCCGTGCACGGTCCAGCGTGGAAGACCAAGCCGAGCGAGACGCAGGAGCAGGCGATGATCAAGGCGCTCGCCGACTTTGTGAAACTGCACGACAAGCATGTGGCGTTCCTGCGCATCGACACGTGGACGGACAAGGGCACCTACCCCGTGCTGTCCACAGTGCCGTACAACGAGACCGTGGTGCTTGACATCACCGGCGGAGACGAGGCGCTGCTCGCACGCATGAAGAAGCGCGGCAGGCGCGATGTGCGCAAGGCGCTGCGCGAAAGCCCGGCCGAGGTCGCGGATGAGACCGCGCAGGCCACGCAGGACTTCGCCGATTACTACGCGGTGATGGTGGAGACCGCCAAGCGCGACGGCTTCACCGCCGCTCCCATGAGCGATTACACCGATATGATCAAGGCGCTTGGGCCGGATCATTGCCGCGTGTTCGCCGCGCGCATCGACGGCAAGGTCGTGGCATGGACCATCATGACGACCCACGGCAAGACCGCCGTGTACTACTACGCGTCCATGCTCACCTCGGTGCGCCGCCAGCATGTGCCGGACAAACTGCTCTACTTCGCGGCCTGCACCTTGGGCCAGGAGGGGTACGAGAAGCTTGACCTCATGGGTATCGGCAACGATTTCGCGCCTTCCCTCAAATCGCTCAACGACTTCAAGACGAAGTTCGCCCCCGACACCGTGACGATCGCCGCCGGGCGTGACATCCCCATCCAGAGGGGGTTCTACCAGATGCTGCGCATGGTGCAGAACGTGCGCCACGCGCTCAAGCCGAAGAAGAAGGCAAAGGCGAAAGCCCAGCCGACTCCCGCCAAGGAGCAGCCGGCGTCCACCGCCAAGTAGCCCAATGCCGCCACGGGAAGTGGCGGCATTGTTTTTGGCCATTTTCCAAGCGCGACACACCCCTCCGTACACATTGCCCCGCGTGGATTGCGCAACACCGATCGCGTTCCTTATTGTCAACTGCATGAAAAAGGACACACGTATTGAACATCTTCTCGATGAAGCCGAGCAGCATGGTCTGTGTGCGATAGCAACGGACGACAATCAACGGCGCAGGCTTGGCCGCCGCGTTGAGAGCGGGGAGCTTGTCAACCCGCATCCCGGTTTGTATATCCGGGCGGATGTATGGAACGGGCTCAATCCCACCAAACGCAAACGCGCCATGGTGAGGGCACTCGCGCGCATCCACCCCGACAGGGTGTTTGCCGCGGAAAGCGCGGTGTGCATGTTCGATCTTGAGCAGCCATACGACATCCATCCAGAACACGAACTGACAATCGCCTCGCCATCGCGCAGTGGCATACACGTCTTTGCGAAAACCGGATTCATCAAACGCACGTTGTACGTACCCAACATGCAGGCGATGAGCATCAATGGTGTGCGTGTCACGTCACTCGCCCGCACGCTATTTGATTGCGCGCGGCTCCTGCCGTTCGAATGCATGCTCCCCATCGCCGATTCCGCGGCCAAGGCCGGCTTCGATATGGCATCGTTGACGCAGTTTCCGACCACACGCTTCGATGAAATAAACAGAATCGCCCGCCTGCTCACCTATACCGATCCACTGAGCGACAATGGCGGTAAGTCACGTGCCCGTGCCGTGATGATCGCCGGTGGATACATGCTGCCCCACCTGCAATATCCATGTCCCAATCCGGATAATCCCGCATTCCCCTTGCGTGTTGACTTCATCTGGTTTCTTCCGGGGGATGTCACGGTCGTGGGCGAATACGACGGCATGGCGAAATACGGGAACACATGGACCGAAGTGAACACGCATGTCACCAAGCAGTGCAAACGCGATGCGTATCTGCGCAAACGCGGTGTCACCACGATTGTGCACTTCAGTTTCGACGATGTCATCCACCGCGAACTGCTGTACAGGAAACTTGATGACGCGGGTATTCCACGCATGCATTGACGATGAACGACTGCGCTTCCAGTGTCTGTTGGTGTCTAGTGGGCAGACACCAACAGCCGTCTACCTCCTCTGTGGCAGCCTCATGTGTCTAGCCACTAGACACCAACTACCAGCACTACGCCCATACAAGGCTGTCCGCGGCTAGCCACTAGCCACGGAAGGACGCTATCGACTACTCTGCGGTGTCGTCATCGCCGCCGAGGATGCTGTTGACGTCGAAGACGTCGAAATCGGTGTCCGCATCCGATTCGTATTCGCGCTCGGCCTCGTCCTCCACACTGGCGGCATCGCGCGCGTCGGGCGTCACCACCGGCTGATGCACACGCTCGGCCTTACTCAACTTCAGATCGGGGTGGATCGATTCCTTGAGCAGCATGCGCGCGTCACCGGCGGTCACGAAGCTGCCGCAGATCAGCACACCGTGCCCGTAGCCGACGCCGAGCTCGTCTTCGGCATCCACGCGGTTCACCGCCTCCTGGATCGCCTCGGGCAGGTCCGGAATGCACGTCACACGCTCCGGGCCGAACACCTCTCGCGCGATGTCCGCCAGCTGTTCCGCCGGCATCACGCGGTCCTTCCATGAATTCTCGGTGACGATAATCTCGCTGACAATCGGCTCGAGCACGCCCAGATACTCCTCGACCTGCTTGTCCTCCATCATCGCGACGACGGCGACGAGCTGCGTGAAGTCGTAGTTCTCCTCGATCGCCGCGCGCAATGCCTCGGCCGCGTTGACGTTGTGTCCGCCGTCGATGATGATCGTCGGCGAGTTCCTCACCTGTTCGATGCGCCCAGGAATCTTGACCGAGCTCAGCGCCTCGCCGACGAGGTCGCCGTCGAGCGGGCCGGTCAGCGGAATGACGACCTCCGCCGCACACAGTGCCGCGAGCGCGTTGTGCGCCTGATGCTCGCCGAATTTGTCGAGCGGCACGTCCGCGTAAGTGCCGTTCGGCGTGCGCAGCGTCACCATCTGACCGCCCACGGCCGGCATGCGCGCCACGACTTCCGCCTCCACCCCATCGCGCACAAGCGTGGCGTGGTTTTCAGCCGCCGCCTGCTCAATGATCGGCATGACCTCGTCCTCATGCGGCTGCCTGCCGATGATCGCCGTGCAGCCGGGCTTGATGATGCCCACCTTCTCCTGCGCGATCTGCTCGACCGTGTCGCCGAGCCATGCCATATGGTCCATGTCGATCGGTCCGATGACGGCGGCGTCCGCGTCGAGCACGTTCGTTGCGTCCCAGCGGCCGCCCATGCCGACTTCGATAATCGCGACGTCGACCGGTGCATCCGCGAACTTCCAGATGGCCATCGCGGTGAGCACCTCGAAGAAGCTCATGCGCGGTGCGCCTTCTGCGTCCATCTTCGCGTCGACGAGCGCGACAAAGTCTTTCACCTGATCCCACAGTTCCACAAAATCGTCGTCGGACAGGCGCTGCCCGTCGATCGCGATGCGCTCGTTCACATGCTCAAGGTGCGGCGATGTGTACAGTCCAGTGCGCATGCCGTATGCGCGGCAGATTGCCTCGGCCATGCGCGCCGTCGAGCCTTTGCCGTTGGTGCCGGTGATGTGGATGATGCGGAACGAATCCTGCGGGTCACCAAGCAGGTCGAGGATCATCTTCATTCGTTTGAGATCCAGATTCGTTGTGTTCCGTTCGCTCGGACGGCCCATGATGTCACGTTCGACGTCGTGGATGCTGCTCTTGTCTGCCATTCGTTCTTGGCCTTCCCGCTGTGTGCTGCCGACTTGATACAGCTGTCCATTCTATGCCGTTGACCGACCATCCACCGCGAGCGATGCCAACGCTCCTCGCGATTCACCCACGCTACTATCTAGTATCCGGACTCAGCCGTTCCCCCAATCCTGCAGGACCCACGTTTTCGTGCCATCATCCTGCGGCAGCAACATGTACCATTCCACATGGTCCTCGTCGTCGACATGCTCTTGGCAGGTCATGTCGACGAACAGTACAGCCGCGCCACTGCGCCCGTGTTCCCTCACCGCTCTTCCGAGTGCGGAACCGTGGCCTTCGTCATAGGAGTCGATCTCCATATCGACGATCTTCTCGCTCTGCCGTTCGTCATACTTGACCTTATCGACGCTGCAGTTCTTCATCCCCGCGTTCGCTCTGTACGACGCCTGCACCAGATCGTCCAGTTGCGCATCCGTGAATTTCGAGGATGCGGATATTTCGACCTTCGTATGCGACGTGTCGAGCGGTTTCGGCCACAGCCACCACATGCCCACCGTAACCGCTGCTACTACGACCACTGCGACGATTGCCTTTGTCAGCCGCTTCCAGGAATGTGCACTATGCGATTCCACGTTCCCCCCACCCCTATATCTATTATCTATTATCATGCAAGGTGATGCCGCCTTCAGTCGCGCAACATCTGCCAATAGTCGTAGTAGTGCGTGCCGTCGTGCCCGATGAGCGGTTGGCGCTTCGCGGCATATCCCGCGTCCGCGAGCGCCGCGCGACGTTCGACCGCGTACAGCGGCGCCTTCGTCGCGATCTTCGAGCAACCGAACAACGTCATGAATGGCACGGAGACGAGATTGAGGATGCTGCATATGACATCCTCACGTTCGTACGCGACCCCTAGATCGATGCGCAGAATGCCGCAGTCGTCATAGTAATCGTCTGCTTCGCGCCGAAACATCTCAAGCGTGCCGATCACTCCCCCTGCTTCCAGTGATTCGACGGCGAAGCGCACAAAGCCGCGGTTCTCGTGGTATTCGAGGAGCCAGTATTTTATACTCTCCTGCACGTCGTGCAACGTACGGCAGTAGAAATTCGCGCCGTGGCAGTTGTCGGAGTTGAAGAACGGCAGTGCGAGCTTGTCGCCATACACGGCGAGCAGGTCCTCGGCGTCCCTGGGGTCAATCAGGCGGATGCGGTAAGTGTCGTCACACAGTTCCGGGCAGCTGTCATATACACTCATGATTCCATTGTAAAGGTGTAAAGGGCGGCGTTGCGCCCAGACGAGCCCGTGTTGCGTTCGCACGCGTGTTCACGCATCCCGCGAACACGTTCGCTGTGGTGACTACGATGTTGGGCGACAGCCACCGCGTTCCACAAGCAGATGAAGAAAGGGCAGGAATGAGCGAAGTGATCACCGAACAGGACAAGGAATACGAGGCCCGCGAAGAGGCGGCGGCTCCCGGCAGCGACCAGCCGATGGGCGACCGCGTGAACAACCGCTCGCTGCGCCCGCGCTCCGAAGCATTCGTCGAATTCATGAGCAGCGGCTGGGACGACAACGAACCCGCGATCGAGCGTTTGGCATCCGCGGAGTTCACCCCCGCGCGCCTGCAGACGCTGAGCGAGGCGTTCCCCGGCGAGCGCCTCGTGATCCCCGCCGGCCAGCCGAAGGTGCGCAACAACGACTGCGACTACGCGTTCCGCCCGGATTCCGCGTTCTCGTATTACACTGGCCTCGGCCAGGATTACGAAGCGGGAGCGGTGCTCGTGCTCGACCCGAACGCGGACGGCACGCACACGCCGATGCTGTTCGTCGCCCCGCGCGCCGACCACTACACGCAGGATTTCTTCAAGGACCCGCACTACGGTGAATACTGGGTGGGCCCGCGCGCGGGATTGAAGGAGCTCGAGGCGATGACGGGCATCGAGACGCACGACATCGCCCAGCTCGCCGATATGCTCGGCAAGAACGTGGGCACCGAACCCGGCGCCGTGCAGTTGCGCGTGATCAGCGCGACCGACCCGCAGATCACCGCGATGGTGCAGGAACTGCGCGCCGAGCACGGGTTCCCGGATGAGGCACACAACACCGTGCACGACGACAAACTGCACGAATTCGCGTCCGAAGCGCGCATGGAGAAAGACGGTTTCGAGGTGCGCGAGATCCGCCGCGCCGTCGACGCGACGAAGCACGGCTTCGACAACATCCTGCGCAAGCTGTCAAGGGCGCTGGGCAAGCCGCGTTCCGAACGCATCCTCGAAGGCGCGTTCAACGCGATCTCGCGCGAGGAAGGCAACGAGGTCGGCTACGACACGATCATCGCATCCGGCGCGCACGCACCGATCCTGCACTGGATCCGCAACACCGGCACCGTGAATGCGGGCGAACTGCTGCTCATCGACGCCGGCGTGGAGGTCGATTCGCTCTACACGGCGGACATCACGCGCACGTTCCCGACGAACGGCAAGTTCACCGACTTCCAGAAGAAGCTCTACCAGGCGGTGCTCGACTCGCAGCAGGCCGGGTTCGAGGCGGCCAAACCGGGCGCGACCTACTCCGACATCCACCATGCGTGCATGCGTGTGATCGCCGAGCGCCTACACGACTGGGGCATCCTGCCGGTCGACGTCGAGGAGAGCCTCTCGCCCGAAGGCCAGCAGCACCGCCGTTGGCTTGCGTGCGGCGTCGCGCACCACCTGGGGCTCGACGTGCACGACTGCGCGCAGGCGCGGTACGAGTCGTACCAAGGCGCGAAGATCACGCCGGGCATGGTGTTCACGATCGAACCGGGACTCTACTTCCGCGAGGACGACCTGATGATTCCACCGGAGTACCGCGGCATCGGCATCCGCATCGAAGACGACGTGCTGATGACCGAGGACGGTCCCGAATGGATCTCCGCCGGCATCCCGAAGCAGATCGACGACGTGGAGGCGTGGATGGCGCAGATGGCGGCCGAAGGCGCAAAAGACGCGCGATGAGCACCCCGGAATTCATCCTCGAGCTTCGCGAGCGCATCGACCATATGCCGCTGTGGCTCATCGGCGTGACCGGATACGTGCGCCGCGACGACGGGCTGATCCTGCTCGAACAGCGCGCCGACAACGGCAACTGGACGCTGGTGACCGGCATCAACGAGCCCGGCGAGGAGCCCGCGGACACCGTCGCGCGCGAGGCGAGGGAGGAGACGGGCGTCGACGTCATCGTCACCGATCTGGTGAACGTCAAATCCGACCATGAGATCAAGACCTACCGCAACGGCGACCAGACGTGGTACATGGACCACCTGTTCCTGTGCGAGGTCGCGCCGAACGGCAACAGCGAGCCGGCCGTCGGCGACGACGAAAGCACATCGGTCGGCTGGTTCTCACTCGACGCGCTGCCCGAGCCGCTCGCGGCGAGCTCGCGCGAACGCATCGGCTACGTGCAGCAGTACCTGAAGCACCGCGCCCAGGGCGATGCACGGGCGCAGTTCGCGTTCGACGGGGTCATTGAACATCTGTGAGCCATGCGTGTGCGCGCATCGTCGGCCAGACGATGCGCGCACACGTGTATTCCCGTGTTTGCTCAGAGCTAGTTCAGCGAATGCGCAGAATCGCGCGCTTAAGATGAACGGCAGATCGACGGAGACACCGCCACACGCATCGCATGCGTGAAGGATCAGAGGTGACTATGACCACAATCGCCGTACTTGGAGCCAACGGCCGCATCGCTCGCATTGCCGAGGACATGCTGCTCGCCCATGACGATATTGAACTGACGCTCTTCATCCACACCGAAGACGAACTCGGCGCGGACATCAAGGACAACCCGCGCGTGACCGTGGTGAAGGGTGACGCGAAGAACCCGGATGACGTGCTCAACGCGATCAACGGAGCCGACGAGGTGTACGCCAACCTGGCGGCCACGCAAGACAGCAGCGCCGACATCATCCCGATGGCCAAGGCCGTGGTGGACATGATGGACAAGGCCGGCATCAAGCGTCTGGTCTGGATTTCGTCGCTCGGCATCTACAACGAGGTCCCCGGTGAGTTCGGCGCATGGAACGCGAACATCCTGGGTGACTATCTGGTGAACTACCGCAAGGCGGTCGACGTGATCGAGGCGAGCGACCTCGACTACACGATCATCCGCCCGGCGTGGCTCACCGACAAGGACGAGGTGGACTTCGAGATCACCGAGAAGGGAGAGCTCTTCCGCGGCACCGAGGTCTCGCGCAAGTCCGTGGCGAGCGAAGTGGTGGAGCTGCTGCTCGACCCGGATAAGGAAGTACGCGCTTCGATCGGCCTCGACAAGCCCGGCACCGATGGCGACAAGCCGGAGTGGTACCGTTCCGCCTCCACCGAGCATCTTTCGGAGTGATCGAAGACTCCTGAATTCAGGATTCCTCCACGGGGTACGGCTTTGCGCTGTACCCCGTTTTGCGTGGCGCAACGGCGTGTCGTGTTGCATCATTGATTAACGGAGTTAATATATAAACATCGTTAACACAGAGATGTGCACGGAGCCACCGAAGGAAGTGCCATGACCACGCAGACCGCAGGCGACCAGCAGAACCTTTCGGAATACAACCGTTCGCGCACGCTGCAATACCTGTACCACCATGGCATCGCCTCACGCGCGCAGATCGCGCAGGCGCTGCACCTCACCCCCGCCGCATTGAGCAAGATCAGCAACCACCTGCTCTCCAGCGGCGCGATCATCGAAACCGGGCCACTCGAAGGCAAGGGCAACCGCCGCTCGATCGGACTGGCGGTCAACACCGGGCAATACCGCGTGCTCGGCGTCAAATTCGCACGCAGCCTCATCCAGATTGGCCTGTTCGACCTGGCCGGCAGCGCACAGGCCGTCTGGGTGGACCAAGCGACCGACTACCCCACCCCGGCCGAGGCGATCGACGCCGTGAAGCAGCACATCCGCGCGATCATGCGGCAGTTCACCAACATCGTGGCGATCGGCATGGCCGTGCCCGGGCCGTATCTGCGCAGCGTCGGCCACACGGCGGTCGTCTCGTCGATGCGGCAGTGGCGCGAAGTCAATTTCAAAGCCGAGTTCGAGCACGCGTTCGACATTCCGGTGATCATCGAGCAGGACGCGCGGGCCGGCGCCTTGGCCCAGTACCTCTTCGACCCACAGCCGCGCAACGAGAACCTCGCCTACTACCTGCTCGGCGAGGGCATCGGCCTCGGCGTGATCGACCATGGGTCCGTGATCAACGGCGCGCTCGGCACGGCCACCGAAATCGGCCATGTGAGCGTCGACGTGCACGGCATACCATGCGACTGCGGCAATGTCGGTTGCCTGGAGCGGTACTGCTCGGCCGTCGCGATCCACGACCTGCTCAACGAAGACCGCACGATCGTGCCCGATTCGCCCGCGCTCACCCATCACGAGGCCTGCATCGCGCTGTTCGAACTCGCCGGGCGCGGTGACACACGCGCTCAGGAAATCGTCAGGCGCATCGGCACCTACGTGGGCTACGGCTGCGTGACGATCTGCAACGCGTTCAACCCCTCGCGCATCGTCATCGGCGACATCGTGGCCGAAGCGGGCGAACCGCTGCTCGACCGCGTCCGCGAGGTCGTGCGGGAGCGGGTGCTGCCCGAGCTCGTGGAATCGACCGCGATCGAACTGTCGACGCTGCCGACCGACGCCGCGGTGACCGGCGCCGCCGCCGTGGCGATCATGTACATCCTGGACCACCCCTCGCGGTTCTTCACGCCACAGACTGTGCACAACGCAACAACCAACCACAACAATCAAGAAAGGTGACCACCATGACCAAGCCAATCGTCGTCTCGCTCGGGGAACTCCTGTGGGATATGCTCCCCTCCGGAAAGCGCGCAGGCGGTGCGCCCGTCAACTTCGCCTACCATTCGATGATGAACGGCGCCGAAAGCTACTCGATCAGCGCCGTGGGCGAGGACGAGCTCGGCGACGAGCTCGCGATGGCCACCGAAAAGGCCGGCATCCACACGGTGCTGCAGCGCAACGCGTGGCCCACCGGCACCGTGGAAGTCGCGCTGCGCAACGGCATTCCGGAATACACGATCGTGCCGAACGTGGCATGGGACCACATCCTGTACACGCACCAGCTCATCGACATCGTGCAGCAGGCCGACGCCGTGAGCTTCGGCACGCTCGCGCTGCGCTCCCCCGAGTCGCATGAGACGATCATCGAGCTGCTCAAGCACACCAAGCCCGAGGCGCTGCGCTTCTTCGACATCAACCTGCGCGGTGACATGTATTCGAAGGAACTCATCGAAGAGATGCTTGGCTACGCCAACGTGTTCAAGATCAACGACGAAGAGCTGCTGCTCCTGCGCGGCATGTTCGGCATCGAGAACACCTCGGACGACGAGGCATGCCGCTGGTTCATCGAGCAGTACGACCTGCGTTACCTGATTCTGACGGGCGGCGCCACGTTCTCCACGATCATGTCGAACGACGGCGAGATCTCCACGCTGAACACCCCGCACGTCGAGGTCGTCGACACCGTGGGCGCCGGCGACTCGTTCTCCGGCACGTTCACCGGCCGTCTGCTGTGCGGCGACTCGCTGGGCCTGGCCCACCGCGCCGCCGTGAACACCGCCGCATTTGTGTGCACGCAGAACGGCGCATGGCCCACCTATCCGGACCAGATGCCCGATTACCTCGCCGAAGCCGGCATGTGACCCACTCTGGCCCTACCATAGGTGCCATGAGAATCGTATTGCAGAAAGTCAGCCAGGCCAGTGTGGACGTCGTCGATGAGCAGACGGGAGAACCCGACCCTTCATTCGAGCCTCAGTCCATCGGGAGCGGATTCGTGTTGCTCGTCGGGTTCGGCGAACACGACGAGCAACCGAATCTGGCTTGGCTCGCTTCAAAAATCGCCAAACTGCGCGTCTTCGCGGATGCAGATGGCAAGATGAACCGTTCAATCCGCGACGTCGAGGGCGCCGTGCTGTCCATTCCGCAGTTCACGCTCTACGCGCAAGTGCGGCATGGCAACCGCCCGAGTTTCACCGGCGCGATGGATCCGACGCGCGCACGCGAACAGTGGCTGCGGTTCAACGACGCGTTGCGCGCCGAAGGGCTGCCTGTACACACGGGCAGGTTCGGCGCGCATATGCGTGTGTCACTGACTAACGACGGACCGGTGACGATTCTGTTCGACAGCGACGAACTGGGTGTGTGACCGCGCTCACCAGATGTGCGGGCGGTCTTCGGGCGCCACATACATGGCGTCATGCTCGGTGATGCCGAAGGCGTCGTAGAAATCGTCGGTTGCGGAGAGCACCGCGTTGACGCGCACCTTCCCCGGCGAGTGGGAGTCCGTGGTGACCAGGTCGGCCAGATATTCGTCACGCACCTCTTCCGCCCACAGGTTCGCATACGCCGCATAGACCTTCCGCAGGTCGAGACCGCGCTGCTTGGCAACGGCACTCACACAGGCCATGGCACCCAAATCGGCGATGTTCTCACCGAGGGTGAGCTGTCCGTCTACCTGCATGCCACGCACACTCTGCGCCGAATAATACTCCACCACACTTTGGCCCAGTTCCTCGAACTTCTTGGCGTCGTCCTGCGCCCACCAATTGCGCAGATTGCCATTGGAGTCATACTGCGACCCCGAGCTGTCGAACGCACGGGTGATTTCATGGGCGATGATCATGCCAATGCCGCCCAGATTCTCCTCTTCGGTCGCATCCCCGCTGTAGAACGGGCTGTTCAGTACGCCGGCCAATAAGGTGATGTGGTTGCCGGAAAGATCATAGAAAGCGTTGATGGTCTGTGGTGGGTCTTCTCAGAGTGTTCCGTCGACTGGCTCGTCTTTTGTGGCGAACTCGTACTCACGATCGGCCTGCAGCACAGCCAGAATATTGTCGATGTAGAGGCCACCCTCTTCGGGCGTCTTCACCTCGATCCCATACCGGTCCTGCGGCCAGACGTCCGGCACACCGATCCGCGCCGTCATGGCGTCAAGCTTTGCCAGCGCCTCTTTCTTGGTGCTTGCGGTCATCCATTCAAGGCCGTTGATGCGGGTGGCGTAGACGTCCAGAAAGTCATCCACCATCGACTGGATGTCCGCTTCCACCTTGGGGTCGTAATACGCGTTGGCATACAAGCGGCCACACTGGAAGGGTGCCCAGTTGTTGACCTGTGCCGCCAGATTCTGATCGAATGGCTTCGCCTCCTCCATGCCCAGGCGCTTGCGGTGGTTCTCCGATACCTTGAGAAAGGCGTCATGGGTGTTTATCGTGCCGAGGTCCGAGAACAGGCAGGTCTTGAGGTAGTCCTTGACGATCTGTAGATCCGCTTCGTGGAGGAACTTCGCCGTCGCTTTCCATAGGCCTTCATCCTTGACGACCACTTTGTCTTCGGGGCTCACACCGTAGGCCTTGTAGACGTGGTCCATCGGCACGGCCTCGCCATAGACGGCCTCCAGATCGGCCATGGTATGCACGTTATAGGTCTTCTCCGCGTTATACATATCGGCCTGATCCAGCGCGGAGCCCGAAAGGTCACGCATGGCCTTGGTCACCGAAGACACCTTCGACTCGGCGTCTGCGGCGCTCGCACCGCTTTCGACCCATAGTTGCGCCATCAGTTCCTCGTACAGCTTCACACGGGTCTTCGTCTCTTCGATCGAGGAATGCCATTCCTCTTTGGTGAGGCCAAGATCCGTGGGGCCCAAGTAATGCACCTTGCGGCTGGCATCCGCAGAGTCCGGCGCCAACGACATGCCGAAGAACGAGTAGTAACCGTACATGCGGTCGAAATCGATTGCGGCTTTGATGACGTCACGTGTGGTCTGCGCCTCATCGACCGCATCAATGAACCGCTGCGCATTGCCGAATCCGCCGGCGTTGCGTGCCTCGATGTCGTTGCCGGTGGCCCACAGGGCGCCGACAACAGCGGTATCGCTGTCATCAGTCGTGCCGGCGGATTGTGCGGCGTCCTCCATGAGCTTGAGCAGGCGCTGGTTGTTTTCCCGATCGAGTGCAATGAAATGCCCGATCGATGGGTCGGAATCCGGAATCTCCCACTCATCGAATTGCGCCTTGTTCACCGCCTCATAGAAATCCGTCTTGTACCCCGGGTATCGCTCTTCCCAATTGACTGCGGCGGGCGCGGACTGCTGTTGCACGCCGCATCCGGCGCCGATCACCAGCATGACCGCGGCCAAAGCGGACGCCACAGCCTTGTTCACCGTTGAAGTCGTCATGATGTTCGCTCCTTCCTCGCCATATGGCCGCAATAGCATCGACAGCGGCAGGAATGGAGCAACCAGCACCTACAGCGTGCACCATTGCCGGACACATAGGAGTTATGCCCTTAGCGTAACATCTTTTCATGGCGACATTCCACTGACGCGCTGTACACATGGGTTCGGCAGCCAACGCTCTGCCACCCTGTCTGAACCGAACGGAAGCATAGATGCCACAAACCATGTATATCGGTTGAAAGAAGGAAAAAATCATGGGTTTGTTCAATGCCTTGGCAGGCAATCTGCAGCAGGTCAGCAACGAGCAGTTGATGCAGCAGTATGGGCCGTTCCTGTTCACCGGCGAGCAGATCACGAACGGATACCAGCTGGTGCGTGACGCGGTGGTGTTCACGAACCTGCGCATCATCTTCGTGGACAAGCAGGGCGCCACGGGCGCGAAGGCCAGGTTCAAGACAATCCATCTCGATTCGATCGTCGATGTGGAGGTGGAGACCGCCGGCGCGATCGCGGACGACAGCGAAATCAACATCACCTACCTCAAGGATGTGTACCAGCGCAAGACCGGCAGCGAATCATTCGGCGAGGTGAAGCTCGAGTTCCCCCGCAAGTTCGACATCGCCCCGATCTACCGTTACCTGGGCGAGCTGGCGCTGGCGAACCGTCACCGCATCAACGCGTAACGGACACGCCACAATCCCCGCAGTCCCGGTTCGCCGGACTCCATCTTCGACGAACCAGACTTGCGTGGTTTCAGTCCCAGCCAAAACCGGACACAGAGAAGAGCATACAGTGACGGAGCCTATACGATTCGGGGAGTGACAAACCTCTGGGCGGCAATGACGGAAATCATGCAGTAGGCGCTATGGGATGACAAAGCTCTACGTGATACTGACGAAAGTCATGCAGTACGCACTATAGGATGACAAAGCTCTAGAAGCCACTCAGGGAAGTCATGCGCGAGCGTCTTGACGGGCCGGTGACGCCCCCTGTCCGACAACGACGAACTGGGTATGTAGTCCACTGTCACCAACGAGCCCTAAACCAGCCCCCCCCCTAACTCGTGGTTTTCCATCTCATCAAGGAGCCATGACACCACTGATTCGATTGGTGCTCATTACGCCACAAAACGTTGGCATGGCAACAAAAAAGCGCCACCCCCGTGCGGGAGTGGCGCTGTACAAGTGGAGCCGCGGGGAATTGAACCCCGGTCCGGTGACCGTACCCTCGTTCTTCTACGTGCGTAGTCTGCTGGCCACAGAGGGCGATTTTTCGGCTCCCATCAATATCGCAGACAACAGATGGCGAGCCTAGCTACAGTAAAAGTCCCTGTGTCACCCTGCAGTGCAATGACACAGGCAAGTCTTCTCAACGACGCTCAGCATCTCCCCGAAGACATGGGAGAGTGAACGGAGCGGCTGCTCGCTGGTTAAGTCCTGACGAAAAAATCAGGCAGCGAGAGCGAACTCAGTGCGGTTAGATTTAGCACTTATTTTGTTCACAGAGAACATCACGAGCGGACTCTGCATTCTCGGCACGCTTCACCGAAGCGAACAGATCACCGTCGAAACCGATCGGCCCCTTTTGATTTATCAAACTCGCCGGCGCAAAGCCGGACTTTTCAATATAGCACGCCCCGCGCGCACACGCAAGACGCACAGCATGCCCAGTACCCGCACACCACTGGGTGCGGGTACGAATAAAGTCGGTTCCACACGCACGTACACAGGAAGGCGAGAAGAGCGGCATGGCCACACGCAAACAGATCGCAGAACTCGCAGGGGTCTCACAGGCGACCGTCTCACGCCTGCTCAATGGCGATGCCAAGCTGCGCATCACCGCGCAGACACGTCGCCGCATCATGCGCGCGGCCGCCCAACTCGGTTACACCGCGTTCACGAGCCGCATGATCGCCGTGCTCAACGCGCCGCCGGAGATTGATGAACTGCAGGACGCCTACTTCCAGTCGTTGCGCGAGGAACTGCGCACCGCCGCAGAAGAGCAGGGGTCCACGCTCGCGTTCTTCGCATCGATCGACGAACTGATCGACGCCGCCGACGACTACGACGGATTCATCGCGATCGGCCCCGCCACGTTCACACGCGAACAGCTTGGTCAGTTGCGCCGCGCGTTGCCGTACGGCACGTTCATCGACACGAACCCGGCCCCCGACTGGTTCGACTCGGTGCGCCCCGACCTGAGCCAGACCATGCTCGACGCGCTCGACGCACTGCAGGGCGCCGGCCACACGCGCATCGGCTTCATCGGCGGCATCGGCGCGATCATGGGCCTGCACAACCAACCCGAGGACATCCGCACACTTGCATTCACCGACTGGAGCCGGCGTCTGCATCTGGACAACGACGCGCTGATCTACGCCAGCGGACCGTTCACTGTCGACAATGGCCGCGCGCTCGCCGAGCGCATACTCGCACAGCACTCCCCCGACGCACTGCCCGACGCGCTTGTGGTGGCGTCCGACCCGATGGCCGTCGGCGTGCTGCAGGCGCTCGCCGCGGCCGGCGTGCGCGTGCCGCACGACATGGCCGTGGTGAGCGTCGACAATCTGCCGATCTGCCAATACACCGCTCCTGCATTGAGCTCGTTTGACATCGACCGGCATGAACTCGTGTACACCGCGCTCGAAACACTCACCGACGCGATTGCGCGCGACCGGGGCACGCGCCGGCACATCCTCATCTCGACGAAGCTGATATGCCGCGCGAGCTTCCAGCCGCCGCAACCGCAGTGAGCGAGCTTGCGCGCCTGATTCACACGAGGCGCATCGTCACATCGAGCGTCAGTTCGCGCGCGGCGTCGAGCTGATAGCGGTCGTGCACGGGCGCGCCCCACGAATCGTCGCCGCCGACGCCCATCTGCCCGGCGAGCATGCGCAGGAACATGTGCCGTGGCTTCGGCAGCTCATCCTGATGCGTCGCCGCTTCTATGGTCAGCGTGTCGTACGGCAGCAGGCTCAGCGCGAGATCCGTGCCGGGGCGTGCGGATTCGATGAGCAGGCCATGGCCGTCTTCGTCGGTGACGCGCGCCCAGCGCACATGCGCATGATTGCCGGTCTCCTGCGGCACGAGGTAGGGCTGCATGTCGTCGAATGCAGTCGTACGCCATGCGCCGACTTTCGCGCGGTCGCGGTCGGCGTAGGTCTCCCATGGGCCGGGGCCATAGAATTCCAGCTGCGAATAGCATACGGGCAACACCCATTCGAGGCCGAAGAGGGGCAGGCTTGGAGCGTTCACCTCGCCCGGCCACGTGGCTTCGACGTGCAGCTGCATCGCGCTATCGATGCTGTAACGCACCGGCACAGTGGTGTGCGCGCCGTCCGCGAGCTCATACCAGTATTCGCCGGTGAGCTCGCCACGGTCCGGATCCCATTCCACCTGCCCGATGCCGGTGACCACGCGTGCATAGCGCCCTGCGCCGAACCATTGCGCGCGGTCGAAGCCGCTGCTGGCACCGCGGTCGTTGTCGGTCAGTGGGCGGAATGTGATGAGCCTCGGCACGCGGGACACCATCTCCCGCGCACCGTCGCGCATCGAGATGATGCCGCCCTGCGTGCGTGACAACAGCATCTCACGCGACCCCCGCCGCATGCCGCCGTTCCAACGCCCCAGCGCGACATGTGCGCCGGATTCCACCGCGGCCGGGGTGCGCCATGCGGCGAGCGCACGCGCGTCGAGCGGCCGAGAGCACTGCCCCCAGGCGAGCTCATGGCCGGCCTCGGCCCATGCGGTGGCGCGTGCGAGCCGTTGGCTCACTTCGTAGACCACCTCGTGCGCGCGCAGTGCGCTGTCGCCGCCGGCCGGCAGCACGTCCTCGACCGGCGGAAACGCCAGGTCGAGCACGCGCGTCTCTCCAGCGGGCACGTCGAGCGTGCACGCGGTGCTCCACACTTCCCGCCCGTCGATCAGCATGCGCGCCACGAACATGCTGTCGCCCGTGCCGACGAACACATTGCCGTTGTGCACGAGCACACGGTCGGGCTCGACGCTGATGCGCACAGGCGCATACTGCGCTTTCACTTCCTCGGCTTTCGCCGATGGCGTGCGGTCCGCGAACACGATGCCGTCGCCGCTGAAGTTCATGTCGCTCGGCCTGTCGCCGAAGTCACCGCCGTACGCGAGCCGCTCCGTGCCGTCGTCCAGCCTCTGCCACAGCGCCTGGTCGATGAAATCCCAGATGAAGCCGCCTTGGTAGTGCGGGTACCGCTCAAGGGCGGTGTATTCGCTCAGGCCGCCGAGCGAATTGCCCATCGCGTGCATGTATTCGCACGAGATGTACGGTTTGGTCGGGTTGTGCTCAAGGTAGTCGCGGATGTCGTCGGGCCGCGCGTACATGCGCGATTCGAAGTCGGAGATCGCACTGTACGCCTGGTTCCACTGCACGCCTTCGTAATGCACGGGGCGTGTGGGATCCCATGCGCGGCACCGCTCCCCCATCCGTTCGATCACCGTGCCCGCATACGACTCGTTGCCGAGCGACCACGCGACCACGCACGCATGGTTGCGGTCGCGCGCCACCATGCCATACGCGCGGTCCACGCATGCGGCGAGCCACATCGGGTCATCGCCGGGGATCGACTTGCCGTCGGTCACGTCGCCAGGCAGATTCCAACTGCCGTGCGTCTCCAGATTGGCTTCGTCGATCATGTAGATGCCGTATTCGTCGCACAGTTCGAGCCAACGGGTCTGGTTCGGGTAGTGCGAGGTGCGCACCGCGTTGATGTTGTGCCGTTTCATGAAGCGCACATCCCACAGCATGTCCTCTTCGGTGACGCTGCGGCCGAGCCGTGCGTCGAATTCGTGGCGGTTGACCCCGCGCAGCACGATCCGCTCGCCGTTGACGGTGAAGATGCCATGCTCGATCTCGACATGGCGGAATCCAACCACCACGCTTGAGGTTTCGACCAGCCGCCCCTCGGCATCGCGCACCAGCACGTCGACGCGGTACCGGTTCGGCTCCTCGGCGCTCCATGCGCGCACGTCGGCGATCGCGGCGCGCCCGCGCAGCACCGCGTCATCGGCCGACGCCGCCTGCCGATCCACGTCTAGCGTCGTTTCCCACAACGGCATGCCCGTCCCATCGTCCACCGCGCACACGCGCACATCGGCGCTGTGTGCGGCGGCGTCGCCTTCGAGCGCAAGCCGCAGGTCGAGCACACCACACTGCGCCGCGACATCCCAGTCGGCGGTCGCCTGCATGTCGCGCACATGCACGCGCGGGCGCACGTCGAGGCGCACGCCGCGGAACAGTCCATGGAAGCGCCAGCAGTCCTGATCTTCCAGCCAACTCGCGCTCGAGTACTGGAAGCACGCGACGGCGAGCGTATTGCCCTCCTCGCCCAGCGCGTCGGTCACGTCGAATTCGCTCGGTGTGTATGCATCCTCCGCATATCCGACGAATGCGCCATTGAGCCACACGTAGATCGCGGTCGCCGCGCCGTCGAACGTCAGCGAGACGCGCTCGCCGGCGCGCAACGCCTGCCGCACGCGTGGATCGGCGTCGAACGTCCGGCGGTAGAGTGCCACGAGATTGCTGTTGGGCACATGTGGCGCCTGAGGTTGTTCATGTCCATCCCACGGGTACTGGATGTTCACGTATTGCGGGCGCATGAGTCCCTGCGTCTCCAGGCAGCCGGGCACGTTCACATCCACATATCCCGCGTCGTCGAAACGCGACGAGGCGAACGCCGGCGGGATGCGCGAGGTCTGCCAGTGCTCGTCAGTGCTTTCCATCGGCAACCGGTCGAGGTGCGATGGCACGACCCGCGCGCGCCATACCCCATCAAGCGACTGCCGCAACGTGCCGGACGCGCCGTCGACGGTCATGTGGTCGGTGTGCGCGGGCAACCGGTTGACCGCGAAGACGGCCGGATCGACGAGCCAGCGCACGCTTGGCTGGTCAAGCCGCGTACGCTCCCCTCCGGTCGTGGGCGCCATGTCGCCTTTCCCAGCGGCATCCGAGGCCGTGCCGCGCGGCGTGTGCATGTGCGTGGTGGTATCCGACTGTGCCATTCCTGCTCCTCATCGTAGCGTTGGTGCGACCGCGGGCTGCGTCGCTCACGGTTCGTGTGCGTTCTCGATAGTAAACTATTTACTAGACATGCGCAAGACATATTCACCCCATGCCATAATCGCGAGGAATCACCATTGCCCGATCGCCACTGTTATCTCCTCTCAATATAGCGATATATCAACATAAATAGACACGCCGAGCAAAGCATACAAAACACTGCCTTTCCATCACATGTCGATAAACTTGTTTACCATTCTAAGTAAAGTAAGCTTCCGCAACAGATCAATGAGGATCACCCATCACGGGAGGATGACATGACCACAACAACACCTCGGCCAACACCGCAGTCGGCCACACACCAAAGGCACACCAAGGCCAAGGGCTCGGCACGGCAACGTATCGCGTTCGCGATCGGCAACCTCGGGCAGGCGGCGTTCTACAACGCGATGAGCACATTCTTCATGACCTACACCACGACCGCGCTGTTCGCACGAACCGACAAGGCGGTCGCCGCACGCATGATTGCCCTGATCACCTCGCTCGTCGTGGCGATCCGCATCGCCGAGATCTTCCTTGACCCCCTGCTCGGCAACATCGTCGACAACACGCGCACACGCTGGGGCCGGTTCCGCGTCTGGCAGTTCATCGGCGGCATTGTGCCGTCCGCGCTGCTCATCGTCGTGTTCACCGGTGTCTTCGGGCTCGTGAACGTCAACACCACATGGTTCATCGCGGCGTTCATCGTCACCTTCATCCTGCTCGACGTGTTCTATTCCGCGCGCGACATCTCCTACTGGGGCATGATCCCCGCGCTCTCGAGCGATTCGCATGAGCGCGGCGTCTACACGTCGCTCGGCACGCTCACCGGCTCGCTCGGCTACAACGGCGTCACCGTCATCGTCATCCCGATCGTCAGCTATTTCACCTTCCGCTTCACCGGCGAACACGCCCAAGGGCAGCCCGGTTGGACCGCGTTCGCGGTCATCATCGCACTGTTCGGCCTGCTCACCGCATGGACCGTGGCCTTCGGCACGCGCGAACAGCACAACGACCTGCGCGGCGGCGACGAACACTGCAAGCCGCTGGACGCGTTCAAGGCGATCGGCCACAACGACCAGCTGTTGTGGATGGCATTGAGCTACCTGCTGTACGCGGTGGCCAACGTGGCGACGACCGGCGTGCTGTTCTACCAGTTCACCTATGTGCTCGGCATGCCGGAGCAGTTCGCGCTCGCCGGCGTGATCCCCGTGGTCACGGGCCTGCTCACAACCCCGCTCTACCCGCTGCTCAACCGTGTGGTTCCGCGCCGTTGGCTGTTCACGGGAGGCATGGCCCTGATGATCGCCGGCTATGCGATGTTCATCGCCGCACCGCGCAACCTCCCGGTCGTGCTCATCGCGCTCGTGCTGTTCTATCTGCCCGCGCAGACGATCCAGATGACGGCGATCCTGACGATGACCGACTCGATTGAATACGGACAGCTCAAGACAGGGCGGCGCAACGAGGCCGTGACGCTCAGCGTGCGCCCGATGCTCGACAAGATCGCCGGCGCGTTCTCGAATGGCATCGTCGGATTCGTCGCCGTGGCCGCGGGCATGGTCGGGTCGGCGTCCGCCGGCGACATGACCGCAGGCAACATCCACACCTTCACAACATGGGCATACATCGTGCCTTCCGTGGGCATTGTGCTGAGCCTCGTGGTGTTTCTGGCCCGCGTGCGGATCGACGAGAAGCGCCATGCGCGGATCGTCGAGCAGCTCGAGGCGCGCCTCGCCGACACCACGCGGTAGGCGGCTGGCCCCGGGATCATTTGATGATCGGGCGCGCTGTGGCGGAGACGTTGATCTGCTTCTTGTCGCCGATCACGTTCGGGTCGTTCATGATCTTGTCGACGATGGCCATCTTGAGCTTCAAGTCCGAATCGTCGCCCCACACGATGCTGATGCCGTTGTCGAGCTGCGTCGTGATCGAATCCTGCGTGTTCGCCTGCACTTTGACGATGGCGTTGCGCATGGATTCGGGCAATGCGTCGAGGATCACGAGCGCCGACTGCACCGCGCGCCGGCTGAGCGCCTTGCCGACATTGTCCACCTCAATGACCGGAATGCCCTGCACAGACTGCGCGGACCCGTTGACCGCATTGAGTTTGCGCGCCTTGCTGTCGACCGCTGTCAACGTGTTTCCCGAAGGCTCCTTGAGCATGGCGGCCGGCCGTTGGGCGGTGACCGAGACATGCAGGCCGTTGGGGAATTTCTTTTCGGCGGTTGCCGACGAGACGCCCGGGATCTGCGACAGCTGCTGCTCGACCGCGCCGTCGGAGACCAGGAGCAGTGATTTGCCCGCCTGCCGCTTGGCGATCGCCATGATCTGCTCGTTGCTCACCCATTCGTTCGCGCCCGACGCGCTGATGTTGTTGGGCTCCAAGCGCAAGACCGGCGAGAAGAAGAGCAGCCAGATGAGCGCGACCACCGCCGCCAACGCGGCGCACGCCACGGCCACACGGGCGGCGATGCGCCGCGTGTTGGCCTTCCGCTGCTCCTTCTGCCGCGCCGCGAAGTCCACGACCTTGGGCCGCGTGGCCACACCGATCGCGCCTGCGGTCTCCTGCAGTGTCTTCGCCACCACATCCTCGCTCGGCAGGTTGTTCGCATCCACGAACGCGCCCGGACTCGTCGCCCCGGTGCGCTCCTCGACGATGCGTGGTTTTTTGACCTGCGCGCGCGCCTGCTTCGCCGACCGCCGGCGCGCCACGGCATTGCCGGCCGCGGCGAACGCCGAGCGCACGGATCCGCGCTTCCTGCGGGGCTGTGATGTCGCCGCCGACTGTTCCGCACGGCTGACTGCACTGGCATCGCTGTCCGCGGCCTTGTGTGGCCTGTGCGCGGCGCCGGAAGCCACCGACCGGGCGCCGTGCCCCGCCTCATGCGCGGTGTGCGCTCCCGATGAGGCGCTGCGCGCCACCCTGTGGCTGCCGGATGGCGAGCCAGTGCCCGAACTCGCCGACCGCGCGACGCGTTTGGCGGGCACGGCACGCCCCGACCGTGTGGAGCGCGCCGGCTTGTCGGGGTTCTCACCGGAGGATGAGGAGCTGACGGAACGGCCGGCCATCATGCATCCTTGCCGTGGTGCGCTTCGAGCACATGCACGATGACCGGACCCATTGTGGTGATGTCGCCGGCGCCGACAGTGAAGATGACGTCGCCCGGCTTGGCGCGCATCGCCACCATCTGCGCGGCCGTGGCCATGTCCTCCACCACGTCGATCGGTGTGGCACCTTCCGCGGCGGCGTCGGCGATTGTGTGTGCATCGACGCCCGGGAAGTCCTCCTGCCGTTCACGCGCCGGGAATACGCCCGTCACGATCACGTCGTCCGCTTTGGCGAGCGCCTGCGCGAATTGCGGTGCAAAGAACCTGGTGCGTGAAAACAGGTGCGGCTGGAACAGCACATGAATCGTGGCATCGGGGTAACGTCGGCGCGCCGCGTCGAGCAATGCGCCGATCTCGGTCGGGTGGTGCGCGTAGTCGTCGACGACCGTGACTCCGCCCACGGTGCCGCGAATCTGGAACCGGCGCGCCGCGCCCAGGAATGTCGACGCGGCGCGCGCGGCGTCCTGGGCAGGCATGCCGAGTTCGATCGCCGCGAGGATCGCCGCCGTGGCGTTGCGCGCGTTGTGCAAACCCGGCACGGCGAGTGCGACCGGCAGCGTCACGTCTTCGCCCGCCACTGCGGCGGGGATGTCGAGCATGAACTGCTCGCTGCCGCTACCCGCCTGCTCCTGTTCGGCAACGATGTGCACGTATTGTGCGCCGTTCAGATCGCCCAATGCGCTGCGTTCGCTCGTGCCGTAGGCGATGGCGCGTGCACCATCCGCCGGGTCGAGGGCGCGCAGCACGGCGAGCGCACTGCTGTCGTCGGCGCACACGATCACGTGGTCCAACGCGTGGCTCATATGCTCGGCGAACGCGCGCTGGTAGTGCGCCTCGTCGCCGTAATGGTCGAGGTGGTCGGCTTCGGCGTTCGTCACGATGGCGATGGTGGGGCGGTATTTGCCGAAGCTGCCGTCGGATTCGTCCGCCTCCGCCACGAGCACGTCGCCCGTGCCGGCGTGGCCGCCGTCGAGCACGGTGCCGTCCGGGCCTTGGATCGAGCCGCCGATGGCGTAGCTCGGGTCGGCGAGCGCGCCTTCGCCGCCATGGAGCAGGATGTGCGCGAGCATCGAGCTTGTGGTGGTCTTGCCGTGTGCGCCGGCCACGGTCACGGCGCGTGTGCCGTGCATGAGCAGGGCGAGGATGTCGCTGCGGTGCACGATGTGCGCGCCCTGTGCCTGCGCCTCCACGATTTCGGGATTGCTGGGCTTGATGGCGCTCGAGTAGACGATGACGCGCGCGCCTTGCACATTGCCGGCGCGCTGCCCGATTTCGACGGGAATGCCGAGCGATTCGAGGCGGTCGGTCTTCGGGCCACGCTGGCTGTCGGAACCGTCGACGGGCACATGGTGTTGGTGGAGCATCTCGGCGAGCACGCTCATGCCCGCTCCCCCGATGCCGATGAAATGGGTGCGGCCCAGATCGGCTACGGTCTGCTGCTCGTCGAACTGTGCGGTGGTGGGGTCGAGCGTCACCGTCTGTGCGTCATGCGTGCTACTCACGTGAACTCCTCAAGTATCGTGTCTGCTGTCTTGTGTCGGTCTTGCTATCGTATTGCCTGTGGTGTGTGCCGGGGTCACCTGCACCAGCGCGCGTCGCCCGCGATGGTGAGAATGCGCTGCGCCATGCGGTCGGCGGCGTCGCGGATGCCGTATTGCCATGCGTTGTGGCCGTAGTCCTGCAGCGTCTGCGGGTCTGCGAGCAACTGCGGCACATGGGATTCGACCCATCCTGCGGTGAAGTCGCGGTCGTCCACGAGCAGGCCACCGCCCGCCTGGACCACTGGTTGCGCGTTGAACCGCTGTTCGCCGTTGCCGATCGGCAGCGGCACATAGACGGCGGGCAGGCCGAGTGCCGTCAGTTCGCTCACCGAACCGGCGCCCGAACGGCAGATGACCAGATCGGCGCACCCGAAGGCCTTGTCGATGCGTTCGAGGTACTGCGCCACATGGTAGTCGCGTCCCGGTTGCGCGTCATCGCCAAGGCCGGTCAGCACCTGCTCCCCCGCATGCTGCGCCACGAGCTCGCGCACTTCGTCGATCTTGCCTTTGCCGGTCAGGTGCACGATCTGCGCGTCGCGCACGAGTGTGCCGGAAGCCTGGGCCACCGCCCGGTTGAGGCTGACCGCACCGAGTGAACCGCCGGTCACCACGATGATCGTCCGGTCCGGGTCGAGCCCGAGTTCACGGGCGCTGTCACGGCGCACCTGTGCACGGTCGGTTTGCATCCGCCCGGCCAGTTGCGCGATCGCGGGTCGCAATGGCAGGCCGACGCGTTCGATCTCGCCTTCACCGCCGGCCTTGAGTCCGGTGCCGTCGTATGCAGTGCCGATGAACGTGGCCCATTTGGCGCCAAGCTTGTTGGCCATGCCGGCGCGCGCGTTCTGCTCGTGGATCACGATCGGCACACCCATGCGGTGCGCGGCCGCGTACGCCGGCGCCGAGGCGTAGCCGCCGAAGCCCACGACCACATCGATGTGCTCGTCCTCGATGAGCTGCCTGACCTTGGCGGTCTCACGCTTCCATTTGAACGGGAACTGCAGGGCGGCTTTGTTGGGGCGCCGCGGGAACGGCACCTTCTCGATCGTTTCGAGACGGTAGCCTGCCTGTGGCACCAGATCCGCCTCAAGTCCCACCGCAGTGCCCAACGTGATGATCGACGCATCCTCCGGATCGCGCGTGGCGATCGCGTCGGCCACGGCGAGCAATGGGTTCACGTGCCCCGCCGTGCCGCCGCCGGCCAGCAGGATGTGCTTTGCTTCTGTGTTCATGGTGTTCCTTTGCATACGCCTGGAGTTGCGTTACGACCGTTGCCGTTCGGCCGCGATCTGCGGCTGTGAACGCATCATGCTCATCGACGCACCCGCCGCCGCCAAACATAGGATAAGCGATGAACCACCCGCCGACACGAACGGCAACGGCACGCCCATGACCGGCAGGATGCCCACAACCACGGCTATGTTCACGAGCGCCTGCCCCACAATCCACACCGTGAAGCATAACAGCGCCATGGATGTGTAGCGGTTCGGTGTGCGCAGCGCCACGACAATCATGCACCATGCGATCACCGCGAACAGCACGAGCACGAGCACGGCGCCCACAAAACCGGTCTCTTCGCCGATGATCGCGTAAATGAAGTCGTTGTGCGCCTCGGGCAGGTAGTTCCACTTCTCACGTGAATTGCCCAGTCCCACGCCCAGGAACCCGCCGGAGGCCAACGCGTATTTGGCGTGTGTGGCCTGGTAGCAGGCGTCCTGCATGTCACTCGCCGAGCACCCTTGGTATGTGGCCAGGATGCGGCGCATGCGGTTGGGGCTCATGATCGCGAACAGCACGCAGGCCCCGGCCAGCCCCACGGCGAGCGCGCCGAGCCATTTACGTGGGAAATCGCTGAAGCAGAACGCCACAAGGCCGATGAACACCAGGATCATCGTGGTGCCGAGGTCCCTGCCCGCCAACACCAATACGAGCAGGGCGCCGTATGTGCCGAACGTCCACAGATAATCCTTGACATGCGTCGGGGCACCCCGCTCATGGCGTTTGCCGACTTCGACAAGCAGCTTGGGCAGCGTGATGCACAGCACGAACTTGACCAGCTCGGCGGGCTGGAACGTGGCGAAGCCAAGGTTGATCCACCCCTTGTTGCCGTTGACCTCAACACCCAATGGGGTCAACGTGAGCAATTGCATGAATCCCGCCATGGCCACGAGCGGCGTGCAGAGCTTGGCATACACACGGTATGGCAGCGCCAAGGCGACCGCAAAGGCCACGAGGCCGATGATGCAGAACTTCGCTTGGTCCAAGGCCTGGCTCCATGGTGTGGCGCCCACCGCCACCATGCTCACCGAGGAGCTCGAGAACACCATGACCAGGCCGAACACCATGAGCATGAACACACAGAGGGCGAATCCGTGGTAGCACCAGATCGGATTGAGCAGCATGCGCCAGCCCCGGTAGGCCGAAAAATCGGTGGCATGCCCTTGGGGCTGCGCGCCGCGCGCCGCCGGCGCATCGTGCGCGGCGGTGCTCTGGCTCGCTCTCGTGCGGACCGTGTATTGCCGTGGTGTCGTGCTGGCGCCCCGCGAGGACGCGGAGCGCGCTTTGCGCTCAGGCTGCGGCATGCTCATCCACCCAACGCCGCGATTCGCTGGCGAATTGGTCGCCGCGGTCGGCGTACGACACGAACTGGTCCATCGAAGCGCACGCCGGCGCAAGCAGCACCACGTCGCCCGGCTCCGCGAGCGCGGCAGCCGCGTCCACCGCACGCCGCATCACCGACCCGGTGCCGGCAGGATCGATCACAGTGAGCGGCACGTCGGGGGCACAAGTGCGGAATGCCTCGAGCATCGGCTCCTGGTCCACGCCAATGATCACAGCTGCCTTCATGCGGTCGTGTTCCTGCGCCACGAGCTCCTCGAAGCGTCCGCCCTTGGCGAGGCCGCCGGCGATCCACACCACGCTGGACGGGGCGAAGCTCCTGAGCGAGGCCTGTGCGGCGAGGGCGTTCGTGGCCTTGGAATCGTCCACGAAGCGCACCGTCGTACCGTCGGTCGTCAACCGCGCGACCTCCTCGATGCGGTGGCCGCCGGGCTTGAAGCCCTGCAATGCCTTCACCGCCACGGCGTGGTCCACGTCCATCGCATACACCAGGATCAGCGCGGTCAGCGCGTCGGCGAGCAGATGCGGGTAGACCGTGCCATCGGGCTCGGTCAGGTGGGCGAAGTCGGCAACGCGTGCGATGCGGGTCTCCTCACCCACTTCACCACCGGCGATGCCGCTCATATCCACGATCCACCCGTCGCGCACACCGATCTGCCCGGCCTGCGGTTCGGCGAGCGTGAACCCCACATGCACGCAGCCTTCGGCGGCACGTGCCTCGGAGGCGAGCTCGGTGACGCGCGCGTCCTGCGCATTGTAGGCGATGACGCGGCGCGCGCCGTCGTAGACCTTCGATTTGTCTTCGGCATAGCGCTCAAGGCCGCCGTGCCAATCGAGGTGGTCGGCGCCGATGTTCGTGATCGCGGCCCCGGCCAAGGCGAGTGAATAGGTGAAATGCAGCTGGAACGAGCTCAACTCGACGCACAGCACGTCGTTCGCGGGGTCGAGCGCGGCCCGCGAGACCGCTTTGCCGATGTTGCCGACGGCCGGCGCCTGCAACCCGCAGGCCGTGAGCATGACCGAGACCATCTCGGTGGTGGAGGTCTTGCCGTTCGTGCCGGTGATGCCGATCCACGGTGCCGGCTCGCCCGTGCGCGCGTTGTCCACACGCAGCAGCCACGCGAGTTCGACCTCGCTGATCACCGGAATGCCGCGCTTGCGCGCCTCGACGATGAACGGCGTGCGCGGGGTGAAGACCGGCGACGTGCACACGAGGTCCACGCCGTCCCACACGATGTCGTCAAAGGAGCGCAGGTCGGCGTCTTCCTTGCGTTCATCGACGCTGATCACGCGCGCCGCGCGATCACGCAGAATATCCACCATGCTCTGCCCGGAGATGCCCAGGCCCGCCACTACGACTGTGCTGCTGTTGAGATCCATATCTCGTCCTTTCCCTGACGTTGCCGATGCCGCTTATGGTCGCGCCTCCGGTCACAGCCCCGAGCGCACGACCCAGTCCGTGTAGAAGATCATGAGGCCGATAATCACGAACATGAGCTCGACCATCCAGAACCGCACGACGACCTTGCCTTCCGTCCACCCGCACAATTCGAAGTGGTGGTGGATTGGCGCCATTTTGAACACGCGCTTGTGCGTCATCTTGAAATACCCGACCTGGATGATGTCGCTGAGCGTCTCGATCACGAAGAGGCCGCCGAGGATGATGGCGAGGAATTCAGTGTGCGTGGCGATCGACATGGCCGCGAACAGGCCTCCGAGGGCAAGCGAGCCGGTGTCGCCCATGAAGATCGACGCCGGGTTGCAGTTGTACCATAGGAATCCCAGGCATGCCACGGCCGCGCAGCATGCGATGACCGTCAGGTCGAAGGGGTCGGACACCGCATAGGTGAAGCCGGGGTGGCCCGATCCGCGCAGGTGGTAGCTTTCCCAGAACGCGATGATGCCGTAGCCGGCGAACGCGACCATCGAGGACCCCGCGCACAGGCCGTCGAGGCCGTCGGTCAGGTTGACGGCGTTCGTCCACGCCGCCATCAGGAAGTTCACCCAGATCACGAACAGCACGATGGCGAGGAACCGGCCGGCGAAGTCAAAACTCAGGAACGGCGTCTCGATGAAGCTCATGCCTGCCTGCGCGCTCGGGAACCCGGATTTGGTGGGCAGCATGAGCGCGAGCACCGCGTAGATCGTGGCAAGGATGAACTGGCCGATGAACTTGCCTTTGACGGTGAGTCCCTCGTTCTGCTTCTTACGTACTTTCGCGAAGTCGTCGATGAAGCCGAGCAGGCCCATCGAGGCCATCGCGAACAGGGTGAGGACCGCGGACCACGACGGCACGATGTGCTGGCTGCAATACCGGTACAACGCGCTGGCGCCCCAGCCGAGCAGCACCGCGAGTACGATGACGACGCCGCCGAGCGTCGGCGTGCCGCGCTTGACCTGGTGCGACTGCGGGCCGTCCTGCCGGATGTACTGGCCGTAGTGCAGTTTGTGCACCACGCGAATGAGCGTTGGCGTTCCGATCATCGTGATGACGAGGGAAACCACTATTCCAATGATGAGCGCTATCACCTTACGGTTCTCCTATTCGTTGTGGGCGCGCGTGGCGGCACGCCGCATCGCGCGCCGTTACGCGCGTTCCTCGTTCCAGCGGGTGGCGAGTGAGCTCAGGCCCGAGGCATGCGACCCTTTGAGCAGCACGACCATGCCTTCATGCGCGCGTCCCAGATCGCGCACAATGCCGTCTGCCTCGTCGATGGTGTCCACGCAGAACACGGCGTCTGCGTCCATCGCGGTGCGCGCGCCTTCGGCGAGGTCGTGCGCCAGTGCGTTGAGGTGCGGGTCATTCCCGCCACCGACCGCGATGACCGCGTCGGCCCCGTTGCGGGCGGCGTAGGCGCCGATGTCATGGTGGGCCTGTGCCTCGTCACCGCCGAGTTCGAGCATGGCGCCGAGCACGGCCACGCGGGTGGGCTGCGCGGCGTCGCCGGCGTGCCATGCCATCATGCCGTCGATGCCGGCGCGCATCGAATCGGGGTTCGCGTTGAACGAATCGTCGATGAGCGTGAACCGCACATCGCCTTCCTGCACCACGCTCACTGCCATGCGGTGCGCGCTGATCGCATGCACCGAGTTGAGCACGGCGGCGATGTGCTCGAGCGGCATGCCCTCCAAGCGCGCCACGCTCGCGGCTGCGAGGGCGTTCATGATGTTGTGCCGTCCGGTGATGCCGAGTTTCACACGCTGTTCCACACCGGCTTCGCTGACGAGCGTGAACACCGGGTGCCCCAGATCGTCGAGGCTGATGTCGTCCGCGGCCACATAGCCGTCGCGCTCATGCACCTGCGCGTGCTCGATGCCGAACCACACCACCTTGCCCGGCGCGATGTCCTGCATGCGGGTCACGCGGGCGTCATCGGCGTTGAGCACCGTCACGCCGTCGTTGAGCAATCCGCGCACGATCTCGCTTTTCGCCTGTGCGATGTGCTCGACCGAGCCGAATTCACCCAGATGAGCCACGCCCACCTTCAGCACAATGGCGATGTCGGGTGGCGCGATCGTCGTCAGATGCGCGATCTCACCAAGGTGGTTGGCGCCCATCTCCGCCACCAGATAGCGGGTATGCTCGTCCACTTCGAGCGCGGTGAGCGGCAGGCCTATCTCGTTGTTGAATGAGCCGACCGGGGCCACGGTCTCACCGAGGGTGGAGAGCAACGCCTTCAACAGGTCCTTCGTCGTCGTCTTGCCCACCGAGCCAGTGATGCCGATGATCGTGAAGGGAGTGGCCTCGTTGCGGCGCATCCGCAGGTTCGCCTTGGCGAGCTCGCCCAACGCGGCCACATCGTCTTTCACGATGATCTGCGCGATGCCGGCGTCTGGCACGGCATGCTGTACCAGCGCCGCCACGGCGCCGTTGTGCGCGGCCGCGTCCACGTAATCATGGCCGTCCACATGCTCGCCCGCGATCGCGACGAACAGCGAGCCGGGCTGCGCGAGCCGCGAATCGGTGACCGCCGAAGTGACCTCGGTCCCTTCGTCCATGGCGGCACCGGGTGCTGCATGGCCGTCTACACTGGCCATGACCTGCCGCAACGTCATCTTCATCATATGCATTCTCCTTGCACTGCGCGGTATGGAACCGCCGGTTCAGTTCAGTTCCCTCGACACGCGCAACGCGCTGCGGATGCTGCTTTTGCGGATGCCGGCCGCAAGCACCATCGCGATGGCGAGCGACAGCGGGCGCGAAGGCCCGGTGCCCAGGTCGGCCTGGATCGCCATCATGTCGGTCTCATCGGTGCGCACGGCCACATGCGTGTTGTCATCCAGCACGCAGCCATACCGTTCGCACACCTGTGCGAGCGCCTGTTCCACATCCGTGTTGCGCGTCTCGCCGTCATAGCCGATCACGTCGACCCCCACGCTTTCGAGCGAGCCGGCGGCGAGCGTCTCGTCGTCAAGCGCGATGATGACCGCCGCCACGCCGTCTTCCACACACACCGACAACACGCGCTGCACCGAGAAGGTGTCAACCGGGTAGGTCAGATCGAGGAACCGTTCGAGCGATTGCGAATCGCCTTTGCAGAGGGTGCCCACCGGGTTGCCGAGCATATGCAGGAACTGCGCGATCGCATCCACGTCTTCGCGCAGGCGCTCGTTGTTGGCGCCCGCGACCGCGAACACGGCGATCGATTCGGAGGGCATGCCGGCGATGCTCGCGGCGAGTTCGCCGATCTGCTGCGGCGTGGGGTCAGCGAACAGGATCGGGATCTGCTGGTCGTCGATCGCGTTGCGCATGGAGGTGGGCAGCAGCATCGCGTAGGCGCCTCGCTGCACGGCGAGCGCCGCACGCGCCTTTTCGATGCGCCCGCCGGGGATGAACAACGCCCCGGGCGTCACCGATTCCACGTCGTTGGCGAGCGATGTCACGGTCACGTCGCGTGCGAAGCCGGGCACGAGCGAGAACCCGTAGCGGTCCTCGAGCATGCCCAGCGTCAGACGCTGTGACGTCGTTTCACTGATTGCGCTCATCGTTGCTCCTCTTGTTGGGTGGTCGTCATCTGCTGTTCGCTCACCATTCCACCGGAATCGCGTTCTTGCGTTGCGGGGAGTTCGGCACTTCGTATTTCTGCATCAGGAATTCGCCGATCTGCGCGAACACCGGGCCCGCCGTCAGACCACCATAGCTGCCCTCCGGGTCCTTGAGCACCACGGTCACCACGAACCGGGGGTTGTCGGCGGGGATGATCGCGGAGTAATCGCTGATGAGCGAGCTCAGCTTGCCGTCGGGGCCGGCCACTTCGGCGGTGCCGGACTTGGAGGCCACACGATAGCCTTTCACGCCGGCGAACCCTTGCGAGGAATAGTGTTCCGACACGGATTCCATCGCGTTGAGGATCTGCTTGGAGGCCTCTTCGTCGATCACGCGCGTGGATTCCTTCTGTTCGGGCGTGGTGCTTTTGCCGTCGGGGGTGGTGATGGTTTTGATGATTGACTGCGGCTTGAGCACGCCTTGGTTGGCGATGACCGCGATCGCGTTCGTCATCTGCAGCGCGTTGACGGTGTAGCCCTGGCCGAAGAGCACGGTGTTGCGCGTACGGCCGTCCCATGTCTGCGGCTGGGTGAGCAGGCCCTGCGATTCGCCCGGCAGGTTGAGGCCGCTCGGCTGGCCGATGCCGAATTTGGTCAGGTATTCGTAGCGCTTCTGGTCCGAGAACGAATCGGAGGCGAGGATTGTGCCGATGTTTGAGGATTGCTCGAGCACGCCGGCGAGCGTCCAGCGCTCGGCGCCGTGGTTGAACGAATCCTTGTAGGTCTGCCCGTCGAGCGTCAGCGAATCGGGCACGGTGAATTTGTCGGACATCTGGTGCAGGTGCTCCTGCACGAGCCCCGACATGGTGAAGACCTTGCCCACGGACCCCGGTTCGAAGGTCTGGCTCACCGAACGCGCCACATTGAGTTTGGCGTCGTCGCTGCCGGCTTCGATCTGGTCGGTGTCGGCGAGCGCCAGGATCTGCCCGCTCTGCACGTCCTGCACCACGGCGATGCCCCACGCCGCCTTGTATTTCGCTTGGCTGTCCTTGAGGATCCGCTCCACGCGCCACTGGATGTCGCGGTCGATCGTCAGCTGCACATCCGCGCCATCCACCGCGTCCTTCGCATCGGTCATCGTGCCGGGGATCTCTTCACCGCCGTTGCCCTGCTGGTAGATCTGGTAGCCGTCGGTGCCGGTCAGTGTCTTGTCCTCGATCTGCTCGATGCCGGCAACGCCCTTGCCCGCGTCATCCACGCCGCCGAGCAGCGCGCCCATGAGGGTGCCGTTCGTGTAGATGCGCTCGTTGCTCAGTTCGCCATACACGATGCCGCCCAGATGCAGGTCGGCGATCTTGCGCTTGACTTCGGGCGTCACGTCTTTTTTGAGGATCGCGTACTGGCCGGTGCCCGAAAGCTTGCCGCCGAGTTCGGCCGCGTTCATGCCGAGCACCGGTGCGAGCAATTGCGCCACGGCGGCCACACCGGTCGTCTGCAACGGTTTGCCGTCGATCTCATGGCAATAGCCGCGTGTGCGCGTGGTGCATGTGGTGGGCTCGAAATCCTGTGCCGCCTCCGGATTGCCGATGATCGTGTAGCGTTCCACGCTTTGCGCGAGCACCGCCCCGTTCGCGTCGGTGATCTTGCCGCGTTTGGCGCTTAGCACCGCTTTAACTGTGCGGTTCTGCGTGGCGGCCTGTGCGGTGCTCGCGCCGTCGATCAATTGGATGCGCACCAATTGCCCAATACACAGCAGCGCCACGAGCAGCATGACGATGCCCATGATCGAAGCCTGCTTGACGCGCCGGGAAAGTCGGGACCAGGAGAACGAACGCATCACTGTGCCCCTTCCCCGGCGGGCTGGTAGCCCTGCAGGTCGATCGACAACGACCCCTTGGCGGGTTCCATGTTCATCTTCTGCGCGCGTTCGGGCAACGTGGCTTCCAATTGCGCAAGCCTGGCCTGGTCGTCTTCCACGTCCTGCTGCAGCATCGTGATGTGCTGCTCGATGCGCGAGGCCTCGAACGAGTTGGAGCTCATCTGCGTGCGCAACAGCAGCGCGCCCAGCAGGCATGCGCCCAGGAACACGACGGCCACCACGATATGCACAAGCGGCGTGGACCGTGATTTGGTCCACGCCCAGAACGCCGCCAATCCGCGTTTCGCGGACCCGTTGGCGCTGCGGTTCGACACCACATGCAGCTGAGGGCGCTGTGTGCTGCGCGCCTCATGGCTTTGGCGCCCGGCCGGCGCCGCGTTCGAACGTGTGGAACGTGCTGCGGATCCCATGGATCAACTCCTCTTTCCCCGGCGGCGCCCAGTGGCGCCATGGCGTGCCCCCGCGCGCTGCATGGAACCGTCCGCCTCGTGCTCAAACCGCCGGCGCCAACGCTGCGGCACCGGACGGACCAATTCGACGGCGCGAAGACGCACCGAAGCGGCACGCGGATTGCGCTCGCGCTCCTTGTCGTCGGCCATCACCGCGCCCTTGGTGAGCGGCGCGAAGAACGGCTGCATGTCGTCTGGAACAACAGGCATATCGGCAGGCGCATCCACCCGGGTGCCCTGCATCATGAACGATTTGACCGTCTTGTCTTCGAGCGAATGGTACGACTCCACCACAAGCCTGCCACCCACCGCAAGCCGGTTGGCGATCTGCGGCAGTGTGCGCGCGAGCTTCTCCAGTTCGCCGTTCACCTCGATGCGCAACGCCTGGAACACGCGCTTGGCGGGGTTGCCGCTGCCGCGGTGAGCCTGCGGAATCACGCGGTCCACAAGCGCGGTCAACTGCCGCGAACTCGTGAGCGGTTCGTCCGCGCGCGAGCGCACGATCTCCTGGGCGATCTGGCGCGCAAAGCGCTCTTCGCCATACGCTTTGAAGATGCGGGTCAACGCAGCGGCGTCGTAGCGTTCGAGCACCATCTGCGCGGTCAGCGGCTGCGAGACGTCCATGCGCATGTCGAGCGGGGCGTCGTGTGCGTATGAAAAGCCACGCTCGCGCTCGTCGATCTGCAGGCTCGAGAGCCCCAGGTCCATGAACACGGCCTGCACGGTGTCGATGCCTCGCTCCTCGAGCACGCGCGAGAAGTCGTCGAACGCCGCGTGCACGGGGATGAACCGGCCACCCAGCCCCTCCTGTTCGACTCGCGCTGTGGCCATGCGCAGCGCCTCGATGTCGCGGTCGATGCCGATCAGGCGCGCCTGTGGGGCGGCTTTGAGGAACGCGATGCTGTGGCCGGCGAGTCCAAGCGTGCAGTCGACGGCGAGCGCGCCCGGCGTGCGCAATGCGGGTGCGACGAGGCCCACGCACTGCTCGAGCAGCACGGGCTGGTGAATGTGCGCGTAATCCGTCATCTACCACTCCAGTTCCGGCAATACGTCGGATGTGATGTCCGCATAACCCTGTTCATGTGCGGTCAGGTAATCCTCCCACGCCTGCTTGTTCCAAATCTCGGCCCGTGTGCCAACGCCGATGATGACGATCTCGTCGCCAAGGCCGGCATAGTCGCGCAGCATCTGCGGAATCAGCACGCGTCCCTGCTTGTCGGGGTCCTGGTCAACCGCGCCCGACAGGAACATGCGCAGGTATTCTCGTGCGGCCCTGCTGCCCATCGACGTCTTCTGCATCTGCATGGCGATGCGCCGGAACTCCCGTTGGGGCAAGACGTACACGCAGCGCTCCTGACCGCGGGCCATGACCATGCCGCGGCCCAGCTGCGCACGCATTTTTGCCGGCAACGCCACACGCCCTTTGGCGTCGATCTTGGGGGTGTATGTGCCCAAAAGCATCGGTGGCATCTCCAGCGACATCGGATCGGGGGCGGGCTCGTCAGTCGATGGCAACTGCGCATCGGTCAGGCTTGCCATCAGTCACCTCCGAACCGCACCTCAATATGTCCGCATCTGCCTTCAGGTACCCACTTTACCCCACCGCTCACCTAAAATCCCCACCCGCCGCCAAAACACGCCGTCGGCGTGACCACCATGCACCGTTTCCACACGATGTGGCGCTCGTAGCCGCCGTTTGCTACGCTTGTGTGGCTCAAGTTTCAGACAGGGGACCAACGTTCAAATGTCACAGTATTCAGCACAGTTGCAGGAAGAGCAGCGCATGACGGACCGCGCATACGCGCGCCTTGACGCGCTGCGTGCGCAGGCAAGGGAGCGGTTGAGCGACGTGCGTGCCGCTGGGTCGCACGGTTCGCCCACGCAGCGCACCGAGCGTGACTCCTTCGCCACGATGTACGAGGACCGTCTGGCGCAATTGCGCGCCGTCGAGGACCGCCTCGTGTTCGGCAGGATCGACAACACCGCGGGCGAACGGCGGTACATCGGGCGCATCGGCCTTTCCGACGAACGGCACGAGCCGATCCTCACCGACTGGCGCGCCGAGGCCGCGCGCCCGTTCTATGAGGCCACGCCGTCGCACCACGGCGACATCGTGATGCGCCGCCACATCACACTGCATTTCCGCACCGTGGCCGGCATCGAAGACGAGGTGCTCGACGTGCATTCGGCGCATGTGAACACGGCGAGCGAGCAAGGCACGCTGACCGGCGAAGGCGCGCTGCTGGCGTCGCTAGGCTCACGACGCACCGGCAAGATGACCGACATCGTGACCACAATCCAGGCCGAGCAGGACCGGATCATCCGCACCGATCTCGCCGGCGCCCTCGTGGTGCAGGGCGGCCCCGGCACCGGCAAGACGGCCGTGGCGCTGCACCGCGCCGCCTACCTGCTGTACACGCACCGCCGCCGACTCGAACGCTCCGGCGTGCTTGTGGTGGGCCCGAGCGAGGACTTCCTGCACTACATCGACCAAGTGCTCCCCTCCCTCGGCGAGACCGGCGTGGTGAGCCGTACGATCGGCGAGCTGATCCCCGGCGTCGTCACGCAGCGCGTCGACGAACCGCACGTGGCCCAGCTCAAGGGCGAACGGCGCATGGCCAAGGCGATCGCGAATGCGGTGGCCGCGCGCGAACGCGTGCCCTCGCAGTTGCCCGCGATCACGGTCAATGGAGTGTCGGTGCCCTTGCGCGCCTCCGACTTCGAGACGGCGATCGCCGACGCGCGCCGCACGCGGCAGCCGCACAACAAGGCCCGCGAGACCTTCGTCTCGTCGATGCTGTCGATGGTGCGCACGCGCGTCGTCGAAGAGCTCGACTACACGCCCGAGCAGGCCGAACTCAACGACATCATGGCGCAGCTGCGCATGAACGACAAACTGCGCGTCACGCTCAACCTGGCGTGGCTGCCGATGGACGGCCGCTGGCTGCTCGACCAGCTGTTCTCGAAGCCCGCGCAGTTGCGCCGGTTCGCACCGTGGCTCAGCGACGCGCAGGTCAGCATGCTCACCCGGCCCAAGGGGGCCTCTCTCACGCTGTCCGACATTCCACTGCTCGACGAAGCGCTCGAACTGCTGGGTCCCGACCCGCACGAACAGGCGCGCCAGGCGTCGCGCGACGCGCAGCGCGCCGAAGAGGAGCGCTACGCCCAGGAGACGCTCGCACAGGCGGGCATCGGGTCGGGCATCGTCTCATCGAAGATGCTCGCCGACCACATGCGCGGTGACTCGTCGGAGCTGGTCGCGCAGCGCGCCGCCGCGGACCGCGAATGGACCTATGGGCACATCGTCGTCGATGAGGCGCAGGAACTGACCGCCATGGACTGGCGCATGCTCATCCGCCGCTGCCCGTCGCGCTCGTTCACGATCGTGGGCGACGTGGCGCAGACCTCGGCGCTCGGCGGCACACGGGACTGGCGCACGTCGATGAACGCGCTGTTCGGTCCGCGGAACTGGAGCCTCAACGAGCTGACGATCAACTATCGCAACCCGCGTGAGGTCTCCGACCTCGCCGCGCGTTTCGCTCAAGGCGAAGGGCTCTACATCTCCACCGTCAAGGCGATCCGTTCGGTGCCCGATTCGGTGCAGCGCGTGAGCGTGGCGGACCGTGCGGCGCTGTATGCCGAGGTCGCCGAGCAGACCCTTGATCTGGCCGGGTCGTACCTTGTGGGCGACGGTACAGGCCGCGTGGCCGTCATCGTCCCCGACGAACTGCGCGATGCCGTACAGGCCGCCGTGCACGAAGCCGTGGCGCACAGCACGCTCGCACGCAGTGGCGTCCGGTTCGACGAGCAGATCATGGTGTGCGGCGCACAATCGGTAAAAGGCCTTGAATACGATGCGGTTATGGTTGTGGAACCAGGACTCATCGAGCAGGAGGCGCCCACACGGCTCTCCGCGGCCTCCGACCTGTATGTGGCGCTCACCCGCCCCACGCAGCGTCTGCTTATAGTCCGGACACAAGCAGACGAAACGCTGCTCGATTTGTAAGGTGGTGCATATGCCGAAAGCTCTATTACTTGAAAACATCCATCCCCTGGCCGCCCAATCCCTGCACGACCACGGGTTCGAAGTCGAGACGATGAAGGGCGCACTTGCCGAGGACGAGCTCATCGAGGCCCTCGAAGGCGTGGACCTGCTCGGCATCCGCTCGAAGACGACCGTGACCGCCAAGGTGCTCGACGCACGCCCCACGCTCACCGCGATCGGCTGCTTCTGCATCGGCACCAACCAAGTCGACCTCAACCATGCGGGCCGCCGTGGCGTGGCGGTGTTCAACGCGCCATATTCCAACACGCGGTCCGTGGTGGAATTGGTGATCTGCGACATCATCTGCCTGATGCGCCGCATCCCGGCGCATACGCACCACCTCAAGCACGGGCTGTGGGACAAAACGGCGTCCGGTTCGCACGAAGTGCGCGGCAAGACGCTCGGCATCATCGGCTACGGCAACATCGGCTCACAGCTTTCGGTGCTCGCCGAGGCGCTCGGCATGCGCGTGGTGTTCTACGACCTCGACGAAAAGCTCGCGATGGGCAACGCCCAGCGCTGCGACACGCTCAATGAATTGCTCGAGCAGTCCGACGCCGTGACGATCCATGTGGACGGCCGCAAATCCAACACAGGGTTCTTCGGCGAAGACGAGTTCGCGCACATGAAGCAGGATGCGATCTTCATCAACTGCTCACGCGGATTCGTGGCGGACCTCGACGCACTCAAGCGCCACCTCGACAGCGGACACCTTTCCGGCGCCGCCGTGGACGTGTTCCCGGTCGAACCGAAGAAGAGCGGCGACCCCATCGTCACGCCGCTCGCCGACGAGGACAACATGATTCTCACCCCGCACATCGGCGGCTCCACGCTCGAAGCGCAGGAGGCCATCGCCCAGTTCGTCTCGCAGCGTCTTGAGGACTACTGGCTCAAGGGCTCCACGATGCTCAGCGTGAATCTGCCGCAGATCACCTTGAGCGACTACCGCGGGGCCGCACGCATCGCCCACCTGCACGCCAACCTGCCGGGCATCCTCGCCTCGGTCAACCAGGTGCTCGGCGAACAGGGCATCAACATCTCGGCGCAGGCGCTCGGCACCGAAGGCGATCTGGGGTATGTGGTGACCGACGTGGCCAACAAACCCGATGAGCGCACGCTCGACGCGTTGGCCTCACTGACGGGCACGATCCGCATGCGCGTCATCGAATAGGCCGTGAGGTATGGCAAAGGCCCGGAACCTTCAAGCTCCGGGCCTTTGCCATACCTCACGCGCGGTCTTCGACACGCAGCTCGTCGATCGCATGCTGGAAGTCCTCAAGCCCTTCGAAGTTCTGGTAGACGCTGGCGAAGCGCAGATAGGCCACTTCGTCGAGTTCACGCAATGGTTTGAGGATAGCCTTGCCGATCTCCTCCGACGGCACCTGCGCGATGCCTTGCGCACGCAGGCTCTCCTCGACCTGCTGGCCGAGGTGCTTGAGGCTTTCCTCGTCGATCGGCCTGCCTTGGCACGCTTTGCGTACGCCGGAGATCACCTTGTTGCGGTCGAATTGCTCCACATTGCCAGACCGTTTCTTCACCAGCAGCATGGCGGTCTCCATCGTACTGAAACGGCCCCCGCATTTGGGGCATTCACGGCGCCGGCGAATGGAATGACCGTCGTCGCTGATGCGCGTATCGATCACCTTAGTGTCGGGATTCTGGCAAAATGGGCAATGCATACCACTCACAATAGCCTGACGTTCGGCCTTTTGTTCAACGGGTGCACCCATGTTCCGCTCGCCGCGCACCATCAGCCCCAATGCCATGGCCTTATCAGACCGGGATGATCAGGTGCTGGCCTGCCACGATGCGGCTGTCATCGAGGCCGTTGACGGCTTTGAGGCGCTCCACCACCTGCGCCGCCGGCGCATCGGTGAAACGACTGGCGATCGACCACAACGTGTCGCCGGGCCGCACGGTGTAATGCACGACTTCCGTCGACTCGTACCCCGCATAGGCCGTTTGTTCGCCCAGTCCTGGCATACGGGACGAGAGGGCGCATCCCAGACACAGCAACGCCGCCAGCACGATGAGCCACATGCGCACATGGGCCTTGGCCCCCGCCGTCTGCACTGCACCGGATGACCGTGAGATATGTGATGCCAACGCGCTCATCGCAACCTTCTTTCGAACGTTTGTTCTAATTGCGGTTTCGATATTCGCACAGATGTTCGAACTTGTCAAGCCTGCGTTCGAACATCTGTTTGATTTTCTCCGTGTGGCACGGTACTGTTGTGCCATAACGAAAGGACCCACCATGAGCAGCATCGAACACGACCCGAACGCGGCCGCGGAGCGCCGCGCACCCGACCTGACGGAGCGCCAGCAGCGCATCATGGCTGCGATCCGCGCACTGCACGCCGAACACGGTTTCGCCCCGTCATTGCGCGAGATCGGCGAGGCATGCGGATTGAAGAGCACATCGTCGGTGCAGCATCAGCTCAATGTGCTGGAGTCCAAGGGGTGCATCCGCAGGGATCCAAACAAGGGCCGCGCCATCGAAGTGGTGGATGGCTCTCCCACCGCCGTGGACGTCAGCCCGTTCCCCGACGCCCAATCGGCGTCGTTCCTGGCGTCCACCGATGTGCCGCTTGTGGGCGCGATCGCCGCCGGCGCGCCGATCACCGCCGAGCAGCATGTCGAGGACGTCATGCGCCTGCCCGTGCGGCTGACGGGCACCGGCAGGCTCTTCATGCTCGAAGTGCATGGCGATTCGATGATCGACGCCGCCATCTGCAACGGCGACTTCGTGGTGGTGCGCGAACAGCAGACCGCCGAGAACGGCGACATCGTGGCGGCGTTGCTCGACGACGAGGCCACCGTGAAGACCTTCCGCAACGAAAACGGCCATATCTGGCTCATTCCCCACAACCCCAACTATGCGCCAATCGACGGCACCCATGCCCAGATCATGGGCAAGGTCGTCACGGTGCTGCGCAAGATGTGACAGGCGGCCTTCAGGCGTGGATCTGCGCCGCCCCCGGCCCGGTGTAGCCTTCCGGCTCCAATTGGAATGTGGTGTGCGGCACCGACACCGGGAAGTGCTCGCACAAGCACAGCTGCAACTGCTCGAGCACCCGGCCGGCCTCCTCCATCGTCATCTGCTTGTCCACAATCACATGCGCGGTCAGGATCGGCATGCCCGAAGCCACCGTGCTCGCATGCAGGTCATGCACCGCAATCACATGGTCCACACCTTCCAGATGCGCGCGCACCTGGTCCAAGTCCAACCCGGTCGGCGTCTCCTCCAGCAACACGCGCATCGCGTCGCGCACCAACACATATGCCCGCGGGATCATCATCAGCGCAATCACACCGCCGGCCACCGCGTCGAAGCCATCCCACCCGGTGGCCATCATCACCACGGCCGAGACAATCACCGCCACCGAACCGAGCGCGTCGTTGACCACCTCAAGGAACGCGGCGCGCATGTTCATGTTGTCACCCGACTGCGCACGCAGCACCATAATCGACCCGATGTTGGCGGCAAGTCCCAGAACGCCGAAGAACAGCAGCAGACGCACGTCCTTGATGCCGTCGGCCTCCTGCCCGGTGAGGCGCATGACCGCCTCCACAAGCGCATAGAGCCCCACGAACAGCAACAGCAGGCCGCCGGCCGCGGCGGTGATCACCTCAAGCCTCGCCCATCCCCACGTGCGCGACTTCGTGGGTTTGCGCCGCATCATGAACGCGGTGACGGTGGACGCCGCGAGCACCGAGACGTCGGTGAGCATGTGCCCTGCGTCCACGAGCAACGCGAGTGACCCGGTGACCGCAGCCCCGATCACCTCGGCCACGAAAATGGTGCCAGTGAGCACCAAGGTGGTCAGCAGACGCTGATGGTGGCCGGCTGTGTGGGCGGCCGTCCCCGTCCCATGTTGATGTGTCATTGATTCGCCTCTCCCCTCATGCGGTGCCATAACACAAAAGGGAGGCCGGGCTCGCCCGACCTCCCTGAACGCACCTGATGTCTTACGGAAATCAGAATCCGAACTGTGCGGCGGTTTCCTTGAGCGTCTCGGCGGAGCGCTTGAGCTCGGCGAGCTCATGCTCGGACACCGGCGTGTTGATGCGGGAGTTCACGCCATTGCGGTTGAGCAGCGTGGGCACCGACATGCACACGTCGGAGATGCCGTGGAAGTCGTTGAGCAGCGAAGAGACCGGCAGGATGCGGTTCGAGTCCTTGAGGATGGCCTCGATGATGTCGACGCCGGACATCGCGATCGCGTAGTTCGTCGCGCCCTTGCCGTTGATGATCTTGTACGCGGCGTTCTTGACCTCCTGGTGAATCTGCTCGCGCATGTCGGCGTCGAGCGGGGCATGGCCCGGCAGCGGCTGCCAATCGCACATCGGCACGCCGCCGATCGTGGCAGAGGCCCACAGCGGGACTTCGGAATCGCCGTGCTCGCCGGCGATGTAGGCGTGCACGTTCTTCACGTTCACACCGGTCTGCTGGGCGATCAGGAAGCGCAGACGGGCGGAATCCAGGTTGGTGCCCGAGCCGAACATCTGGTTCGACGGCAGCCCCGAGATCTTCATCGACACATGGGTGACGACGTCGACCGGGTTCGTGATGAGCATGTAGATCGCGTTCGGGGCGACCTTGACCATGTTCGGGATGATCGACTTCATGATGTTGATCGTCGCGCCGGCCAGGTCGAGACGCGACTGGCCCGGCTTCTGGCGCGCGCCTGCGGTGATGACGACCATGTCGGCGTCGCGGCAGACCTCCGGGTCGTCGGAGCCGTCGATCGAGACGGTCGGGAAGAAGCTCGAACCATGCTGCATGTCGAGCACTTCCGCTTCGACGCGCTCCTTCGCGATGTCCTGAAGGACGATCTCACGGGCGACGCCGCGTTCGGCGGCCGCGAAGGCGAGGGTGGAGCCGACGGCGCCGGCGCCGACGATGGCAAGCTTTGTAGGCTTAATTGGTGAATCGGACATGTGTCTACCTCTTTTATGCATAGATTATCCGCTTGTGACGGAACCATGGTTCATTCATCTTCACTGTAGCAGACCACAATTTGTTCACAATGCGATAAAGGGGCGGCGTGTGCCGGCCGCGGCGGTGTAGGCACGGCCGGCGCCGCATCAGTCCACAGGTTCCTCGAGCGCTTGGTCCATGATCTGCGCGGCGAGCCGCTCGTCCACATCCGCCTGCAGAAGGATGCCGGTGTCGCGGTATTCCACCGCGTCCACATTGCCGTATTCGCGGATCTGCGAGACGAGCGAACCGGCCGTGTACGGCAGCAGCGCCTCCACATGCACGCCGGGCGCCGGCAGCATCCCCTCGATGTGCGCGCGCAGCGCGTCCACGCCTTCGCCGGTGGCCGACGAGACGAAGAACGTGCCTGGCGCGAGCTGCTCGAGGCGTTCACGCGTCACGGCGTCTATCAGGTCAACCTTGTTGAACACGGTGACGACGGGCAGCCTGTCCACGCCGTCGATCGTCTTGAGGACCTCGTTGACCGCGTCGATCTGCCCGAACGGATCGGGGTGCGAGGCGTCCACGACGTGCACCATCACGTCCGATTCGCCGATCTCCTCGAGCGTCGACTTGAACGCCTCGACGAGCTGTGTGGGCAGTCGGCGCACAAAACCGACCGTGTCCACATAGGCGTAGAACCGCCCGTCCTTCGCACGTGCACGGCGCACGGCGGTGTCGAGCGTGGCGAACAACGCGTTCTCCACGAGCTCGTCCGAACCGGTGAGCCGGTTCGTCAACGACGATTTGCCCGCGTTCGTGTACCCGACGACCGAGATCGTGGGCAGCGCGTACCGCTTGCGTGAGCCGCGCTTGACCTCACGCGCCGGCGCCATCTGCGCGATCTGCCGGCGCAGGCGTGCGATGCGCGTGCGGATGACGCGCCGGTCCATCTCGATCTTCGTCTCGCCTGGACCACGCGAGCCGATGCCGCCGTCGGCGCCGGCGGCGCGGCCGCCCGCCTGACGGGACAGCGCCGCGCCCCAACCGCGCAGGCGCGGCAGCATGTACTGCAACTGCGCGAGTTCGACCTGCGCCTTGCCTTCGCGCGACGTGGCGTGCTGCGCGAAGATGTCGAGGATCACCGCGGTGCGGTCCACGACCTTCACTTTCGTGGCGTCTTCGAGCGCGCGGCGCTGGCTTGGCGGCAGGTCGTCGTCCACGATGATCGTGTCGGCGTCGTTCGCCGCCACGATCTGTGCGATCTCCTGCGCCTTGCCCGATCCCACGTACGTGGAGGGATCGGGGCGGTAGCGGTGCTGCAGCACGGCGTCGCACACCTGCGCGCCCGCCGTCTCGGCGAGCGCGGCGAGCTCGCGCAGGGATTCCTCGGCCTCGCGCTGCGAACCGTTGCGTGACGACCAGACCCCCACGAGCACCACGCGCTCAAGGCGCACCTTGCGGTATTCGACTTCGGTGACATCCTCGAGTTCGCCCAGGCCCACCACATGCTTGAGCTGGTTGCGTGATTCGCGCTCACGCCAGATCTCGTCGCCCGGCTGCGCGCCCATGCCGTCGTCGTCGAGCAGCACGTCGGATTGGTCTGCGAGCAGACCATGCGCGCCCGGTGCACCTTGGTCCGTCAATTCCTGGTCACCCTGCCATGATTGGGTCGATTCGGTCAAAGACACCTCACATTGTTCGTGAAAACTTACGTCTGCCTTACTATCATCGAAAAGCAGCAGACACGCAAGTATACATCAGGAACGAAACGAGGCGCCATGAACGCACAGGACCCACACAAGCAGGCGGAACAGTATTTCACCACGTCGCCCTCGTCTGCGGATGTGCGGCATGAGATGCATGTGACACTGCGCGGCCACGAGGCCGATGTGGAGACGTCGAACGGCGTCTTCTCGGGCGGCCGCGTGGACCTCGGCACATCGGTGCTGCTGCGCCATGCGCCGATGCCGCCCGCGCACGGCGACTTCCTCGACATCGGCTGCGGCTGGGGCGCGATCAGCCTCGCGCTCGCGCTCGAATCCCCCGAAGCCAGCGTCTACGCGATCGACGTCAACGAGCGCGCGATCGAACTGACCGAGCACAACGCCGAACTCAACGGCTGCACCAACATCCACGCCGGCGAGGCCGCTGATGTGCCCGAGGGGCTCGAGTTCGAGCTCATCTGGTCGAACCCGCCGATCCGCATCGGCAAACAGGAGCTGCACACACTGCTCATGACGTGGCTGCCGAGGCTTGCGCCCGACGGCTACGCGTATCTTGTGGTCCAGAAGAACCTCGGCTCCGATTCGCTGATGCGCTGGTTGGCGCAGGCCCTTCCCGACACGTTCACGGTGGCCAAGTATGCGAGTTCGAAGGGCTACCGCGTCATCGAAGTCCACCGCTTGCCCTGAGCCCGCACCGATCCGACGTATCGCAGCCCATGGCTTCCCATGGCATCCCATTGAAAGAGTGACCCTTTCCCCTTATGAAATTCGAATATCCAGAAGAACTTCCGGTCAGCGGCGCGCGCCAGTCGATCCGCGAGGCGGTGCAATCGTCACAGGTCGTCATCGTCTCCGGCCAGACCGGTTCCGGCAAGACGACGCAGCTGCCGAAAATCCTGCTCGAACTCGGCCGCGGCACGCATGGCCACCAGATCGTGCACACGCAGCCGCGCAGGCTCGCCGCGCGCACTGTGGCAGAACGCATCGCGAGTGAGCTCGGCGTGCATTTGGGCGACGAAGTGGGCTATCAGGTGCGCTTCACCGACGAAAGCTCGCCGAAGACACGGCTGCGCGTGGTGACCGACGGCATCCTCCTCGCGCAGATCCAACGTGACCCGAACCTGAGCCGCTATGACACGATCGTGATCGACGAGGCGCACGAGCGCACGCTCAACATCGACTTCCTGCTCGGCTACCTCACCGCGCTGCTGCCCAAACGGCCCGACCTCAAGCTCATCGTCACCTCGGCCACGATCGACTCGGTCAAGTTCCAGAAGCACTTCGAGGACGCGCTGCACAAGCCAGTGCCGGTCATCGAAGTCTCCGGGCGCACCTACCCCGTCACCATCTGCTATGAGCCGCTCGGAGGGCTGCCCGCGCTGATGGCCCATGTGCCGGGATTCTCCGATGGCGCGTCCGGCGGCGCCGACAATCCGGACACCGAGGCGATGGACATGCCCACGGCCGTGGCACGCGCGTGTGTCGAACTCGTGACGGTCTCGGCGCACGATCAGGGCCCGCGCGACATCCTCGTCTTCGCGTCCGGCGAGCGCGACATCCGCGATTTCGAACAGTCGATCCGCCATGCCTTCGGCCCGCGGTGCGCGGACATGCGCAGGCCGGACGCGATCGAGATCATGCCGCTGTTCGCGCGCCTGAGCGCGAAGGACCAGCACCGCGTGTTCGAGCCGCACCGGCACCAGCGCATCGTCATCGCCACCAATGTGGCGGAGACGTCGCTCACCGTGCCGGGCATCCGGTATGTGGTGGACCCGGGCACGGCGCGCATCTCGCGCTATTCGAAGACGGCCAAGGTGCAGCGCCTGCCGATCGAGCCGATCTCGCAGGCGAGCGCGGACCAGCGCGCGGGACGATGCGGCCGCATCGCAGACGGCATCGCGATCCGCCTGTACTCCGCCGAAGACTACGAAAGCCGCCCGAGGTTCACCGAACCGGAGATCCTGCGCACGTCGCTCGGCGCCGTGGTGCTCCACATGCTGTCGGTCGGTGTGGCGAAGACCGCCGAGGACATCACCGACTTCGGGTTCATCGACCCGCCCGACATGAAGGCGGTCTCCGACGGCTTCAACGAGCTCACCGAACTGCGCGCGATCTCGCGCAAGCGTGGGCAGATCCGCCTCACGCACATCGGACGGCAGCTCGCGCGCATCCCGATCGACGTGCGTCTGGGCCGCATGCTCATCGAGGCGGCGCATGCCACGACCCCGAACACGCTCGCCGCGGTGATTGTGATCGTGGCGTTCCTGAGCCTGCAGGACCCGCGTGAACGCCCCGAAGACAAGCGTGACGAGGCGGACCGCCTGCACAACCGCTATGCGGACGCCACAAGCGACTTCCTGACCGCGCTCAACCTGTGGGACCGCGCGTACGGCGCCGACGGCGAGCTGAGCAACAACGCGCTGCGCCGGCTGTGCAAAGCCGAATACCTGCACTTCCTGCGCATGCGCCAGTGGAAGGACCTCGTCTCACAGCTGCGGTCGCTGTGCCGCGAGCTCAAGTTCACCGTGGGCGAGCCGATTCCCGTCAGCCGGCCGAGCGAACAGGTCCGCGCGCTGCCGGTCAACCAGCAGGCCGCACACTCGCTGTGCTGTTCGTGGGACGCGCAGGGCATCCACACGTCGATGCTCGCCGGCCTGCTGTCGATGCTCGGCATGCAGGTGGTGCGCGAACCGAAGGCCTCGGATTACGCGAATCTCAAGGGGGCCGCCCGCGCCCGCGCGCTCAAACGCGCCCAGAAGATGGCGAAGAACGACTATCAGGGCGCACGCGGCACGCATTTCGCGATTTTCCCCGCTTCCGCGACCTCGTCTTCCACCCCATCGTGGATCATGACGACCGAACTCGTGGAGACGAGCCGCCTGTGGGCGCGGTACTGCGCGCAGATCGACCCGGCGTGGGCCGAACCGCTCGCCAAGGATCTCACGCGCACCACGTACGCGAACCCGCACTGGTCCGCCTCGCGCGGCAGCGCGGTCGCCGAAGCCACCGTGCTGCTGTATGGACTGCCGATCGTGCGCGGCAAGCATGTGCAGTGGGGACGCATCAATCCGCTCGAAGCCCGTGATTTCCTGCTGCGGCAGGGCCTTGTGGAAGGCGACATCCAACAGCGCTTCCCATACGACGACTTCATCGCGCGCAACCGCGCGATCGTCGAGGACGCACAGGACGACGCGAGCCGCACCCGCCAGATCGCCCAGACGGTGAGCGACGAGGACCTCTACGACTTCTACGAGCGGGTCGTGCCACAAGACGTGACGAATGTGGCCGAACTGGCGCGCTGGTGGAAGACCGAGCACGCCAGCAACCCCACGCTGCTCGATTTCGACCCCGAGGAGGTGGACCGTCTCAACGGCGTCGAGTCGGTGAGCCTGAACGACTTCCCCGACCATTGGACCGCCGTCGGATCGGACGGGGCCGCGCTGTCGCTGCGCTTGAGTTACATCTACGACACGGCCGACCCGGAGGACGGCGTGAGTGTGCACATCCCGATGACCGCGCTCTCGCGCGTCAGCGTCGCGCAGTTCAGCTGGAATGTGCCCGGATTGCGCAACGAGCTCATCGTGGCGATGATCAAGGCGCTGCCGAAGCAGTTGCGCGTGCAGTTCGTGCCGGCGCCCGACACCGCCGCCAAGATCGAGGATTGGATCGACGCGCACTACCCCGCCGACCCGGGCTCGGGCACGCGCGACCATCCGGCCCAAACGCCGGACGGCAAGCCATGGCCCGATTTCGCGCATGTGTTCACGCAGGCCGCGATCAGCGTTGTCGGCGCGCAGATCCACCCCGAGGTGCTCGACGGCCTGATGCCCAAGCTGCCGCCGTACCTGCGCATGACCTTCGTGATCGAACAGCCCGCGCCGCGCCCCAAACGCGCGCATGGCAGGAAGCCTGCGCCAAATGCGGCCAAACGTGTGGCGAGCGGCAAATCGCTCGAGGACCTGCAACGCCGGTTCGCCAGCCAGGCGCAGGCCTCGGCCCGCACCGTGGTGCGCAAACAGGCCGAGCGCGCCGCCGACGAGGGCAAGGCGGTCACCCAAGCGAACCTGCTGCACAAGGCCGGCGCCACCACGCAGTCGCGCGCCGACATGCTGTGGCATGCGGCGCTCGACCGGCTCAGGCTGCCCGCCGAACGCATCTCGTCACGATGGCTCGGCGCCGAGGCGTTGCGTCTGGCCGCCGCGCCGTACCAGTCCACCGCCGCGCTCGTCGACGACCTACAGCTCGCCGCCGTCAAACGGCTGCTGCCCGACATCGACAAGATCGGTTCCGACGACGCGCTCGACCAGGCCGTGGCCGGCGTGGAGCAGGTGTACGAAGACACCGTCTACGCCGTGGCCAAAGACGTGGTGGAGATCCTCGCGCAATACGCGCACGTGGAGAAGGCGGTGGGCGGCGTGGCCGACCTGCCGATGCTTTCGGTGCTGCAGTCGGTGCGCGAACACGCCGCCACGCTCGTGAACCCCGGGTTCATCGGGCGCACGCCACCGCTCACCCTGCCGCGCATCCCCGTGTACCTGCGCGCCGACCTGATGCGCCTTGCCAAGGCGAAGACCGACAAGAACCGCGACGTGCGCTGGGCCTGGCAGGCCGATGAAGCGAAACAGCTCGTGGATGCCGCGCTCACGCGCGCCAAGGCGCTGCCAGCCGGCGCCGCACGCGACGAGGCGACGGCGAAAGCCAACCGTGCGCGCTGGATGCTCGAGGAGTTCTACGTCTCGCTGTGGGCGCAGGAACTCGGCACCAACCAACCGGTCAGCGTGCAGCGCATCACCAAGGCGCTGCGCTGAGCACGCGCAATCCACCAGGTTTCCAAGGACGACCCAATGGCTTCGAACAACACCCCATCCAAACATACGCAGTCGCGCCACGCCCCCTTCGAGCGCATACGGGCCGCGGCCAGGACCGTGGCCCGGGCATGGAGACACGGCAACGCGCGGCAGCGCACGGCGTTGGCCACCATCGGGCTGCTCGCCTCGATCGTGGCGCTCGCACTCGTCATCAGCCTCGTGCGCTTCGTCTCGTGGCGCGCCGAGGTACATCAGGCGCGCGACGAACAGCAGCAGTTGGTGGAGCGGTTCGATTTCAACCCCGGCAACATCATCTCGAACACGCAGTTCTTCAACGGCTCCGCGATGAACCAGAAGGAGATCCAGGCGTTCCTCGACGAGAAGGGCGCCGAGTGCACCGAGCGTGGCTGCCTGCGCAACGCGACATTCAGCACCGAGCCACGTGCGGCGAGCGACTACTGCACGGAGTACAAGGGGTCGTCCAAACAGAAGGCGTCGGCGATTATCGCCGACGCCGCTACCGCATGCAATGTCTCGCCGAAGGTGCTGCTGACGATGCTGCAGAAAGAACAACAGCTCGTGACTGCCACCAAGACGCCGAGTGAGTTCCGGTTCAAGGCCGCCATGGGGCTGAGCTGCCCGGATGACGACAGCTGCGACCCCCGGTACGCCGGCTTCTTCCGCCAGGTGTTCGGTTCGGCGGAACGCTACCAGTACTATGTGCGGCACGAGGACCAATACGGGTTCCACGCGGGCACGCTCAACTACGTGCAGTTCAATCCGGACGCGGCATGCGGCGGCTCGGAGGTCTACATCGAGAACACGGCCACCGCATTGCTGTACATCTACACGCCATACCAGCCCAACCTCGCCGCACTCGAAGCGGGCGCGGGCGAGGGCGATGCGTGTTCGACCTACGGCAACCGCAATTTCTCGATCATCTATTCGGGCTGGTTCGGCGACCCGCGCGCCTAGCCCTCAGAGCTTGGCGAGGTACTCCTTGAGCTCGAACGGCGTGACCTGGCCGCGGTACTCCTCCCACTCCTTGCGCTTGTTGCGGATGAAGTACTCGAAGACGTGTTCGCCGAGCACGTCGGCCACGAAATCGGATTTCTCCATGATGCGCAGCGCTTCGTCGAGCGATTCGGGAAGCGGCTGGATGCCCATGGCCTGGCGTTCGGCGTCGGTGAGCTCCCACACGTCGTCGCTCGTCGGCTCACCCAACTGCATCTTCTGCTCGATGCCGTCGAGGCCGGCCGCGAGCAGTACCGAGTAGGCAAGGTACGGGTTGGCCCCCGGGTCGAGCGCGCGGAACTCGATGCGCGCGGAATTGCCCTTGCCCGGCTTGTACTGCGGAATGCGCAGCAGCGCGGAACGGTTGTTGTGGCCCCAGCAGATGTAGCTCGGAGCCTCGTTGCCGCCCCACAGGCGCTTGTACGAGTTGACGAACTGGTCGGTGATTGCGCAGATCTCCGCCGCATGGTACAGGATGCCGGCGGCGAACTGGCGCGCGGTAATCGACATGTTGAATTCCTGGCCGGCCTCGTAGAACGCGTTCGCGTCGCCTTCGAACAGGCTCAGGTGCGTGTGCATGCCGGATCCGGGCTCGTTGGCGAGCGGCTTGGGCATGAAGCTCGCGTGGATGCCGCGTTCGAGCGAAATCTCCTTGACGACCGTGCGGAACGTCATGATGTTGTCGGCGATCGTCAGCGCGTCAGCGTACCGCAGGTCGATCTCGTTCTGCCCCGGGCCTGCCTCGTGGTGCGAGTATTCGACCGAGATGCCCATCTGCTCGAGCATGTTGACGGTCGCGCGGCGGAAATCCATGCCCGGACTGCGCGGCACATGGTCGAAATAGCCGCCTTGGTCGATCGGCACGGGCGGCTGCGCATAGTCGTCCTGCCGTTCGAACAGGTAGAACTCGATCTCGGGGTGCACGTAGAACGTGAAGCCCTTGTCCTTCGCCTTCGACAGCGCGCGCTTGAGCACGTGGCGCGGATCGGCGAGCGAGGGTTCGCCTTCGGGTGTGAGCACGTCGCAGAACATGCGCGCGGTGCCCTGCGGGCCGCCGCGCCATGGCAGGATCTGAAAGGTGCTCGGGTCGGGCTTGACGATCATGTCGTCTTCGGAGACGCGCGTCATGCCTTCGATCGCGGAACCGTCGAACCCGATGCCCTCCTCGAACGCCGCCTCCAGCTCCGCAGGCGCGATCGCCACTGATTTCAAGGTGCCCAGCACATCGGTGAACCACAAGCGAATAAAACGTACGTCGCGCTCCTCAACGGTACGGAGCGCGAACTCTTGCTGCTTATCCATAACAGCCCATCGTTCCATGCCGATGTTACGGAACACGTTAACATGCCCATTCCGCGGACTCGCCAGCCGTGCAGCCATGGCCCGTGCCTCCGCTGCGCTATCGTGGTGCACCATGAGCGCACATACCAGCACGATCGTCGATTCGACCGCCGACGACCCCATCATCGACATGACGTGGCACCAGGCCGCCACACCCAAGGAGCGGGCGCGCGCCGGCCTGGACGCACGCGAACGGGCGCCGCTCGAATCACACGCCATCTGGCATGTGCACCCAGACCGGCGCGAGGTCATCGGATTGCTCGAGGAGCAATCGAAGACGCGCCTGCAGAGCCTCATCCCGCTGCGGTACTACCGCATGAGCGACTCCGCGTTCACGTTCTACCGCGGCACCGCGCTGATCATGGCCAACGATCTGGCGCGCACGCCCGTGACGGGTATTCCCGTGCAGGCGGTGGGCGACGCGCACATCGGCAATTTCGGCCTGTTCTACTCCCCCACCCGCCACTTGGTGTTCGACATCAACGACTTCGACGAGACGACGACCGGCCCTTGGGAATGGGACATCAAGCGTCTCGCCGCGTCGGTGGAGATCTGCGGGCGCGCCAACAACATCTATTCGAAGGACCGGCAGAAGGCGGTGCGCGCGTGCGTGCGCACCTACCGGCAGATGATCGACCAGTTCGCGCAGATGGATTACCTCGACATGTGGTACGACCACTTGGACGTGGAGCACACGCTCGACCAGTTCGAAAGCGCGCAGGGCGGCCATCGCAACCGCACGCTGCGCGCGGCGGTCATGAAGGCGCGCGCCAAGGACTCCGACGGCGCCGCTGCGAAGCTCACCGTGCTCGACGGCGACACGTTGCGGTTCAAGTCGATGCCGCCGGAACTCGTGCCGATCCACGACCTTGAGGGGTACCAGGACCTCGACGCGCTGCAGGGGCGCCTGAAGCAGCTGTTCGACTCATACCGCGATTCGCTGTACGAGGACCGCCGGCATGTGTTGAGCCAATACACGTACCACGACACGGCGCGCAAGGTCGTGGGCGTCGGCTCCGTCGGCACGCGCGCGTGGGTGTCGATCCTGACGGGCCGTGACATCCACGACCCGCTCATGCTGCAGATGAAGGAGGCCACCGATTCGGTGCTCGAACGGTTTGTGGGCCGCAGCCCGTATGCGTCGCACGGCGAACGCGTGGTGCAGGGCCAGAAGCTGCTCCAGACCACCGCCGACATCATGCTCGGCTGGACCAAATTCCTGGCGAACGACGGCCTGCCACGTGACTATTACGTGCGCCAGCTGTGGAACGGCAAGGGGTCGATCGACATCAACCACCTCAACGACGTGGCGTTGAACGATCTGGGGCGCATGTGCGCATGGTGCCTGGCGCATGCCCATGCCCGCACCGGCGACGGCATCGCGATCGCGAACTACCTCGGCGGCACGGACACGTTCGACGACGCGATGACCTCGTTCGCCGATTCCTATGCGGACCAGAACGAAGAGGATTACCACGTCTTCAAGCAGATGATCAAGGACGGCGAACTGCCCTGCTCAAAGAAATGAGCCGGAGGTCAGTCCACCGCGACGGCAAGAGCCTCGGGCAGGGTAAACGCCCCCGCATACAGCGATTTGCCCAGGATGGCGGAGTCCACACCCAGATCGTCGAGCGTCTTGATCGCCTCGAGGTCGGCGAGCTTGGAGATGCCTCCTGAAGCCGTGACCTTCGCGTCGGTGCGTTCGGCGACTTCGCGCAGCAGGTCGATGTTCGGGCCGCTCATCATGCCGTCGCGTGTCACGTCGGTCACCACGTACCGGCTGCAGCCGCCGTCGTCGAGGAAGCGCATCGTCTCGAACAGGTCGCCGCCCTCCTTGACCCAGCCGCGTGCGGCGAGCGTGTGCCCGCGCACGTCGAGGCCCACGGCCACGCGGTCGCCGTACTTGGCGATCACGCGCGCCGTCCACTCGGGGTTCTCGAGCGCGGCGGTGCCGATGTTCACGCGCGCGGCGCCGGCTTCGAGCGCCGCGTCGAGCGAGGCGTCGTCGCGCACGCCGCCCGACATCTCGATGTTCACCACGTCGCCCAGTTCGGCCACAATCCGGCGCAGCTGCGCGCGGTTGTCGCCGGTGCCGAAGGCCGCATCCAGATCCACCAAGTGGATCCACTGCGCGCCGGCGTCCACCCATGTGCGGGCGGCGTCGAGCGGCGAGCCGTAATCCGTTTCGGAGCCGGACTCGCCTTGGCGCAGTCGGACGGCCTTGCCATCGCGAACGTCGACGGCCGGGAGCAGTGTCAATGCCATAATGTGTTCCTCCGGTGGTTGGGTTGATCGGTTGGTCAACAGGTGTGGGGCTTACAGCACGTTCGCCCAGTTGCGCAGCAGCCGTGCGCCGGCCTGCGCGGATTTCTCGGGGTGGAATTGCGTGGCGAACAGCGGACCATGCTCATATGCCGCCACAAAACGGCTGCGCCCGTAGGTGCACCATGCCACGCGCTCGGGGGCATCGGCGAAATCGATCTGGTATTCGCTCGTGTCGGCCGGCGTGACGTCGCATGCGGCGTACGAGTGCACGAAGTAGAACCGTTCGTCCTCAACACCGTCGAGCAGAATCGATCCTTCGGGCGCCTGCACGGTGTCCCAGCCCATGTGCGGCACCACATCGGCGTCCAGACGTGTCACCGCGCCGCCGATCAGGCCGAGGCCTTCGGTGTCGACGCCATGCTCCTCGCCTTGGGTGAACATGATCTGTTCGCCGACGCACACACCGAGCACCGGACGGTCGGCTCGCAACCGGTCGTAGATGACCCGGTCGCCACTGACCTTGCGCAGGCCCTCCATGCAGGCGCCATACGCACCCACGCCGGGCACCACAAGGCCGTCCGCCTCAAGTGCCTGCCGGTAGTCGGACGTGAGCGTCACGTCGAGTCCCTGGTCCGCGAGCGCGCGCACCATGGATCGCACGTTGCCGAACCCGTAGTCGAACACGACAACCGTCTTCATAGCTTTCTCCTTCCAGTGTTTCGCCGTGTCCGCGGCTATTCGATCGACGACTGGCCGCCGCCCATATGCGTGTGCTTCGCGATGATCCCGTAGGCGCGGGTCTGGCCCATGGCGTCCGACGACACGACGTCGTCGGATTGCGCGAGCACGTCCTGCACCGTCGAGATGCCCAGCATCACGTCTTCGACGAACGGAGCGAGCGACGGGAACACGAAGGGCGGCGGCAGTTGTTCGCCGGCCTGTCCGTCGTAATACACCGTCGCTTCCACCTTGTCGGCGCGGTTGACTACGAGCAGGCCGGACAGGCCGCCCACGACCTTCGTCAGGTCCTTCACCGCGGCCTCCGGGCCGTCGCCGTCGAGGTTGTGCACCACGGCGACGGCACCCTGCTCCGATCCGATGCATTCGGCGGAGATGTCGGAGATCTGGCAGAACGCGGCCAGCAGCTCCGCGGAGTTGAGCCGCGTGCAGATGAACGCCGCCTTCGCCTTGTCGCCCAGCAGGCCTTCGAGCTCGTCTTCGAACGATGGCTCGTCGCCAGTGGGATCGGCCGACTCGCCGGCGCCGCCTTCACCCTCGTGGAACTCCTCTTCGAAATTCTCGAGCATCGCTTCCAATTCGGCGTCGTCGAAATGCCCGCCGGCGTCGCCCGACCGTTCGGGTTCGTCAGGTTCGTCTGCCATCACAGCGCGCCCTTCGTGCTCGGAATGCCTTCGACGCGCGGGTCGGGCTCGATCGCGAACCGCAACGCGCGCGCGAGCGCCTTGAACTCGGCTTCGGCGATATGGTGCGGGTCGCGGCCCGCGATGAGGTGCAGATGCAGGCAGATGTCAGCATGGAACGCGATCGACTCCATGACATGGCGCACGAGCGAGCCGGTGAAATGCCCGCCGATCATCGCGTACTGGAAGCCTTCCGGCTCCCCCGTGCACACGCAGTACGGCCGGCCTGACACATCCACGACCGCCTTGGCGAGCGCCTCATCGAGCGGCACCGTGGCGTCGGCGAAGCGGCGGATGCCGCGTTTGTCGCCGAGCGCCTGCTTGAGCGCCTCGCCGAACACGATCGCCGTATCCTCCACCGTATGGTGCGCGTCGATGTCGGTGTCGCCGGTGGCGCGGATCGTCAGGTCGATGAGCGAATGCTTGCCCAACGCCGTCATCATATGGTTGTAGAACGGCACCGACGTCTGGATATCGGTCTTGCCCGTGCCATCGAGGTCGAGACTGAGTTCAATCGTGGATTCGCTTGTCTGCCGCGTGATCGTGGCCGTGCGTGCCATGCTCGCTCCTTACTGCTGGTTCGCTTGGTTCGTCTGTTCCTCGACGGCGCGCATCGATGCGGTGAGCGCCTCGCGGAATCGTGCCATCTCGTCGTCGGTGCCCATGCACACGCGCAGCCAGCCGTCCGGCCCCACCACGCGGATGAGCACGCCACGGCGCAGCATCTCGTCGAAGATCATGCCGCGGTCGTCGAAATGGCCGCCGAACATGAGGAAATTCGACTGTGACGGCGCCACTTCGAGCGGCTCGCCCTTGTACGTCTGCTCCCTGAGCCATTGCGCGGTCTGCTCGCGCAGCTCACGCAGATGGCCGACCTGCGCGAGCTGGTCGTCGGTGTGATCGAACCCGGCGAGCGCGGTCGCCTGCGTGACCGCCGAAAGATGGTACGGCATGCGCACGATGCGCAGGCAGTTGATGATGCCCGCGCTGGCCGCGACGTACCCCACGCGCGCGCCCGCAAATGCGAATGCCTTGCTCATCGTGCGGCTCACCGCGAGGTTCGCGTACGTATTGACGAGCGTCGTGGCCGACGGCGTGCCCGGGTCGCGGAACTCGATGTACGCCTCGTCGACGACGACGATCGGGTGCACGCCGTCTGCGGCGCCCGCGACGCGCGCGTTCTGGCAGAAGTCGAGGATCCGCTTCAGGTCGGTCATCGGCAGCGCCGTGCCCGTCGGGTTGTTCGGGCTCGTGAGCATGACGATGGACGGCTCGATCGCGCGGATCGCCTCGATCGTGCGGTCCACGTCGAGGGTGAAGTCGGCGTTGCGCGGGGCCGTGTGCCACTGGGTGAACGTGTCGCGCGCATACTCCGGGTACATCGAATACGTGGGGTCGCAGCCGAGCGCCGCGCGCCCCGGTCCGCCGAAGGCCTGGAATATCTGGAGCATGATCTCGTTGGACCCGTTCGCGCCCCACACCTGGTCGGGTGTGAGCGAGGCTTGGGATTCCTTGGCCAAGTAGTCCACGAAGGCCTGACGCAGCTCCATGTGTTCACGGTCCGGGTAACGGTTGAGCGTCGGCGCGATCTCGCGGATGCGCTTTTCGATGCTGCGCACGACCGCGTGGCTCGGCGGGTACGGGTTCTCGTTCACATTGAGGCACACCGGCACGTCGATCTGCGGGGCGCCGTAGGGCTCTTCGCCGATCAGGTCGTTGCGCAGCGGCAGATCCGCGGGAATCATCCCTTCGTTCATCGAAGGCCTGCCTCCTCTTCCTGGCTCGTGAGCGTCTCTTTGTCGTATGGGTCGGCCACGAAGCGCGTCAGCACGCTTTCGCCGTGCGCGGGCAGGTCTTCGGAGACGGCGAACGCGTTGACGCGCGACGCGAGCTCCTTGAGCCCCTGCTCGTCGTATTCGATCACTTCGACCGGCTTCATGAACGTGTGCACGCCAAGGCCGGCGGCGAAGCGCGCGGTGCCCGAGGTGGGCAGCACGTGGTTCGACCCGGACATGTAGTCGCCGAGCGGCACCGGCGAATACGGGCCGCGGAAGATGGCGCCGGCGTTGCGGATCCTGGCGATCACCGCATCAGGGTCAGCGGTCTGCACTTCGAGGTGCTCGGCCGCGTATGCATTGGCGGCGTCGATCGACTGGTCGACCGAATCGGTGAGGATGATGCCCGACTGCTGGCCACGCAGCGACGTCTCGACGCGCTCGGCGTGCTCGGTGCGCGGCACGCGCTTGAGCAGGCTCGCCTGCACGGCATCGGCGAGTTCGGGGCTGTCGGTGATCAGCACCGAGCCAGCGAGCTCGTCGTGCTCGGCCTGGCCGATCAGGTCGGCCGCCACGAATTCGGGGTTCGCGTCCTTGTCGGCGATGATCGCGATCTCGGTCGGGCCGGCCACGGCGTCAATGCCGACGATGCCGGAGACGAGGCGCTTCGCCGTGGCGACGAAGATGTTGCCCGGGCCGGTGATCTTGTCGACCGGCTCGCACAACACCGGGTTCGTGGGGTCGTCCACGTCGGTCGCGCCATACGCGAACATCGCGATCGCCTGGGCGCCGCCGACGGCATAGACCTCATCGACGCCGAGCATCGCGCATGTGGCGAGGATCGTCTTGTTCGGCCAACCGTCCGGGTCGTTGCGGTTCGGCGGCGTGGCGATCGCGAGCGATTCGACGCCCGCCGCCTGCGCCGGCACGGCGTTCATGATGACCGAGCTCGGGTAGACGGCCTTGCCGCCGGGCACATACAGGCCCACGCGCTGCACCGGGATCCAGCGTTCGGACACGCGCGCGCCTTCGGCCAGATCGGTGTGGAAGTCCTCGGGCACCTGATTCTGCGCGACGGCGCGGGCGCGGCGGATCGACTCCTCGATCGCGGCGCGCACCTCGGGGTCGAGCTGCGCCACCGCGGCGTCCATCACGTCGGCTGGCACGCGCAGCTTCTTCGGCACCACGTGGTCGAACCGCTCGGCGTACTCGCGCAACGCCTTGGCACCATTGCGCTTCACGTTGTCGAGGATCGGCTGCACCAGTTCGGTGGCTTCGTCGGTGCCCATCTCGGCGCGCGGCATCGCGGCGAGCATTTCGGCACGGGTCAGGGTTTTTCCGCGCAGGTCAATGATGCGCATGTAGTTTTCAGCACTCATACCGCACTATCGTAACAATGGCCTGTCACGAGCATGATTCACGCGTCGCCGCATCTCACGATGTGGCTACCCGAGCCCTTGCCGTCATGCACCGAGCAATGCGTTCGGCCCGAACACGACCTTGATGTCCGCGAACAGGCTCGTGTCGCGTGTGACGCGGAACCGGTCGCCCATCGTCAGGACGCGCGCGTTGCCGTTGTCGTCGAAGACGGCGAGCTTGACCTCGCAATAGCCCGGATGGTTCGACAGGATCGAGCCGAGCTGCTCGAGGCGGTCGCGTTGCAGCGCATGCAACGGCAGCGCCACGATCACCGGCCGCTCGTCCTCCGCCTCGAGCGAAGGCACCTGCATCTCGGTGGCGCGCATGCTCACCGTCTCGTCGCGCACTTCGGGCGTGCCGCGCATCTGCACCACGGTGTCCACGGCCAAATCGGCCGCCGCCGCCTCGTACACCTTGCCGAACATCATGCACTGGATCGAGCTTTCCATGTCTTCGATCGTCACGATCGCCCACGGATTGCCCTTCTTCGACATCCGGCGGTCCACATTGGTGATCAGCCCGGCGAGCACGACCTGTGTGCGCTCAGGCAGACAGTCGGCGCGGTCGATGAACTGCGCGATGGACATCTCGCGCAGATTCGCGAGCACAGACTGCATGCCCGAAAGCGGGTGGTCGGACACATACAGGCCCAGCATCTCGCGTTCGAAGTTGAGCTTGGTCTTCTTGTCCCACTCCTCCACGTCGGGCACGCTGATCGAGGCGTCGCCCATCGCATCCTCGTCCTCGCCGTCGCCGTCCACATCGGCGAACAGGTCGAACTGGCCTGCCGCCTGCTTGCGCTTGAGATCCACGACCGATTCGATCGCCGCTTCGTGCACGGTGAACAGGGCGCGCCGGTTCGGGTCGATCGAGTCGAAGGCACCGGCCTTGATCAGTGATTCCACAAGCCGCCTGTTGAGCGCGTTGAGCGGCACACGGCGCACGAAATCGAGGAAGTTGACGTATTTGCCGCGCTTGCCGTTGCGTTCCTCGATGATGTCGTTCACCGCCTGCTCGCCGACGTTTCTGATGGCGCCGAGGCCGAAGCGCACGACGTCGCCAACGGCGGAGTACGCGTAGACGGATTCGTTGACGTCCGGCGAGAGGACCTTGATGCCCATGCGCCGCGCCTCGCCCAGGTAGAGCGCGGTCTTGTCCTTGTTGCTCGCCGCGCCCTGCAGCAGGGCGGCCATGAACTCGACCGGGTAATGCGCCTTCAAATACGCGGTCCAGTACGAGATCAGCCCGTACGCGGCCGAATGCGCCTTGTTGAACGCGTAGCCCGAGAACGGCACCAGGATGTCCCACACCGCCTGCGCGGCCTCCTCAGAGTAGCCGTGCTCCTTCATGCCCGCGAAGAACGGGATCTGCTCGCGGGCCAGCACCTCGGGCTTCTTCTTGCCCATCGCGCGGCGCAGCACGTCCGCCTTGCCCAGCGAATAGCCCGCCAGGATGCGCGCGGCCGACTGCACCTGCTCCTGGTACACGATCAGGCCGTACGTCTCGTCGAGCACCTCCTTGAGCGGTTCGGCCACCTCGGGGTGGATCGGCGTGATCTGTTGCAGGCCGTTCTTGCGTTTGGCATAGTTGTTGTGCGAGTCCATATCCATCGGGCCCGGCCGGTACAGGGCGATCAGCGCGGAGATGTCGTTGAAGTTGTCCGGCTTGAGGCTCTTGAGCAAGGCCCGCATGCCGTCCGAATCCAACTGGAACACGCCCAGCGTGTCGCCGCGCGACAGCAGCTCGTACGTCCCCCTGTCGTCGAGCGGGATCTTCGTGTAGTCGATTGGATCCTTGCCGTTGGCTGCGATGTTCTTCAACGTGTCGCCGATCACCGTCAAGTTGGACAGCCCCAGGAAGTCCATCTTCACCAGGCCCAGCGTCTCGCACGTATGGTACTCGAACGTCGTCGTGATTGTCCCGTCCGTGCGCTCCAACAGGGGCGACGTGTCCGTGATCGGCTCCGAACCCATGATCGTGGCGCACGCATGCACACCCGTCTGGCGGATCAGGCCCTCGATGCCCATCGCCTCATCGGTGATGCGCTTGGCGTCCGGGTCCGACTCGTACAGCTCGCGGAACTCACGCGCCTCGGCGTACCTCTTGGCCTTCGGGTCGAAGATGTCGTGCAGCGGCACGTCCTTGCCGCCGGTGGCGGCCGGTGGCAATGCCTTGGTGACCTTCTCGCCCATCGCGAACTCGTAGCCCATGATGCGCGCCGAGTCCTTGAGCGCCTGCTTCGTCTTGATCGTGCCGTAGATCACGCACTGCGCGACCTTGTCATGCCCGTACTTCTCACGGCAGTAGTCGATGACCTCCAACCGGCCCTCCGGGTCGAAATCCACATCGATGTCCGGCAGGCTCACACGCTCGGGGTTGAGGAACCGCTCGAAGATCAGGCCATGCTCCAACGGGTCGAGCTCCGTGATGCCCATCGCGTACGCGACCATCGAACCCGCCGCCGAACCACGCCCGGGGCCGACCATGATCCCATGGTCCTTGGCCCACTGGATGTAATCCGCCACCACCAGGAAGTAGCCCGGGAACTGCATCTGGCAGATCACACCGCACTCGTAATCCGCCTGCTTGAGCACATGGTCGGGCACGTTGCCGTCATAGCGCCCCTCCAGGCCCTCCTCGACCTTCCTCAGGAACAGCGACGTCTCGTCCCAGCCCGGCGGGCACGGGAACTGCGGCATGAACGCGCCGTCCTCATGGTCGTCGAACATCACGTTGCACCGCTCCGCCACCTCCAACGTGTTGTCGCACGCCTCGGGCAGGTCCCGGAACAACTCCCGCATCTCCTCGGCCGACCGCATGTAATAGCCCTCGCCATCGAACTTGAACCGCCCCGGCTCATCAAGCTTGGACCCCGAATTGATGCACAACATCGCATCCTGCGCGCCGGCGTCCTCCTTGTGCACATAGTGCGAGTCGTTCGTGGCGAGCAGGGGCGCGCCGAGCCGTTTGGCGATGTCGAGCAGGTCGTTCGTCACGCGGCGCTCGATCTCGAGCCCATGGTCCATCAGTTCGATGTAGAAGTTCTCCTTGCCGTAGATGTCCTGCAGTTCGCCGGCGGCGCGCAGCGCCTCGTCGAACTGCCCCAGGCGCAGGCGCGTCTGCACGATGCCCGACGGGCAGCCCGACCCGCAGATCACGCCCTTGCTGTACGTGGCGAGCACGTCCTTGTCCATGCGCGGATAGCGCATCACACGGCCCTCGAGGTTGGCCACCGACGACGCCTTCGTCAGGTTGACCAGACCCTCGTCACTCTCCGCCCACAATGTCAGATGGGTATAGAGGCCACCACCCGACACGTCGTCGCTTCTCTGCGCCTCGGTACCCCAGTGCACACGCGACTTGTCGCCGCGCGCCGTCTCCGGCGTCACATACGCCTCGATGCCCAGGATTGGCTTGACGCCCTGCTTGACCGCCTCGCTCCACAGCTCATACGCGCCATGCATGTTGCCATGGTCCGCGATGCCGACCGCCGGCATGCCCAGGTCCTTGGCGCACCTGACCAAATCCGGGATCTTCGAAGCGCCGTCAAGCAGCGAATAATGCGTGTGGTTATGCAGCTGAACAAAGTTTGCGGATTGAGCCATAAGGTTCAAATCTACCCGTTTCGCATGACGGTGCGCAAGGGTCCGCGGCACCGGCTGCGCGCCATGCGCATGGTGCGGCGCGTGGCGTGGCGACACGCCGTTCGGGCCGTCCATGCACATGCCCGCGCACGGTTTGCACCGTGCAAGGCGCTCCGCTAGCGTGGGCGTATGGAACACACAACACAGACCAACCGGCCGGCGCCCCGGACCGCTCACCAGCCACAGACACCGCCGACGCCGCAACGCCAGCCCATGCAGGCGATGCCCCGCTTCGCCACTGTGCGCGCCACCGCGTCAAGCCATGGCCGTGCCCCGGCCGCCTTGCAGGCACGCGCGCGTGGCTGCGCGATCGGCGCCGTGGCATGCCTCATCACCGTGATTGTGACGGTCGTGCTGTTCACGCTCGGCGTTCAGTCGCTGTTCGCGGGGCACACGAGCCCCGCGATGATCCTGGTGATGTTCGGCCTCTTGCCGATTGGGATGCTCGCCGCGGGTGCCACTGTCGGATTCACCATCTGCACTATTGTGGCGTGGACGGCGTGGAGTGATCTGCGTGATGCGCGCGCATCATGTCAAGCGCATGCTGCAGGTCCGCCGGATAGTGCGAGGTGACGACCGTGGTGACATGCGTGCGCGGGTGCCGGAACTCGAGCTGCATCGCGTGCAGCCATTGGCGCTCCAGCCCCAGTTCCTCACTGAGCCGGGGATTCGCCCCGTACATCGCGTCACCCACAAGCGGGTGCCCGATCGACGAGAAATGCACCCGGATCTGGTGCGTACGACCGGTCTCGAGATTGACCGAAGCGAGTGTCGCCTCACCGAAGCGTTCCATGACATCCCAATGCGTCACCGCGTCTTTGCCCGCTGGCGTCACGCAGAACCGGAAATCGGAGACCTTGGCGCGGCCGATCGGCGCGTCGATGGTGGCCTTGTTCTCTTTGAGGTTGCCCTGCGCCAAGGCATGGTAGGTCTTCACCACCTCATGTTCGGCGAACTGGCGGCGCATCTCGGTGTAGGCCAGATCTGACTTGCACACGAGCATGAGGCCCGATGTACCCACATCGAGTCGTGAGACGATGCCTTGGCGGCCCGGCGCGCCGAGGCTCGTGATATGCACGCCGCGGTCGAGCAGCGACCCCAGCACGGTGGGTCCAGTCCACCCCACGGAGGCGTGGGCTGCCACGCCGACCGGTTTGTCGACGATCACCACGTCGTCGTCCTCGTAGGCGATCGCCATGTCGGTGGCCACCGGTTCGGGACGCTCCTCGCGGTCCTCGAGGGTGATCTCCACAAGGTCGCCCAGCTGCAACGTGTCCGATTTGCTTGGCGTGCGTCCCACGATCGTGGCTTGACCCGTCTCGATGAGGTCTGCCGCCTTGGCACGTGAGATCCCCATCATCTTGGCCACGGCCACGTCGAACCGACGGCCGATGAGTGCATCAGGTGCGGGAATGATCGTGCCCATGCCTACTCGCTTTCGCCGGTGGCGCCATCCTCGGTGGTGTCGGTGGACCGGAACGGCACATTGCACAGGATCGTCACCACAATGCCCACGCCGGCGACCATCAGGAAGATGTCGGCCACATTACCTACGGACCAGCCGTAATTGAGGAAGTCCACGACTTTGCCGTTGAGGAACCCGTCCGCATAGGCAAAGCGGTCGATCAGATTGCCAAACGCGCCGGCGAACGCCAAGGCGAACCACACCGTCCACAGCATCGAATCGGTTTTCGACGCGAGCAACACGAGCACGATGCACGCTACGATCGCCAGCAGGGCGATGAGCCATGTCATGTTCGACCCCATGCCCAGCGATGCGCCGGGATTGTGCACAAGCGTCAGGGAGAGCATGTTGGGAATCACCCTGACCGAGCGGTGGCCGGCCAGGTACGTTTGGGCGAGGGCCTTGGTGAGCTGGTCGGCCACCAGTGCCACTGCGGTGATACACGCAAAGACGGCCGCGCGTGTGCGTGGCCGTCTTTGCCGCTGAATGTGTTCAGTCACAATCCGTCTCAGTTGTTTTCGAGGGAATTGTAGTTGTTCGTGTCGGAGACCTGCGCCTGCAGCTGGGTCAGGAACTCGGTCAGACGCGCACGGTATTCGGTCTCGAACTGCTTGAGGCCCTGGATGTTGCCCTCGATGACCTTGGACTGGTTCTCGAGGTTGGCGCGCACCTGGTTGGCGTAGTCGTCGGCCGCGGAGCGGGTCGTCTGGCTGTAGTCGTCGGCACGGCCCTTGACGTCGGCTTCGAACTTCTCCATCTCCTGATGGCGGTCGGCCACATACTGGTCGGCTTCGTCCTTCTTCTGCTGGGCGTAGGAGTCGCCTTCCTGCCGCTTCTGCTCGGCGTACTGGTCGGCCTCATGCGCCTTGGAATCCGCATAGGTGTTGGCCTCGTTCGTCTTCGTTTCGGCGTAGTTGTTGGCTTCGGTCGTCTTGTCGGCCACATACTGGTCGGCTTCGGCGTGCTTGTTCTGCATGTAGGTGTCGGCGTCCTCGCGGGTCTTGTCGCTGTAGGCGTCGGCTTCCTGGCGCGTCTTCTCGCTGTACGCGTCGGCCTGGTCGTGCACGCTCTTGCTGTAGTTGTCGGCGTCTTCACGCGTGTGCTTGCTGTAGGCGTCGGCGTCTTCGTGCGTGCGCTGCTTGTATTCGTCGGCCTCGGTGCGCGTGCGGCTCGAGTACTCGTTCGCCTTCTCGATCGTCTCGGCGTACTTGCGCTGGCTCTGCTCGGTGATTTCCTTCGCGGTGGCCTTGCCCTTGTCGACGTACTGGTCGTGCAGCTGCATCGCGAGCGTGAGCATCGCGGTGGCGCGCTCCGGCTCGCTGTTGGCGGCGGCGGCGGCGCTCTTGATCTTCTGCAGACTGCCGGTCTCGGTGTCAGGCTCGACCTTGGCCACTTGGTTGCGCAGCTGCTCTTCGCGCTGCTTGGACTCTTCGAGCTGCTTGCCGAGTTCCTTGACCTGTGCGTCAAGCTGCTGCGCACGCACGGTCTGCTCGTGTGCGGAGCTCAGCTCGCGGCGCAGGTTCTCGGTGTCGGCGCGGAACTGGTCGCGCTCCTGACGCACCGAGTTGAGTTCGGCGGCCAGATCCGGCTGGTTCGCGTCTTGCGCGGCCTGGGCGGTGAGCTGGTCGATCTGCGCGGACAGGCGCTCGACCTGCGACTTGAGCTGTTCGTTTTGCGCGGCGAGGGCGCGGTTGTTCTCCTCGGTCTCCGCGAGCTTGCCCTGCGCGGCTTGGGCGGCCTGGTTCGCCTGGGCGATCTGCGCCTGTGCCTGCTCGCCCTGCCCCTGTGCAGCGGCGGCCTTGAGCGCCTGATTCTCCTGCGAAAGCGACTGCACCTGTGCGGTCAGCTCGGAGATCTTGGTATTGAGGGCCGAGACATCTGGCCCGAGGGCCTGCGTGGACTGGCCGCCGGAAACGGCCTGCTTGCCCAAAGCCTCAACGGTTTCAGTGACCTGATCGAGGAAGTCGTCTACCTCGTCAACGTCATACCCTTCCTTGAAACGCACCGTTTGAAAGGTGTGCTCCCGAATATCCTTAGGCGTCAAAAGAGCCATATATCTTCCACCTCGCTTTGGGCTTGTGCCCGGCTAAGTTAGTCTTAATGTCAGATGCTATCACGGAACCTGCGATAACAGCGTTTCCGCACCATATTCTTTGCCGATATTCCTGTTAAATCAGCACCCGTAGTATAATCAGCACGAAATATAGCACCAAAAAACTGGTGTCAAAATAAATCGGCCCCATCGGAATGGGTTTGATGTATCTGCGGAGCCAACGCAACGGCGGTTCGGTGAGCCGATACACAATGCGTACCAGCGAAGCGACAATGCCACTCGGGTGCCAGCGGGGTGCGAGCACCATCACCCAGTCGAGAATCATCCGGACAAACAATACGGTGATGTACGCTTCGATCAGCCAGTCAATGATGTGAAACAATACAGAGACCAATGAAGCAAGCATGCTCCCAGCCTACCGTAAGGCTGGGAGCATACTTGGGGGTACAGCTGCATTGTTCACTCCGAGAACAAATCGCGCGCGGCGCTCTGCTCCGGTTCCTCGGCCACGATGTCCACGCGGGCGGGGCTCAGCAGGAATACACGCGGAGTGACGCGTTCGATCGAACCGGCCACACCGAACACCACGCCGGACGAGAAATCGACGATGCGGTAGGCCACCGCCTCAGACACGCCCGTCAGGTTCAGCACGACCGGCACGCCGTCGCGCAACGCGCGCCCCACCATCTGGGCGTCTTCGTACGAATTCGGATGGATGGTGGTGATACGGCTCACGCGCCCTTGGAACGGGGCCGCGGTCTTGCGGCTCGTGGGGGCGGCTGCAGGCGCTGTGGACGGGATGGGGGTCACGGAGCGGTCCGAATCGAATGACGATTCGCTCTCTTCTTCCTCAACGAACTCGTCTTCGTCCTCGGGCACGACGTCTGACATACCGAGGTAGGACATCGTACGCTTCATAAACCCGGGCATTGTGGTGTTCCTTTCCGCTTCGTCTCAGTGTGCTTTAGCGCAGAAATTCCGGAATATCGAGGTCGCCCGGGTCGCTGGAGCCGTAATAGTCCGGCCCTGTGGTCGGGTCGAACACCGGCGTTTCGGGCGTCTGTGGCACAACTGGCTGGGAGGGCTGTTCCGCGGGCGCCGTCTGGAAGATCGGCGTGGCGTTCGGGGCCGGCGAGGTCATCATGGCCGGCAGGCTGCCGGTGTGGCTCACCGGCTTGATCGCCGGATCTTCGGGGCGCGTGTGCGACAAGGGGTTGGCTGGGGCGGCGGCCGTCATCGGCTTTTCGCCCTTCGAGTCGAAGCCGGCGGCGATCACGGTCACGCGGATCTCGTCGCCATAGGCGTCGTCGAGTGCCAGACCCCAGATGATCTGCGCTTCCGGATGTGCCGAACGGCGGATGAGCTCGGTGGCCTGCGTTGCCTCCTGCAGCTTGAGGTCGGTGCCTGCGGCGATGTTGATGAGCACGCCGTTGGCGCCGTCGATGCTCTCTTCAAGCAGCGGCGAGCTGATCGCGATCTCGGCGGCCTGCGTGGCGCGGTCCTCGCCCCGCGCCGCGCCGATGCCGAACATCGCGGTGCCCGAGTCACGCAGGATCGACGTGACGTCGGAGAAGTCCACGTGGATGTACGAATTCATCGTGATCAGGTCGGTGATGCCCTGCACGCCGGCCAGCAGCGCGGTGTCGGCGGTCTTGAACGCCTCGACGATGCCGATCGAACGGTCGGCGAGCTCAAGCAGGCGGTCGTTGGGGATGATGATGAGCGCGTCGACCTCTTTGCGCAGGTTTTCGATGCCCATCGCGGCGGAAGCGGCGCGCTGCGGGCCTTCGAACGAGAACGGGCGGGTGACGACTGCGATCGTGAGCGCGCCCTGCTGGCGGGCCGCACGCGCGACGAGCGGGCTTGCACCGGTGCCGGTGCCGCCGCCTTCGCCGGCGGTCACGAACACCATGTCGGCGCCCTTGACGGCCTCTTCGATGTCGGACTGATGGTCCTGAGCCGCCTTGGCGCCCTTCTCCGGGTCGGCTCCGGCGCCGAGGCCACGGCTCGAAGCGTCGTTCAGCGAAATCTTGACGTCGGCGTCCGAACGCAGCAGATCCTTCGCATCCGTATTGATGGCGACGAATTCCACATTCTGCAGCCCCTCTGCAATCATGCGGTTGATTGCGTTGCCGCCCGCGCCACCGACACCGACGACCTTAATGTTGGTTTTGTCGTTGAAATTGTCAGTCTGGGCAATCTCGCTCACGGTATTCTCCTGTCATTTACGTATCTTGCTCTACTCTATCGCAGACGGGTCGATAAATGTTACGTGTTTCACCGTTTTCAATCCATTGCGCAATACAGCAGATGCGGTTGTGTGCTGGTGTGGGGTTTTCTTCGACGTTCCGGTCAGCGTTGCATCAATACTCCGCGTCCATCGGATCGTCTCCAAACAGTTGCTCACGCTCGTCGTGCGTGGTTCGCCGGCTTTCCAGCCAACCGTAGGGAAGATGGACTTTTTTCGCAAAGCGAACACGGCCTCTGGGCTTATCCACGATGCGCTCCGGCAGTTGAGCCCGCTGGTCCAATCCATCGATGATCGCCTGCACTTCGGCGAGGCTCTCGCACCCCATGAACGCGGCGCGCACGGATCCGCCGACCGGGAACCCCTTGAGATACCACGCGATGTGTTTGCGCAGGTCGTGCACCGCCATCCGCTCATCGCCGTCGAAGAACTCGACGAGCAGACGCGCATGGCGCATCACGACGGCGCCGACCTCACCGAGTGTGGGGCGCACGCGCGCGTCGCTGCCTTCGAAGGCGTTGCGGATGTCGGCGAAGATCCACGGGCGGCCTTGGCAGCCGCGGCCGATCGCCACGCCGGCGCAGCCGGTCTCGTTCACCATCGCCACGGCGTCGTCGGCGCCCCAGATGTCGCCATTGCCGAACACCGGGATGTCCAGATGCTCCACGAGCTCGCCGATGCGCGTCCAATCGGAGTGCCCGCCGTAGTATTCGGCCGTCGTGCGCGCGTGCAGCGTCACCGCGGCACAACCCTCGCCCTGCGCGATACGGCCGGATTCGAGGAACGTCTCATGGTCATGGTCGATGCCGACACGGAATTTGGCCGTCACCGGTATGCCAGCGGGTTCGCACACGCGCACCACGCGGTGGATGATCTCTTCGAGCAGGTCCGTCTTCCATGGCAGCGCGGACCCGCCTCCCCTGCGTGTGACCTTCGGCACAGGGCAGCCGAAGTTGAGGTCCACATGGTCGGCCATCGATTCATCGACCACGATGCGGGCCGCCTGTTCCACAATCGCCGGATTGACGCCGTACAGCTGCAGCGAGCGCGGATGCTCGCTCGGTGCGAATCGGCACAGCCGCAGCGCCTTCGGATTGCGCGCCACCAATGCGCGCGCCGTGATCATCTCCGCCACATACAGCCCATCGGGCCCGTATTCCTCGCACAATACGCGGAACGGCCAGTTCGTCACGCCGGCCATCGGCGAGAGCATGACCGGCGTACCGACGGTCAGCGGACCGAGCCGCACCGGTGCGAGCGCATGGTCGAGCCGGGCCGGCGCACTGTCCGTCCTCGGATCGAGTTGCGTCGTCTCATTGGCGGTATTCACTACTGTTTCGTGCATGCATCCCCATTCGAGCGGTCGCGAGCCAGCGTACAGACGCGGCCTGAGAGATTCCTGAAAAAACGTGCGGTGCGCGCCGCCCACTCGCCGCCAGCATCGCAATTGCCCACGGCGCGCGGGGGCGTCCGTGGGCAATTGCGGCCGTGGCGTGCGGGCGCCGGCGCGGTCAATACAGGCCGCCAGCGGTGGCGATGTGCACGCTGTCAGGCCATGCCTCGCCGCCCATCTCGACGGGCTTCATCGGCACACGCGTGCGCTTGTCGTTGATGCGCTTGGCCACATATTCGGCCACGTTCGCGAGCGCCACGCGCTCCTGCTGCATCGTGTCGCGTTCGCGGATCGTGACCGCCTGGTCGTCGAGCGTGTCGAAATCGACGGTGATGCACAGCGGCGTGCCGATTTCGTCCTGGCGGCGGTAACGGCGGCCAATCGCGCCGGACTCGTCGTAGTCGATCATCCAGTCGTTGAGGCGCAGGTCACTGGCCAGGTCCTGCGCGATCGACTGCAATTCGGGCTTCTTGCTCAACGGCAGCACGGCGGCCTTCATCGGGGCGAGCCTCGGGTCGAGGCGCAGCACCGTGCGCTTGTCGACGCCGCCCTTTGTGTTCGGCGCCTCGTCCACGTCGTAGGCGTCCACAAGGAACGCCATGAGCGAGCGCGACAGGCCGGCCGCCGGCTCGATGACGTACGGGATGTACTTTTCACCCGTCGCCTGGTTGAAGTAGCTCAGGTCCTCGCCGGAATGCTCGGAATGCGCGCCCAGATCGAAGTCGGTGCGGTTCGCGATGCCTTCGAGCTCGCCCCAGTCGGAGCCTTGGAAGCCGAAGCGGTATTCGATGTCGACGGTGCGCTTCGAATAGTGCGCGAGCTTCTCTTTGGGATGCTCGTAGTGGCGCAGGTTCTCGGGCTTCACACCGAGGTCGAGGTACCACTGGGTGCGCGCGTCGATCCAGTACTGCTGCCATGCCTCGTCGGTGCCGGGTTCGACGAAGAACTCCATCTCCATCTGCTCGAACTCGCGTGTACGGAAGATGAAGTTGCCGGGTGTGATTTCGTTGCGGAAGCTCTTGCCGGTGTTCGCGATGCCGAACGGCGGCTTGGAGCGCGAGCTCGTCATGACGTTCTTGAAGTCGACGAAGATGCCCTGCGCGGTCTCCGGGCGCAGGTAATGCAGCGAGTTGTCGTCCTCGACCGGGCCCAGGTGCGTGCGCAGCATCATGTTGAAGTCACGCGGTTCGGTCCAGTTGCCTCGCGTGCCGCAGTCGGGGCACACGATGTCCTTCAGGCCGTTCGGCGGCATCTGGTCGTTGTGCTTTTCGGCGTAGGATTCCTCGAGCTTGTCGGCGCGGTGGCGCTTGTGGCACGTGAGGCATTCGATGAGCGGGTCGTTGAACACCGAGACGTGGCCCGAGGCCACCCACACGGCGGACGGCAGGATGATCGACGTGTCGACGCCCACCACGTCCGGGCGCGTGACGACCATCGCACGCCACCATTCTCGCTTGATGTTGTCTTTGAGCGCCACACCGAGCGGACCGTAGTCCCAAGCGGAACGCGTGCCGCCGTAGATCTCGCCGGCCGGGAATACGAAGCCTCGACGCTTGGCGAGGGAGACGACTTCATCAAGTTTGGAATTAGCCACAATGCACCTTCTGGTTTGAACGGTTTGGGGTCTTGTACAAGCCCCCAAGCCTACCGGCACACGGTGACACCCGATGTCACGCGTGGAACATCGTGAAACGCCACGCGCCCACGCCGCGTGTCCCAAGCGCCCTATAGGTTCGGTACGTGCAGGGGAACTTCCGCTTGGGGAAGTTGAGAGAGGCATGCCGCCTGACCCTTTGAACCTGTTTGGGTAACGCCATCGTAGGGAGCATTGTTATGAACCAATCACCATCCACCACCACTGTGCCGGCCTCGAGCCCGCTCCGAGAAGCCATCCGTGCCGCCGTCGAATCGGTGCGCGCAGACACGCCGATGGCACAGTCGTTCACGAACTTCGTCACCATCAACCTTGTGGTCAACGCGCAGCTCGCCGCAGGCGGCACCGCCGCGATGAGCTTCCTGCCCGACGACGTGATCGATATCGCGGCGATCAGCGGGGCCACCTACATCAACGTGGGCACGTTGCTGCCATTCTACAAGGACGCGCTCGGCGAGATCACCAAGGCGCTGCACGAGAAGCGCCACCGCTGGGTGCTCGACCCGGTGGCCGCCGGACTCGGCGCCACGCGCACACGGATCCTCGACGGCATGCGTGACGTGCCGCCGGCGGTCGTGCGCGCGAACGCCTCCGAGATCCTCACGCTCGAATCGATGTGGAACCCAGAGCACGCCGGCCCCGCCGACGACGGCGCGCATGGGCCGGCCGGCGTGGAATCCACCGACGACGTGGACACCGCCGCCCGTGCCGCCGAACGTCTGGCCCTGTACCTGCGTTCCAAGGACGCCGAGGGCCTGGGCGCCGTGGCGGTCTCGGGCGAAACCGATCTGGTCACCGACGGCAAGCGCACGTACCGCCTGCCCGGCGGCGACCCGATGATGACCAAGATCACCGGCGCCGGCTGCGCCCTGGGCGGCGTGGTGGCCACGTACCTGTGTGTGGCCGACCCGCTTGTGGCCGCGCTCGCCGCCTCGCTGTTGTTCAAGCGCGCCGGCGAACGCGCGGCCGCCGCTTCGGACGGCCCCGGCTCGTTCCAGACCGCCTTCCTCGACGCGTTGTGGAACACCGACGCCGACGACGTGGCGTCGTCGACCATCTGGGAGGCGTGAGCATGGCCGCGACATTCCCCTACCCCTCGATGCGCGGTTCGTTCGACCTGCGCTTCTACTTCGTCGTCGGCCCCGACGACTGCGCGGGCCGCACGCTGCTCGACGTGGTGGCCAAGGCACTCGACGGCGGCGCGAGTTTCATCCAGTTGCGCGCCAAGCACGCCGACGTCGCGCAGATCGTCTCGATGGCCGAAGGCATCGCGCACGAGATCCGCGGGCACCATCTCGAGGATTCCGTCGCTTTCGTGATCGACGACCGCGTGGATGCCGCCCTCGAGGCGCGCCACCGCGGCATCAAGGTCGACGGCGTGCACATCGGCCAACAGGACCTCAGCCCGCTTGAGGCGCGGCGCCTGCTGGGCAACGACGCGATCATCGGGCTGTCCGCGAAGACGCTCGACGAGGTCGAGGCAGCCAACGCATTGCCCGGCGGCACGATCGACTATCTGGGCGCCGGCCCGCTGCATGAGACGGCCACCAAGCCCGACTGCGTCGTCACCCATGCCGACGGCACCACAGGCACCCAGAGCGCGCAGAGCATCAACGCGCTGTGCGAGGCGAGCCTCTATCCGCTCGTCGTCGGCGGCGGCGTGCATGTGCAGGATGTGCCGATGCTCGCCGGCACCTACGCCGACGGCTGGTTCGTGGTGTCGGCGATCGCCGCCGCACACGACCCCGAGCAAGCCACCCAGGACCTCGTCAACGCGTGGCTCGCCGTGCGCGGCGACACGCGGCACGGCTATGCGCAGCACACGGCCGACCCGCACACGCTGCCCGCCGCGCTGACAATCGCGACGACCGATTCGTCGGGCGGCGCAGGCATCGCCGCCGACCTGAAGGCGATGCTCGCGAACGACGTGTACGGCATGTGCGTCGTGGCCGGCATCACCGCGCAGAACACGACCGGCGTGCAGCTCATCGCACCGGTTGACCCCGCCGTCGTGCGCGAGCAGATCGATTCCGTGTTCACCGACATCCGCCCCGCTGCCGTGAAGATCGGCGTGATCGTCGGCGACGACCAGATCGAAACGGTGGCGGCCGCGCTGCGTGACCACCATGCCGAGAATGTCGTGGTCGACCCGGTCATGGTCGCCACGTCGGGCTCTTCGCTCGCCGGCAGCAGCGCCGTGCGCACAATGACGCGCGAGCTCTTCCCGCTCGCCGCGCTCATCACGCCGAACATCCCCGAAGCGCAGGCGCTCACCGGAGCAGAGATCTCGTCTGCAGCAGACATGGAGCGCGCGGCGCGGGCGCTCGCCGAACGGTTCGGCTGCGCAGCGCTCGTCAAGGGCGGCCATGGCACGCAGGACGCCAACGATGTGCTCGCACTGCCCGACGGCGCCACGCAGTGGTTCGCCGGCGAACGCATCGGCAACCCGAACACCCACGGCACCGGCTGCACGCTGTCGTCGGCGATTGCCGCGCATCTCGCGCTCGGCGAACCGCTGGGCAACGCGATCGCGCACGCCAAGGCGTATGTGAGCGGCGCATTGCGCGCGATGCTCGACCTTGGCGCCGGATCGGGGCCGATGGACCACGGCTGGGCGCAGCACTGAGCACGCACATCACCATTCATATCGGCGTGTGCCGCCGAAAGGAACGAACAGGAGCATCATGGACCGTTATGCCGAACGGCAGGAAGTGCCGTTGGACCCCGAGACCGGCAAGCCGGTCATCAACACCGTGGCCGCAGTGGCAATCGCGCCCAGCGGCGTGGGCGCCGAACTGAGTGACTACGTGGCGCAGGTCGTGAGCGTGATCCGCGAATCCGGACTGCCCAATGAGACAAACGCCATGTTCACCAACATCGAAGGCGACCTCGACAGCGTGTTGCGCGTCGTGCGCGACGCCGCGATGGCGCTCGCCGGCCAGGGCTACCGCACTGGCGTCAGCCTCAAACTCGACATCCGCCCCGGATTCAGCGGGCAGCTCGAGGAGAAACCGCGCCTTGTGGACGAACTGATCGACAAGGCCTAGGGCGGGGTCTTCCTTACCCAGTACAGAGAACGGCAGGTGGCATTCCACCTGCCGTTCTATCGTAGAAGCCATGACGACGATGAAGGAAGTGGCACAGCGGGCCGGCGTTTCGGTATCCACCGTCTCGCTCGTGCTCAACGGGCGCGACAGCGGGCGCGTCAAGACAGAGATCGCGCAGCGGGTGCGCGACACCGCGCGTGCGTTGGACTACCGGCCGAACCCACTCGCGCGGTCCCTGCGCACGAGCCGCACGCGCATGCTCGGATTCATCAGCATGGAGGTCGCCACCACCCCGTATGCGGGGGGCATCATCCTGGGCGCGCAGGAAGCTGCGAGCGAAGCCGGGTATCTGCTGACCACGGTGAACGCCGACGGCAAGGTCAATCTGGAGCAGGAGGTGGCCACCCTGCACCGCTATGGCGTGGATGGGTTCCTGTTCTCCACGATGTCGAACCGTGTGTCCGACATTCCCGAAAGCCTCGCCTCCTACCCGCTTGTGCTCGCCGACGCGACCGACGCGCACAACCGCTTCCCCGCGATCGTGCCCGACGAGGTGCGCATCGGACGCGATGCCACGCAACGCCTGATCGACGCGGGGCTCACGCGCATCGCGTACATCGGGTGCACCGCACCGCTTGTGGCACAGGGGTTGCGCCTCGAAGGCTATCGACAGGCGCTTGAACACGCCGGCATCCCGTACCGCAGCGAACTGGTGTGCGACGTGCTGTACAACGACGAGGCGCTGCGCACGGTGGGGCGGCTGTTCGACGAGCAGCGGCCCGACGGCGTGTTCTGCTTCAACGATTCGCGCGCATGGTATGTCTATGAATGCGCCGCGCGGCTCGGACTCACGATCGGCGAGGATGTCTCGGTCGTGGGCGTGGACAACCACCCGGTCGTCAGCGAGACGTTCTCGCCACAGCTCACGACGGTTGAGCTGCCGCATTACGAGATGGGGTATTGGGCGGCCACGAAGCTCATCTCGATGCTCGCGGACTCCCCCGCCGAAGACGTGCGGTGGCCAGCCACAACCGCCCCGATGCCACCGCTCGACGCCCCCACGCCCGCCATGATCCACTGCACATTGATCGAGCGCGACTCGGTGCGCGACACGCCGATGGATTGACCCGACCCCCTTCAGTCACATCGCCGCATTCCCGTCAAACGATTGACATTATGCGTTCCAGCACTGCCGGCCTCACGCGAATCTTTCGTCAATCGTTTGACGTAAATCGTTTGACGCTCTATACTGGCATCATCGACTTCACGGCATTGCAGCCACACGAAGCACCGATACCCCCAGCCACGCCGACGACGGCACCGAACAACGAGGTTTCATCATGACCCGCACCGCGAAATTGTGGAAGAACCCTTCTTATCTGCAAAGCTCATTCGGCATCTTCCTCTTCTTCTGCTCATGGGGCATCTGGTGGTCCTTCTTCCAGCGCTGGCTCAACTCCATGGGCCTCAACGGCGCCGAAGTGGGCACCATCTACTCCATCAACTCACTCGCCACCCTTGTGCTCATGTTCTGCTACGGCCTGATCCAAGACAATCTGGGCCTCAAACGGCATCTCGTGCTCGCGATCTCCACGATCGCGGCGCTCGTCGGTCCCTTCGTGCAGTTCATCTACGCGCCGCTCATGCGCACCAACATGATGGCCGCCGCAATGATCGGCTCCATCGTGCTGTCCGCGGGGTTCATGGCCGGCTGTTCGCTCATCGAGGCCGTCACCGAACGGTACAGCCGCAAGTTCAACTTCGAATACGGCCAGTCGCGCGCCTGGGGCTCCTTCGGCTACGCGATTGTAGCGCTCGTCGCCGGCATCGTGTTCAACATCAACCCGATGATCAACTTCTGGCTCGGCTCGGCGTTCGGCGTCGGCATGCTCATCGTGTACCTCACGTGGTACCCGGCCGACCAGCGCGCGGCGCTCAAGGAGGAATCGGCACCGGACGCGGAGCCCACCAACCCCTCACTCAAAGAGATGGTCAAGGTGCTGCGCATGCCGGCCCTGTGGGTGCTCATCGTGTTCATGCTGCTCACCAACACGTTCTACACCGTGTTCGACCAGCAGATGTTCCCCACCTACTACGCCTCGCTCTTCCCCACCGAAGCGACCGGCAACACCGTCTACGGCATCCTCAACTCGGTGCAGGTGTTCTGCGAATCGGCCATGATGGGCGTCGTGCCGATCATCATGCGCAAGATCGGCGTGCGCAACGCACTCCTGCTCGGCGGCACCGTCATGTTCCTGCGCATCGGCCTGTGCGGCATCTTCCACGACCCGGTCATGATCTCGATTGTCAAGATGTTCCACGCCATCGAAGTGCCGCTGTTCTGCCTGCCGGCCTTCCGCTACTTCACCCTGCACTTCAACCCGAAGCTTTCGGCCACCCTGTACATGGTCGGATTCCAGATCGCCTCGCAGATCGGCCAGGTCGTCTTCTCCACCCCGCTCGGCATGCTCCATGACCGGCTCGGCGACCGCACCACGTTCCTCACGATCTCCGGCATTGTGCTGTGCGCGGTCGTCTACGGCGTCTTCGTGATCAAGAAAGACAACGAGCAGGTGGACGGCGACCCGTTCATCCGCGATTCCGAACAGCCGCTGCCTTCACTCGCCCAGGACGAGGCGCGCCTCGCCGCCGATGACGAGGACATGTGACGCCTCACCCTTCCCCCAATCCGCACCACTTCGAAAAGGACCATCATGGCACCGACCATCCTCAACATACCCACCGAAACCAACTCCGGGACCGGCGAACTGCCCGATCCGGTGCTCACCCCGATCGCCGACCACGCAGAGGCCCTCGCGCGCGCCGAAGCCGGCGTGCAGGCGCTGCGCGAAGTGCGCAACGACCGCTGGTACCCCACCTTCCACATCGCGTCGAACGGCGGATGGATCAATGACCCCAACGGCCTGTGCCGCTACGACGGGCGTTGGCACGTCTTCTACCAGCTGCATCCGTACGGCACGCAATGGGGCCCGATGCACTGGGGCCATGTCTCGTCCACCGACATGCTGCATTGGCGACGCGAGCCGATCGCCTTCGCCCCGAGCCTCGAACAGGAGCGCCACGGCGTGTTCTCCGGAAGCACCGTCATCGGCGACGACGGCAAGCCGAAGATCTACTACACCGGCCACCGTTGGGCCAACGGCAAAGACAACACCGGCGGCGACTGGCAGGTCCAGATGCTCGCCGAGCCGAACGACGACGGCATGACGACGTTCACGAAGCGCGGCATGATCATCGACTGCCCGACCGATGAGGTCGACCATCATTTCCGCGACCCGAAGGTGTGGAAGACCGGCGACACATGGTACATGACCTTCGGTGTCTCCTCAAAGGAGAAGCGCGGCCAGATGTGGCTGTACACGTCGGACGACATGGTCCACTGGAGCTTCGACCGCGTGCTCTTCGAACACCCCGACCCGGACGTGTTCATGCTCGAATGCCCCGACTTCTTCCCCATCACCGACGCCGACGGCAATGAGAAATGGGTCATCGGCTTCTCCGCGATGGGCGCCAAGCCAAAGGGGTTCATGAACCGCAACCTCAACAACGCCGGCTACATGATCGGCAATTGGGCCCCCGGACGCATGTTCGAACCCGAGACCGAGTTCCGCCTGTGGGACTGCGGGCACAACTTCTACGCGCCGCAGTCCTTCACCGTCGACGGCCGTCAGCTCATGCTCGGCTGGATGAGCCCGTTCACACCGCCGATCCCGATGGAGCAGGACGGCTGGTGCGGCAACATGACGCTCATGCGCGAGATCACGCTCGGCGAGGACGGCGACCTGCATACGGCGCCGTGCAAGGAGTTCGAGGGGCTGCGCGTCACGACGACGAACTACGGAGAAATGCTCATCGAGGCGAATCAGGAGACGACGCTCGCCGACGACGTGGAGGCCGTGGAGATCGAGATGACGATCGATTTGGAGGCCACCGGTGCGGAACGCGCCGGACTGCATGTGCACGCGACCGAGGACGGCCACTACACCTCCGTCGTCTACGACGACCAGCTCGGCCGCGTGGTCGTGGACCGGCAGAACGTCGCCAATGGCGACAAGGGATACCGAACCGCCCCGCTGAGCGACGAAGAGCTTGCCAGCGGCAAGCTCGACCTGCGCGTGTTCATCGACCGAGGTTGCGTGGAGGTCTACGTCAACGACGGCCACCAGGTGCTCAGCTCTTATTCCTTCGCGGCGGAGGGACCTCGCGCCATCAAGCTCGTCGCTGAATCCGGGGCGATGAAGATCGACTCGCTGAAGGTCCACACGCTGATGAACATCGGACTCGACTCCTGACGTTCCCCTGCAACGCGGCCGCCGGCCGTCCCCAGGCGCATTCCCGGGGACGGCCGGTGGCCGCGTTTCCTTGCCATTGCCCACCGTACGGGCTATCATCGGGCGTTGTCGCATCCACTGGACGCGGCGAATCAGCTTTTCTGGCCGTGCGGCGGCAGACTCCTCACCTTGCTGCCTGATGCCGACGGCCTTCGAGCATGCCGGGTTGGCATGCAGGAAGTAAGGTGCCGATGACTTTCCATGGGCGAACGCAGGGCCGTGGGACACAACGCCTCCGTCACGCCATCCGGCGGTATTGGCCTACAATCGCCGCGGTCGTGACGATTGTCGCCGTCTGGCAGATCTGGGTAGACGCCACGCATCCCCCGGTCACGATGATCGCGTCACCGAGCCAGATTGTCGCGGCGACGGTCCGTTCATCCTCCACATTGTGGCCCGCGGCGCTCATGACCTTCACCGAAGGCGTGGCCGGGTTCCTCATCGCATGTCTCGCCGGCGTGCTGCTCGGTGTAGGCATCCACTGCTCTCGCACGGCGTATGCGGCGCTGTTCCCGCTGCTCACCGCGGCACAGACGCTGCCGCTCATCTCAATCGCCCCGTTGTTCCTCATCTGGTTCGGCTTCGAACCAGCCGGCAAGATCGTCATCGTCGCCGTGTTCGCCCTCTTCCCAATCGTCGTGCAGACAATGCGCGGACTGCAGGCGGTGCCGCGTTTCTACGATGACGTCGCGATGACCTGCGGCGCGTCGCGCACATGGACGCTGTTCCATGTGGACCTGCGCGTCGCGGCACGACAGATCTTCGGCGGCGTGCGCGTTTCGGCGGCCTATGTGTTCGCGACCGCCGCGACCGCCGAATACCTCGGCGCGCGCACCGGGCTCGGCATCTGGCTGCAGGCCGCCTACAACTCGTTCCAGACACCGCTCATCTTCACGGCGACCTTCGTCATCATCGTCATGACAGGCCTGCTGTTGCTCGCCGTGCGCGCCGTCGAACGGCTCACCATCGGCTCACCGGCGGACGACGAGGACCCGGACGCGCAGTGAGCATCCCCGCAGGTCCATTGCCCCCATTCATCACCAAGGAGAAGGAGATCCCATGACGAACCACCGATTCACCACCCGCATAGGCGCCGCGCTCGCCGCGCTATGCGCCGTGCTCGCCGTCACTGCATGCGGCGCGCCGAAACCGGACGCCAGCGGCCTAGACAAGGTCACGTTCATGCTGTCGTGGGCGCCGGACACGAACCACATCGGCGTCTATGTGGCCAAACACAAGGGCTACTACCGCGAAGCCGGACTCGACGTGGACATCGTCGCCGTCACCCAGTCGGGAGCCGAACAGGCCGTCAACAACGGCGTCGCCGACTTCGCGCTGTCCAACCTGACGAACGTGAGCACCTATGCGACCAAAGGCGCGCAGCTCAAGCAGGTCATGCAAGTGCAGCAGAAGACAAGCGCGATCTGGTGCGCGCTCGCTTCGAACGACGCGATCACACGCCCCAAGGACTTCGACGGCAAGGTCTTCGCCACCTTCGGCTCCAATGAATCGGATGCCGTCGTGCGCCGCATGATCGAAACCGATGGCGGCACAGGCGACTTCGACAAAGTCACTGTCGGCACATCCACTTTCGCGACGCTCTCGTCAGGGCGCGCCGACTTCGGCGGCTTCTACTCAACATGGGAAGGCGTGCAGGCGAAGATGAACGGGCCCGAACTGCGCTGCTTCAGCGAACCCGATTACGGCGTGCCCGGCAACGCCGATTCCATCGGCATCATCACCAGCGACCGGCTCATCAGCAGCGATCCGGACCTGGTGAAACGCTTCGTCCAAGCCACGCAACGCGGCTACATCGACGCATACGAGGACGGCGACGAGGCCGCCGGGATCCTCGTCCACGACGCCCCGGAGGCGAACCTCGACGAGGCCTTCGTCAAGGAGTCGATGAAGACGATCATCGATGGGCAATACTGGGGCGACCGCAAAAGCATCGAGAACGGCACCGCCACACTGGGCGCGATCGACTACGACGGCACGCAGCAGTACTTCGATTTCCTCGCCGAATCGAACGCCTACACCGACGCGACCGGCAAGACCGTGCACACCGCGCCGCAATCGCACGACCTCGCCACCGACGAATTCCTCGCCAGCGGCGCGCACTGAGACGCCAAGGCAACCGCAACCAAACGTGGGGAGTGACCAGACCATGACCACCGCACCGCATCTCGTGCTCAGCATGGACACCGGCATCGACGACGCGCTCGCGCTCGCATACCTCGTCGCCGCAGGTGCACGCATCGACGGCGTCAGCGCCACCTACGGCAATGTCCTGCAACAGCAGGCCGAACGCAACACGCGCATGCTGCTCGACATGCTCGGGCGCCCCGACATACCGGTGGCCGCAGGCGCCCGGCATCCGTCATGGGCGAAGTATTTCGTGGCCGACGCCGGTTGTGCGCGCTTCCACGGCAACGACGGATTGGGCGATCTGCAGGCGGCGGGAGCCGAAGGTCCAGCCCAATCCCCTGCGCCGGCCACAGCGCCCGGCTGCGTGGAGGCCTCCACCGGCAGTGGCATCGTCGAATTGACCGCGGCGCGCATCGAGGCACTCGCGCGGCAGGGGCACACGGTCTCCGTCGGCGGCTATCCGGTCGGCGACCCCCATTGCGCATTGCCGGCGATGCCCGGCTTCTTCGCGCACACCGGCATCGCAGCTCCTGAGCTTCCCAAGCATCCCGACGGGGATTGCCCACCGGTGACCGAAGGCGCGCGCATGATCGTCGACGCCGCGCGCGAGTACGGCCATGACCTGACAATCGTCGCGACAGGACCGCTCACCGATGTCGATACTGCGCTGCGGGCCGATCCCGACGCCGTCTCACGGGCGCGCATCGTGTTCATGGGAGGCACGCTCACGCAGGAAGGCAATTGCTACGACCTCGTCTGCGAGACCAATGTGTTGCAGGACCCCCAGGCCGCCGACCGTGTGCTCCGCGCCCACGCCGACACGACGATGGTCGGGCTCGACGTGACGCACCGTTGCCTGTTCGGCGACGCCGACGTGGCGCAGTGGACCGCCGCGGCCACAGCAGGCTCCTGCCGCATCGCCTCGTTGCTCGCGGGCATCGCGGGGTTCTCGATCCGTGCGAACCGTGAGAGCGACCCAATCTTCGCCGCGGGCATGCCCCTGCACGACCCGCTTGCCGCGGCCGTCGCGATTGACCCGGGCCTCGTGTCGACCCTCGACCTGCCGATGATCGTCGAGACACGCACCGGGGACGGCAGCGGCGTCCGTGGGCGCACGATCGGCAACCCGCGGGGCGTCGTCGACAACGCCCCGCCGGTGCATGTGGCGCTCGGTGTGGACGGCGACGGATTCGTCCGCAGGTTCACCGACACAATCCGGGGATTCCTCGCATCCATCGGCTGAACGCGCGTGCTCCTCCGCTTACTACTTCTTGACGCCTCCGAAACGGCGGTCGCGGTGGATGTAGCGCTCGATCGAATCCCACAGCACCGTGCGCCCGCAATCGGGGAATAGCTCGGGCACAAAGTCGAGCTCCGCGTATGCGGCCTCCCATGGCAGGAAGTTGCTCGTGCGCTGTTCGCCGGATGTGCGGATCACCAGATCACAATCGGGGATGTCGGGATTGTACAGATGCTCGGCGACCATCTTCTCCGTCACACGGTCGCCTTTGATGCGGCCGTCGCGCACCTCGCGCGCGATGGCGGCGCACGCGTCGGCGATTTCCGCGCGGCCGCCGTAGTTGATGCAGAACACGACGTCGATGACCTTGTTGTGCTTCGTGCGTTCCATGGCCACTTCAAGCTCGTCGATGACCGACTTCCACAGCTTCGGCCGGCGTCCCGACCAGCGCACGCGCACACCCCATTCATCCATCTGCGCCACACGCCGGTGGATGATGTCGCGCGAGAACCCCATGAGGAACCGCACTTCCTGCGGCGAACGCTTCCAATTCTCGGTCGAGAAGGTGTACAGACTCAGATACCGCACGCCCGCCTCGATCGCGCCGGCGATGGTGTCGAACACCACGGGTTCCGCAGCTTGGTGCCCTTCGGTGCGGATCAGTCCGCGCTGCTGCGCCCAGCGCCCGTTGCCGTCCATGATCACGCCCACATGCCTGGGCACTTTGTTCTTGGGAAAGTCCGGCACAATCGCCGGATCGGAGAACGGGGCCGCAGGAATGTCCAATGACGTATAGTCCACGTGTTCGAATGCCATACCGCTTAATCTAGCAAGCGCAGCGAACGAATCGGCCGCTCGAGGTAGTACTGCGCCCAGTCCTCGACGAGCCGTTCGGTGCCCGGTTCGAGCGGCTGCGCATCGAGCGTGCGCCAATCGCCGTCGAGCAACGCGCGCAGCTGCCGCAAAACGGCCGCGTTCGTCGGCTTCGCTTCCGGCGTATGGTCTGCCATGCACATCGCCCCGCCGGCCGCAGACGAGAAGAACGTGAGCCCGTCGGTGTGCCCGCACACCACACACGCGTGCAGGCGCGGCGTCCAACCGGCGAGCGCGAGCGCGCGCAGCACATACGATTCGCAGATCGTCTGCGCATGGTGCGCGCGTGCGGCGAGCGCGTGCAATGCGCCAACGACGAGCTGGTATTGCGCGGGCTGCGGCTCGTGTTCGGTTGTGACGAGGTCGTTGAGCGTCTCGCAGATCACGTTCGCCGCACGGTAGGCCTCGTAGTCGCCGCTGATCGACCCAGCGTACGCGGCGATGGATTCGGCCTGTGACACGTTGTCGAGCGAACGGCCTTCCGCGAGGAGCAGCGAGACGCGCATGAACGGTTCGAGACGCGCACCGAACCGCGATTTGGTGCGACGCACGCCTTTGGCTACCGCGCGCACTTTGCCGTGCCCGCGGGTGAACAGTGTGATGATGCGGTCGGCCTCGCCGAGCTTCGCCGTGCGCAACACAATGCCTTCGTCGCTATAGAGCGCCATGATTCCCCCTCTCCGCGCCGTGCGCAGTGGATCAGAACAGGAATAGACCCCAGAAAGAGAAGCTCAGCAGCACGAGCAGCATGGCCACGGCGTGGTCCAGAACAGCACGCGCCGAGCCGCGTGGTGGCCACGACGGGCTCCTCACCGCTGACGATGTGTCTGATGGTGCCTCGCTTCACTGGCCATGTGAGCAGTCCGCGCATCGACGCAACCTCGATCATGCCGGCGAACACGCGTGACCATGCCCATACCACGCCGATGCACACGATCTGCACGACCGGCCAGCTCCAGTACATCATGCCGGCGTCCTCCTGCGGCGCACTGCCCCACGACAGGTGCACGACGGCGAGCACGACTTCGCCCAGACCACCGACGAACAGCAGCATGCAGGCCATGGTGATGATCGTGAGCATGAGCAGTGAGCCGCCGAAGCGGTATTGGAGTCCCAGCGCCGGCCCGCGGTGTGTGATGCGGTTGCGGATATGCGCGATGAGCGCGATGACGCCGACAACGGTGGCCACGAGCATCATGATGGCCATCAGACCGAGTACGAGTATGCCGTAGATCGTCATGGCGCGCCGCGAGTGCAGTCCGAGCGGCACCGCAATGGACTGGTAGAGCGGTGCGCCGGCGATCGGTTCGCTCGTCTGGGTCAGTCCGCGCGATGTGCCGACCGCCCAGCTGACGGCGTCGCGCTCGTAATCGTCGGCGAACGGTGTGCCGTTCTGCGCTTCGTCACCAAGGCGGAGCACGTGGTTGGCCACCGGGTAGCTGCGCAGGCTCACATTCCAGTTGCCGGCGCGGTGCGCTTGGTCGAGGATGTCCTTGAACCCCTGCACCTGCGCCGTCATCACGTCCTTTGACCCGTACGCCACGAGCGTGGGAATCGAGTATGCCTGCGGGGTGGCAGTGTGCAGGTCGATGTTGGTCAGGCCGAACATGCCCATGTCCAACGAGAGGATGCGCCGCACGATGGCTTGGTAGCCGTCGTTGGCGCCGGCGAGGGCGAAGTTCTGTATGGCGAGGAACGCGACGGCGTGCCGCGGCGAAAACACCATCGGCGACAGCAGGATCTGGAACGCGATGTCATGGTCCATCGCCACGAGGTACGACGAGATCCATGTGCTTTCCGACGTCGCGTAGATGCCGACCTTGTGCGCATCGACCTGATCGAGGTCGCGGATGACATTGATGGCCTGGTCATAGACGGCCGCCGAGCCCGGGTAGTCGCGCGTCAGGTCGTTCGTGGACCACACCGGCTTGTCGATGACCGCCGTCACAAAGCCGGCGGAGCTCATGCTCGTGGCGATGTCGCCGAACGAGTCGTCGCATGTTCCGCCATGACCGGCGCCGTGCATGAACACCATGCCGGGCAAGTTGGTTCCGGCGCCCTGCGGTTCGCGGATGTTCATGCGAATGCGCTGCACTTCGCCGGTGGACGGCCGTTTCGCGTCGATTTCGATGTGCCGGCTCGTCACTTTGTACGTGCCGACGCCCGGCAACGGTTCCGGCGAGTCGAACGTGACCTGCGTGTCGGCGGTGAGCGTGGCGAAGGTCTGTGCGCGCGGATCGTTCTGCGTGGGGATGCGCGTGTTGTTCGAGGCGACCATGAGGATGCCCAGCAGGATGATGAAAATGGGCAGGCTGACCATCAGCCGCCTGCCGCGGCTGAAGGCCCCTGCTTGCTGTACATCCGATGTTCGTTGCTGACTCACGTAACCATCCTATCGGTGTCTGCCCTTGCGGCAGGCAATTATTCACCCACGACTGGTACCACAACGGGGCCGGACGACTGGTCGGTCACGAGCCCGTCGGCCTCCATCTGCTCGGCGATGGCGTTCGCGTGCTTGAGCAGTGTATCGACGATGCGGTCCTCCGGCACAGTCTCGATGACCTTGCCCTTGATGAAGATCTGCCCTTTGCCGTTGCCGGAGGCCACACCCAGGTCGGCCTCACGCGCTTCGCCCGGCCCGTTGACGATGCATCCCATCACGGCCACGCGAATCGGCGCCGTGATGCCGGACAACCCGTTCGTCACCTCGTTGGCGAGCGCGATGACATCGACCTGCGCACGGCCGCAGCTCGGGCACGAGATGATGTCGAAATGGCGCGCACGAAGCCCCAGGTATTCGAGGATCTTGCACCCCACCTTGACCTCTTCGACCGGTGGCGCGGACAGTGAGACTCGGATCGTGTCGCCGATGCCTTCGGCCAGCAGCGCACCGAATGCCAGGCAGGACTTGATGGTGCCCTGCCATGCGGGGCCGGCTTCTGTCACACCCAGATGCAGCGGCCAATCACCCTGCTTGGCGAGCAGGCGGTAGGTCTCCACCATCGTGATGGGGTCGTGGTGCTTCACCGAGATCTTGAAGTCGCGGAAGCCCACGTCTTCGAACATGCGCGCTTCCTTCATCGCGGAAGCCACAAGCGCCTCAGGGGTGGGGCCGCCGTACTTCGCATAAAGCTCCTTGTCGAGCGAGCCGGCGTTCACACCGATGCGCAGCGAGATGCCCGCGTCGGTCGCGGCCTGGCAGATCGATGGGCCCACTTCGTCGAATTTGCGGATGTTGCCTGGATTGACGCGCACCGCGGCGCAGCCCGCGTCAATGGCCTGGAACACATACCGGCTTTGGAAGTGGATGTCGGCGATCACTGGGATCGGCGATTTGGCGACGATGCGCGGCAATGCGTCGGCGTCTTCCTGACTGGGCACGGCCACGCGCACGATGTCGCAGCCGGCGGCCGTGAGTTCGGCGATCTGCTGCAGTGTGGCGCCCACATTCGCGGTCTTCGTGTTGGTCATCGACTGCACCGAGATCGGTGCCCCACCGCCCACCGGCACAGGGCCGACCATGATGCGCCGCGACTGGCGCCGTGGGTGCAGGGGGCTTTCACTGATTGACGATTCACCTGTTTTACGAAATGGCTTATCCACTGGTGCTGTTCCTCACTTCAATCGACTGGAAATCCGCCTACGGCCTTCGTCCAAGCCGCGCGGCCCATACGGCGGCCGCTGCCTTTACCCGGTCTGTGACCGTTTAGCGCTGCGCAATGAGGGCGTCCGCACGCGCGCGGGCTTCCTGCTCGAGTTCCACCATGTCTGCGACCGAGGCGAACTGTGGGTCGCCGCGCAACTCGCCGTCCATCTCATTGAGCACTTCAGACACAGTATCCACTATCGCCAGATATGGCAAGCGATGATCGAGGAAGGCGTGGACCGCCTGCTCGTTGGCGGCGTTGAGCACCGCCGTGTGTTTTTCCGACGAGCGTAAACAATGCCGTGCCAGTTCGACGGCGGGGAACGCCTCGTCATCGAGCGGCTCGAAGGTCCACTCGGCGGCCTGTGTCCAATCGCAGCCTTGGGCCACGTCGTTCAACCGTTCGGGCGCGGAAAGCCCTAGCGCGATCGGCAGGCGCATATCGGGCGGCGAGGCCTGGCTGATCGTGGCGCCGTCGCAGAACTCCACCATCGAATGCACGATCGACTGCGGGTGCACGGTGACTTCGATGCGGTCCGGTTCGATGTTGAACAGGCGGCTCGCCTCAATGACCTCGAGGCCCTTGTTCATCAGGGTCGATGAATTGATCGTGACGACCGGGCCCATATGCCATGTGGGGTGGTTGAGCGCCTGCTCAGGGGTGATCTCCTGCATCTGTTCGCGCGTCCAGCCGCGGAACGGACCGCCGGACGCGGTGACGATGAGCCTCGAGACCTCGCTATGCGTGCCTGCACGCAGCGATTGCCAGATTGCCGAATGCTCGGAATCCACGGGGTTGATCTGCTGGTCGCGTGTCTGGGCGCTGAACAACAGGTGTCCGCCCGCCACAACCGATTCCTTGTTGGCGAGCGCCAGCTGCGAACCGGCCTGCAGCGCCGCTATCGACGGTTCCAAGCCAATCGACCCGGTGATGCCGTTGAGCACGACCGAAGCGCCGAGCCCTGCGATCGCGTTCACTTCGTCGCGGCCGGCGCGCGCCTGAGTGCCGGTTGCGCCATGTGCCGCGAGTGCCTCACGCAAGGGCTCCAACGCGTCTGGATTCGCCACGACCACTTCGGGCACACGGAACCGCGCGGCCTGCTGCGCCAGCAGGTCCACGTTCGACCCGCCCGCGGCAAGGCCTGCCACAGTGAACCGCTCAGGGTGCCTGCCAATGACGTCGAGTCCCTGCGTACCAATCGAACCGGTGGAACCGAGGATGACTACTGTCTGGTGCTGCATCACGCCTGCTTCTCATTTGGCTTGCCGTCGATGATGAGCGGCTCATCCGTGGAAATCGTGGGGAACGACAGATCGGGGATCTCGATGTCGATGCTGTCGCTCGGCGCGAACCGCGGGTAGTCGCCCGGCTGGGCGACGTTCGCGGGCGCGGCATCCGTAGTGGCCGGTTCGTCCGGTGCATGCACCGGCGCCACCGACGGCGTTGCGGCTGTCGTCGGGACTGCGCTTGGTGTGGGTTGGGCTGCCGGCGGCACCTCGGGCGTCGCCGCGGTGGCCGGGGCGGTGAGCGGCTGCAACGGCGGCAGGTCGGGCAGGATGCTCGAGAGCTTCGGCACCGCAAGCGGCTGCACGCCAGACGTGATGGCGGGGTTCTCGCGTTCCGGAGCCGTCTGCGTGGTCTCGGCGAGCGACGCCAGCGCGGCGAGCGACGGCGAGTTCAGGTCGCGCAACGGTTCGCTCGGGGCGGCGATCGTCGTCTCATCACTGATTTCGGTGATGTGCGGGATCGTGCGCATCGAATCATCCATCGCGCTGGCCGTCTTCTCATGCTCGGGAATCGTGCGCGGGGCCGGTGTGATCGGCTTGATGTCCGAAAGCGTCGGCGCGTGCTTGACCACGTCGACGGCCGGCGCGGTATCGCCGTCCGCGGTGGTGTCGGTGATCGGCGTGAAGACCTCAGTCGCGCTGCCTTCGTCGATCTGCGCCACGGCGGGCGCCGCGGTGACGGCCGCTGCCACGCCCTGCGCAGCGAACGACGGCGGCATCGCAGCACCCGCTTCCTGGGCCTGCGCGAAGATCTCCTGTTCCGCACGGCTCAGCTCATCAAACGACTGCGCAGGCTGCGCCTCGGCGACGACCGTCGTCTCACCGTCCGCCGGTCGCGCCGGCAGGTCCGATTCCACGGTCACGCCATAGTGCTGTGTCTGCGGATTGGCCTGATCCGCCGCGATGAGTGGGACCGGCGCACTCGGCGCCGCTGCGTGCGCGGCAGGCGCAGCGTAATCGGCGATGCGCTCGTACGATTCGAGGCTGGCGAGCAGGTTCACGCATGCATTGAGGTAGTAGTCCACCTGGCGCTCGTCGTACCCGTGCTTGCCTTTGCGCTGCGTGAAGCTCACATCTTCCACATACTGCGATGTGAGCGTTGGGTCGGCTTCCGGGCCTTGCCTGCCGGACGAGCCTGCGCTGATGCGCTCGAGTTCGGCTTCGGCCTTCGCGAGCACGCGGTCGATGAGCCGGTCGACCTGCTTGCGGTCGTACGACGGCGTCTTCGGCTGCGCCGGCGCGAACCGTTGGCCCTCGGTGCGCTGCGCGTGCCGGTCGAGTTCCTGGAACTGGGCTTCGGTCTGCGCCTTCCACGCCACACGCCCGAGCTGGGCGATGTCGTATTGGGTCTGCTTGTCGGTCACGGCCTGTTCAAGGCGTTCGAGTGCGGCGTCCACCTGTGGGATGGCATAGCCACCCTTGACGATGTCGAACGAGGCGTCCTGAATGTCGCTGCGGTGCAACTGAATGCCATCGGCCTCATACAACGCGTGCGCCTGCTCCAGGAAAGCGTCGACCTGATGGACGTCATACCCCTTTTTGCGCTTGCCCACGCGCGCGATCGTCGTCGTGCCGTCGGCCTCTTCCTGATGCTGCACCATCGACTGTCCTCCTCGGATACACACTATTCCCCATTAGATTACGCGATGTTTGCGACGGCTGCGGCACGCATGGCGCACTCCCCGCAGTCGCCTACGCAGGCAACACGCGTGGCAGTCGCGGTGTTGCAACGATTGCGCGCGGTGCACGCCGGTTTCTTCACCCGTGCCTGTACAGTATGAGTGCGCGGGCGATTAGCTCAGTTGGTTAGAGCGCCACCTTTACACGGTGGATGTCGGGGGTTCGAATCCCTCATCGCCCACTTCCCCGCCACGCGGGCGCCCCCGTGGGGCTCGCGATTCCCCTCTCAGCGCCATCGCGCACAGCCCGGGTGCACGACCGTATAATCGCCACATGAACAACCCGCTTGATGTTTGGCCGAATGCCTGGAAGTCCCTGCAGCAGATGATTCCCGGCAACTCCCGCCATGACGAAGAACTCCACGAGCGCATCAGCGCGCTCGAACAACAGGTGACGCGGCTCGAGCAGGAATCGCAGTGGCGCGGCATCGAACTCGACCGGCGCATCAACGAACTCAACACCACCGTCGAGCACAACGCCGAACGTGACCGGCATGTCCGGGAGTGGACGCTTGCCGACAAAATCACGGCGCTTGTGTTGTTCGTGATCGCCGTAGGCGTGCTTGTGCCCGTGTTCCTCACTCTGTTCGGCGTGATCAATCCCCTTGGGCAGCCAATCAAATGGGTCTCGTTCGGCCTCGCCGCCTTTGCGATGGTGGCATGCGCGGCGACGGTGAGCCTACGCGACCGTCTGCCGCGCGCCATGGACGCCATCGTGCTGCTCGTGGCGTCCGTGGTGCTGTTGATCTGCGCGTGGCTCGTCTAGCACGCCCGTGCCGGCCACGCGCAGACCGGCGCAAAACGCTCAGCGGTTCGCGCTCTTGCCGAAGGCGCGCAGACGGATGCCGTTCCAATCGTCGCTCACGGTGAGCGGCATGGACGCGTTCATGCCTGCGGTCTTCGCCGCGTTCTGCACGGTGTTGGAAGCCGGCGCACCACTACGGCCGGGCTTGGGGGTGAGTACCCAGAACGGGCCATCCTGCCCCAGCACCGCATATGCGTCCACGATGGTGTCTGACAAGGCGTCTTCGTCGTCGCCGTCACGCCACCAGATGATCACGCCGTCAACCGCGGAATCGTAATCCTCGTCAACCAGCTCTTCTCCAGTGAGCGTTTCTATTTTTTCCCTGATCGTATCGTCCACATCATCGTCCCAAAGCCATTCCTGGATCAGGTCGCCGGTGCGGAAGCCGAACTCCTCAGCGTTGTCTGATGCTGTTTGATTCACGTTCGCCAATATACCAATACCGGCGAACAGCGTATTTCGTAGGCTTCGCTTCATGCCGCGCACAAAATAAACCGCTCATGCGGACGTTTTTATTCAACGGTGCAATGCGGCAGACTATCCGCCTGCCCGTTGCCGATCTTCACGAGCGCGGTGTACGCGTCCTCCAGTGAGGAAACCTTGACGTCACGCAGCCCCGCAGGCACCTTGCCCACGACCTGCGCGCAATTGTCGGCGGGGGCCAGGAACCAAGTGGCGCCGTCACGCTTGGCGCCCTGCATCTTCAGGTCGATGCCGCCGATGGCGCCGACCTTGCCCTCGTCGTCAATCGTGCCGGTGCCGGCCACGGCCTGCTTGCCCGACTCATGCTCGGGGGTGAGCATGTCCACGAGCCCCAGCGCATACATCATGCCAGCGGAGGGACCGCCGATGTCGTCCACGTGCATCGTCACTTTGGCGCCATCCACGTCCACTCCCAGACGCTGCGCATAATCGAGACCGGCGGTCACGGCGGCGTCCTGCGAGGACTCCATCTCCTGGTCCGACTCCTGCTGGTACTGTTCGGCGTTCTGCCCCACCGGGAACACAGCCTCCTGCGGTGTCAGCTCCATGTTCGGGTCGGCCCATGCCCACAGCGCCTCCGCGTTCGAGACCGGGTACCCCGGCACACCAGCCGCGTTCACCGTCACGAGCAGCAGGCGCCCTTTGTCGTGGTAGGTCTTCGCGCCCTCGACCTGGATCACCGGCGTGCCGTTGCTGTCGCCAAGCACATCCTGGGTGGGCCCCGGCGTCTCCACGACATACGCGCTCGGCAACATCAGCACGAGCACCGCAAGAAGCACGGCCACGGCGCCAACGAAGAACCGCGCGGGCCGTCCGCTCCAATGCGCGCGGAGCAACTGCCACACGCCCATATGCGCGGATAGCGCCGCGCTTGAGGCGCCTTGCGTTCCCTGTGCGTCGGCGGCGCCGTCGAGCCGCACCTGTCCGTCTGTGTTGCGTTGAGTCATGCTCCCATAGTATGGCGCAAATTGGAATTATTACGCCTGTGCGCGTATTGATGCATAGTAGAATCCGGATTCATCGACGAGACCTAAAGGGGGTCACCACCATGGATGAGAACGCACTGCATCAATGGTTCATCAACTGTTTCGGCCCTGTCCAGGGCGAGATGGCCTTTTCGCAATTCAACAACCTGCCCGAAGAGATCCGTGAGCAGCTGCTCAGCCGCGGCGCCGAAAGCCTGCCGGACCCGCAGCAGGTGCAGTCACTCATGCAGGCCTTCATGGGTGGCGGTATGAACTCATTCGGCGAGATGCAGCAGACGATCAGCGAGGGGCCGATCAATGTCAAGCTCGCCAAATCAATTGCATTGCAGCGCGTCAACTCGTCGGGCAGCGAATCCTCCGTGACCGCGGAGGAAGGCGCCACCATGCGCCGCGCGATGAGCGAAGCCAATCTGTGGCTCGACATCGCCACCGCGTTCAATCCCCCAGCCGGCGAGGCCGAACCGCTCACGCGCGCTGGGTGGGTCGAAGGCACGATCGACGCATGGGCGCAGTTCGCCGCCCCGGTCGCCGCTTCGATGAACGAGGCGCTGAGCGCCGTCATCTCGGACCGTCTTGGCGACGCGTTCGAAGGCGAGATCACCGGCATGTACGCCGGACCGGTGCCCATTCCGATCCCGGACGGCATGAAGGACCCCAAGCAGTTGATGAAGCTGTTCGCGAACACGTCGTACGCCATGCAGCTCGGGCAGGCGGCCGGCGCGCTGAGCCTCGAGGTGCGCGGCAGCTTCGACCAGGGCATCCGCATGCTCGACAATCCGGCCGGCGGCCTGATCATGCAGAACGTCGACGACTATGCCACGTCACTCGAATTCGACGCATCCGAAGTCACCGAGTTTCTCGCGTTGCGAGAACAGGCGTACGCGCGCCTCTACACGTCGGTGCCGTGGCTCATGCCGCGATTCACCGCGCTCATCGGCAAGTACGCGCGCGGCATCACGATCGACCTCGACGCGATGGAGGAGCAGCTGCGCGACGCTTCGGCGTTCGATCCCGAATCGCTTTCTGGAGCGGTCAATCTGGCGAACGTCGGCATCACCGACACCCCGGAGCAGCGTGAGGCGCTGCGGTCGATCGAGACCCTGCTCGCGCTTGTCGAAGGCTGGGTCGACTGCGCGGTGTGGCGCGCCGGCATGGCGCATCTGCCGCATCTCGACCAGCTGCGTGAAATGATGCGCCGCGAGCGTGCGGTAGGCGGCCCCGCCGAGCTGACGTTCGAGAACCTGCTTGGCTTGCAGCTGCGCCCCAAGCGCGTGCGCGAGGCCGCGGCGCAGTGGGAGCGGATCACCAACGAGCAAGGCCTTGAGGCGCGCGACGCCATGTGGGGCCACCCCGACATGCTTCCCGCGTTGCCGAGCGACGCCACCGACGCCGACACCACTGGCCCCGCCGAAGAAGAGCCGCACAAGGGCAGCTCGATCGATTGGGACGCCGAATTGAGCAAACTGCTCGATGACGACGGCGCCGGCGATGGCCAAGCCGAAGGCGATGACGCCCAGGAAAACGGTGATTCGACGGCCGGCGATGCACACGACGATGGTTCCGACGCATCGGAACCGGGCCATCAGGCCTGATCGTCCGCACCGGCTTACAGGAAGCGCGTGGGTTGGCGCACCCGGCCCGCGCGCTCGTCCTGCCGCTTCGCATATGACAGATACAGTGATTCCTGCGCGCGCGTGACTCCCACATAGAGCACGCGCCGTTCTTCTTCGAGCGCCTCCACGTCGTCGGAAACCCGGTAGGGCATCAGGCCTTCCGAAAGCCCGACAAGGAACACATGGTCGAATTCGAGCCCTTTCGACGCGTGGATCGTCGAAACGGTGACGCGCCCTTGGTCGAGCGCCTCCACATCGCCCACCGGCGCGCCTTCCACTGCGGCGGCCGGCTGGAGAGCGGATTGCTGCCACCCGGAGTTTCTGCGCACTTGGTAGGGCAATCCCTGCTCCTGCAATGCCTGCACCACAACGCGCTGCTGGCCGTTGAGCCGTGTGAGCACGGCGAAATCCCCCGGACGCGCGCCCTGCCCCACCAAACGAGCGATGCGCGCGGCGACGGCCTGTGCCTCTTGCGCGTCGGTCTCATACGCCGCGCTCAGCACGCGCCGTGACCCTTCGCGCACCGCCTTGAGCTTGAGATAGTCCTCGCGTTGCGCGGATTTGCCCAGCACGGTGTTCGCCCGCGCGACGATGGACTGCGCCGAGCGGTAATCGGTGTCGAGAGCGATGTCCGCGGCAAGCGGATGGAACTCGCGCGCAAAATGGTTGAGGTAGTAGCTCGTGGCGCCGGCGAACGAGTAGATTGTCTGCGCCGGGTCGCCCACAACGCACACATTGCGGTGCGCGCCGAGCCAGCTGCGCATCAGCCGGTGCTGCAACGGCGAGACATCTTGGTATTCGTCGACTGTGAGCCAGCCGATGTGCGCCCGCACCTGCTCCCCCACTTCGGGGTAGGTGTCGAGGATATGCGCAGTCACAAGCAGGATGTCGTTGAAATCAATCTCCATGCGTGCGGCCTTCTCCTGCTCGTACTGGTCGTAGACACGCGTGAAGGACTGCGGGTCCAATGGCGCAGGCGGCGCATGATGCGTGGTTTCGCACACCCGCACGTAATCCTCCGGCGCAATCAGCGAGACCTTGCACCAGTCAATCTCGGCATGCACATCCTGGACCACATTGCGTTCGGGTTGCATGTTGAGCGCCCGGAACAACGCGGCCCCCACCAGGTCGCGGGGCGATTCGGACAACACCGGGAACGGCCCCTCGCACACATCGGGCCACATGGTGCGCAACTGGTGCAGCGCGGCGGCGTGGAACGTGGCGATGTGCATGTCTTCACCGACTCCAAGGTCGAGCAGACGCGTGCGCATCTCCTGCGCTGCCTTGACCGAGAACGTGACCGCGAGCGCACGGGACGCCTCCCATGCGCCGCTTGCGCACGCGTATGCGATTCTACGCGTGATCGTGCGCGTCTTGCCCGCGCCGGCACATGCGATGATGCGCACCGGTCCGTCCACGCTGCATGCGGCCCGCCGCTGTGCGTCGTTGAGCCCGTCGAGAATCTCATTCGCCGAAATTGCCATGGCCCCATTGTGGCACGGCCATGCGCGCGGTTCGAGCGGAACGCGCCGGAGTGCGGCCGGTTCCACTCAGCTGTGTGTGAACATGGTGCAGGACCCGCCGGCCTCGGCTGGGGTTGGGTCATGAAAGCGTTGCAATGCTTGCGAATTGTACCCTCCGCATGGAAAAATACCGTGTGTGACTGAACGAAGCAATCTGATGTTGGCGGCCCTCGCCTCGGCTACGATGCCGAACATCGCCGTGGTAGGGGTACGCGACAGCGAGCAGAAAAACGAGACCGACCAGGCCGCGAGCATCGACCAGGCCGTCGTGCAGGACGTGCATGGCAATTTCTACAACGTCTACGCCACGAACATGCCACAGGGCAAGAAGCGTCTGGCCGGCCGTGTGCGCGCGGCGCGCGTCGTTGACCAATCGCGCGAGCTCGCCGGCCTCGGGTTCTCCACCGACCATGTGGTGGCGTTCGACCCGGCCAACAACGATCCCGATGAGACCGCCGTGCTCGTCACCACGCACCCCGACGGTGTGGCGCGTTCGTTGGACCTGCTCACGCTCGGCGATTGCGCCAGCATCGGCACCGCCATCGGCGCGATCCACCGCCTGCGCCCTTCGTTCCTTGTCAATGCGAAATACCCGGCGTTCACCACAGGCCAGATCCACGCGCAGCTCACCGCTTGGATCCGCCGTCTGCGCCAAGCCGGCCATGTGCCGCAGGAGATCACCGATAGCTGGGCGCATATCCTCGAGACGGAGGGACTGTGGTCGTTCGCCACGTGCCCGGTGCACGGCGGGTTCTCCGACGGCGATTTCATCTTCTCCGGCTCCACGATCACGACGATCACCAATTGGCAGGAGATGCAGATCAACGACCCTGCACGCGACTTGGCATGGATCTTCTCCAAGCTCGATGAGACGCACCGCAACGCCGTCATCTCGGCGTACGGGCGCATCCTGGGCAACCGTCTCGACGATCTGATCATGCTGCGCGCCAATCTGTGGGTACAGATGGACCAGGTCGGCGATTTCATCCAAGCGCTCAACCAGGGCGACAACGCACGCATCATGCAGTTCAAGGCGCAGGTGGACCGCCTCGCCCACCAGCTCGGCACCACAATGCACCGCCGCCGCGACGGCGTGTCGGAAGGCGGCACGGGCAAGCCGCCGAGCACGGTCACCGTCAACACGCTGCTGCGTGAAGACCAGCAGCGCCGCGACACCCCCTCCTCCACCGCCGCGGCAGCCATCCGGTTCGATTCGTTCGACCAGACCGCCGACCGCGACACGACAAACGAGCATGCGGTGCACGCCGTCACGGACGACCGCACGAATTCGCATTCGATCGACGCGATCGGCGTTATCGACGCCGACGACACCGCGTCCCGCCAGTATGCGGCTTCTGCTGCGTCGAGCGAGACCATGGTAATCGGCATTGACGAACGCACCGACACCGACGCCACCGGCGAAGCCGCAGTGAGCCTCGCCTCCACGCCGTCCACCGACACACAGGCCGCCCAATCGGGGCCCGCCGACGCCAAGACGATGCTCATCCCGCTCCTCGAGCGTGAGGAGCGCGCGATGCGCGACGCACGGGCCGGCCTCAACGGGACGCACCCGCACACATCGTCCAGTGAAATCGCCGCAACGCCCGACGACATGACACAATCGTGAACCTCCGCGCGCACACGCGCGTACAATGCCCATACAACCACAGCAAGGAGCAACAACCATGGAAATCGAATTGGGAATCCGCAACGTCGCCGGCGCCGTCACCTTCAACACCGATGAACCGGCCGACCAGGTGGGCGCCGCCATCAACCAGGCGATCGCCAACCACGAGCCGATCACGCTGACCGACACCAAGGACCGCCACATCATTGTGCCCGCAGACGCCCTCGGCTATGCGATCATCGGCTCTGAGACCCGCCATGCGGTCGGGTTCGGCGCCCTCAACTAGCCATCATGCCTGCGGCTCCTTGAAGCCGTAGGCATTCCACAGTGGGATCGCGCCGCGTTCCACAATCTTTGCCACCGTCTCGTCATCGGTCAGGTTCTCACCCAAGGCGTTCGGCTTGCCGGCCCCATGCCAGTCCGATCCTCCGGTGACGAGCAGATGGTAACGCTGGGCAAGCTTGAGCAAACGCTGACGTTCGGGCTCCGGATTGCCCCGGTGCCATACTTCCAGACCATCGAGGCCTTCGTCCACAAGCCTGCCGATTTGACTGTCGCTCAACAACACACGGTTGCGGCTGGGGTCGGCGGCATGCGCGACCACGCTCACCCCGCCTGCCTCATTGACCGCTTGCACCACCTGCGTCGTCGTCGGCGACGGCGTGGGAATGTAATACTTGCTATGCGAGCTGATCGCATCGGCGAACGCATCCGAACGCGTGGCGTACACACCTGCCGCCACCAAGGCGTCGGCGATGTGTGGGCGCCCGATGGTGGTGTTGCCGCCCTCCTTGACTTGTGCCAGCACATCATCCCACGTGATCGGGTAATCCCTCGACAGCAGCGCCACCATGCGCTTGACCCGTTCGAGGCGCGCGGCCCGCGTCGCCGTGAACAGATCGCAGATATGCCGGTTGCGTGGATCGTATTGGTACGCCAGCATGTGCACGGAGACGCGGCCGTCCTGTGCTGTGATCTCCGTACCGCGCACCAACGGCAGCCCATAGTCCACCGACGCCTGTTGGGCCTGCATCCAGCCGGCCGTCGTGTCGTGGTCAGTGATCGCCACGCCATGCAACCCGGCCTGTTTCGCCTCCCGAACCAAGGTCCGGGGCGTCTCGGTTCCATCGGAAAACACGGTATGGCAGTGCAAGTCCCAGCCATGGGTCGGCGGGTGCATGGGCATCGTTGGCTCGTTCATGGTTCCCATCCTAACCATTGGACGCCTCAAACGGTATCCGCATCGTGAACAACGCCAACCAGATCGAACCACCAAGCCCCACCGGGCCCTGTGGGTGCGGTAACGTGGTATGCATCGCAACCCGTGCACCAGCGTTTGGCATGACATATGAAGAAGGGACCCACCCATGGCACAAGACACCACACCGGCAATCGGCGGCAGCACACCTGCGGAACTCGACGAACCACACGGTTGGAGGCATGGGGCCACATGGCTCTATCTCGTCATGCTCGTGGCCTCGGCGGGCGCCCTGCTCGTCTCGTTCATCCTCTCCGCCGAGACACTGCAGATGGCCCGCAATCCCAATCAGACGCTGAGCTGCGACGTGAACGCCAAGCTCTCATGCACGACCGTGGCGCAGGCATGGCAATCGGAAATCGTCAAATTCGGCGAGATGAGCTTCCCGAACGCCTTCTTCGGCATCGCGGCCGAATCCGTGTTCGTCACCATCGCCGTTATCGGGCTCGCCCGCATGCGCATGCCCGCATGGTTCGCCACATGCACATGGCTGGGCGGCTTGGCTGCGCTCGCCTATTCATATTGGCTCACGTCGCAGTCGCTGTTTGTGATCAATGCGCTGTGCCCGTGGTGCCTTGTGTTGTGCTTCGCCACAACGGTGCAGTTCATGGCGCTCAGCCATGCCACGGTCACGGTGCAGGGATTGCCCGCACGTGCCCGCGGCCTGCGCAAGTACTACCGGCTGGGGTTCGACCTGATGGTCGACGCCGTGTGGATCGTCGCGCTCGTCACGCTCATCCTCGTCAAAGACGGCGCCTACCTGTTCACGTTCTAGCAGGCGTCCGGCGCGTCAACGCTCCTGCATCATCTGCACGGTGGCCACAAGCGCCGCAGCCCCCGTCAACATCACATTGTTGTCGGTCACGTCCACGCGCAGCGTGCCGCCCTTCACCTTGATGCGCCAGTGGCTGATGTCGGTCTTGGCGCGCAGCACGATCGCCGTGGCGCACAGGCCGGTGCCGCACGACATCGTCTCGCCGCACCCGCGCTCATACACGCGCATCGTGGCTTCGCCGATGTCGGTGGCGGCGTCGATCTCGTCGATGCGCACAAACTCCACGTTCTGGCCTTCGTCGATGCCCGGCTCCACCACCGGCCGCACGCTCAGATCGAGGTTGTCGAGCACCGGCAGCGAGGTGAAGGCGTCCTCGACGACGGTCACCACATGCGGGTTGCCCATGTCCACGAACGTGCCCTTGCCTTCACCAACCGCCGCGTCGACCGTCACCGTATAGGCGTCCTCCTCGCCAATCGACCATGGGCCCATGTCCACACGGAACAGCTGGGTGCCCAGATCGGGGTCGTCGGCGAGCGGTGTCAGTGTTTTGATGCCGGCGCGCGTGCCCAACCGCAGCGGCTGGCCCTCGGTCACGACCGCCAAGTGCATCGCCTGGATGAACAGCGCCGTCGCGCGCGCGCCATTGCCGCACATCTGCGCCAACGTGCCGTCCGCGTTGCGGTAGTCCATGAACCAGTCGATGTGCGCCTTCGCGAGCTCCTCACGCTGGGCGTCGGTCAGATCGGCCACGTATTCGGGGTGGGTGACGCGGATCACGCCGTCGGCGCCGATGCCGAAGTGCCGGTTACACACATGCGCGATCTCCTTCGGCTGCGGGTCATAGGCACCATGGTCGTCGGCGAACATGAGAAAATCGTTGCCGGTCGCCTGTGCTTTGGTCAAAGTCTGTGCAATAGTCATGCCTTCACTGTACTCGCCCGTGTTCCGTACGGCTGGCCTCTGTGCCCTCGGCGCGCAATGCCACCGCGGCATATAATGGCACTCGATGCCATGCCACACGGACATACGGAAAGGACGGCGTGATGAGTTCATCTGCACCAATCGGCGTATTCGACTCCGGGTTGGGAGGCATTTCCGTGGTGCGGCAGATCCGTGCGGAGATGCCCCATGAGCGCATCCTCTTCTTCGGTGATTCCGCGCATGCCCCTTATGGCACCAAAACACCCCAGGAAGTGCGCGCACTGTCACGCACCATCGTGGAACATCTCGTGGAACAAGGCGCCAAAGCGATCGTCATCGCCTGCAACACCGCCACGTCGGCCGCCGTGAACGAGCTGCGCAACGAATACAGCCTGCCGATCATCGGCATGGAGCCGGCGCTCAAGGTGGCGTGCGACCGCGGGCACGGGGTTCCCCAGCGCGTTGTGGTGGCGGCCACGCCGCTCACGTTGCGTGAGCACAAGTTCGCCGCACTGATGCACCGCTTCGAATCAGACAACACCATCTGGCCGCAGCCGTGCCCAAAACTCGTTGAGATCGTGGAGCACGGCCAGCTCGGCGACCATGACCTCGTCATGCGCACGTTGCACGGCTATTTCGACCAATACGACCTGCCCACCGTGGATTCGGTCGTGCTCGGCTGCACGCATTTCGTGTTCTACCGCGACTATTTCCGCGAGTTGCTGCCCGAATCCACCGCGATCATCGACGGCAACCACGGCACCGTGCACCATCTCGACGTGATCCTTGAATCCCTCGGCGCACTCGCACCACAGACCCAAGACGGATCCGTCACATTGACCAATTCCGACCCCTCACCGCGCGTCGCACAGCTTGCGCAGGCACTGCTCGACGCCCCCCGTGCGCCGCGTGACCGTGGCGCCGACCGGTTTTCCAGACATTGCACACAACACATGAGGCGAATATGAGTGAACAGAACCCCCATACCACCGCGATCATCGACGTCGGCGGCGGATTCCGCGCGATCTTCGGCGCCGGTGTGCTCGACCGCTGCCTTGAGGAAGGCATCGCGTTCGACCACTGCTATGGCGTTTCGGCCGGCAGCGCAAACCTCACGTCGTTCCTCGCGCACCAGCACGGGCGCAACCACACGTTCTACACGCAGTACGCGTTCCGCAAGGAGTACGCGAGCGTCAATTCGTTCATCCACAACCACAACTTCGCGAACCTCGACTATGTGTATGGCACGTTGAGCAACCATGACGGCGAGAACCCGCTCGACTACGAGGCCTTCGCCGCCAACCCCGCGCAATTCACCGTGGTGGCGTGCGACGCGCGCGACGGTTCCACGAAGTACTTCACCAAAGACGACATGCATTACGACGATTACGACGTGCTCAAGGCGAGCTCGGCCGTGCCGGTGGCCTGCCAGCCGTATGTGATCGACGGCGTGCCGTATTTCGACGGCGGCATCGCCGACCCGGTGCCGGTGCAGAAGGCGATCGATGACGGCTGCGACCGCATCGTGCTCGTGCTGACGCGCCCGAAAGACGTGATCCGCGAACAGCACAAGGATGTGGCCCCGGCGCGCATCCTGCGCCGGAGCCGCCCCGAAGCGGCCGAACGCCTGCTCGAACGCTACGCGACGTACAACACCGAGGTCGCCGTGGCCAAGCAATACGAGGCGGAGGGCAAGGTGCTGATCCTCGCCCCCGAGGAACTGTACGGGCTGTCCACGCTGTCGAAGACCTACGAAGGCCTTGAGCGCATGTACCGCGCCGGCTATGGCCAGGCGGGGCGCATCGCCGAGTTCCTCGCCGCGTGAGCCGTCAGGATTCCTGCGACGTGACCATCGCCTTGGTCATCTGGTCGAACACCTCGCTGTAGCCGCCGGGCGTGGAAGCGGGCAGCACCACGGTCTTCGCGGTGTTCGATTCAGACAGCGAGCGCAGCACGTCGAGGTACTGGTTGAACAGCACCACGTTGTTCACCGAATTGATGTCCATGCCCACTTCCTGCAGGCTCTTGATCTGGTCCACGATGCCGTTGGCGATCTCACGGCGGTAGTTGGCCTGGCCTTCGCCCTGCAGGCGCACTTTCTCCGCCTCCGCCGCGGCCTGCGTCTCGATCTGGATGCGCATGGCCTCCGCGCGTTGGCGCGTGGCCTCCTTTTCGCGCTGGGCGGCGTTGATCGAATCCATCGCCGTCTTGACCTGCGGGCTCGGGTCGATCGACGTGATCAGCGTCTTGACCACGGTGAAGCCGAAGCGCGCCATCTCGTTGCCCACGGTCTGCTGCACGTCGGCCGCCACATCGTCTTTGCGCGCGAACGCGTCATCGAGCGTGAGCGTGGGGATCGCCGAACGCAGCGCGTCCTCCATGTACGAACGCAGCTGTCCTTGCGGGTCACGCAGTTCGTAGTAGGCCTTCGCCACGTTCTCGGCGTTCACGCGGTACTGTGTGGAGGCCACGATCTCCACGAACACATTGTCGAGCGTCTTCGTTTCGATCTTCACGTTGAGCTGCGAGACGCGCATGTTCGTCTTCATCGCGATGCGGTCGATCAGAGGCAGCTTGCAGTGGATGCCGGCGAACTTGACCGCATGGAATTTGCCGAACCGTTCGATGATGTACGCTTGCTGTTGTGGCACCACATACGCGGTGCACACCAGCACGATGATGACGAGCACAGCGATGACCACAAGTGCGATTGCCATGGAATCTCCTCCTCGGCGCGGCCACGGTGGCCGCGAGCCTCATTGCCCGCCATCGTAGCAATGGCGTCAAAACGCGCGTAACCCCTGCCCACGAGCTGGACAGGGGTCACACTGGAATCACGGTTCCCGACCGCGGGAGCCAGTATGGCTTACTTGGTGGTGTTCTCTTCGACCACGCCGCCTTCCACGACGATGTCGTCGGGGTTCGCCGCGTCGCCGTAGACCGGTTCGAGCGTCTCCTTGTAATCCTCGTGGAAGAACCGCTCGTTGCCGAGCATCTCGATCTCTTCGTTGATGTAGTCAAGCAATTCCGTGTTGCCTTTCTGCACCGCCGGCGCGATTGTGTCCACATCGCCCAGGTTCGTCACATCGACCACGTAGCCCTTGTTCGCCTTGGCCCATGCGAGCACTTCGGTGTTGTCGGTGCTCATCGCGTCGCCACGGCCGTCGAGCAACGCGTTGTATGCATCCGCGTACTGGTCGAACTTGAGCAGCTTGATCTCGGGGTGGTTCTTCTCGAAATACGTTTCGGCGGTCGTGCCCTTGGCCACGATCAGCGTCTTGCCTTCGAGGTCCTTCACATCCTTGATCGGCGCGTCCTCAGGCGACACGATGCCCAAGGAGACCTTCATGTACGGCTTCGCGAAGTCCACCTTCTCCGCGCGTTCGGGCGTCACGGTGAAGTTGGCGAGCGTCACGTCCACCTTGTTCGAGCTGAGCACGTCGACGCGCGCCGCCGGATCGACCGACGTGTACACCGGCTTCACGCCCAGGTCCTTGGCGAGGCGTTCGGCGAACACCACGTCATAGCCCGCGTAGTTACCGTCCTTGTCCACATAGCCGAACGGCGCCTTGTCGGAGAACACCGCCACGCGCAGCTCCCCCGACTTCTTGATCTCGTCGAGCGTGCGGGCCTTGGCGGCCGAACCGCCCTGCGCGCTCGAACCGGTGGCGGTTCCACCCGCCTCGCTCGGCGTGCCCGCGTTCGGGCCGCAGGCGGCGGCGCCGAGCACGAGCAGCACGCCCGCGGCGGCTGCGGCAAGGGTCTTGCCCACGTTCTTCCATACTGCTGTTGTCATGAGTTGTTCCTCTCTGCTGGTGCGTGCGCCTGCGGCGTCACGCCGTCTGTGCGCCGGCGCCGTCCTTTTCCGTGCGGCGGTGGCGGCTGAATTCGAAGGTGCGCAGGAACTCCTGCGCGCGTTGTGTGGTTGGGTGCGCAAAGAACGCTTCCGGATCGTCGGACGTTTCCACGATGCCGCCGCTGTCGATCATGATGACCTTGTCGGCGATCGCCCGCGCAAACTGCATCTCGTGCGTCACGATGAGCATCGTCTGCCCCGCATCGGCCAATTCGAGCACCACGTCGAGCACTTCATGCACCATCTCGGGGTCGAGCGCCGCGGTCACTTCGTCCATGAGCATGAGCTCGGGGTGTTCGATCAACGCACGGCAGATGGCGACGCGCTGGCGCTGGCCGCCCGAAAGCTCGTGCGGCTTGGCCTGCGCGCGGTCCGCGAGGCCGACGCGCTTGAGCAGTTCCATCGCTTCGCGCTCCACGTCTGGCTTGGGCCGCTTCTGCACCATGACTGGCGCCATCGTGATGTTGCCGAGCACAGTGCGGTTTGGGAACAGGTCGTAGCTTTGGAACACCATGCCGATTTTGGTGCGCAGCTGGCTCGAGCGCTTGGCCCGCCCCGACTTTTCGTTGCCGGGCTCGCCGCGGTCGATCACCTGGCCGTTGAGCGCGATGGTGCCGCCTTGGATGGGTTCAAGGCCGGCCACACACCTCAACAGCGTGGATTTGCCCGAGCCGGATGGCCCGATGATCACGAGCACCTTGCCTTTCGGCACGTCAAACGATATGCCGTCGAACACATTGCGTTCCGCCCCCGCATAGTGCTTGAGCAGATTGTCGACCGTGAGCATTGGCTCACTCATTCGCCCACCTCTTTTCCAGATACCGTGCTGCCATCGAAAGCGGCCAACACACCACAAAATACATCGCGAAGATCACGCCATAGACCCACAGTGTGCCGGCCGGGTAATCGAAGCGGTGCGCGTCGATGATCTGCTGGCCCACTTTGATCACTTCGACCACGCCGAGCAGGGTGGCCAACGACGTGGTCTTGACGATGCGCGTGGCCAGGTTCACCGAGGCAGGCAGCAGCCTGCGCACGGCCTGCGGCAGGATCACATGCGTGAAGGTCTGCCAGTTGCTCAGGCCCAGCATGTACGACGATTCGTATTGAATCGCCGGAATCGATTCGAGTGCGCCGCGCACGAGGTCGCCAAGTTCGGCGCCTCCCCATAGCACGAACACGAACACGCAGGCGCCGGTCGCATCCAGGTTCCAGTTCCATGCGCGCGCCAATCCATAGAACGCGATGAACAGCAATGCGAGCTGCGGCATGATGCGGATGAAATCCAAGTAGATGCGCATGATCACCCGGATCACCGGATTGCGCAATGTCATGAGCCAACCGGTGACAAGACCCACCGGCACGCTCAACGCCACCGAGACCGCCGCAAGCCATATCGTGACCCACAGGCCCTGCAGCAGACGCGGCATCACGCCCGGCTGGAGCAGGATGTTAGCGCTTTGCATAATCGAACCTCCGCTCCAACCAGGTGCCGATGATCGAGATCGGCAACAGAATGATCAAATACGTCACAATCAGCAGGAACAGCGCCTCGTAGGTGGTGTAGTACATGCCGATGAGGTCCTTGGCCATGTACATCACATCGGCGAGCGCAATCGCCGAGACCACGGAGGATTCCTTGATCAGGAAGATCACGTTGGCCACCACGCCGGGGATCGATGTGCTGACCGCCTGCGGAATCACCACATGCAACATCGTCTGCCGCGAGCTGAGGCCCAGCATGTAGGCGTTCTCGCGTTGGATCTGCGGAACCGCCTCAAGCCCGGCGCGCATCGCCTCGCTCATGTAGGAACCGCCGAGGAAACCCAGGCCGATGATCGCGCACATCTCCGCAGACCAGACAAACCCCAGTTTCGGCAAGCCGAAATACAGGAAATACAATTGCACGAGCAGCGGTGTATTGCGGCTGACCTCGATGTACACGCGGACGATCTGGCGCAATACCGGTATGCGCGCGGTCTCGATCGCCGCACACACCAATCCGGTGAGTATGGCGAGCGCGATGCCGAACACCGATATGAACAGCGTCATTTCCGCGCCGGTCACAAAAAACGGCGCGTACCGCGAAACGAACGCCCAATCGAGCATACGACGATCCCCTCCTTTCAAAGGCCCTCGGCTGGTGGATGGTGACGCACAGGTCACCGCGGACTCATTGTATCTGTTTTGTGAAGCATATTCGCTTCAAGCGTGCAGTTTTCCCATATCCGGGGAGAGCTTGCCTATGCGCGCCACGGCCTCGTGCAGCCGCTGTGAAGGCTGGAGCAGGCTCAAGCGCACATACCGCACGCCAGTGCGGCCGAAACAACCGCCCGGCAACGCCGCCACTCCGGCCTCACCGAGCCAGCGCGCCGCCAGTTCATCGCCCGTCATCGCCGCAGGCGCCTGTGCCCATACATACAATCCACCTTGGGATGCGAACACATTGTAGCCGGCGGCACGCAGGCCCTCGGCCACAATCGCGCGCCGCGCCGCGTACCGTGCGGCTTGCTCGCGCACAAACGCCTGGTCCCCGGCGAGCGCGGCGGCGCCGGCGTCCTGCACGAACGACGTGACCATGGAGCCCATCTGGTAGTGGTACTGCTTGACTGCGGCAACGAGCTGTTCGTTGCCGGCCACGAACCCCGCGCGCCAGCCGGCCATCGCGTACATCTTCGACAGTGAGACGATCTCGAGTCCCACGTCGCGCGCGCCCGGCACCGCGAGCAGGCTCTTCTGGTTCTCGTGCACGCCAAGGCCGGCGTAGGCGAAATCATGCACAATGGCGAACCCGTGGCGGACGGCGAGCTCCACCGCGCGGGCGAAGAAACGCGGTGAGGCCTGTGCGCCGGTGGGATTGTTCGGGTAGTTCAGCACGAGCAGCTTCACGCGGTCCCATGTCTCGCCCGACACCGCGTCGAGGTCCGGCAGCCAACCCAGCTCGGCGCGCGCGGGCAGCGGCAGCTCCTCGGCGCCGAGCATCCGGGCCATGCAATGGTACGACGGGTAGTACGGGTCGACGAACGCCACCACATCGCCGGGGTCGAGCAATACGGCGAAGGCCGCGGCAAGCCCGTCGACGGCGCCTTCGACCGCGAATAGCTGCGTGCCGGGATCCAACGCCACGCTGTGCTCATGCGCATACCATGCGGCGGCCGCCTGCAAGAACAGCGGCTTGCCATCAAACGGCGTATAGCGCGCATTCTCCGGTCTGTCGACGGCCGCTTTTGCCTCTGCACGGATGCGCGCTTCAGGGAACCCGTCGGGATTGCCTTTCGACAGGTCGATCACATCGACGCCGCGCGCACGCGCCTGTGCGACCGTGCGGTCCATTCGCTCGAACACATTCGGCGGTATGGATTGGGCCGTTTTCGACAATGCGATGGTCATGGACACTCCTGAGGGATGGGTGATGGCTGGTGGGGGCTGTCAGTGCGTGAACCTGAGCGCGAGGCGGTCTCCGGCCCATTGGATGAGCTGGACAAGGAGCACAAGCAACACGACGATCGCGATGAGCACGCCGGTCTCATACCGATTGTACCCGTATTGGATGGCCAGGTCGCCGATGCCGCCGGCACCGATGGTGCCAACCATCGCCGAATAGCCCAGCAAGGAAATCACGGTAAGCACGATGCCGCGAATGAAACTCGGCAACGCCTGCGGAAACACCGCACCAGCGATGATCTGGCGCAGCGGCGCTCCCGTCGAGACCGCCGCTTCGAGCAACCCCGGATCGACGTCGGCGAACGCGCTTTCGGCGATGCGCGCGAAGAAGGGGATCGCCGCGATCGATAGCGCGATGGCGCCACCGGCCGGCGTATACGGATCGCCGATGCACAGTTGGATCAGTGGAATCAGCACAACGAGCAGAATCAGAAAAGGCAGCGAACGGATCGCATTCACCACGAACCCGACCACCGCGTTGACGAGCCGGTTCGGTGTGAACACCCGCGCCTGTGTCAGATACAGCACGACCGCGAGCGCCGTGCCGAACACCACACCGACTACCGTGGCTATGCCGACCATCGTGCAGGTGTCCCAGAGCGCCTTGCCCAAATGTTCGCGCAGAATCTCCGCTGTGTCACTCATACCAGCACCTCCTGCTGTACGGTCTTTTTCGTCTGTGCTGCCGTGCGCGGGCCGCCGCCGTACGGCACGTCAAGCGCTTCCTCGACGGCGGCGTCGGTCAGTTCTTTGAAGCCGAACACGGTTCCGCGCAGTTCGTCGAGCGCGTCCTCGACGTCCCGTGCTCCGCGCTGCCCTTCGCGAATCGCCGCAACGAGCACCACGAGAGTGCCGATCGGCTGTGTACCGAAGTATTCGACGTTGCCGTGCAGCACATTGATGGCCACACCATGCCGGCTGGAGACCGCGCTGATGAGCGGATCGAACGCATGGTCGCCCTTGTACCGGAGTTCCACGAGCCTGCCGACGGGCAGTTCCGGCACCAGACGTTCCGGCACCGCCACGCCCAGGAACCGTTCCACGAGCGCCTGCGTCGTCTCGTGATGGGGCTCAGCGAAGACATCGAATGTCTTCCCCTGCTCGATGATCACGCCGTTTTCCATCACAGCCACACGGTCGAAGATGCGCTGTGCGACCTCGAGTTGGTGGGTGATGAAGACGATGGTGACGCCGAGTTCCGTATTGATGCGCTTGAGCAATGCGAGAATGCCTTCGGTCGTCTCCAGATCGAGCGCGCTCGTCGCCTCATCGCACAGCAGTATACGCGGATTGTTCGCCAGTGCGCGGGCGATCGACACGCGCTGCTTCTGTCCGCCCGACAGGCTGGACGGGTAGCTGTCCATCTTGCCGGAAAGCCCCACGAGTTCGAGCAGTTCCTGCGTGCGCCCGCGGCGGCGCGCCTTGGGAACGCCGCCCGCGCGCAACGCGAACTCGATGTTCTTGCCCACGGTCGCATTGCCGATGAGGTTGAATCCCTGGAAGACGAATCCGATGGATTTGCGCAGGTCGCGCAACGGGCCTCCCCTCAACCCCGTGATGTCGCGCCCATCGATGAGCACACGGCCCGAGGTGGGGCGTTCCAACAGGTTGATCGTGCGCACAAGCGTGCTTTTCCCGGCGCCGGAAAAGCCGACGATGCCGAAGATCTCACCCTGTTCGACTTCGAGACTGGCGTGTTTGACCGCCTCGATGGTGTGTCCGGCCTCATGGAACGTGACCGAGACGTCGTCAAGTGTGATGATGGCGGCCATGGCTCACTCCTTCCACGCGGTCGGCTTGCCGAAATCCTTGAATTCACTGGCGGCGATCGCGTCCTTGAATTCGTCGCTGACGAGCAGCTGCTGCACCTTCACTGCAAAATCGGAGTCTTTGTTGGCGCCGCTCACGGCGAAGACATTGATCACGCCGTCGCCTTGCTGTTCAAGGGCGAGGGCGTCCTGAGCCTTGAGCCCGGCCGCCCATGCGTAGTTGCCGGGCACAAGCACCACGTCCACAGTGTCCAGGGAACGGGCGAGCTGTGCGGCATCGAGCGGCTTGACAGTGAGGTTCTTTGGATTGGACGCGATGTCGTCGGTCGAGGCCTTCGTCGCGTCCACATCGCCATCGAGCGTGATGAGCTTTTGCTGTTCGAGCACACCAAGGCTGCGCGCCAGATTGGAGGCGTCGTTGGCGATGCCGATGCTGGCGCCATCCGCGATCTCGTCGATGGAATCGTACTTGTTGGAATACACACCCAAGCCGAGTGTGGGCACCTGGCCGAGGGACACCAGGTCAAGATTGTTGTCTGCGCTGAACTTCGCCAGATAGTTGCCGTGCTGCATGAGGTTCGCGTCGATGCTGCCGGCGGCAAGGGCCCTGTCCGGCTGCACGTAATCGTTGAACTCCTTTGTGATGAGCTCGTAGCCATCGTCTTTGAGCAGCGGCGCAATGACCTCCTTGACCATGTCCCCATACGGTCCGGGGCATACGCCCACTTCAATCGTTGTGGTGCCGCCGTCTTGCGGCTTGTCGATCTGGCCGGAGGCGGCGACAGCGTTCCCGCCACATGCGGCCGTGGAGAACAGCACGCATGCCGCAAGCGCTGCGGCGATGATCGAAACCGGGGTGCGGCGTGTGATGATTGCCATGATGGTTGTCCTCTCGTAAGGTTCAGATGGTTTCCGGATGGTGGATCGCGTAGGCGTGTTCCGCCAGATGCACTTCGTCGGTGAGGAATTCATGGAGCGGGCAAGGGCTGCCATGCTCACGTCCAAGCTGGGCGAGATAGCCGTTGATGTAGTCGACTTCCGTCGGGCGGCATCGTGTGAGGTCCTGGTACATCGACGGATAGTGCTTCGGGTGTGCCACGGCGGCGGTGCGCATGATCGTGTCCACTTCGCTTTCCCGTGTGCCAAGCAGCGTGATGCCCGCGGCCTCGGCCGCGCTGTAGGCCTCATCGACCAACCGCTCGGTGAGCGTGGCGGCACTGGGATGCGCCGCGAATTCCCCGAAGCGGATCCGGTACATGGTGCACAGCGTGTTGAGCACGGAATTGAACACGATCTTCGCCACGCACATGCCTTCGAAATCCTCAACGACCGTGGGGTTCAGGGTCGCCGCACGGAAGTCCTCGACGATGGCGCGCTCCACCGGATCGCTTTCGGGCGTATGGCCGTCGTATGCGCACAGGTTCATCGCCTTGGCATGGGCATCGCCCGTGAAGTTGAAGTCGCCCGGGCCGTACACGTACGCGCCGATGAGCGCTGTTCCCCCGTAGATACGGTCCGCGGGGAAATACCCGTTGAGCCGCTCGAAGTGCCCATGGCCGTTCATTGCGGAGAACACGGCCTGGTGGCTGCGGAACAACGGCGCACACCGTTCGAGCAACCCCGCCAACTGATGTTGTTTGACGAACACGATCCACACATCGGGGTCGCCGGTGTATTCCTCCGGGTAGTAGACGTCGATGGGCACCAGATGGCGGTCCTGGCCATCCTGCGAAACATACGCGCCGTTCTGGGCGCGGATCGCCTCGATGTTCTCACTCCAGCCATCGATGAAGTCCACATCGCATCCAGCCATCTCCTGCAGGAGCACGCCGAACTGTATGCCCATGCCACCTGCGCCGATTACCGTATACCTCATTCGTCTCCCATCCTCTGCGTTCCAAGTGAGGGGCCGGCCCGAAGCGGGCGCCCACGACAACTCACAATGTACGGGACGTGCGGCGGCGACATCACGGCGTGGCTATACGAAGAATTGATACAGTGCGGAAGACCCGAAGTGGCGCAAGCCCTGACCGCAACACAACAAAACGGCCATGTGCAGTGAATTTTCCACTGCACACGGCCGCCGATAACCGTGTTTTATACCCGGCGATGCACCGGGGCTATATCCGCATCCGCACGTTATGCCACGGAACGCTCCAGATCCATCGTGTGGTGCATGCCCTTGGTCCACACCAGATAATAGACGATGCCGAGCAGCGTCCAGATGACGCCCACGATCCATACGTCCAGCCCCAACGACACAAAGATGACAAAGGTCACGATGGCGCCGATGAGCGGGCACAGGATCGAACGCCAGAATGTGCGCCCCTTGTATTGGCGACCCTTGATGCCCAGCCCCCAGATCACCACCACGTTGAGCATGAAATAGGTGGAAAGGGCGCCGAAGTTGCTCACCTTAGCCGCGGTGTTCTGCCCCACGAAGATGAATACGAAGATGAGGACCAAGTTCACCACCGCGGTGAACAACGTGGCGCCAATAGGCACGTTCGTCTTCTTGTTCAGGGTGCCGAGGAACTTGGGCAGACCGCCGTCCTGGGCCATCGTGTACATGAGGCTCGAGATCGCGGTCATGCCGGAAAGCGAGGTGAACAGGCCGAGGGCGAGCGCATTCGCCACGGCACACAGCACGCCGAGCCACTTGCCGGCGAGTCCGGCCACCGCGTAGAAGCCGCTGTTCTGGTTGGCGATCATGATGTTGCCGGAGGGATCCATGCACATCGTCAGGAAACTCATCGACATGTACAGGAAGCCAAGGATCAGCACGATGATGATCATCGCCTTGCCCGGACCCTTCTTCGGCTGCACGCATTCGTCGTCAAGCGTCACGATCGAGCCGAAGCCCACATACGACAGCGCGCACAGCGAGACGGCGCTCATCATCGCACCCATGTCGAACTTGGATGGATTGAAGAAGGCGGTGCCGGAGAAGTGCGCGGTCTCGGGGTGGCGCACCACGTAGATGACACCGAAGACGAAGAACAGCGCGAGCACAATGAGCTCGGCGGTCAGGGCGAGCTTGTCCACGAGCACAGTGGCGCCCATGCCGCGCATGGCGATGCCGGTGATGAGCGCAAGGAACACCACGCACCAGACCCATACCGGCACTCCCGGCAGGTATTGGTGCAACGCGTTGGCGGCCATGAGAAGCATGATCGCCGGTGTGATGAGGTATTGCAGGATCATGAGCCAGCCGACGACAAAGCCCACGCCAGTGCTCATCTCATGCGAGGCGTAGATGTAGATGCTGCCGCTCGAGGGGAACAGCGGCACCATCATGCCGAACGAAAGCGCGGTGAACAGCATGGCCACCATGGCGATCAGGTACGCGATGGCCGGCATGCCGTGCGAGACGGCGGCCACCGAGGCGATGATCGAGAACGGCGCGATCGGCACCATGAAGATCATGCCAAAGACGATGAGGTCCTTGGTGGTAAGTGTGCGCTTGGGATGGGTCTTGCCCTGTGCTGCCGTCTGTACGGCGGTCCCCTTCCCTGTACTGACTGATCCGGCGGTGTTCGCAGCCATGATGCTCCTCGATCCTTCATCCATGTAAGCCTTTGCTTCTTGCAATATAGCTCGCCGCACACAGGCCGTGGCGCAAAACACGGCACATTTTCCTGTAAGCGTCTGCATACGCCACCGCACGCATGGTGCTAGATTCCATGCACCGCCGGCTGTTGCCGTTGTTGCGCTGTACGCTCACAGATGCATGGCATGCGGCATGTTGACCACGCCTCGAGAGACGATGGTGGGCATGTTTGTGCGTCACGCCACGTTAGATGATCTCGATGCCCTGGCGAGTGTGGAAGCCGCGTGCTTCCCCCCAAAAGAGGCCGCTGACATCGAAAGCCTCGCCAACCGCATCGAGCGCTTCCCCCAGCATTTCTGGCTGTTGGTCAATCCCGACTCCTCGGCCGGCGACACGTGCTTCCCCGCACGACTCGAAGACGGCATGCTCGTCAGCTTCATCAATGGCATGACGACCGACGAGCGCGACCTGCACGACGACATGTATAGCTGCGCGGACATGCACGACGAGCGCGGCGCATGGCAGATGCTGTTCGGCGTGGAGACCGCCCCGGTATACCAGCACCGCGGATGCGCTGCTTATCTGATGCGCCGTGTGATTCTCGACACCGCGATCGCCCACCGCTCGGGCATCGTGTTGACTTGCAAGGAGCGTCTTGTGGGATTCTACGAGTCGTTCGGCTTCATCGACGAGGGCGTGAGCCCTTCGAACCACGGCAATGCGCTGTGGCACCAGATGCGTCTCACGCTCAACGACGACGCGGATGAGGTGACGTCGGACAGCATCCGCCGCGCGATGGCCGAGACCACAAGCTATCTTGACCACAACGGCACGAGTACTGGGCAATTCCGTGTGCTTGCGCAGTAATGCAGAACAATGAGAATTCTTTGCGAAGAAGCACCCTAATATTGTGCATTCTCCGCATGGCATGCGTTAGACTCGTGCGTTGAAGAGATGTCGACAGAGTTTACCCGATACGCCACAGTCACGCTCCATGGTGGAGTCATGGCAATGCGGCTACGGAAGGAGCAGCTATGCCTTTGGTCACTCGGCCCGCCGAACGACTCCCCAAGGATTACATCGCCTTGGACCTTGAGACCACCGGTCTGAGCGCGCAACGTGATCGCATCACCGAAATCGGTGCGGTGAAGATTCGTGACGGTCGTATCGCCGACCGATATGCGCAGCTTGTCAATCCCGGTGTGCTCATCTCCCCGCGCATCACCCAGATCACTGGCATCACGAATGCCATGGTCGAGCATCAGCCGGCCATTGAGGACGTGCTCGAGGATTTCATCGATTTTCTTGGCGACGATATGATCATCGGGCACAATGTGCGCTTCGACATGGGTTTCCTCGCCGAAGCTGAGCACCGCACGTTGCAGTTCGTCAGCAATTTCCGTCGCCCCACGCTCGACACGATGACGATCGACAAGCGCCTCTTCCCCACCGAACGCCATCGTCTGGTGGATCTGATCCGCCGGTATGGCATTGCGGACACGGAAGAGCATCGCGCGCTTTCCGATGCGACGCAGACGTATCAGTGCCTCGAATGGCAGCGACGCTATATCTCGTGTGATGTGGCGCTCCTGCCCACCTCGCAGGGCTGATTCCCACCCGCATATGCAAAGAGGGCGCCGCCCGCAGCAGGAAC
>SKEB01000054.1_pt1 | contig 168250 bp, 154 predicted proteins | sample 4826561 | NCBI WGS metagenome assembly SKEB01 (sample SAMN11008820, study PRJNA524170) | human gut metagenome | biome: Human fecal sample; material: Feces; isolation source: fecal sample from pouch patient p17 | host: Homo sapiens | place: Israel: Tel-Aviv | collected 2016-03-29 | reverse complement strand
AACCACCTGTTCGTACATAAGCGTCGATTGAAAAAAGAAAAGAAAATAAAAAAAGAGAGAAAGCATTCATAAAATAACTTTCTCTCCAATCGACTTAATTGCCAACAACACTACTTGACAAAGAGCCAAAAAAAGGAGCAGCCAATCTGACTACTCCTTATCCAGGCTTATTTTGCTTTTTTAGTATTGTAGATGCGAATAATAATTGCCGCACCGATTAGTACCACACCGATAATGACCAATGAGCCCATAATCTTCGTACCTGCAGCTGGTAAATCTTTTTTCAATTTCTTAGGTAATTTACCATTATTATTCTTCTTATCTTGATTATCTGTTGAATCGCCTTTATCTTTATCTTTTTCACCAGCACCTGGTTTTTGTTTCTTAAAGGTTAATTGCACCATCACCGGATCATGATCAGAAGCACGACCATCTTCTTGCATAAACATCGCATTGATATGAATCATGTCAAACACAGCATTTTTCGCTAAGTCTTTAGATACCAAGATATGATCAAGTGTTTCGCTATTTCCTAGATAGAAGTATGAATAGCGGTCTTCAGCTGGATGCGTCTTGACTAAGTTCACTAATTGGTTTCCTTCAAGAATCGTTAAAGTCTTACTGAATTCAAAATCGTTGAAGTCACCTGTCATTACGACTTTCAAGCTTGGATCACTCTTCACCGCTTTATCAACATACGTAGCAATGGTTTGAGCTAATTGTTCACGTTTCATCGCAGAGGCAAAACTTGCAGGCTGATGGCTACCGTATAATGGTTGGTCGCCACGTTTAGAATTCAAATGGTTTCCAATCAATAATAATTTTTGATCCTTAAATGTAAAGTATCCCGCTAAAGATTTACGTGTATCTTTAAAGAGTTCGTTCCCTTTACCGATAGCTTCTGACTTGTTGTAATCTACACGTTTTGGATTGTATAAGAAGCCAACACGGATATTAGCCCCTGGTGCGCCACCGTCTTGATTATTTTCTGGCGCCACATCAACATATTGATAGCTTGGACCGCCTGCTTTTTCAATCGCTTCAATCAAACGTTTGGCACTTTGAGTCGCATCCGTATTGCCATCATCAATTGGACCATTATTATCTTGCATTTCTAACAAGGTAATAATATCTGGTGCATTTAAGTCATTCACAAACGATTGAGCAATGCGTTGAACTTTTTCATCACTTGTTGACTCTTTATTTGCTGAGAAGTTTTCAATATTATAAGAAGCAATGGTTAATTTATCCTTGCTTGCTTTGATCGTTGTTTTTTCACGGGCAAGTTTACCGTCTTTAATTTTGACACTATTTTTTGGTAAGTACACTTTATACATACTATAAGAATAAGTCACGGGACCAGCTACTTGTCCTTCGATGGTGTCTTTGGCTTTTGCACGTAATTTACGATCCCCTGTTGATAACGCAATGATTTGTGGATTGAAATCTTCATCTAGTAGTAAACCACCAGAATGATTTAAAATATCCGTACTTTCGCCAGGCAAGACAAAAAGTTCGCCATTCTTTTGTGGGCCTAAGATTTTCGCATTATTTACTGCAACAAGCATCCCTTCTAATGATTCCCAGAAGTCTAAAGCATCATCATTTGGATCAAAGTTTACAAAGCCATCATTTTCAATATGTTGACTTGGCACTTTACGATCGACACCTAATACGACTGGCGCAGGCACTTGGGCAGTACCGACTTTCATTACTTGAGTTGCTTGTAATTGGGTAATGGTTAAATCAGTTTGTTCTTTTTCCGCATAGCCAGCACCAAAAACTTCAGCGACCGTTCCTTTTAATTCTAATTGATCGCCGACTTTCACATTATGGTTCTTGAAGTAGACACTCATACCATCTGAAGTTGTAATATCGCCATCTGGGTGTAAATCTTGAACATAGAAGCGACTTGAATTTTCAACTGCAGTAACAACCACATCTTTCACTGTCACGTTTTGATGCGTAAAAGCACCAAGATGATCATGTCCTTGGATTTCGCCAACTTTAGCCACGCGTTCTTGATATAAAAGCTTACGGGCTAAAGCAGGAACAGCCATTTTACCCTTTGCGGAAGATTTTTGAATATAATTGACAAAAGTTTCCGTATCTGGATCAATAGCCCCTAATAATTTCGTGTTAGTAAAGCCTTTGAAGCCATCGCCCCCACCAAATAAGAAGTCGTTGATGACTACTTTATATTTTCCTTCAGGGGTAATTGGATTGCCGTCTTCTTTCGTCATGCTTTCCACAACATATTTTTGATTGGCATCCCCTGTTGGATTTTCCGTAAAGGTGTAGCTTAATCCTGAAATTTGTAAGAAGTATTTTTCATCATCATATTGTTGTTCTAGCACTTCTTTGATTTGTGCACCGGTCATTTCGACTACTTGTAAAATATTGCCAAATGGTTGAACCGCTTGAGCAGCACCCCAAGTAACCATGCCATCTTTACCTAATAATAAATCAGCACGAATGCCCCCATTATTCGTCATCGCAAAATCAACATCATAGCCTGCTTCTTTCGCCATCGCACGTTGACCATCTGTAATCAAGTTTCCTAGTGGGGATTCTCTTTGGACATTGTCATTGACTTCACGAGTGACCATGGTATCTGCATCGACTGCCCCAATGACTTTATTTTGTTCATCAGCAATTCGATTATCGGCATCTGCAACAATCGCAGCAACTTTTTCATCTGGGGTAAGATTTTCTTTCGTGACAGGAACGACTTGGCCATCTGGTACTTTCACGAAATCTTGAGTCGCAACGTCAATTTCTCCAGTGATTTCTGCGACGCCTTTACCTTGAGAAGTAGACTGCATCACGCGCGTCTTACCATTTACCCCATTTGTATACACGTGATTATGTCCAGCAAACACGGCATCGACGGTATGATTTGGATCAATTGTTGCTAATTTAGCTAACATATCAGCCACTGCACCGGTCGTAGTCTCGCCACTTTGCACACTTGGTACATGGGCTAAGACGACAATCGCATTCACTTTTTGATTTTCACGTAATTCTTTTTCGTATTTCGCAATCGTTTCGGCTTCATCTAAGAATTGATAATCTTGCCAATTTTTTCTCAAAACTAAATCAGGAATTTCTGTCGTGACAACACCGATAAAACCAACTTTAACAGAATTGCCATTTGCATCTGTAAGTGTTTTGACCGTATATGGATGCCAGCCAAATGGAATCTTGCCGTCAGATTTATTCACCAAGTTAGCAATGACTAAATCCATTTTAGAAGCTTCACGTGGATAAGATTTGACAATATCTAAAAAGTTACTGTCGGCGCTCGGAGCTTGACCTAATAAAATACGGTTAAATTCTGCTAAACCTTCATCGAACTCATGGTTACCAATTGTACCTACTGTGAAGTTCATTGCATTGAATGCTTTAATCGTTGGTTCATCTTGGAGTAGACCTGAGTTAGCTGGACTAGCCCCAACCATATCCCCAGCAGAGACACGTAAGGTTTGCCCAGTTGGATGATTGGCTACAAAGTTTGCTTGCATTTGGTTTAGCTTACTTGAAAGTAAAGCCGCACCACCAGCACCTGAGATTTTGCCACCTGGATAGTAATAACTTCCGGTTGTACTTAATGCACCATGAAAGTCATTTACCCCCAACACTTGGACAGGTACCGTCGTTTGTTCTGCTAAGATTTTTGGCGCAAAGCAACCAAAGGAAAGCACCGCCCCAGCCACTAATAAATGTTTTGTCAACTTCTTCATTTTCAAAATTTCGCACCTTCTTCATTTGTAATTTGCCACATTATCAAAAATTATCCTCCCTTTCTCGATAATATGTTGTAATACAGTGACAACGATTATTATACTATAGTTATCTATATGTTTTCAATCGTTTTCAACAACTTTTTTCTCTCAGATTATTCGAAAAACAGCTCATTTGATTTGAGAAAGAAAGTACAAATTTGGTGAAATATCATGTTTTCACTTTCTTCCAACAACGAACTAAGCAATAAATCACGAACATTTAAAATAGCAATTTTTCTATTATTTTTGTAAAGACACTGTTTTCTTCTTTCCTTTATTTTTTTATGAGTTTTACTTGCTTTTTCGCTCAATTTTGTATAGGATAAGAAATAGATTTGGACTAGTAGCAAATAGATGTTTATAGAGAGCTAAAGCATGGCTGGAACTTTGGCAACCCCTGTATTTGCGAACCTACCAATGATGATTGATTGCAAACAGTCAGGACTCGTCTTCCTTATCGACGCTAAAGCTGGGTTAGACATTTTCTAACCAATAAAGGTGGTACCGCGAATTCAAGCATTCGTCCTTTTGATGAGGGCGGGTGCTTTTTTTATTACCTGTGTGTTTGATAAAAGATGAGCTGACAAGAGATAAATCTTTTAGGAGGAAATTATGGCAAACAACCAAACCAACGACTTTACAGAATGGTACTTACAGACAGTACAACAAGCGGAATTAATGAGCTATTCACCCGTACGTGGCTCAATTATTTTCCGTCCAGATGGCTTTGAACTTTGGGAACATATCCAAGAAGAGTTCAACAAATTTTTACGCAAAGAAGGCATCCGTAATGCATACTTCCCAATGTTGATTCCACAAAGCTTTTTCATGAAAGAAGCCGATCATATTGAAGGATTTGCTCCTGAATTACCATGGGTGACCGAAGTAGGAAATGAAAAATTAGAAGAACCTTTAGCATTGCGTCCAACTTCAGAAACAATGATTGGTTCCGCTTTTTCAGATTGGATTAACTCTTATCGTGACCTGCCTTATGAAATCAATCAATGGGCCAATGTCTTCCGCTGGGAGAAAAAGACACTTCCTTTCTTACGTACTTCTGAATTTTTATGGCAAGAAGGACATACAGCACACGTGGATGAAGAAGATGCGCGCCGCCGTACGATGCGTGTATTAGATGAATATGCCCGTCTATGTGAAGAATTTTTAGCGATTCCAGTCTATAAAGGTCAAAAAACACCTTCCGAACGTTTTGCTGGGGCGGTAGATACTTACTCAATCGAAGCGATGATGAAAGACGGAAAAGCAGTTCAAGCCGGTACTTCTCACTATATGGGAACCAAATTTGCCCAAGCGTTTGACATCACTTATCTTAACCAAGAAAACCAACACACGCTTGCACATACGACTTCATGGGGCGTTTCGACTCGTTTACTTGGTTCATTGATTATGACACACGGGGATCAAAATGGCTTAGTCTTCCCACCAACTGTAGCACCTACTCAAGTGGTACTTATCCCAGTTGGCCCATGGAAGAAAAATCCAGCTATCATGGAAAAATTAGATGAAATCTTCGCCACCTTAAAACAAAAAGGCATTCGAGTACGCCTAGATGATTCTAACAATTCACCTGGCTATAAATTTAATGAATGGGAACTTAAAGGTGCTTGTATCCGTGTGGAATGTGGCCCACGTGACTTAGAAAATGGTCATGTCATGGTCAAAATGCGCGACCTTGATGGCAAAGAAACCGTGAAATTTGAAGACTTGGAAAGCTACATTGATGAACAATTACAAGCGATGACTCCACGTCTATTACAAGCGGCTAAAGAACGCAACAAAGCAAACGAACACTATGACATCAATACACTAGATGAATTAAAAGCACACATCGAAAAATCTAAAGCAGAAGGCAAAGTTCCTGGTTTTGTATTAATCGGTTGGGATGGCACTGAAGAAACAGAAGCGAAAATTAAAGAAGAAACTGGCTTTACGACGCGTAACATTCCATTTGAAGTGCCTATGCAAAAAGAATTTGATATCGTCAGCGGCAAACCTGCCAAACACACCCTTTGGATTGCCCGCGCTTATTAATTCCTTAGATGAATTCGCTCAATTTTTGGGCGAATTTATTTTATTTTGTGTGAAAATTTGCTAAAATATGGCCAGTTATATGACTTGAGGAGTGATTTTTTTGCGTACACCAGATACGTATACGAACCAAGAATTTTATCATAAGATGTATGAAGACAGCGATATTAGTAAAGAAGATTTAGTGATTTTAACTTGCGCAATTTTCATCGCATCGATTGGCTTAAATATGAATTCGCAAGCAACGATTATTGGGGCAATGTTGATTTCTCCTTTAATGTCCCCTATTTTGGCGATTGGGACGGCTTTAGCGATTTATGATCAAGAATTATTAAAACGTGCAGTTAAAACACTCGGAATTGAAGTATTGCTCAGCGTTTTAGTTGCTAGCATTTATTTTTACTTTTCGCCAATTAGTTATGCCAGTCAGGAAATCATCAATCGTACAGCACCGACACTTTGGGATGCGCTGATTGCACTCTTTGGGGGTACGGCCGGCATTATCGGAGCTAGAAAGAAAACCATCAATAATATCGTACCCGGGGTTGCCATCGCCACTGCTTTGATGCCGCCAATTTGTACGGTGGGCTATGGGATTGCCAGTAAAAATCTCAGCTATGCCACAGGTGCGGGTTATCTCTTTATCATTAATGCGTTCTTCATTATTTTAACGACTTATGCTGGAGTCAAAGCACTGCGGATGCCAAGTCGTCAAAAAGTAGAAGCCGAGCCAAGATTAACCAAGCATAAACGCATTTTTTATATCGGGTTGACTGCCTTGATTTTACTTCCAAGCGTGATTTCCGCAAAATCTTTGGTCCAAAAATCGATTTTAGATGCTAGTGTGAAAAATTTTACCACGGAAGAATTAACCCATGCGACCATTATCAAACAAAGCATCGATGAAAAAGATAAGATTTTGCGCTTTACGATTGCCGGCAATGACTATACTGATGCCCATATCGATCAACTACAAAATGATTTAAAACACTATGGCTTGAGTGGGTATGAACTCAAAATCACGCAAATTGCCGAGCTTTCTCAATTATCGGGTAAACAGTTTGAAGCCTATATTTCTAGCATTATCGAAAGTCACCAAAATGCCAATACCCAGGCAGAAAATAGCGAAAATACCACCGACTATGCCAAAATCAATGCTACCATTCAGAAAATGGACGAAACAGTCATTACTGATGTGGCTAGTGCGACAGGATACTTAAATGATGAGGAAATTGAATTGGTCGTGATTCAAACGAAAAATGACATAACGAAGAATTACCAAGAAAAATTAACCAAACAAATCCAAATGAAATATCCGCAAATCGCCAAAGTCTATTACGTCACCGAAAAAACAGAATAACCAATCGTGGCAAAACAGCTGATTAGTGTGACCTCAAGCTGTTTTGCAACCTCATTCAAAAAGGACTGATTGCGCCTATGCAGTCAGTCCTTTTGATTTTGATTATTGATTGATATCTTTGAATAGCTCCTCTAAAGAAGTAAAAGATCCATGCAAATTTTGCATCAATTCAACCTCTCGGAAAGCTTCAATCGTATCAGCTAAATTCGTAGATTTTATTGGAACTTTTTACCAAATTCCTCCATGATTTTCAAAACTTCTTCTTTATCGGCTTCTTTTAACATCGGCACGATTTTATCTTTGAACGTTAATAGATAAGCCACATCAAAGGCATCTTCCGATTGTTTAGCAAAGCTTTCTGCCAATAATTCTTTGACCTCTTCTACCTTGTCAGTTTGGACACGGTCTAAAATAAAATGGTAAAACTTTTCTTGAAATGCGTTCATAAGACACCTCTTTTTAATAAATTAAGTTTAAGAATTCTTCTGGTTCGATATTTCCGAAGTATTTCTTCAAATCGATTTTACTGATGGCTTCTTGTAAGGCGGATTTTTCATATTTCACACCTACTAATGCTTCTTCTACATCTTTGATTTCCCCTAAACCGAAGAAATCTCCATAAATTTTGACCTCGGTAATTTTACCTTCTGCAACATTCAAGCGTACATCAATAGAACCAATATTGAATCGTTGACTACGTTGTAAATCAAAGGCAGGAGATTGGCCATAGTTCCAGTCCCAGTTACGGTAATATTTATCAGAAATTTAATTAATCTTTTCCCAATCAGCATCGGTCAATTCATAGGTTTTCACTTGATCAATACTATCAACACCAAAGATTTTTAATAAAATATCTTGGCGGAATTCTTTGGTTGTCATGTTTTGTTTATCTTCAGGTAAGAATGGTTTGATATTGGTTACGCGTGAACGAATGGACTTAATCCCTTTTGATTCAATCTTTTCTTTCTTCACTTTCAAGGCATTCACGACTTCGTTAATATCACTGTCAAACATGATGGTACCATGCGCAAACATTCGGCCATTTGTCGCATACATCGCATTACCAGAGAATTTTTGATCATTGATAACCAAATCATTACGGCCTTTTAGATGCGCACCTTTTACGCCTAATTCTTGTAATGCTTCCACGATTGGTTTCGTTAATTTTTCAAAATCGCGGAAAGACTCACCATCATCTTTCATAATGAAACTGAAATTCAAGTTCCCGAAATCATGATATACCGCACCGCCACCACTAAAGCGACGAACTACATGGATGCCGTGTTCATCTACATATTCTTTATTGATTTCTTCGATGGTATTTTGGTTACGGCCAATGATAATCGACGGCTCATTGATATAGAAAAGTAGAATTGGCTCATCTACTTGCATCTCTTGTAGTAAAAATGTTTCAATTGCTAAGTTAATTCTTGGATCTGTGATTTCATTAGGTACAAAAATCATGCCTAACCCCTCCTAAATTTGGTAAGTGTCACCTATTTTGGCAACCGATACTTGGATATTTTCTCCTGCTTGTTTTTGCGCTTGAGTCTTGAGTAAGTCATAGTCGCCTTCTTCTGGCAAATGAGATAAGATTAGACGTTTCGCACCAGCCGCCTTCGCAATCTTACCTGCCTCACCAGCTGTAAAATGCGCATGATGATTTTCATGTCCATCAAAGAGATACGTATCCGCTAAAAACAGGTCAGCATCCTTGACAAATTCGTTAAAACTTTCCATATAACCAGAATCTGCAGTAAAGACAAATACCTTGCCACTACGCTTTTCAACAATTCTCATCGCATAACACTCCACAGGATGTATCGTCTTTTTAAATGTAACAGAAAACGGTCCCAAATTCAAATGATTCGCCTCCAAGTAATTATGCCCTTGGCTCACTTGTGGCATGGTTAAATCATTAAAATGAAACGCATCATTACCATGGCCATAGATGGGTAAGACTCTGTTTTTATCACGCTTGTTAGATAACTGCCACATATATTGCAACACGCCTAAATCAGCAATATGATCATGATGATAATGACTGATAATGACCGCATCTAAATCAAGCGGACTCATCACCTTTTCTAATTGACTTAATGTTTGGCTGCCGGCATCAATTAATAGATGAAAGCCGTCTGATTCCAAAAGATAGCTTGTAGTTCCGCGCCCTTTAGATGGATAAGCTCCCATGCAACCTAAAATCGTTAATTTCATCGTCATTCCTCCTCAGATTTTCCTTAAGACGATTATAGCATGTTTCTAAAGATTTCTTCAAAAATATAGAAATAAGCGGAACTATATCAAAAAAGCTACCCTCCCCATATTGAGCAGGATAGCCTTTGAAAATTAATAGCTTAAGATTTGGTCAACAGTGGTGCGGTCTAGACGACGAACGACTTCTGTGACTAATTTAACCGTATTTAGATAGTCATCTTCATGAATCACGGAAGTATGGGAATGTAGATAACGGACAGGTACGGTAATCGCTAAAGATGGAATACCTTGACGGGTTAAGTGCATTTGACCTGCATCTGTACCCCCACCAGCAATAACCGTATATTGGAATGGAATTTCTAATTCTTCGGCTACATCGGTGACAAAGTTCAATAATTTCTTATGTGGAACCATTGAAGCATCGAAAATCAAGATTTGTGGTCCTTTGCCTAATACAGAATCTGCTTCTTTTGGTGTCATTCCTGGGGTATCACCTGCTGTACCGGTATCAAGCGCAAAGGCAATTTCTGGATTAGCAAGATAAGTACTTGTTCTTGCCCCACGTAAGCCGACTTCTTCCATCACATCACTACCAGCAAATAATTGGTTTGGATGGCCGTCTTTAGCTAAGTTTTCTAGCACACGTAAAGCCACGGCAGTTCCGACACGGTTATCCCAGGCTTTGGCTAAAAGGAACTTACTATCATTTAATCGTTTATATTCGATATATGGAGTAATCATATCACCAGGACGGACACCCCATGATTTCACTTCTTCTTCACTTGAACCGCCGACATCAATGAACATATCTTTAATATCATAAGGTTTGTTGCGCGCTTCTACACTTAAGACATGCGGTGGTTTGCAACCAATAACCCCATGAATCAGTTTGCCTTCGCGGGTTTTAATTTCAACTTGTTGAGCGAGCATCACTTGTGACCACCAGCCGCCTAATGTTTGAAATTCGATGAAGCCTTTTTCCGTAATTTTGGTAACCATAAAGCCAACTTCATCCATATGTCCTGAAATAAAGATACGTGGACTCTTTTCATCTTGACCGTGTTTGGCAATCACACTACCTAAACCATCAAAAATGATTTCGTCCGCATAGTCTTTGGCATAAGTTTTAAAGACTTCACGTACTTCTTCTTCATTACCTGGTACACCTCGAGCTGAAGTTAAGTCAATTAATAATTGTTCATCCTTTTGCTCTAACATCAAAATCCTTCTTTCTATATATATCATTTCATGGAAAAAGGAGAGCAAGCCCCCCTTTTTTTCAATATCATTTTTAATCGTTGTATTCTGCACGATATTTTTCGATTTCGGCTTTGTTTCCGTAAACGAAATGTCCTGGTACCACTTCTTCAAAAGTCGGTTTATCCACAGAATAGTCATGCACACTTGGATCATAGACATGCAATTTTTTCTTCTTCGCCAAAATTGGGTCAGGAATTGGTACTGCAGATAAAAGTGCGCGCGTATACGGATGAATTGGATGATTGAATAATTCTTCCGCTTCGGCTAGTTCCACGATTTCACCACGATAGATAACCGCGATTCGATCTGAGATAAAACGTACCACTGATAAGTCATGGGCGATAAATAGATAGGTCACGCCACGTTCTCTTTGGGCTTCTTTTAATAAGTTTAAGACTTGGGCACGAATCGATACGTCTAGCGCTGAAATCGGTTCATCCGCTACGACTAGTTCCGGTTCCATAATCATCGCACGCGCAATCCCGATACGTTGACGTTGACCACCTGAGAACTCATGTGGATAACGATACATATGTTCAGGTAGTAGTCCGACTTTTTCTAACATTGCACGTACTTTTGCTTCACGGTCCGCATCATCTTTATACAATTTATAGTTGTACAACCCTTCAGAGATAATGTAATCAACCGTGGCACGTTCATTTAGAGAAGCTGATGGATCTTGGAAAATCATTTGAATTTGTTGGATGATTTCATGACGTTTTTGTTTACTAATTCCACCATTAATCTTTTCACCTTTAAAATTGATTTCGCCTTTACTTGTTGGATTTAATCCTACAATTGCGCGACCAATCGTTGTTTTCCCTGAACCAGATTCGCCTACTAATGAGAAAGTTTCCCCTTTATAGATATCGAAATTAGCGTTTTTAACTGCCACAAAACGACTCTTTCCTTCACCAAAGGCAATTTCTAAGTCTTTAATCGATAATAATACTTCTTTGTTTTCAGTCACGAATTAGTTCACCCCTTCTTCAAAATCATCAGCATCAATTTCTTGCGTTAGTTGAACCATCCGCTCATGAAGTTGCTTAATTTTTTCAGGTGTGTCGACTTTTGGTGCTCGAGGGTCGAGTAACCAAGTCTTGGCAAAATGTGTCGGACTTACTTCAAACATCGGTGGTTCCGCTTTGAAGTCAATTTCCATCGCATATGGACTACGGAAGGCAAAGGCATCTCCAGCAATCTCTTTGTATAAAGAAGGTGGTGTCCCTGGCACGTAGTATAATTTTTCCCCTTTTTCACTCAATTGTGGAAGAGAAGATAATAAGCTCCAAGTATATGGATGCTTTGGATTGTAGAAAATTTCTTCTGACTTACCAATTTCAATAATTTGACCCGCATACATAACAGCTACTCGGTCAGCAATGGATGCCACAACCCCTAAATCGTGCGTGATAAAGATGGTCGTAAATCCATATTCTTTTTGTAAATCTTTAATCAAGTCTAAAATTTGTGCTTGAATTGTCACGTCTAGCGCAGTAGTTGGTTCGTCACAAATCAATATTTTTGGGCGACATGCCAAGGCAATCGCGATAACAATCCGTTGACGCATCCCTCCAGAATATTGGAAAGGATATTCATCATAACGTTGGGCTGCATTTGGAATACCCGTTTTTTCCATTAATTCAATGGCTAGTTGTTTCGCTTCTTTTGGTGTTTTGCCGCGGTGTTTGATAATTACTTCGGCAATCTGTGAGCCAATCGTTCTAATTGGGTTTAAAGAAGTCATTGGATCTTGGAAAATGGTCGCAATTTCTTTCCCGCGAATATTTTCCCAATCTTTATCGGTTTTATAATCAGTTAGGACTTTTCCATCATAAGTAATGGTTCCTTCACTGACACGTCCGTTTTGTTCTAACATCCCAGTAAATGTTTTGGTTAATACTGATTTCCCTGAACCAGATTCACCTACGATTGCTAAGACTTCGCCTTCTTCTAAGCTCAGTGAGACATTCCGAATGGCCTTTAATTGACGTTTTCTGACTTGGAAGCTCACTGAAACATTTTCAGCCGTTAATATCGTCTTACTCATTTTCTGTGTCCTCCTTATAAGTGCGTTCTTGGATCCGTTGCATCAGCTAATGTTTGACCTACGATATATAATGAAATAGATACTAACGCTAAAACTGCAACTGGAATCCAGAACAAGTATGGATAGTTACTAATATTCGGTGTGTATTTAGAAATAATACGTCCTAACGAAGGTACATCTGCACTCAACCCAACGCCTAAGAATGAAAGAAAAGTTTCTGCTGAGATGAATCCTGGTAACGTACGAGAAATATCTGTCATCACAACAGAAATCAAATACGGCAAGATATTCTTACTAATCATTCGTGGTACAGGTGTCCCTAAATTACGGGATGCTAAATTATATTCACGATCACGCATAATCATTACTTGTACCCGAATAAAGTAAGCTGTCCCGATCCAGCTTGTTACACACATCGCAAAGACTAAATTCCAAAAACCACTACCAAAGGCATAGGCTAAAACGATAATGATTAATAGTGAAGGTACGTTTGAAATGACGTTATACACTTCAATCATGACACGGTCCACTTTTTTGCTAACACCCCAAAGTGCCCCTACAATAACGCCAATCGTTGTGGTAATTGTTGTAGCTAACACACTGATTAAGATAGAAGTTCTCGCACCTGCCCAAACCGCATCGAATAATGATTGACCGTTGGCATCGGTACCGAACCAGTTCTTAGCACTTGGTGGATTATAACGTGCATCGAAGTTATTGATATTTGATACATTCATGAAATCATAACCACTAAATAGCGGTTGGATAAAACTCATCAAAATAATTAATACAAGTAATACCAGCATCGTAATGGCTACTTTACTTGAGAAAAACTTTCGTGCCACTGATCGCCAGTAGGAATACTTCGGCGTATCGATTTTTTCAGAATTAATCGTATCAATCGACACAAAGTTAAAATCTTCTTGGCTGATTTGATTTAACTTTTCCAATTCTAATCTCCTCCTGACAATTTAATACGTGGATCTAAGTAAACCATTAATAGGTCACCTAATAATACAGCTAATACCCCAACGACTGTGAAGATAAAGACAATCGCTACCGTTAATGGGTTATTATGTGAAAGAATCGCATCTGGTAACATTTTACCCATACCAGGAACGGCGAAAATCGTCTCCGTGATGGTTGCCCCAGCGATAGATAAAATGATGCTACCTGGAATACCATTGGCAATTGGAATCACGGCGTTTTTGAAGATATGACGACGTGAAATTTCTTTAGAGGTCAACCCTTTTGATTTGGCAAATTTAACATAATCTGCAGACTGTTGGTCAATCATATAACGACGAACCCAAATAACTAAACCAGACACATTTAAGAACCCTAAGATAAAGGTTGGTAAGATATAGGATTTAATATCCCCTGCACCATAAGTTGGGAAAGATAATGGTAAACCAAATAAGGTATTTCCTAGATATCTAAAGAAGTAGACAAAGGCTAGTGACGGTGCTGAAATCATAACCGTTACTAACGCAATACCAATCTTGTCGGGTAGTTTACCTTTCAAACGCGCCATTACCATCGCCATAGGCACCCCGATAAGATAAGCAATCACCACTGCTAAGGCACCCATTCTAAATGAAATAGAAATCATCGAAGGGTCTTTGTAGTTTGGTTTTGTTTGCACATAGTTATCATGATACATTGCTTTTTCACGAGATGAAATTTTATTTGAATCTTTGTATTGGCGAGTGTAAATATTGGCAGAAGAACGCATGGTCTTGCCATCTGCTAAAGTAATTTCCTCACTCACCGTTTGTCCTTGGCCACCAAATAAGACATCTGACACACTTTGTCCAGAGAACGTTGGATAAGAAGTTCCTAGATTGATGTGGATGATATTTTGGTGGATAAATGGAAATTGACCATTGAAGTAGATTTGATACTTATATTGCGTACCTGATCCGACTAAAGCCCAACCAACCATTGGATCTTTTTCAATCTTCAAATAGCGTTTCAAATCCGGATTAGATGGGTCTTTCACTTTCCATGGATGGTCAATCACTATCAAATTTGAATAGAAATTCCAAATACGTTTTAATAATGGAATATCTTTTGTCGCATAGTAACGACCACTTTCAGGAAAAATCCCTAATTTCCAGCCATTTTCTTTGGCCCATTTTTGATACAAAGATTTGTTTTCCTTGCTTGGTTTTGCAGTTGCCTCTTTGTATTCTTTACGTACCTCTTTGACTAAATCACGAGAGTCTAGATACTCAATGTAACCCATGCGATCAAAGGCCGTATTTTCATAGTTGGCCAATTCATCTGGATGGGCTTTTAATTTAGAATACGTAGAGTCCTCTTTAAAGATGGTATTTCGCGGCACTAACGTATAAATTAATACATAAGTGATCGTAGTTACTAAAAAGATACTCACGATCGAACGCAAAATACGAAAGAGTAGATAACGTTTATTCACTCAGCTTCCTCCTAAATTATCAATATGCCTCGAAATATTAATTATTAAACTTTTGGACGATATTTTTCCCAATTCATTTATAACCACTTTCAAAGCATATCTTTTTAAATAGAGACTACCAAAATAGCTCAATTTTTACAAGAAAATTTGTATTTCCGTTGAGAATAAAAATTATCCTTAGACTTTCATTCTCAACGGCGCAAAATTTCCTACAAAAATCACTTACTATGATAGCACTAATTACACTGATTAAAAAGAGTAAAAAGGGCTTTTTTAATTTTTCGCCCTTTCTACTCCTTTAGTATTTTAACACATTTTACTTCGTATTTTCAGCTGTTTCTAGTCTTTTTTCTTCCCAATTCTTCAAAGCTTTTTGATATTGTTTGGTAGTTACAGCTTTGTCTTGAAGTTTCATACCCTTGAATTTGTATGATGCATTTGTAGCAGCCATACCACACCAACTAAATTCTTTAGTGAATGGTACAATCTTAGATACACTTGGAACTGCACCACCAGCTTGGATAGGAATTTGTAAAGCATTTGCTGATAACCAAGCTTCAGCATCTGCATAAGCATCATAACGTTTATTCACATCTTCAACTGAAGTGAATTTTGCAGCTTTGTCTAATAAAGCATCATATTCCGCTAATTTTAATTCATTTACTACTTGAGCAGATGGATTATCTTTAGCTGTTTCAGATGGTTGTAAACCTAAGTTATCCAATTGAGCACCTGATCTTGAATTATAGATGTCTAAGTAAGTTGATGGATCTAAGTAGTCAGGGCCCCAACCAGAAGCAGTAGAGATATCGTAGTCTTTATCTGCTGCTGTTGTTGCTTGATAAGTAGCAGCAAGATATTTATCTTCGTTTAATAATTGAATATCAATCACGACATTATCTTTACCTAATGTCGATTCAATTGAGTGCTTCAATGATTTTGCTTGGTTCACTAAAACTTCAGATTTTTCATCTTGAGGTAAGTCTAGGTGAATTGGGAATTGTACGCCTTGCGCTTGTAGTTCAGATTTTGCTTTTTCAAATAAAGATTTCGCTTTATCAGCATTGAACCAACCTTCTTGGCTATCCGCTAATTTCACATCACTAAAGGTATCTGGGTCTAATTTGGCTAATTTTTCTTGTACAACTTCACCATAATCTTTACCGTCAACTGTTACGAATTGAGATGGTATTAACATATTACGGATACCTTTTGCCGCACCAGTTTTACCAACATTTTGCGCAATATATTCTTCTTTATTTAACGCAAATTCCAAAGCTAGACGGAAGTTCTTATTCATAATAGCTTTATGAGTACTATCTTTTTCAGCATCCGTTTTCTTAGATGTTGCACTGTATGCTTTACGATCAAAGTTAAAGGTCATATTAAATGTTGAACCATTTGGTTGTGAGAAGTTAATAGCATCACCGTATTTTGCTTCTACATCTTTATAACCACCTGAGTTAGGATATACACGTGCATTTGTATAGTTACCTTGATCAAATTCTTTAAATAGCGAATCAGGATTGCTTCCATCAAAGTAAGTTAATTTTACATGATCAATGTAGACATGTTTTTTATCCCAATAAGATTCGTTCTTCTTATATTCAATTACTGATTTGGCAGTATTGTTCGTTAAGATATACGCACTATTATATAGAATACTATCTGGTGTAGGTTGCCCGAAGTCTTTACCTTTAGATTTTAAGAATTCTTCATTCACTGGACACATGATACCGTAAGTTAATTTAGAATTCCAGAAGCTTTCTGGACGAGTTAACGTATATTGTAAAGTATAGTCATCTACTGCTTTAACCCCAACAGTAGAAAAGTCTTTCGTTACCCCTTTGACATAGTCATCTAAACCTTTAATACTATCTTGAACAACATATAAAGTTTCAGATTTTACATCAACGGCATGTTTCAAAGCAGTTACCCAGTCTTGAGCTTTTACTTCTGCGTAGTCATTTCCTTCACTATCTACCCATTTTACGCCTTTACGTAGGTGATAAGTGTAGGTTAAGCCATCGTCACTTACTTCCCATGATTTAGCTAGCGCAGGTTTCAAATTACCATACTCGTCATTTTCCAACAAACCATCAATGAAATTTGCGAAGTGGTCACTATTTGAACTTCGTGATGAGAAAGTATAGTCTAAGCTATTAATATCGGTGCTATAGACGTAAGAATAATTAGATTCTCCCTTTCCAGAATCTGAAGCCTTTTTGTCACCACCAGAACAAGCTGCCAATAAAACAGTACTTGATAACAATAAAGATGGCACTACGATTTTTTTCATTTTATTGCTCATATTGCATTCTCCCCTCTTTTTGTTCATAAAAAGTTCATAAAGCTATAAAAATATTAAGATAGGTTAAGAAAATTATAATTTTTTATCTAGCGGATGTCAATATATTCAAAATATTTTCTGTTATAACATTTTCTTATCATCATTTACACACAGCAACAAATTCACAATTTCACATAAGTTAGATGTTTTTTAACATCAACCAACATTTGCTTATAAATTGATTTTATAACCGCATTATTGTTAACAGTTCCGCTTGTATTTTAATAATTAATATTTTATTTTTTCGTTTGGATTCACATGTTTCGTTTCATTTTTATCTAATAATTGTCTTAAATTTTTTTACAATTCAAACAATTTAGTGTCAAAAAAAATTTTTGTCATTTTTCAATTTGTTTCACAGCATTATGAAACATTCTCAACTTTTGTGAAGCTTGGTACTGTTAACCTTTCTTCTTGTCAAGTACCACTATATATTGTGTGCAATTAGATTTATATTCGTAATCTAGTACAAGATATTGATTGTAAATTTTCTCACTTTATCTTATCATAGGTACAGATAAAAAACATTTATAGATAATGTTTACGGAATACACAAAGTTGTCTATTTAAGAAATTTGATTTCGAGATTATTGGCACTTTGTCTAGTATTTCCTTTTTATTTGAAGAAAATGATTGAAGGAGTGAGCAGCTTGTTAAATATAGCAATGCCAGTTGCGACAGATGAAGTAACTGAGAAATTATCTAAAATGAAAGTCGTGAAACGCGATGGCCGCTTGGTTGATTTCGATGATGAAAAAATTTACGATGCTTTGATGAAAGGTCGCAAAAAACTTAAAGAACCCCTTTCCCCATTAGAACACGAAAAACTAGTGGAAATCGTACAACTGGTAGATCGAGAAATTGCGGAACGTTTTACCGACAATGTCAAAATTTATGAAATTCAAAATATTGTCGAACACTTCTTATTAGAAAAATCATTTTTAGCCTTAGCGCAAGAATATATTAGTTATCGGACCAATCGCGATTTTCTGCGTAAACAAGCAACAGATATTAATCTTTCTATTAGTAAGTTGATTAATAAGGAAGAGACTGTCGTCAATGAAAATGCCAATAAAGATAGCGATGTGTTTAATACGCAACGGGATTTAACTGCGGGGATTGTCGGCAAATCAATTGGACTAAAAATGTTGCCGTCTCATGTAGCTAACGCCCATCAAAAAGGGGAAATTCATTATCATGATTTAGATTATCATCCTTATGCCCCAATGACGAATTGCTGCTTAATTGATTTTAAGAGTATGCTCACGGAAGGCTTTAAGATGGGAAATGCAGATGTCGAGTCACCTAAATCTATTCAAACAGCAACCGCGCAAATCTCTCAAATCATCGCCAATGTAGCTTCTAGTCAATATGGTGGCTGTTCTTGTGACCGCATTGATGAATTATTAGCTCCTTTTGCGAAATTGAATTTTGAAAAACATTTACAAGATGCCAAAGAATGGATTGATGGTCAAGAACGTCAAGAAGCATTCGCCTACAAAAAGACCAAAAAAGACATTTATGATGCCATGCAAAGTTTAGAGTATGAAATTAATACGCTCTTTACTTCAAATGGTCAAACACCTTTCACTTCACTTGGCTTTGGTTTAGGGACAAATTGGTTTGAACGGGAAATTCAAAAAGCTATCTTACAAATTCGGATTGATGGTTTAGGTCGCGAACATCGCACAGCCATCTTCCCTAAATTAATTTTTTCTATTAAACGTGGGGTGAATTTAGAACCAACCGATCCAAACTACGATGTCAAACAATTGGCCTTGGAATGTGCAACCAAGCGCATGTATCCGGATATTTTAAACTATGATAAGATTGTCGAATTAACGGGTAGTTTCAAAGTGCCAATGGGTTGCCGTTCTTTCTTACAGGGTTGGAAAGATGAAAACGGTCAAGAAGTCAATGTCGGTCGGATGAATTTAGGTGTTGTTACCTTAAACTTGCCACGAATTGCGATGGAAGCCCAAGGTGATTTTGATAAATTCTGGAGTATTTTGGAAGACCGTCTGGATATTGTGAAAGATGCTTTAGTCTATCGCGTGAATCGTTGTAAAGAAGCGCTCCCTCAAAATGCGCCAATTCTTTATATGTATGGTGCCTTTGGAAAGAGATTAAAACGCAATGGCAATGTCGATGAACTCTTTAGAAACAAGCGCGCGACGGTGTCTCTTGGTTATATTGGTCTTTATGAAGTTGCCTCAGCCTTTTACGGAGGTGCTTGGGAACACAATCCAGAAGCCAAACAGTTTACCCTTGATATCGTTAAGACCTTAAAGATGCACGCCGACCAATGGGGAGATGAATACGGCTATCACTTCAGCGTCTACTCTACGCCTTCTGAAAGTTTGACAGACCGTTTCTGTCGTTTAGATACGTATAAATTCGGGATTGTGGAAAATATCACGGATAAAGAATACTACACCAATAGTTTCCATTATGATGTCCGTAAAAATCCGACCCCATTTGAAAAACTAGATTTTGAAAAAGACTATCCAAAATATTGCTCTGGTGGCTTCATCCATTATTGTGAATATCCAGTCCTTCAACAAAATCCAAAAGCCTTAGAAGCTGTCTGGGATTATTCTTATGATAAAGTCGGCTATCTAGGCACCAATACACCGATTGACCATTGTTACGAGTGTGGTTTCGAGGGCGATTTTACACCGACTGAACGCGGATTTGAATGTCCAGTTTGCCATAATCATGATCCAAGAACTTGTGATGTCGTCAAAAGAACTTGTGGTTATCTAGGCAATCCACAAGCTCGTCCAATGGTGCATGGTCGTCATAAAGAAATCTCAGCACGTGTTAAACATATGGAGGATGTGCACTAATGAATCATCCAAAACCAAAAGAATGGGATGCAAAGCTTTTATCTCAACGCATGATTGCCGACTATAAACCTTTTAACTTTGTCGATGGCGAAGGGGTTCGCAATAGTCTATATGTGAGTGGTTGCTTATTTGCTTGTGAGGGGTGTTTTAATAAAGCAGTCCAAAACTTCAATTACGGCACCCCCTACACGGAAGAACTAGAAGCCAAAATCATGGCCGACTTATCCCATAGCTATGTGCAAGGATTAACCTTACTCGGTGGTGAACCCTTCTTAAATACACCCGTCGTCTTACCACTCGTCAAAAAAGTACGCGAAACCTTTGGCGACACAAAAGATATTTGGAGTTGGAGTGGCTATACCTTCGAAGAATTACTGCAAGAAACTCCTGATAAATTAGAACTGTTAAGCCAAATCGATGTTTTAGTCGATGGTCGTTTCGAATTAGCCCAAAAAGACTTGAACCTACAATTTCGAGGCAGTCGGAATCAAAGAATTATCGATGTTCCTCAATCGTTAAAATTAAAACAAGCCGTTATTTGGTCAAAATGTAAAGATGCCGATCAAAGTTACGAACAAATCAAACGTAGTGAATTAGGCGGCTAAAATGAAAATCTCAAGGAAACAGTGACTCATCTGTCGTCCTTGAGATTTTTTCTTTCATATTCAAAAAGTGGTAAGGTAATCAACTCATAGGTCTTATCTTTTAAATTGGTCAAGGTGATACCTAACAGCCGAATCCCCCGTCCTTCTTCATATGTATCTTCAAATAAAAGACTCGCCTTCGAAAAAATATCCTCTTTATGATCAATAAACTCTGGGAAGGTCTGTCTCTTGGTAATTGTCGTATAATCATCGTAGCGCAATTTTAAGACCACAGTTTGTCCCTGTTTTTCTTGCTTGCTAGCTGTATTAGCAACACTTTCTGATAATAGACGTAGCTGTGAAATCGCCTGGTTCATCGAATAAAGGCTCTCACCAAAAGTATGTTCTTTGCCAATAGATTTGCGTTCACGATTAGTCACGACAGGAGAATTATGAATCCCCCGAACTTTGCGATAAAGCGAGTAGCCCATCTTGCCAAATGCATGAATTAGCTCCATTTCTGATTTATTATACAAATCTTCACCCGTGAAAATCCCCATCTCATGCATTTTAGGAATCGTCTTTTTCCCCACACCATGAAACTTTTCAATCGGTAATGGTTTTAAAAACGCCTCGGCTTCTCCTGGCATAATCACAGTCATGCCATGGGGTTTGCGATAATCTGAAGCTAATTTGGCTAAAAACTTGTTATAACTCACCCCAGCCGAACAAGTCAGATGTAATTCACGCCATATATCTTCTTGAATACAGCGTGCAACTTTGATGGCACTTTTTGAACCAATTTTATTTTCAGTCACATCTAGATATGCTTCATCAATCGACATTGGTTCAATCAAGTCTGTATAGCGATGAAAAATGGCGCGAATCTGACGCGAAATTTCTCGATATTTTTGATAATTTCCGGGAACAAAAACGGCTTGCGGACATAACTCATACGCTTTTTTGGCACTCATCGCCGAATGTATCCCGTATTCTCTAGCCTTATAATTACAAGTCGTCACCACACCACGGCCTTTGGTATCTTTGGGATGACGGGCAATCACTAGAGGATGCTTAGCCAACTCAGGATTGTCGCGCTCTTCCACCGAGGCAAAAAACGCGTCCATATCAATATGAATGATTTTACGGCTCATATCATTTTTTAAGGGAAAACGCATCTCCGCCATATCTCTCACCTGTTTCTCAAACTTTTCTATCTCTATTATACAAGAACAGACATTCCGTTTCAATCTTCAGGCACATAAGAAATCAAGTCGCCTGGTTGACATTCAAGTACTTCACAGATTTTTTCTAAAGTCGAAAAACGAATGGCCTTTGCTTTGCCACTTTTCAGGATAGAGAGGTTGGCAATTGTAATATCGACGGCTTCAGAGAGTTGCGTTAAGGTCATTTGGCGCTTTTTTAAATATTGGTCTAAGTGTATTTCAATCATTTAAATCACCATCTCTAATTCATCTTGTAAGGATAGTGCTTTTTGGTATAACTTTGAAAAACGGAAACTGATTAAAACCATCGTGAAAAAAAACAGACAAATGGCTAACCCTATCAGCATCAATTCTGGTTCATCGCCTAAGTCCGCCCAACGATAAAACATCGGTAAAATGCTTAAACTCAAGAAAAAGATGACACCACTTGCTAAACTTACTTTCTTTGTATAGATGAGTAATTCCTTTTGAAAAGCATGTTGACTTGATTTTTGCCAAATACGCACACTCTTAACTGCCATATAGCTAATCGTTGCTGCTGCTAAAATCAAACAAATAAGCGTTAAGTTGTTTTGCCAAATCATACCTTGATGCTCGCTGGTAAAAATCTATACGCCCACAAGAAAACTCATCAACAAAAAAATCACACTCAATAAGATACTAACGAAAGTAATCATATATTTTCCCATTTTCATCATCCTTCCTTTGCCTAGAGCATAGCAGATTTTTATCGAAAAACAATAAATCTTTATCGAAAAACAATAAAAATAAGCTAGCAAGCATTCACTCACTAGCTTATGGGACGTTTTAATTGATGAAAATGTTTTGCGAGCCGCTCGTGGCTAATCAAGCTGCTTCACGACCTTTATACACGGCGTTCAGCAGCTAGACATTGTGAAATTCGCCCTCCCGCTTGAGAAAATCTCCTTTCATCCGATTTTCTCAGCGGTAGGTAAGCACAAAAATTTCTTCTAGGCTTTCCAAGCTGCTTCACATCCTTTATTCTATATTGCTTCTTTGCCTCGTTGGCCGGTGCGGATTCGGATGACTTCTTCGATTGGTGAGATAAATATCTTGCCATCACCGACTTCTCCTGTGCCACAAATCATCAGAATACGATCGACCACACTTTCGACATCTTTATCTTCTAAAACAAAGCTAACCTTAACTTTCGGTAAAAGACTAGTAATAATCGCCTTGCCGCGTACATATTCTTTGACACCTTTTTGATTCCCATATCCTAAGACTTGGGTAACGGTCATCCCGGAAATCTCAAAATCACGGTTAATCTCAGCTTTTAATTCTTCTAATTTTTCTAAACGAATGACTGCTTCTATTTTCTTCATAAACGCTACCTTCTTTCTTATGAATCTAATCCCATAAAGGTTGGATAAGCCGTTTCATCATGTTCGATACGGTCCATACCAAGTGCTTCTTCTGAGTCAGTGACGCGAATTGGCATAAAGAATTTAATCACGCTAATAATCACGAAACTTAATAGACCGGCAAAAACAATAGTAAAGACAATACTTTCAAGCTGAGCTAAGAATAATTGAACATTGCCATAGAATAAACCAGCTTTCCCACCAACTGCAGGATCGGCGAAAATTCCTGTCATTATTCCACCGAAAATCCCACCAACACCGTGACAGCCAAAAGCATCTAGCGCGTCATCTAATTGCAATTTTTGCTTGATAACAGAAATAAAATAGAAACAAAACGGACTAACTAAAAATCCGATAATAATGGAAGACCATAGTGAAACAAAACCTGCGCCTGGGGTAATCGCAACTAAGCCTACAACAGCACCTGTACAAGCACCGACTACAGTAGGTTTGCCAATGACTAGTTTTTCAATCAACATCCATGATAGCATCGCACTAGCTGCAGCGGTATTCGTTGTTAATAAAGCATGAATCGCTAAACCATCGGCTGCAAGTGCTGAACCGGCATTAAAACCAAACCAACCAAACCATAAAAGGCCAGCACCAAGCACTACAAACGGAATATTATGTGGGCGATATTCGATTTGCGCATATTCGCGTCGTTTACCCACTACATAAGCTAAAACCAAACCTGAAATACCAGAGCTAATATGCACGACATTTCCACCCGCAAAGTCAATTGAGCCAATCGCATCTAACAATCCTTTGCCCCAAACCATGTGAGCTAATGGGGCGTAGACGAGAATAATCCAAGCAGCGATAAATAAGAAAATCGCCGAAAACTTCATCCGGCCAACTACTGAACCGGTAATAATCGCTGTAGCAATCAAGGCAAACATCATTTGAAAGGCTGCGAATAGTCCTTCTGGGATGCCATCGCCTTTTGTCATTGATACATGGTTAAAAAAGACTTTATCCAAATTTCCGACTAATAGATGATCGCCGCTAAAGGATAACGAATAACCAATCGCAATCCATAATATTGAGGCCAATCCTAAAGTACAAATAACCATCATCATCGTATTTAAGATATTTTTTCTTCGCTCTAGCCCGCCGTAAAAGAAAGCTAGTGCTGGGGTCATTAAGAATACTAACCCACTACAAATCAAAATAAATGCAATGTTTCCTGTTTCCATTTGAATTCTCTCCTTTTTTATCGTCCTAAACGACTGGATGATAACCAACTTTTTTAAGGTAACCTACCTTATGTCAGAAATACTAACACATCTTTTTTGAATTTTCTAGCTTTTCGACTGAATTAGTGTAATTTTCTGAAAATTCGTCACATACTATGTTAACTTTTCTGACACATATATCAAAAAAACGCATCAAACGTAGAAAATTCTCTACATTTGATACGTTACCATTAGATATTTTACGAGTGAATTTCGTGATAGATTTGATAGATTGCTTGCTTTTTATAGCCTAGCGCCTTAGCCACTTCTTTAATTGCAGTATTTGGTTTTTCACCATATATTTCGATGCGATCGGCGACTTTTTGGCGAATTTGTTCCTCTGTCAATGCAACTACTTCTGCTGACTGTTCCTCAATAGACTGGCCAGATACTAAGAGACAGCACTCGCCTTTGATCTCATTGTCTTTAGCATATTGGGCTAACTCTAGTAAAGTTCCTCTAATAAATTCTTCATGGATTTTGGTTAATTCACGGCAAATCACAGCTTGTCGATTTTCCCCAAAAACTTCCACCATATTCGCTAACGTACTTGCGAGGCGATACGGTGATTCATAAAAAATCATACTAGCAGGAAGTTGCGCTAAAGGAGTTAAAGCTGCGACTTGCTCTTTTTTCTTACGCGGTAAAAAGCCATGAAAATAATTCGGTTGCGCGGATAAGCCTGATGCAATCAACGCAGTCAGGCCAGCTGTTGGTCCTGGCAAGGCAACAACTGGAATATCTGCTGCAATGCAAGCTTGGACTAATTCATGACCAGGATCGCTAATCGAGGGCATCCCTGCATCAGAGACTTGGGCAATCGACTGACCCGCAAGTAAGTAATCGACCAACTGCGGCACACGCTCTTTATAATTATGCTCATGTAAACTTTTTTGTGGCGTAGAAATTTCAAAATGATTTAGCAACTTTTGCGTGTTGCGTGTATCTTCGCTGGCAATTAAATCTACCTGTTTTAAAATTTCAACCGCTCTTTGCGTCATATCTAGCAGATTTCCAATGGGCGTCGGTACTAGATAGAGACAAGCGCCATTGTGATGATAACTTTTTTGTTTGGTTAACATTTTATCCCTCATTATTCACGATAAATGACTTCTAAACAAAAGGCACATGGTTCATCATTTGCTCTTCTTGAACCATATAAGTCATAACATACGTGAAAGCCTTCTTCATAGATGTTTTCAAGATTTTTACGTGAAGTAGACAAAGCTTGCTTCATTTTCTTACTTGAATTCGGATTGGTTTGATTCATTTCCCGTAAATGCTCACGTAATTTTTGATTTTCCAATTCGAGCTCGGTATTTTTTTCTACTAACTCTTGGATGGATTGTTTCATTTTTTGTAATTTGGTTAGCATCTGGGATAAATCGGACTCAAATTCATCCAATCCATCATATAAATCACGTTTATCTAACTTCATCTTGCTCACCTACTTTACCACTTCTTCAATTTCGTCTTGGGTATATTCCAAGGCAATTTCACGATTTGGGAATTTCACTTTGACGATGCGTGACAATAAGTTCAATTCCACCACTTTCCCGATGCCTTCTGGTGTTTTGACTTGCGCACCAAAATCAGGCATCTCTTTTTTAGCTAATTCATATTCATCATTTTCATATTTTAAACAACACATTAAGCGTCCACACAAACCAGAAATCTTGGTTGGATTTAAAGATAAACCTTGATCTTTGGCCATCTTAATCGAAACCGGCATAAAATCTCCTAAAAAAGTCGAGCAGCATAATGGACGGCCACATGGACCAATCCCACCTAAAATCTTGGCTTCGTCGCGGACCCCAATTTGACGCAATTCAATCCGTGTTCTAAAGATACTTGCTAAATCCTTAACTAGCTCACGAAAATCCACGCGACCATCGGCAGTAAAATAAAAAATCATCTTAGAACGATCAAGGGTATATTCTACCTGTACTAACTTCATCACTAGTCCATGCTCATTAATTTTCTCTTTTGCAATGCCATACGCTTCTTTGGCATCTAACTCATTTTGACGTGCTTGATCTAAGTCAGATTCACTTGCCAAAGAAATAACTGGTTTGATTTCTTCAGGCAAGTCTTCTTCGGCCATTTCACGATTTGGCAAAACAACAGTAGCTAAACAAGTCGCTTGCTGAGACTCAACAAGTACTTGGTCTTTAAATTGATATTGTGTATGTCCTGGAGAAAAGTAATAAATATGGCCAGCTTTTTTATAACGAACACCTACTACTTGAACCATAATCCTCTTCCTTTACCTCAAAAATTTTATTGCTGTAGAAAATGCAAAACAAATTGTTCGATGACATTTTGAAAGGCAACGTTACTATTCAGCTTTATCTTTGCCTGCAATAAATCGGCCAATGCTTGATTATAAACAGTCTGCAAACTCCCTCGATTTTCATCGCGCAACGTACGAAACGCATACATTAATAAATCAAAAAATAATTGTTGCTGCTGTTTTTCTTTTGTTATTGGTATGATTTTCCGCTGCACATATACAAAGGCTGCAAAATCCCGATTTGTCAAATATTGGACAAATTGTTTTAAAACATCCCTAGCATCATTAAACCATTCATCGCGTGAGATTTCAACCGCTTTATCATAACTATTCGTTAAGAATGCTAGAATTTTCGCGGTATTTAAAGATAGGCCAGCTTGCTGTAATTGCTCGATTAAATGCGTAGTCGACAAATGAAAATGAATAATCTGACAACGCGATTGAATCGTTGGTAAAATTTTGCCTATCGCACTTGTTTCTAACAAGAGCAACACTTGTCCAGAAGGCTCCTCCAAAAATTTCAACAAACTATTCGCCGCCTGGATATTCATCGTTTCAACATCAGAAAGAATAAAGATTTGTCGACCTGCTTCAAAGCCACGTTTCGTAAATTCTGTTTGTAGTTGTCGAATTTGATCCACTTTAATCGTTTGGCCATCTGGTGTAACTTGATGTACATTGGGATGCTCATTATTTTCGATACGTAAACAATTGAGACACGCATTGCAAGGCTCGTTTTCTTTCACGTTAGTACAATATAAACGCTTAGCTAACCAAAGACTTTCTTGGTGTTTTCCTGTGCCTTTTTCCCCTTCAAAAAGATAAGCATGAGCCAAACGCCCATGCTCAATACTTTGTTTCATCAGAGAATGCACAGTAGGATTTAATTGTTCATCCATTACGCCATCCCCTTCTTTTTAAAAATGATGGAAACCTTCAACAGGCAAGACAAATACCGTTGCACCACCGACTTCTACTTCCAGTGGATAAGGCATTGGTGAGTCAATGGATAAATCTAAGGACATAGGAGAAGTGATAAATTGTTTTCTAGATTGACAAGTTTTCTTAATCAAAGCTAGGACTTCCTCTACTCGTTCATCTTCTAAACCAATCATGAAAGTGGTGTTGCCCGCTTTTAAAAATCCACCGGTTGTTGATAATTTAGTGGCGCGCACATCGGCTTCGATAAATTCGTTCGCTAAACGGTTACTATCCTTATCTTGGACAATCGCAATAATCATTTTCATCGCTATTCACCTCGTTTAAAAAATGTTGGGTTACTTTCCACAATTGCTGAAAAACTTGATTCAACAACTTCTTGTAAACTCATTTTAGCATCAATTCGATGAATACGCACTGGGTTTTCTTCTGCTAATTTTAGATAAGCATGACGCACCCGTTGATGGAACTCTAATCCTTCCAAGTCTAAGCGGTCGACATCTTGTTTGCGATGATTTTGGATACGTCTTAATCCCGTATCTGAATCAACATCTAAGTATAAGGTAAAATCTGGTTCTAACCCTTCTGTGGCAAATTCATTGATTTGAGCAATTTCTTTCATCCCAATACGTCGACCTGCGCCTTGATACGTTAAGGAACTATCTACAAAACGATCACAGATAACGATTTTTCCCTCGTTTAAAGCAGGCATAATCACTTCTACCAAATGTTGACGACGCGCTGCAGCATAGAGTAAGGCTTCTGTACGTTCATCCATTTGACGGTGATCAGGATTTAAGATAATTTGGCGAATTTTTTCCGCAATCAATACGCCGCCTGGTTCACGGGTTTTAATGATTTCTTTTTTCGCAATCATCTGTAAACGTGGAAATAATTCATTTAAGACGGTGGTTTTCCCTGCGCCGTCTGGTCCTTCAATTGTAATAAATAAGCCGTTAGCCATAATTTCCTCCAATATCTTTTATAGCTCGCGACGGCCTTCTACCGCTTTGAGCAAGGTTACTTCATCCGCATACTCAATATCGCTTCCTACAGACAAACCATGAGCAAGACGGGTCACTTTAATGCCTGCTGGTTTAATCAGCCTAGATAGATACATTGCGGTTGCTTCTCCTTCTGTCGTTGCATTGGTCGCAATAATCACTTCTTTGACTCTTTCATCATGAAGTCGTGTTAAGAGCGATGGAATTTGAATATCTTCCGGACCTGTGCCTTCCATTGGTGAAATGACTCCGTGTAAGACATGGTAAAGCCCCCGATATTCTTTCATTTTTTCTAACGCCATGACATCTTTGGGTTCTTCAACGACAAGAATCGTACTTTTATCGCGCGTTTCATCACTACAGATTTCACATGGATCTTCTTCGGTGATATTGCCGCACACACTACAAAAAGTTAAATCACGTTTGACACTTAAAAGCGATTTGGCAAATTCATTCACCACTTCTTCTTTCATATCAATCGTATGGAAAGCTAATCTAGTCGCTGTTTTCTGACCAATCCCCGGCAGATTCATATAACTTGCAATTAATCTGGCAATTGGTTCTGGATATTGCATCGTCTCATCCCTTTAATTAAAATCCTGGTAAGCCTTTCGTATATTTACCTAATGTATCTTCTTGGGCTTTTTTCGCTTTTTGTAAGGCATCATTCACGGCCATAATCACTAAATCCTGTAACATTTCTGGATCTTGATCATCAATAATAGCAGGATTAATTTCCAAATCTTTTAATTGTTGTTCACCTGTAACGGTAGCTTTGACATAATCATTGGTTGAAACACCGATAAAAGTTTGTTGATTTAAAGCTTCTTGAGCCGCCATCATTTCTTTTTGCATTTTCTTTACTTGTTTTAACATTCCTTGCATGTTGCCCATTCCGCGCATCATAATGCTATCACTCCAAATTCTTCATTATTCTTCTATTTTCACTAAATCACCAAACAACTCTTGGGCTGTTTGGACCATTTTTTCCGTTTCTTGTTCTGGTGAGTTTGCTAATTCCTCTGCCATAAATTCATGATTTGGCTGCTGAGGTGTATCACCACTTGTTTGTTCATGCCCTGTTTTGTCAGTAGTTGCTGTTTTTTTAGCAAATTCATCTTTATGTAGGGTAATGAATTCACGTCTTAATTGTGGCCAGCTATCTGATGGGATAAAGACTAATTTTGGTGAATAATCTTTAATTAACAGACTGAGATAGTTCTGCATATCATTCAGTAACGTTTGATCATTCGCTGCTTTATTACATAAAATTTCATAACCGAAGGAGATTACTAGGCCATCTGGAGAAGCTGCTTGCACTTTTGAAGCATGTAATAAAGCCCGTTGCGTTACTTGCAAGTGTTGCATTAATTCTTCCCAAACTTGATTTACCGCCTGCAAATCTTCACGAGTGGCTTTCGATAAGACTTCAAACACTTGTACTTTCGGAATCCGATATTGCACCGTACTTTGTGAAGTTGTGCTACGTTTCGGTTTATTTTCCGTCGGTGTGCTTCCTTGATTTTGCTTCAATTGCGAAACTTCTTTTTGTAAAGCTTGAATTTGCTGTTTTAATTGCTGCACCTCTTGTGAATCCATCGAAGGACTTGCATTCGTTGCTTGTGAACCAACAGATAGACGAGGTGTTTGTGTAGGCTCACTTAATTTTACAATCGCCACTTCTAGGTAGATTGTCGGATTCGTGACAAAGCGTAATTCATTTTGTGCCTTGGAAAGTATCTCTATCCATTGAAAAATCGTTTCTGGTGCTAACTCTTTGGCCAACTGGTGAAAACTCTCCGTATAATTGGTCGCTTGCTGTGCTAAATAATCTGGTGCTTTTTGTGCAATTAATAAATCACGACAATAAACCAATAAATTTTCCAATAATCGTTTGGCTTCTTTTCCCGCTTGCAATAACTCTTTGACTGCAGTTAAGGCATGTGCAGTTTCTTGTTTTTCGCAATAGGTCAATAGTTGCGCCATCACTTCATCGGATAAACTACCGGTCACACTCATCGCCGTCTGCAAATCAATGTGTTCAGGATGATAGGCAATAGCTTGATCCAATATACTTAACGCATCCCGCATCCCACCTTCTGCACATCTCGCAATGAGTTGAAGTGCCTCTTGATCATAGGCAACTTGCTCTTGGTCCAATATATCGGCCAAATGCTCGCTTATTTCTGGAATTCCAATACGCTTAAAATCAAAACGTTGGGTCCGCGAAATAATGGTAGCCGGAATCTTATGCACTTCGGTTGTTGCCAGAATAAAGATGACATTCCTTTTAGGTTCTTCTAACGTTTTTAATAAAGCATTGAAAGCCCCTGTTGAAAGCATGTGCACTTCATCGATGATATAGACTTTATACTTTGCTTGTGTCGGTGCATAATTCGCTCGATCACGAATCAAGCGGACTTCATCGACTCCGTTATTACTGGCCGCGTCCATTTCAATGACATCATCCAGCGTCCCTTGCGTAATTGAACGACAAATCTCACATTCGTTGCAAGGCTCGCCGTCTTTTTGATGAGGACAGTTTACCGCTTTTGCAAAAATCTTCGCCGCACTGGTTTTCCCTGTTCCTCGAGGGCCGGTGAATAAATAAGCATGCGATATCTGATCTTGTTTAATTGCGTTTTTTAATGTCTGCGTAATCGCCTGTTGTCCGACAATATCTGCAAATCTTTGTGAACGCCATACACGATACAACGCTTGATAACTCATTTTACCAGTCCCTTTCTGCGTCTATTTTTGAAATACGCTAATCTTTATTATACAAATTTTTGCTTAAAATATCTAGGAAAAAAATCAGTAGTGTGTGTGTCTGAATTTTAGTTATGATGTAATCTGATGAATAAATTAAAGAGGATAAGAAAGTGCAAAAATTTGGAGATTGCCTCTTGCTTATCCTCAGAATCTTTTTTATAATTAGAATTGAGTTAAGCAAGTGGTATTTGCTTAATTTGTGAGGTAAGGAATGTGGAGTTCCTTGCCTTTTTCTTATGCTTTAATTATAACCTATTTTCTTTTAGAAAGCAATGAAAAACGTTGATTTTATCATGTTTTTTATATTTTAATCCACCCATTATAATCTATTTTATAAGCTGATTCTTTAATATTCTTTTTCCCTCTTGTGTATACATTTAATTTTGCAGCTGAAAATCCTTTGAGTTGCATTTTAATGTAACCGCCTCTCCACTCACCAAAAAACAAATCATCAAGTTTGTTCTGACCAATATCTATAATCATCCTTGCCATGGTTTCCGCACCTTTTATCGACCATTTCATTTTTCTATGTTTCATTCGATTAGAAATTTTACAATGTTGTGACTCCATTATGCCAATTCCTTCATGTGAGAAGCCACGTTTTCTTGCTGGTAAAGTATACTGAAAATTGGTGAGTATCCGTTTTGATATATCCCAAAATCTTTGTAATATTTTTTCGTCCGTTATCATAGATTCAAAAGTATCAAAAACAGTTTTTAAATTCTTGCGACTATGCGTCTTTATTGCTTCAATAGCTTTATTTTTTAAAGCTGGAACATTCTTAAAAATTCTTTTAATTGAGTCATTGACATGATATTCATCGTAAAAATGCTCGTGTTTACATCCAAATGATTTTACTAACTCATTAAATGTATACGCTGTATATCCTTTTCCCATATCCGAATTAGTAATTATCAAGCTATTTTCGTCAAATTCATATGTATTGTATAGATAATCCAAAACCAATTTCCTTGCTGCTTTATTACTGACAGATATAATTTCATGCTTATTTATCAATGTATTTCTATTATATTTCTTTTCAACACCCTCGTGAATAACAAAATGTGCTAATTCAGTGCGATTTTTTTCATCTTTTAATGGTGTTTTAACTATAACGCCATCTCCTTCGATATACAATTTATCCACTTTTTTTCTTTTGATAATTTCTTCATCTTTCAACAATTCGAATTCATCTTTTGCAGCGTATAGTTCATCCACCATTTTTCTTACTTTTAACACGGTATCTTTTGTGATATGGATACCTTTTGTTTCTTCGATTGTACTAGCTACCGCACGATAAGTCATTTGAGTCGCCAATTTAGCTATCAAGCAGCAAATTTCCATACTGTACCTTGCATAAGGAAGCAATCCTAATGTCTGATCCACGGGATAGCAATATTCACTGCCTTTTTTATAGCAGCGTCTACTAAAGGTCATTTCGCCAAAGGTAAATATTACTGTTCGAGTAGCCGTTTTTACATACTTCCAACCACTTGCTAACAACTCACTTGCTTTTTGATTTTCAATCTGCTGAATCTTCATTAAAAAGTCATTTTCGATTAATTGCTTCGTATTGATTAATGTTTCTTCCATTCAATTCAAACCCCTTATTATCAAATAACAAAGCAATTATATTAATGACTTCTTCGTTATTCAAAAATCACTTTTCTACAAACAAAAACCATTCATTTACCAGCTATTATATACTTTTTTTATGGTATAATACTCAGTGAGATAGAAAGTTATGACGGTTAGCAAATTTCTTTTGAAAGGAATGATGCCTATGAGCGTAAAAAACTCTGCTCACATTCTAAAGAAAGGATATTGCAAGATGTCTGTTTATGAAGCACTAAGCTTAATGATTGCCTTTGCAACCTTGATTGTGCTAGTAAATAATAAAGACAATAAAAAATAGCCGTCCACTAACTTTTCGCAGAGTTTGGATGGCTATCTGTCATTAATTATGCGACCGTCTTAAACGGACTATCTCTCAGAGGAACTGTTAGCAGCAGTTCCTCTTTTCATTTTCAGTATATCATAATCCGGTGCAAAATTCACTGGCTTTGCTACAAAAAAGTAAAAAATCCTACTTTTCCTATTTTGGTAGATTGATAAAGTACTACTCATTTATCTATTTTATAGCAATTATGTCACAAATTTTGCAAAACACAAACGTTAAATATACTTGACGTTAAATATATTTCACTATATAATAAAAGTGTAAAGAAGAAATAAACAAAGAAAGAAGGGAAGAACATGATTAAATATAATGAAGTAATGTCAAGTTTAAAAGAGATTTTTGAGAAAGGTAGCAAAGACGAGTTAGTACAAGTAGCTGATATACAACCATTCAAAACTGCAATTTTTAGATTTGGAAAAACAGCAGAAGAATTTTCTAACCATACAATCCCTGATGATTTTATGATTAGAGGAATTTTAGCAGTAATGAACGATGCAACGAATGAAATTTTTGAAGAAGGCACAAAAGCAATAGCTTGGTACAGTCGTAAAAATGGAAAATATGGAGACTATTTAAATACTCCTTTTCCTGCTCAAGTTGAGCTTTATGCTTACGAAAATAACTGCACAGTCTACCAAGCTGTTGCAAGATTAACTTTTTAGGAGGTTTAAAAGAAAATGAATGTTGTAGATGTTGATGTAATTAAAACTTTATTGATGTATGACGATGTGAGCTTGTATGCGATTGAAAAAGCAACAGGTATCTCTCGGGCGAGATTGTCACAAGTGATAAATAATGATTGCATTGAAAAACTATCCATTGAAAATGGATTAAAGCTCATGAATTACCACTATCAACTACGAAATGAGGCGATTGCTTCAGCTTATACATACTTAAAAGCTGGTAACTATGATAGACTAGTTACCAAAGTAATGGATTTACCCAATGTTGGCACTCCAATAAGAAAAATGGATGAGCAAACGTTAGCTGAATTAGCAAATCCCGAAAATTATGAAAAAGAATTGAGTTGGTGGATAGCGCAGAATTATATGTACCCCTATACAAAATATGTAGATAGCTTAACTCATGACGAAATGATTAAATTAGCTAGTCACACCAATCCTATAATTAGACGAAACATTGCTATAACAGCTGAGAAAAATAATGATTTAGAACTTCTTAAACTATTTGTCAATGATAACCAGGAGGCTGTTACTGAGATATTGTTAAGAGTAGAAGATTTGGAAGATTGGTTAATTGAAAATGCGCCTAAAGAACTAGCAAATGAAGCAGCCAAAAGAAAAAAATTGGGTGAATATTTAATTGGAAAAAATAATAATCCCCTAGACAATTGATATACCCCCTTATAGTGGTAGCGAAAGAACAAAAATTCACTAGAAACTATAAGGGGATTTTTAATTAATATAATTCAATAAAACAATAATGATAAATTTTATTCAACTCATACCTTTTTTTTGCAAAAATGTAAACACTCCAAAGACAAATGAATCTACTTTTCTACTTGTAGAATTTTCCGATTTTCTCTTTTTCTACTTTTTGATTTTCTTTTCCTTGTATTGCTGCATACTTCAATTCATGGTACTTTTCCAAATCTTTTACCGTCTCATTAAAAGTATCATACAAAAATTGTCTTTGCTGCTTGGTCGCTTCTATTAAAGCATTAATTTTATCAACTGAAAGAAGCTGCATTCCCCTATCCTCAAGTTGACTTTTCAATTGCTGCTTTTCTGATCCATCATCTGTCATCTCAATTTGATAAATCATTTTTCCTTGTTCCGTTTGAATTTCAATCAACTGATCTATCTCTTTTAATCTTGATTTTGCTTCAACCAAAGCTTCTTCTAATTTTCTTTCCATATTTCCCGTTTGAGTTGCCGTAATATCATGTTTGGCTAAAAAGTTAATAGCGTCTACTAACTGATGGATGGTTTCGATTACGGGTTCCTTTTGAATAGGTACTTTGCCATTATACAACGTTAGCTGCTTCATCAATGTTTCTCCGTTCATATAGCGTCTACGTTTTTCTTCATTTTCGCTGATAAAGTAAAAGGTATCTTTACGTTTAAAGTAAAATTGATAATCACCATTTTCTAAGCGATCCACTTTATATCCGCCTATAAAAATTTGTCCCCTACTTGATAGACCATAGTCCACATTCAAATAGATTCCTTTGTCGGTGACATGATGAATTTGCCAGGATTCAATAGTTAATTGGTAGTCAAAATCATCTTTGGCAGCCACTTCTTTTTCTTTATAAGCTGCAAGGACTTCTTCCACCGTAAAAGCAATATCATTCTTTGCCAGTTGTTTGATTATTTCTGTTTCATTATATTTTTCTGGAAAGCTTCTATCTAGATTTCTTCCTCGTGTCCATTTGATTTGAGGTTCATCCAACAATTTGTACTTAGTCCATTTTCCTGAAGTATCGATTTCAAGATTGAGTGCTTTTGCCTTTTCTAAAAAATCAAACCAGTTGTGAGAGTGAGTGATTAAGAAGTCTAAACGTGATTGTATTTTTGTTTTAAAAATGGATTCTGCTTGCCACATAGTATATTTTTTGTGTGAATTTTTAGGGGATTTCTCAATAATTTTTGCTCCATACTTACTAGCAATCTTATCTGATATTTGTTCAAATAATTCTTTGGTGTAGTCTTTATTCTTACCACTTTTAGTTTTAGCAATTTTCCAGGGCATTTGCTTGCCAGTAACCGTGTTAGTCGAGTTGACCACAATATGATTATGGATATGTTTCTTGTCTACATGAGTCGCAATCACAAATTCATATTCTCCACTCGTAAACTCCAACATGGTTTTGCGACCAATTTCATGTATCTGTTCTGGTGTTAATTTATCGTCTGGCGAAAAGGATTGAATTAGATGATGAGCTAACACACGTTGCCCACGACCGTCTGCATTTTCCATAGTTTCCTGATTCAATTTCAACAGATTTGATTTTTCATCAAAAACAATATACGTACCTTTTTTCTTTTCATGTAATTCTTTAGTTGCTAAAAATTCATCCATTGCATTATAGACATCATTGATTAAATAGCCACTTACCAATTGCTTATTGAGTGTCTTATTATCATTCATAACGTATTGAAAGAGATTATCTAAGTCACTTCTTTCTTTGCTAGTGACTACTGTTTTAGCTGCGTCCTCTACATAATCATTCAGTCGATTTAAATGTTTCATTTTGTGCACCTGGTAATGTTTTGTGTAGACCATTTTGCCAATTCTTCCTTTCTTCTCTTTTATCTTCTTTTAATGCAGCTTCAACTAATGCTTTCATGTAATTGACGTTTTGTTTAATTTCTTGAATATCCTCATTTGAGATTTCATCAAAGTAATGTGCAAGTTTTACAATCTGATTGATATTATTTCCAAGTCTGTTAATCTGCCCATTCAGCTTTTTTAGCTCAGAATAATCAACAATTTTTGCTTCACCCGTTATCAGCATGATCCGTGCGAAATTTTGAAAATTGTTGAAGGGACTTTGCTCTACCTTTTTTCTAATATACTCATCTTCTTCCTTTGTTAGTCGCACTTTCTTCTCAATATATCTAAGTCGCTTTATGTTTTTCATATTTACCTCCAATAAAAAAGAGAGTTAGTCCAAACTCTCTTAAATCAATATTTAATTCTTTTTCCGTAGTAAACTCTAGGTGAAATAGTTTCTAGTAACTCTACATCTAGATTAAATGGAGTGTTAATTGATATTTTTTCCAAACGCAAAAATTCCTTACTATCAGGATCAAACGGAGAACCATGACCAGTATCAAAATAAATATAATTATCTCCCTGTAAACATCCGCAGTGCTCACATACATTTGCGTAGTGCTTTTGTTTTAGAACTTTTGAATACTTTTTTTTGATTGGATATTTCATTTGAATCATTCTTTGTATCTCATTAGGTAATTTTTCAAATATCTCAGACCAAGGCAAGATGTACATGTCATATCCATGCCAAGATAAAATATCTACTTCATCTCCATTCTCATTTATTGTTTCCCCCTCAATTAGTACTAAACCAGAAACAGTTGTCTTTTTCTTACATGAGAAGCATTCCCTTTTTCCTGACAAGATATTTAAGTGATTATAAAAGTAAATTGTCTCTGCATGTATAGAAGAATCCACATATGGCTCCACACTTTCAGTATATCTACAATTAGGAAAGTTGCTACATCCATAAAATTCACCATACATTCCGTTTCTCAATACTAATTTTGAATGACATTGTGGACAATATCTCTCCTCTTTAAAATTTTCGTTTTTCCTAATATTCACTTCTTTTGCTTGTGAAATAATTCGAACTTTATCGTTTCCATTTTTTTGTTTTTTTCTTTTAAACAAGCCGAACATATGCGTCACCCCACATACATTCTAACATATTTCATGCTACTTGAATGATAAAAATTGTGCCGGGGACAAACGGTCTTTTTCCCGAACCCCTTTTGACGAAAAACAGGAAAAACAAATTTTTCCCTCACTACGCTTCACCTTTTGCGAGCATAGTATTTGGTGCCCCAAATACGATTTTCCACGCTCATCACCAAAATAAAAAATGATGAGCGCAGAAGTTTTGGGGAGTCCCCCAATCCCCCAGTTTGAATTATTCATTTGCCTCTTTTAACATAAAATCCTCTAAAGTTTGAATATCTAATTTTGAATTTTTCGTCCGCATACGACTGACTGTTTTTGTTTTATTTTCGTTTACGGACGTTTGCCTTTTGGGGAGTTTTGCTTATTCATTTGTTGCGCATTCTTGTGTGTTTGCTTATTTTTATCCGCTTTTGCTTTTGCCACTCTTTCTTCAAATTTCGATTCAAATTTTGTTTCTAAAGATGGATGAAACATTTGCCTTTCAGCATTTTGAATGAAAGTCTTTCCTTCTTTAGAGATGAATTTCAACACATTATAGATTTCAGTTTCACTCAATTTCTTCTCTTCCAGCGATTCAAATGTGACTTCTGCTTCAGGTAAATCTAATCGTCTAGCTAATACGTATTCGTGTACGTCCGCAAGAAATAATTGATTCTTATCTTTTGCATTTTGATGTGTAATCGCATGAATTAAAGTCATCATTGTTGCTTCATAACCTAAATGCTCTTGTATCAAAATTTGTTTTTTGTTGTCATCTACTTGATATTTTTGATTGATTTCGTCTATCTTAATCTCATAAGAAGTTAGATTTTTTAATTTCTTGAACACTTCTACATAGTCATTGTTTGTCCATTCTTTATTTGTTTTCTTGCTTGTTTCTACTTCCACAATATCAATTAATTCAGTCGTTTTATATCGAACAGCTTTTCCTTCATCATCAATGATTGGTTGCCCTTTTTCGTCTAACTTTGTCACATATTGTGTATCTAATAATTGATAGGTTACAGGGATATTCTTTTCATCTGGATTCTCCATCTGCCAATCAGTTAAGCGTTCAAACTTCCGAATATCCGCTTTTTGTGCAACAAGCAGCTGCAAATTTTCAACTGAAAGATAAGGCATTCTTGCAAAGATTTTCAAGTAATCCTTTAATTTATTTTTATCTTTTCCATAGTCAAGCAAATCTAATTTCAATGCTTTTTTCACTTCAACTGGATTTTGATTTTTTAGTGCTTGTCGCAAATCTATTTCTTTTTCTGAATCATTTTCTTTCACTTCAGTCTGTTTTAATGTTTTGATTTTTTCGATACCTTCTGGGAATAAAGGAACTGTTGAATATTTATAATTTTTTGCTTGATCAGGTTTTTCTGAATTTAATAAATATGTTTCAAATTTATTTTTTATATCTTCTGCATTCGTATCAATGAATGTTGCCTGATCTTTTGGCAAAGTGTTTTGAATTTGAATCACTGACTCATAAGGCACATACAATGCTTTCTCAAAATCTAATCCAGGACGTTTAAAATGTGGATTATTTGTTTGAAATGGTGTTTCGTAAAAACATTCTAAAGGTTTATATTTCCCTAAATTGGAACGTAAGGGAATATACCAGTTTTCTGATTTATCATATAATCCTATATAGTTTCTCAATGCTTTTTCTAGTAATTCTTCGCTACCTGTTCTAGCAATAGTTTCAGCAATAAATTTTGTATCTATCATGACTAACATATAGTTTGACATAATTTATTCTCCCTTATATAATATTACTTGAGAGGTACAAGCAGGGCATGCTTCGAATGTCTCACTAGTGGAGGCCTCTCTTTTTTTGTGCTCTTTTTTAACGTACTTTACTTATCTTTTCATCTAAATCTTGCGTTTCTTGCTGCATTTGTGTGGCTTGATTTGCTTTCAACGCTTTATCGCCTTCTCTAGCTTTTTTCAAACGCATTTCCATAGCATTTTCTTTTCGATTCACTGTAACATTAAACGTGCGAATCGCTTCATTTTTTTGTGTATCAATAGCTTGTTCTTGTGTTTGTGATACCTCTAATGCAAATTTATTATCAAGTTTATTTGCCGTATTTTTCATTACATCAGATAATTTAAGCACTTGTTCATTCACGCTATTTTTAATAAAGACACGTTTGGCTTCTAAGTTACTTTCAAGTTTGTTTAACTTGTTCGTAACCATAGTAGTCATTTTTTGTTTGGTACTTTGCAACAACGCTTTTAACTCTTGAATCAGTTGTTGAATGATTTGTTTTGTTGTCACATGGTTAGATTCTGCAGCTACATTTACTGTTGCTAATAGCTTTTCTACTTTTTGAAAATGTTCATCTAAAAGCTGCGTAACTTCCTCTTTAGTTAGATATGCTGCATTCTGTTCTATCTCAATAATTACATCTTGTTTATGAGTTTCCATCACTGTTTCTAGCGTTTGATTGGCTTCTAAATTCTTTTCTAGCTCATTTAAATAAGTCACATCACGTTCATCCATTGGAATATCATTAATTCTATTTTTTTCTTCATCAAAATATTCATCTTTTAGATAATAAGAGTATGTATCATCTAGATACACTAATTCTTGCGTGTTTGCATGGAAGGTCTTTGTAGTAGAGTCAATGCTCAATCCAAAATTATTATCTATTGAATCATACGCAATATGGATATTAGAACTTCCACCTAAAGCTTGAAATAAGCCTTTTTGATTTTCAAGACCAAGAATAAATGTGCCGCCAGTTCTTTTTTTATTGAAAACAAAGAAATTAGAATCTGGATCTTCGATTAACAAATTTTTATGACTATCTGGTAAATTGTAACGAGTATAAATGGTTGGATGATATCCAGTAGCAGCTTCAATCATATGACTTTTTATAGCCTGCCCCATTGTTACAAATTGCAATTCTCCTTCTGAATCAACTAGGGCAATTGGCGTGTGCATAACGACATCACAGATTTGATTTGTTTCTTCTTCAGTAAACATTTTTGTTGGCTCCTGAGTTTCTTCCTGACGTGGTTGTGTATCTATATCTTCATTTTTCTTTTGAATCACCTTACTGGTATCATAAGTCTTTCCATATTTAAGTTCATCTCTAAACTGACTCATTCGTTGCCAATCAAAATATGGATTAGCATACATACTTGCATTCAGATTTTCTTCAAGTCCTTTTCTGATTTCTCTCATTTGTTCCCAATCAAATTTTGGATTAGCGTATATACTGACATCAAGTTTTTGCTCGAGCCCTTTTCTGATTTGCTCCATTTGGTCATAATTGTATTCTGGTTTTGCGTACACTGTAACATCTACATTACGCAGCATACCTAAATTAATTTCCTGCATTTGTACATTGTTAAATTCTGGTTTAGCAAAAATACTTACGTCACGTTTGTCTATTAATCCTTCTAAAATTTCCCACATTGCATAGTGGTCAAATTGAGGATTGGCGTAAATACTCACATCTACACCACTCTCAAGTCCAGACTTAATTTCAGCCATTTGTTCAAAGTCAAATTGAGGGTCAGCATAGACAGTAACATCTAAACCTTGCTTCAGCCCTTCTCTGATTTGCTCCATTTGGTCAGCATTATATTCTGGATTGGTATAGGCACTAATATCTAGCTTATCTTCTAATCCCAGTCTGATTTGTTCCATTTGTAAATCATCATACTTTGAATCTGCATATACACCGATATCTAGATGACGTTCCAAGCCTTCTCTGATTTGAGACATTTGTCGCCAATTATATTTAGTTGTTGCATATAGAGAGACATCTAGATTCTTTTCAAGTCCCCATCTAATTTCATTCATTTGGTAACTATCATAACTAGGATTTGCGTATACACTTATATCCAATCCATTTTCTAGACCTTCACGTAAGGCTTGTTTTTGTTTTTCATCAAATCTATTATCTTTTAGAATTGCTTCATTCATCTTAGCTAACTCCTTTCCATCTGTTATCTCTGTAAATTCTCCTTCAATTTCTGTTGTATCACTCACTTCTGAAGATTGCACTTCTACTTGTTTTCGAGTTTCTAACAATACATCATTCCAGTCCTTTTTCTCTAGGTTCACTACTTTAGGTGGTAGAGCTAACTCCAAAGGAAAGTTTTTAGGCTTAAATCGAGCAATAAATTTTTGTGCTCCTGCGTCATTGTCGATTGCTAGAGTAATCTTAAAACCTTTTTCTTTGGCAATTTCCGCATTCATTTTTGAATCTAGGAATTTGAAATAATCTTCTGCTTTTCCCGTATAATTAGGGTTTAGCTGATCCATGATAGTTTGATAAATCACGCCTTCTTTCAATCCATTCATAGAGATTAACTGCACATTTTCTTGATAAAGCTCTGGGTGTAAATCGAGATAACTCATTAAATCAATCGGGCTTTCCGCAAAGATAAAATGCTTAGGTTGTTCACCAAGAGTAACTTTTACTCCACGATACCCATCACTATTTGGTAAAATAAGCTTCATTCTGCCTTTTTTTGGATAGCGGTCTGAATTATAGACAACACCCTGGAAAGTTGCTCCAACTAATTGTCCTTGTGCATTGTAGGATTTAAAAGATAGTACAGGTTCGCTATAGCCATCCTTCGAGCGATTCACACCTTCTGCAAGGGCTCCTTGAGATTTAAACAATTGAATGGTGGTATCGCTGATTCCACGTTCATCTTTCAAATATGTTGTTCCTTGTCCTGGTCGGTTAGTTTCTTTCAAGTAATATCTAAAAGGTTCCCTAGGCTTTTTTTGGAAGGTTTTCACTTGTGTAAAGTCTTGTTCTTGCAGCCACTTTAAGGCTTCTTTAAAAGAAATATTCTTAACGGTTTGAACCATTTTTACAGCATTTCCACCAATTCCTTGTGCATTCCAGTAGAAATAATTCTTACGTGCGTCAATCACAAATGAATCGTGTTCTGACCAGGTATAGGATTGTCCTTGCTTCACCAAATCCATCCCTAAACGGCTAGCAACTTCTACAATATTCAATTTATTCATTTGTTCTAATAATGCTTTTCTGTCTATATGATTTCGTACAGAAGTTTCTGATGTTTTTTGTTCTACTTTTCTACTTGTAGAATCTTCTACTTTTGGTTCAGTTAAACTTTGAATATTTCCAGGTAAAAGGTACATTTCATTTTCTAAAATTTTCTGTCTTGCTGCTTGGGCTATTTCTGGGACCTTGTCATCTTTTAAAACGTCTAACGCATAACCTGCATTTGTAGTAACTAAGGCTTTACGAATATCTGGGTCAGCGTCATTTAGAAAGTAGGCTCGATATTTTCCTTTGGCAATCAATTCTAGTTTTTCTTCTTTTGTTCCAGCTCCTGTCATTAATCGTTGAAGGTCATTTTGATGATATTTGGCAAAAAGGCTAACCATTGGATTTTCATGTTGAGCTAATTCATCTAGCATGTAACCTTGTCCTGCTAAAGCAACTAAAACAAAGGGTATATTTTCTTGATATTGTTGTTCTAAATGATAGCCAACATTTAAAACAAGATTTGCATTCACGCGGAGTTTTTCGATTGCAGGTAAGTCTGTGGTTACTTTATTTTGTTTCTTGGCACTTTCTTTTTCTTCTTCAGTTAGCTTGAAATTTTGTTCAATGATATCTAAACCATAACCATGTTTTAATACTTCTATCACTACTTCGGCATTTTTATCATAAACCAAGCGATCCAAGCGATATTTAAAAGCAGCCGTTAATGCTCTAATATTTGCTTCCACATCATTAGCCAATTTATCTATTTGTTCTTCTGTTAAGTCGCTTCGAGATAATGCTCCGACTCTAATATGCTTATCGGGATTTCTCACCAATTCATCCGTGCTTATAGTCTTTTTTTCATTTGGTGTATTGATTTCTACTTTTCCACTTGTAGAATTTTCTACTTTTCTACTTGTAGAGTTTTCTGCTTTTGGTTCAGTTATAATTGTGTTTTCTGTTACAGATTGTTTGGTCATCTCTTTAGAAATTTCAGCCATAGAAGTACGTTCTACACTTTGAGACTGATAAGCTTCAATTTTCTTGCGATATTCTGGAAAGTGTTTATCAAAATACGAATAAAGGGTTGGAAGAATTTCTTCACCAAACACTTGATATTCTGACAGTGATTGATAGCTTTTAGAACTCCTTAAAAAGCTTGATTGCAATCCTAAATGCGAGCTATACAATTCAAAAGCCCGAGCAAAGACTTCTGTCGGTGTGCCATAATAATCGGATTTATCTTTCACATAATCTGAATTTTCTAGTTTATTCAGATTTTGTTGATAGTGATGTAAAATCGGACGAAAATCATCTTGCATAGATAGATTGCCCGCTTCTGGATTCATGGTATAATCCAAAAAATGCCCGTATTCATGAATAAAAGAAGCAATCCCAGGTTCATTTGGAGCATACGGATTATTCTTATCTTTACCACGATTCTTGCCACTACGAAAATCTAAGGCAATATTATTGGTTGCTGGATGAAACAAACCTAAAGCACGATAATTACCTAATTTACGCAATCTTAAATCGGCAGCTTGATTACTCTTTGGTAATAATGGATAAATCAGCTGCATTTCCTGTTCAAAGTCTTTATATAGTTCTAAATCCACATCATTGTCTAGCTCAATATAATGAAAAAAGTCTTTGAGAGAAGTATTTTCCATCAAAGACTTTGTTTCATCATTTATATTCTTTTTTGTTTGCCATGCACTTGCACGAGTCATTTTATCAATTTCTAGCTCATAGTTTTGCTGGCGAATCATATCATAAGTATTGCTAATATAATTTAATATCTGTTCACGAATAAAATTATATTGATTTGCTTCTGGCGTAGGTGCATATTGTTTACCAAAACGTCGAGCGTCCCTAGGGTTCATACTATTAAAAAAACGAGTCAGTTGATTTTGGTAATCACGTTCACTCACTTTGTATACTTCAAAAATTTCTCTATTCTCATTGTAATAGCGAATTAAATCTTTTTTCAATTTTGCTACACCAATTAAGTATTGTTCATATCCAGTATAAAATTTAACTTCACGAGCGTTACGTAAATAAAAGCGTGCATTATGATTTTTTAACTTATTTGTTGCTCCATCCACCAGATAATAGGTTGTATCATTGGTAAGCATTTTTTGATTAGCTGTATCAATGATATCAAGACGATAACCTTTTATATATTCTGCAAAATGAGAGCTTTGATTCATTTCTGATTCAGTCATTGGTGATAAGGTGATATCTAATGTTTGTTGTTGATCGAAACGATATTTTGAAAGAACTGCTGCTTTAATCCCTTCTTTGATATCATCTTCTTTCCAATCTCCTGTCTTGTAGATATAGCTAGCAATTTTTCTCAGCTGAATATTAATTTCGTCATTTGGATTAATTTTTAGTGGTGCCACCCTGGTAATACCAAACTTTTCTTTCATCAATGAAGTTAAACGTTCCATAATAATCACTCTCCTTCGCTTTCATCTGTAATCAATACCCAATCTGGTCTTTCTTGTGCCCATGCTAAATCTTCCATTTTTTGTTGCTCTACATCATAATTTTCTTCAAACTGAAAGATTTTTTCTTGTATTTCTGATAACACCTGACTTTGTAAACTATTATCTACGCTTGACTCATCAATGCTCATAATTAATTCGTGCAATTCTATTCCATTGATTTTTCCATAATAATCATCATCTATATTTTCTTCAGTAGGTAAAGTAGATTGTTCTTCGATAGCCCTTTCAATTAAGCCTTCAAAAATATCAAACGCCTTTTGAAAAATTTGTAGACGCTGCCTCATCTGGCTTTCTTCATTTAGTAATAAGTCCATCTTTGCTAATTCAATCTGGTCACTTAAATACCAATAGACTTGTTCATCTGGATAATTAAATTCATTCTGACCCATAGTTATCCCTACTTTCTTAGTTATTCTACAAGTAGAAATGTAGAATCTTCTACTTTTCTACTTTGCTAGTCCATCATTATTTCGTTTTTGATTTTTGAAGTGACTCGCCAAATTGAGTAGCCACTTGAAATCCTTTACGTGTCGAATCATCATTTAACCCAAAATGCTTATCTACACCTGAAAAATCAAAGGTTCTGCCTTCAATGCTCATGAAATAAGAGTCATCTTCTAAAACTTCCACAATATCTACAGGGTTACTGCTTAAACACAAGATATCTAAATTATATTGTGGGTCAAATAACACCATATTTTTAGGATTCATTAAGTCGTCTTTATCTTGAAGCCAATCAACTTCTTCTAAATCATGATAAGAGTATTTATTGATATAATCTTCTAAGGAAAGTAAATCTAAATCTACGCCAGTTAAGGCTTGCCCTATCGTATTTTCTTCTTTATTGTCGTAAATAGGTAAATTGAGGATTTCATTAATAATTGAACGCGCATTGACAGTTGAAAGTTGTCTATTGGCTTGCTCAAGAAAATCATTTACATTAAATTCTTCAAGGACTTCACTACTCATCTGAAGCTGCGTTAACTCATTACTAATATCAAATTCGCTTGTCCAATCTTCTCCGTAGGCAAGTGTACCTTTATTTTCTCCTGATTGTATGAGTGTAAGCAGCCAATAATTATAATCACTTTCTGCAAGATTGGCATATTCCTTATTTGTAATCACCATCAACTCGACATAGCTTTCTGACTGCTTATCTAAAGGTACAGATTGATGATAGCTAACATAGCCAGGTGTTGATTCTAATATCTCTAATCGACTTTCATCTGATAATTTTTCTTGTACATTTTCTACATCAAACAACATATTCTTCCCTTCTTTCTTCGTTACTAGAAACTTCTACTTTTCTACTTGTAGAACATTCTACATTTCTACTTTTAAATATTTTCTGGAATTTCTCCGTGATCTACCATCACCGCTTTGTCTAAAAATTCTTCAACATCATCTTTATAGCGTTTGTAGCGATACCAGTTCTCATCTGTTGGTTTATTGGCTAAATATTGGGCATTTGGATGGTCAAAAACTGGGAATTTTTCGTCTTTAAAGACATTTTCTTTATTAATAAACACCAGGCAATCATCTCCTTGCAGTCTACCTACTTCATCTGGCAGTAAGAGTTTCCGAGAAAGATTATCTCTACTTTCTGAACCACCGCCATTTTTCCCTTGGTTAATGCTATATTTTCGTGTGTAAATTGTCTGAGTACCGCTGCGTTCAGAAAGATACTCTAATGTAGTTTTTTCATTTCCCCCTAAAAAAATAAGGGTTGAACATAAAGTAATAATTGTTTCCCAACCATATTTGTACATGGTTTTTAATTGGTCTAAGGCTTGAATAAAGAGAGCTATTGACATATTTCGGCTTCTAAAGGTTGCTAGTGCCTTTTCTAGACTAGGAATCCGCCCGATATTAGCAAACTCATCAATATAGAATCTGAAATGCAACAACTCACGATAAGCAATTTCACCCGTTAAAACTCTATCCACCTTATCTCTAAGTACTTCCATTGTAGTCGAGATAAAAATAGCAGCTAGAAAGTTATAAGCGTCTGTTGTTTCAGGAATCGTGATAAAGATTGCCGTTTTTTCTTCGTTCCAACTTTCGATATCCATAGTGTCATTTCTAACTAAATCAACCACTTGTGAATGGTCGAAAACAGAATATCTGGCAGCCGCAATCCCTAATACACTTGCCCGAGTTTCTGCTTCATATAAATCGTTAAACAGCGTCCATTGTCGATAAGCATAATTGTCTGGATGGCGTTCATTTTGTTCTTCAAACCATTCTTCTACAGGACTCGGTTTATTCTTATCTCTGCGTTTTACAAATCGCAACATATCCGCAATCATACCTATGTGTGGTAAATAATCATTGTCTTGTCCGTCAATCCACAAATAAGCTAAAAGACTTCGAATCAATAATCCTTCTGCTTTAATCCAAAAATCTTCCCCTTGATTATCGCTTTTTTTCGTACCTTCCGTAATCCACTCCAATACTTTATCGATATCTAATTCTGTTTTGATATATTTAAAGACATTGAAGTGGTCACTATTCAGCAATGTATTCAAATCAAAAACTTTAATTTTATAGCCCATCTTTTCTAAAAAGGCACCACATTCTCTAATTAGCAAGCCTTTAGGATCGGTAATCATAAAGCTTGCATTAGCTTGTAGGATATTAGGTTTTAACACATTAAAAGTTTTACCTGAACCAGGGTCACCTAAAATAATCATATTTTTATTACGTTGAAAAGCTCTGGAGATTCTATCATTAAACAAGCCCATCCTAGCATTTCTGGATAGAATCGTATTGTTTTCTGGAATCTCATCTGCGTACTTTGCCATTTCTGAATTAGTCGCAAAATGTGCCGTACCATGTTCTTCATTGATACGATAGACACGATTATCGTTTTTATAAAGATACGCTAGCAGACCAGCGATAAACCCAAATAGAGCACAACACAAAGCAAACAACGTAGGAATCAATAATTCTAGATATTTTCCTTCATAATACGTAAACACATCAGTGGAATACAGATATTGCAATTTATCTGAAAAGCTTTCTCCTGGCAACAATATCAAAACATTGCCTAGTATATAGAAAAGAGCCGCGAGAAAGCTTGAAAGCAATAGGTAATGATAGAGATTCTTTTGATATGGTTTATTTGCTGCTTCCATACTACTTCACCTTCGTCTTTTGTACGCCTTTTATCACGCCTTGATACATCTTTTGTTGCGTGTATTTAATACGTTCTTCAAAACTCATTTGTCCAGGACGCTTTAATATCATCTTTGAAAATTCTTTCGCATTAGAAATAGCCGCTTGATAGAAACGATTCAACGCATTTTTAGCGAGTTCTTGATTTTGTACCTTGAAGAACAAATTAACGCCAGTTTCAGTTTTTTGAAAAGCAAAAGGTAAGCCTTGCTCTTTTAGATAAGTCTTTAACTTATTTAAATCCACTTCTCTTTTTAAATCTAAAGATACCGAAGTGGTTTTATCTTTGCTATTTAGTAATTGATACAGTTTCGTTTCGCCTGTTAAGGTTTGTCTTTTAGCCATCCAATCTGACATAGTTTCACCTGTAAGAATAGTCGCTGCATAAAGCAAGCGTTCCAGTGTTAGTACACCTGGATTAAAGATTTTGTGTACGATATCCTTTTGTTCCATAAAAAGTCACCTACTTTCCAAAAAAAGAGACCGAAACAAATCGATCTCTTACGCTTTTTTCCTTACTTTTTCGGGAAAGGAAAGGATATTCTTTTCTTTCTTCTGTGCTTCTACTAATTGAATGACGCTCTCATGCCCTTGATTGAAGGTTTGTAAAATCTTTTCAAAGTCTGCTTTCAACCCTTTATTCATTTCTTTTTGTCTTAATTGTAATTCATCTGTCTTACCTTGCAAGATACGTTCCAATTGTTCTGTTTGCACTTCATATTCTTTCTGTATGCTTTGGCTAATCTTTTCTTTGTATGCTTCTTCAATTTCCACTTCTTTAGCTGCTTGTGTCTTTTTATGTGTTAATTCAAGTTGCTTCAACGCTTCTTGGTGACGACGATTTTCTTCTTCAATTTGTTTTTCCAAGTCAGCAGCTAATTCTTTTTGCATAACTTGTAAGTCAATATACTTTTGTTTGCTTAATTTTTCAGTCACTTGTGCTTCAATCTTATCACGCTGATCTAACTCTTTAATTTCCACTAGAATTTTCTGGCGTTCTTCTTCCAGATAATTTTGCACTTTTTCTTGATAGCTGGATTTCACTAAGTCTAAAACTTCTTCCACATCTGTATCCATAATCATTTCATCTGATAAATCAATGGAAGTAGTGGTTTCTTTGCTGCTTACACTATCTTCTTTAGTAGTTTCGTCTAATACTTCTTTTGGTGTTGTTGCACTTTGTTCTACTTTTCTACTTGTAGAATTTTCTACTTTTCTACTTGTAGAATCTTCTACCACCGTTTCAGCTTGTTGTTTGAGTAGTAATTGTTTTAATTCCTCAATTTCCGCTCGTTGACGTTCAATTTCTTCTTGCATAGCTGATTGTGGGGAGTAAACGGGCTTTTCAATCACTTTTACTGATTCCTCAGATGGAGTTATACCTGGTTTATTGGCAGTCATTTCAGTAGGATTAGGCGTCTCTACCTTTTCTTCTGTTACTGGAGGTATAGTCAAAATAGACTCATCAAAGGCAATTGGTTTTGAACTATAAAAATTGTTGAGAAATTCATCCATATCTACTTCTGGGGCGACAGGTAAATGAATGCGTTGAGCATAAATCATTTTTTTCTTATTACGTTTATCAAGATATTTAATCGCAACCATGCTTCCCGTTTGTCCAAGCGATTCTAATCTTGCATTTTCGCTATCGATAAAATTGACAAAATCCAATGTGCTACTAATTTCATCTAACATGATTCCATGTACAAACTTAAATTCATAGACTTCTTCAGGTTTTGAAAAGAACAACATCTATATTTCCTCCCTCACAAAGTTTTCTTCGATATTTTCTCCATCTACTTCTTGTGTTTGTTTTGGCGAATCGAGTAAATCTTTTAAGCCTTCCATTTGTAATAATTCTTTCAGCTGATCCAGGTTTAAATCATTTTCTACCATCAAAGCAGCCGTAATTTCATATTCAGTTACTTCTAGTTTTTCCTTCAAGGCGGATAGTTTCTCATTTTCTTTTTCAATGATAGACTCCGAACGTTCAATATCACTCAGTAACTTTTTTCGTTTATTTTCTAGTTTTTCCATTTTATTCATCTGAACACCTCCTACTTGCTGCTATCTATAATTGCTTGCATATCCTTATTTTTTGGTTCTTCTGATTTTTGAGTTTCTTCATTAGTCGATTTTTCAGACATAGAAGTTTCTGTTTTATCAGATTCTGCTGATTTTGATTCTGTGACTTGATTTGATGATTCCTCTTGCTTTGTATCTGAACTTGAGGTCTCAGCGGCTTCTGACGCACTGCTCTCATCCGCATTTTCGCTATTTTCATCAGTATTAGATAAACGATTTGGTAATTCTGTAGGATAGCTATTTTTATCAGTAACGGCTTGTTTATCATCTAAAAGAATTGGCATTAACTCATTAACAAAATATTTCTTTTTACTCTTATCGTACTTGTAAGTAAGTTGTAAGTTAGCTTGATTGGAGACATCTTTAATTGCTCTATCGTCACTGCCTTTTTTTACTCGTTGCGTATTTTTGAATTTTACTTGCACTAAAACTTTTAGATTGGTTTGGTCAATATAGATATTGGCACGTTGAAAGACTTGATTGACTGTGTAACCTTTGTACGCTTGATTAATTGGTAATTCTTCTTCTCTGACCGTTTTATCATACATGCTTTCAGTCATAAATGGTTTATAGCGGTCTCTGTTTTCACTTAAGTCTTTTTTCGTATAGTAAGCAATTAAGAAACGCTCTACTTCAGATTGAGTTAAGTCTTTTGTTGCTTCCTTCTTAACTACTTTTGTTTTAGGCTGGTTATCATATAAAGTTTTTGCTTTCGAATACCCATAAGATTTACCAATTAGAAATACGAATAAAGCTGAAAATACAGCAACAATAATAATCACTAAACGCATAGTCTTTCGATATTTTTGTTCATTTCTCATACATTCCACTTGTAGAAAAGTAGAAGTTTCCACTTTTCTACTAACTCCTTTCTTTTTATTTTTTTAATCCTAATACAGTGGCTGGATCAATCAAATCACCTTGTGCTAAGCTTGTTGATTTGGATATTTCTAGGTGTAAATGTGCTCCCGTACTATTTCCTGTTGAACCAACTAAGCCTATCTTATCGCCTTGATGTACTTCCTGACCAGCATGCACTAATAGCTGCGATTGGTGAGCGTATAGGCTAGAACGTCCATCTGGGTGTTTAATATGCACATAGTTACCCCAACTGTAATGATATTCTGCTTTAAGTACGATACCGTCAGAAATGGCATAAATTGGTGTACCCATACTAGCCGCAAAGTCCAATCCTCTATGGAACTCAGAAACACCGCCAAAGTTACGCCAACCAAAAGGACTGCTTAGGTTAATGACAGTTAAAGGTAAACGATAACTACTTTGATTCACTGGATTTGAGAAATAATTAAACCAATAATTAGCCGCTTGTATTCTATCTGCTAACTTATTATTAGGATTTCCTTCCCAATAGATTAGAAAATAGTTTGTTAAACTAGCTACATCTTTGGCTACCTCACTTTTTCCTACTCTATTTAAGTAAGTACGGTAAGCAGGAGCGTCTGCATTTGCAATAAAATCCAATTGTAGAGCCATATCGTACCATTTCTTATTCTTTTCTTTGGCATACATCCGAATCAATGTATTGCGATTGGAACCATCTCTTGTATCTGTAAACTGTCCCAATCCAAGTCCACGGTGGATAATCATTGTATTGTTACCATAGATATCCATGCCACTCATGTTTAACCAGTTGTCGTCATCCCATGAAGTGGCGGTAGCACCAACTGGAGGATTGAGATAAGAACCTTCTGCACTTTTTGGATTAATGCCTGATTCAATTTGCCAATTACCTAAAATAGCCGCAATTCCTTCTTTGGTAAATCCTAATTTTGAAAAGTAGTTAAAGATATATTTGGCACGACTGGCAATATCTGCCCCAGGTGTAGCTAAATCACTGCTTAATATCGTTTGTTGCACATAGGAAACTTTAGGAAAATAAAAGCCTGGATTGACTAAATACCATTCTTTATTTTCCATTTTTTCGTATTTAACCACTAAATACTGGCTATTCATTTGTCCAATGCTTTGCCCTTTTTGTATGGTTGTTCCCACAGTTAAATTTGAAGTCACGTTTTTGAGAGTCAACCGATAAGAATCGGATTTTTCAATTATCACTTGATTTTTGGTGACTTTTGCTACTTTACCAGCAATTGGTGCTAATACTTTATCTCCTTTTGTAGCATACACATCCATCCAGTCATAATGAATGATTTTGCCATCCTTTTTCTCATTTCCAAAACGACGACTAGCAGTTAATTCATCCGTATTTGCAAATGGAAAGGCTAAGGTATCATTTAAAGTCGAAAAGCCTAATTCTGGGACCAATGTATCATACAAATCTTTATCATCTTCATCTAACTGATAACCTTTTTGTGACATCACTTCTTTCAAAGAATGTAATTCATAATCTGGACTTTCCCCGTTTAGTTTTATCCAGAGTTGACCTAGAAATTGTTTATAGGTTTGTGTTGGTGTTCGCTTATCCTCTAAATGATAATCCCCAAATCTAACATTCATATAGAACATGACATCATTAGGATTTGTATAGAAAGTGGCTTCATCATCTGTATGTGCTGCGTCTAATTCTGTCATGTAATCCCAGGAAGCCGTCAATTCTTTTTCACTTTGTACAATCGCTGGACGAACTTGACCTGAAAACGTCAGAACAAGAAAGAAAACAAGTAGCACACCAAGAATAATCCAGGTAATTGGATGAGAAAGTAACGCACTACCGCTTTTTGCCATTGAATCCTTACCGCTGAACAGATTTCGAACAATCGAACTAAAGGATTGTCTAGATTGTTTGTCAACGGAATGTTTTAAGCGATTTTGAAAGTTACGATATTTCTTCTGCAAAGCTTGTCTAGGCTTTTTTTGCATGGATTTTGGTGTTGGTTGAAACCCTCTGCCTCTAGAAAAGTTATAGGTTCGTTGACCAACATTTTTGATGTGCCCACTCATATTTTTAACGAGTTTAGCACTATTTTTCCCAATCCTAATACCTTGATAAGCACTAGACTGCACTCTTTTTACATTGAAATAAGCATTTACGCCTTCTTGTAAAGTATCATCTTGAGAGAGGGCATGAATGACCTGATTCTTGACTTGCATTTTTACTTGTCCTTTAATCGTTAGCTGATCTCTACCCTTGATTTTCTTCAGCCTTTTTTTGTCTAATTTATAGCGTATCTTCGTATCTTTTAATCGAACATAACTTTGTTGACGAAAAGAAGTAGGTTGATTTTTGGTGAATCTATATTGTTTTTTTTGTAACTTATAGCGTTTTTTACTTTGTTTGAAAGATTGTTTGGCTGCTCTCTTTGATTTTCCAACTTTTCTGTACTTATCGATTTTATACTGTTTTCTACTAGATTGCTTAAGTGATTGTCTAGATTGTTTGATATATTTCTTCTGTTCTTTGTTTAATTTAGGCTTTCGTTGCAGTTTAAATTTATGTTTGATTTTCTTCTGTTGCTTGCTTTTGTTTTTGCTTAGGAATACCTCTGGATTAATTGTCTTATTTGCCATAGGAATCACCTACTTAGGCGTCAGTATTCATAATTTCAAACAATTTAGTATCATTTGGAATTGGATTTTCAAAAGGAACAATAACACCGCCAGCTGAAATTAAACCTGTCCCACGTGGTGCACGGTCATTAATGTAATTCATTAGTTTTGGCGTTAAGTTAACCATTTCTCTTAAACGCTCCAAATCAATCACTTTTTGGCGTAAGAAAATCAGAAACTCACTATTGGAAATCATTTTTCTTCCAGACGGACTATCTAACAGTGTAGAGACGTTTTGAGTAATCCCAGTAGGAATAGCTCCATATTTACGAATACGAGACCACAGTGCCATAAACCATTCCGCAGTAGATTCAGTGCTGAAGTTCAGTTGGATTTCATCAAAGTATAAATGTATCGTTTCTTTCCCTTGTGCTTCTACAATCTGCTTCCAAATCATATCCAAAATCACTTTCATTGCTAAAGATTTCAATCGGTCATCTAATTTTTTGATGTTGAAAACTACAAATCGTGAATTGAGGTTAATATTGGTTTCGTGGGCGAAAATATCTTGCGAACCTAAAGTAAAAGGCTCTACTTTATCCGCAAATTCTTCAGCTACTTCTGTTTTTTCTTGTAATAGCTGCATATGCCAATCAACTAAAGTAGGTGTTTTCCCAGTGTTTGCAAATGCTTGATAGGTTTTTCGAGTCACCCTATCTACCAGTCCTGCTTCTTGGTCGGTATAAACTTTCAATAAGGATTCAAACAAATCAGAAAGTAAGTTGGCTTTTTCCTTTACCAAGTCGAGTGTTTTATCTTCATAATCTAAAAGGCGTTCATCTGGAATATCTAAAATATTTAAATGGTGCTTAGTCCCAGTCGAAATATCTAAAATCTGTGCGTCAAATTCTCTAGCAATAGGCGTATATTCACTTTCTGGGTCTACAATAATCACACGGTCATTTGGATTTTTAAAGAAAGTATTGATGATTTCCCATTTGGTTGCCATCCCTTTACCAGCACCTGAAGTCCCAAAAATCAGTCCACTTGGTGTTAGTAAATCATGCTTGCGGTCAATCGTAATCATGTTATTGGTTAGTTGGTTACGCCCATAATATTGTCCCGTTTCTGATTGTAATTCCACGTTTGAAAAAGGAATTTGTGTGACAACATTTGCCGTAGTCATATCACGCATATAATTCATTTCAACGTCTAAATACGGCTTACCAATTGGAAGAATCGTATTTAATGCTTCTTCACGATAATCTTCCACCGCTTCTAATTCCACTTGTTCTGTCAGACAAGCATTTTCAATCGCTTCACATGCTTCATCTAATCTATCTAAATCTTTTTCTACCACCATGATTGTAAAGATACCTGAGTAAATCTTTTGTCCATTGTCTTTAATTTCTTTCAATAAATCTTCAGCTGCTTCTTTTGTTTCGCTATCCAAGCCAGATACAAATTCTTCTGGCAGTCCTTTTTGAAAGTTACGTTTCATTTGCCGAGCTAATTCTGAATTATTCAAAGTACGTTTAATTTCAATCGAACGCTTAGATTCAACGACATCATAAGGTTTCGCATGCAAACTAATAAATAATTCATGACCTGTTTGGCATAAATCATGAATCAATTGATCTTCTAAATACTTAGGATATTGGCGAATATAGTATACACGAGCCACGTTTTCGCCAAGGTAGAAATAAGACTGATTCATTGGAAAATAGATTTTATTTGGAACAATGAAGCTTTTGGAATTTAAGCCAGATACAGCAATATCCATATAATTTGTAGCAAAGTAACGCTGCGGACGTAAAATAGCCGACATCAAACGCAAGCGATCCAAGCCATTTTGCGTAGTGATTGGTAAGTTAATACTTTTGTCCATAAATTGTCCCTGGAATTTCTTAATTACCATATCCAATGTACGATTGGCTTGTTTCGCATTGGAGGCTTTAGAAGAGAAAATCGCATATTTATCTACCACAAAATTACTTTCATTTTTTTCAGATTGTTTGCGAATAAGATGATTGATTTCTTCACGGTAAATATCTAAGTGATTTCCTTCATAATCGATTAAAATCTTTTCCTGAGGGTCTTGATTTAATTTGCGATTATGAATTAATAATTGATATCTAGAGTTTTTGTCTAGTGTATTTAATCCATCTGCATAGCTCATAACAATTCTGAGTTGCTCATCTTCTGAAGCAATTTCATAGTCAATTTCTCCAAGTTGCACCATTTTAGAATATTCATCTTCTACAATGTGCATGAGTCCTTCTTCAAATTGACTAGTATATTTAATAAATTGTTGTACATTAGGATTTGCGTTAGCTAGGATACGTTGTTTCTTTTTATCATTCATTTTATGTGATTTTATCGGTTTCTTTGACGTTTTTGGCTTGAATAAATTCATGTGCTTCATACCTCCTAATCTGTCCAGTATAGTATTCTGCTTTATCATATAAGAATTGTATCGCAATCTTTCTTTTTACTTTTCGCCAGGTACCCATAAAAATTAAAATTGGCACAGCTGCAATTAATAGAGCAATTGGCATACCGATTGTATAAAGAATTGAATTTGGTAAAAAAAGTACCATCAATACAATGATGACAAAAGCAATTGCCATAAAGAATAATCCTTTATATTGAGTTTTAGAAAATCCCCTGTATTTTTTATCAACTTTAGAGAAATCCAGGTAAAATTGTGAATGCATAGTTTACCTCCTTTCTAAACGCCTAACCATCTTTTCGCCATTCCTTGAGTACCAATTAATAGAAAGAGGATGACAAACTGTTTAATGATTAGTAACGCCATATCAATAAAGCTTGCTAAGAATTTCAGCATTACGCCACCTAGACCAAAGCCTTGTGGGGTTAATTTAGTAAAGATATCAGACGTTGCTAATGCTGGTATTAAACCTAGTACAATGACAATAAAAGCACTTTGTAAAATACAAGCCCCTAAATGCTTTAAAAAAGTAATTGAAATAGATTTTGTTTCATCATGAACGCTAAATGCAATGAAAATAGGTGCGACTGCTTGCATGATATACAAGGTCATAAAGCGGATAAAGATGAGGATATTCGCAATCAGGGACGACAACATCATAGCAATATTGGTAATCAGAACCATGCCACTTGCCTGTGCCTTTAGATACCATGGAATACTACTTTGTAATGTTGTGGCAATATTTGCCCCATTCGTAATTCCTGGAGAATTAGTCATAGCATTATTTGCCCATAGTGTAAATTGATTCCCTACCCAAATCAGACCGTTTATTAGATAAGTAGACCCCATTGCAAATCCCCATGCGACAATGTAAGGTATCATCAAATCCAAGATAAATTCGTAGGATTTTCCATCCGACCGTAGCATAAACTTGTAACTATTCATAAATTTCATCATGAATAATACAAAGATAATTGCCGTAGCAAATAGCCTCGCAGAAATGCTAATTGTGTCCATTGCATTGTAAACCAAAGGATTATACTCAGATAATCCTTTGGTTAATTTATCAACAATATCTTGAGTTAAACCCATCATTGAGAATCACCCCTTTAGAATGTGATTTTGTTGAGTAACCCTGTAGCATACGTCACAATTCCAGCAGACGCTAAAATAAAACCAATATTCCAAATTAATGCTTGAATGACATCATCAATTTCATTTGGATTATTTGAACGTTGTGCGGTACGTAGACGATAGAAGTTAACAAGAATCATAATCGCATTTCCTGCCCCAAAAGCAGCCGCAATAAAAGTTAAGATTTTCTCCATTTGATCCATAATTATTTTTCTCCTTTCAATAAAAGAGAGTAGCTTTTTCAACTACTCTCTACTTTGTTTGGTAGAAACTTCTACTTTTCTACTTGTAGAACTTTCTACTTTTCTACTTCCTATTCATCATTTTTTGAAAAAGTTGTTGAAGTTTTTTACGATTCAATAAGGCTAGTGCAGCCAGTAGAATACCGCCGCCTAAATAAGGTAATGAAGCGAGGATTTGCGTACCAGCCTTAGGTAAGAAGCTTTCTGTTTCTTTTTTCGGTGTTTCTTTTGGTTTTTCTGGTTCTGGTGCAGGTGGTTCTTCAGTGACCTCAACCGTTACTGGATTGGTTGGATATTCGTCCTCATCAATCAGCAATATCCCTTGATTTTTAAGCAATAATTGGTGTTTATTGCCTAATTCTAAATCAGGTTTTACTTGTACATCCATTCGCCAGATAAGCTGCTTATTGTACCATTCATTGACTTTTTCGGGTTCCTCTTCTGTAGACTTAATTGTCCAGGTCACTGTATGTGTTGCTTGGTCATAAACCAATTCGCCCGATTTTGTCACATCTGCTTCCTTACCATCTTTACCAACTAAAAAGATAGAGGATTTTTGGTAGATAAATCCTGGGTCTAGTGGATCCTTCAGTGTTAGTGTTTTTGGTGTTTTGTTCCAGGTTCCTGTATCAAAATCTAACTCAAACTGCACATTATCGCCTTTTTGCCGATTTAGTTTTTTCAAAAATTTTTCTTCATCTTTTTTCGATTTTTGCTCTTTATCCTGTTTTTTTGAGCTATCTTCTTTAACCGACATATCCGTTGTACTTTCTGTTGATTCCGTACTTGTAGTCGTGGATTCAGTACTTGATTTTGTCTCAGAAGTAGTCGATAAAGTAGATGACGTAGTAGTTTTTGTTGATGAACTACTTACCAAACTACTAGTACTGGTTTCAGTACTAGTAGAAGGCGAAGTGGCTGTTTCCGCAAACACGTAGGTTGACCCTAGTAGAACACTACTAATAATCGTTGTTGCACACACAAATTGTTTAAAATTCACGGTGTCTTCACCTCCTTTTATTTAATTTGAGATTATTGTGCAGGTTTAACAATGAATTTACCTGCTTGAGGTGTTGCTTCTGGAGGTGTAACAGTTACTGGAGGAGTTGGGTTATTACCGTCATTAATCTTAAGATTTGCAGAGTTTGGAATCACAACGACACCTTTATTATTCGCAAAGTCTTTTACTTTGTAAGTGTTCTTAATGTAGGCTTTTAATTCAACAGTCAATTTATGACCTTTCCATTCTGTCGGAACCTTTGGTACCCACTTCATGGTTGATGTAGCCTTATCAATGGTTAAAGTACCTTTACTTGTCACGTCAGATTTACCTTCTTTGACTACAGCTTTCACTGGTTCAAGCACGTCAGGCATATCATCTACAATTTCAAACTTATCAACTTTACGATTCGTTGGGATAGTTACATCAATTTCATAAGTAAATTGTTTTTCGTAATTAATATTTAAACTCTTCTTGCCTTCAACCGTCTTATCAATGCTTGGGTTGACCGTTTTAGGCAATTCTTCCGTAACTGGTGGCGTGTTGGTCGTTTTATCATCCTGAATCATTTGGCCAACGTTAGGAATACGAGGAATCCCATCTTTATCTTCGTATTTACTAAAGTCCACGTTTTCACGGACTAACGCTGTGATTTCAAGATATAAACGACGATTGTAAAAATCATTTGCCGTACCAGGAGACCAGGTAATTAATCCCGTCTTATCATTAAGAGATAAAGTACCTTTACTTGTCACATCATTTCCATCTTTGTCATAGATGGTTGCCGTTTTCGCAAGTAAAACAGGTTCTAATTGATCTCGCAATACTAATTTGTTCATCGGAATTGTCCCAGTATCAAATTGAAGTCGATAAGTAATAGTCTTACCTTCTTTAGTACTGTCAGATTTAACCAATTGTACATCTGTACTCATCTTTTTTGTTTCTTGCGTTGCTGCTTGTGCCGTCATTAATTGACTTCCAGCAAGACTTCCTACAAACGCTAGAGAAATCAACCCTGAAATGATTTTCTTTTTATTCATACATTATTCATCCTTTCATAAAAAGAAGCACCTACAATAAACTTCGTAAGTGCTCCTGGTTTAATTTGATTTGATAATAAATTTTTCTGCGGATGGTTGTACCATATTTGGCACGACCACCACTTTATTAGATGGTAAATCCTTACCGTTTACTACGATATGAGCTAAGTTTGGAATACGATAAGTATTGCTTGCCTTATCAAGGTAAGGGATGACTTTATTCGTCATAGTAAATCTGCCTTGAAGTCCAATTACAAGCTTTTTCCCACGCCAATCATTAGGCGTTTTTGCCGTCCAAGTAAAGGTATTGTTTGTTAAACTTAACGTTCCTTGACTCGTAACATCATGCCCGTTATAGGCAACCACAGCGTCTTGTAGCGTGATAGGAGCTTCAAGTTGGTCTTTAATCACTAAAGAAGTCACATTCGCATTCGTTACTTGCGTATTAATGCGATATACCACTGTTTGATTATCCGCTACCTTAGATTCTTTCACTTCCGTACCATCTTGTACAATTGATTTGGTAATAGTCGTTGGAATAGGCGTTTGAGAATAGACAAATGGTCGATTCGTTTCAAGCGTCACTTTATCGTAAGTCACATTCGCCTGGTTCTGAATTTTCAAACCAGCGGGAGCGTCTGCTTTAATCTTCGTGTGGAAGACAACTCGGTAGGTTTCTCCTTCGTATTTCATTTTTGTGTTGAGATAATCCGATTTAAAATCTACTGTTAATAATTGATTCGCCTTTGCTAGAGTTGTTTCTGAAGTAATTTCTTTGTTACTTCCATCAAAAACTTGATAGGATAGATAATCCACTTCATTTGGTAAGGTATCTCTTAATTGTAGTTTGGTGTATTTTTCAAGTAAATCTACCCCCATACGACCAATTGGTACCGTCACTTCCCAATCCACTGCTGTTTTAGCGTCTAATGTTTGTCCTTGAATATTTTGTCCAGACGTATTTTTTACAAATTTCTTAGGTTGCATATCTGGTGCTGACACACTCTTAAAAAGAGTAGCCCCACTAAACGCATTCCACGCAACAGCATCCGTTGCCCCTACAGTAAAGGTGTGCCCACGATTAGCGTCACTTCCTCTTAGCTCGAAAGAAACAGAGTTGCGAGTAAAGTTTTGAGCTCCTAATTCATCTGTAAAATCATCATTTGCCCCGTAAAAGAAATCGTTCCCTACCAACGTTTGATAAGGATGCCCGTATTCTACGTTGGTATCTTTAGTGACAAACACTTGATTTTGATTAATCAAATCATCATATCGAACAAATTCAGTGATTGGTGGATTACGTCGTCCATAGTTCAAACTGTTAAAAGTTAGGAAACTGTGTCTTTTTTCATCCGCACTATCATAAGAATCAACTAAAATAGGTTTTTTCGTATCACTATTAATAAATTTGATATTAATCTTGAAAGATTCTGCATTTAAGTATACATAACCATTTGTTAAATTTTCGTTGATATCTAGATAGACATGATTCTTTAAGATTCCTAAATCCTCTACATTTCCACCATTTCTCTCAACAATTTTTTTATACGTAGGATTATATTTATAAGTGAAGTTCGAATAAGTCACTTGAGCGTCAAACCAACCATCTCTATATTTTCCCGCACGTTTATGATAAGTGACGATTTGGTCATTTTGTTGTGGATTCTTAATATCAAAAGCAACCGAGCTATATCCAGGGATATAGGAGGAATATTGCTCATTCTTATAATTGTGAATTTGACCATCATCACCAATAACAGCACCAACATGAGAATTCTTTTTATCTACAAAATACAGTGGACCCAGTCCTTTTAATCCAAGCACATGAGTGTCCTTACCCTTTTTATAAACTTTTAAACGATCTGAGCCAATATTTGTAGTATACGTGATATCCGCTTGTTTTGGATTAGTAATTAAAAAGATATCTTGTGTTAAATTTTTATAGGTATCTTTAGGATCTGTTTTATTTACACCAGGCTCTAAAGCCCCTACTTTCATACCGAAACCGCCTAATCCAGAAAAACTAGTAGCGGTAACCAAAGCAAGTGATAGTATGCTCAGTATTTTTTTCCAGTTTTTCACTTGGATTCCTCCATTCTTCTTTATTCTGAAATCAATCAGATTATTGTAGGGCTTCGTACACGGTTCATCTCTATCAACTCCTCTAAATTTTTATGTACAAAAAAAGCCTATCTTTTCAGATACACCTTTAACTTTTCTATTCAGTTTCTTTCCATTCATCAGGAACTAAATCTTCTAAATCAATCTCTAAAGCTTTAGCAATTTTATAAGCAGCATGAAATGATATAGATTTTATTCTTTTATGCTTAATATTATTTATCGTCGCTTCTGGAATATCAGTAATTTTAGATAACTGATACATTGATATTTGCTTCTGATTCAAATATTTTTCTAGCTTTTCCCACATGTATAACCACCTCCAAAACACTATATATCGAGTTTTTTACAAGAACCAACTACTATATATTGTGCTTTTGTTGACTACCATTATTTTTAATGGTATATTTTATACATAACATACAGTATCAAAGGAGTAAATTGTAATGGAGTTTTTAAAAACTACTTATGCTTCAAATATTATATCTATTATTTCTAATGTTATAGCAGTTATTAACATTCTATTAATGATATTTCCACAAAAAAATAATGAAAAAATTACACTTAATTATGAACAAAATAATAACTATTATTCTCTTCCAAACAAAATTCCACCTCAATCTAAAAACATTCAAGAAATAAAATATTTTGGTATATTTATATTGAATTATTCTTTATATTGCTTTCTTTATCCAATATACTCCCTTATAGCAATGTTATTGTGTACTTTGCTTATTATTAAGTACAAGAAATTGAATATATTTAATTATAGACGTCAGATAATTGTACCGTTGTTCTACCTTGTAGTATTTTTTATCTGGGAAATATTATTTTCTGAAAAATTATTAGTCATATTAAATACGTTAAACATTTCTTCTACAAAATTTACATTTGAAAGTATAGTAGACACTATTTTATCAAGAATCTTCATTCTTATTGACATTTTGTTACGATTGAACCAAGAACCAATATATGTGGATATTTTTTTCAGTATTATTTTTGTTGTTTTCATTAATTCTTATTTTTTTTATGAACTATTTAAATCAAAAAATAAAATTAAATATCCATCACTTAAAGAGATAAGAAACGAAATTATTTTTATTACAATTCCTTTCGTTTTTTGTTTTTATTCTTTTTTACATCCATACATTATGCTTATTTTTGAAAAGATAATACTTTTTCTAGAAAAAGTATTATTACGAATATTAAACACATAATTTTAAGTATGCTATACCATCCCCAAAAAAGTAGGTACCCTCTACTTTTTTCTATTCTTTTAATCTGTTGATTTAATCTAAACCTATAAATAGACAGAATTTTTTCTGAAAAAAAAGATAATAGTAATGGATAGATATATATGAGTGAAATCGTTAATATAAGCCATATTTCTCCCAATCGATAAAACATAATAATTTCTCACCCTCCTTTACTAAATTCTACAAAACAAAAAGCACATCATTTTGCCTGAAATCCAGGTCTTTGATGTGCTTTGTTGTTGCTAAATATTTAATTTTTAATACGAAACTTTTTCGCTAAAGAATTGTTGTGCAAATCCGTCACTCATAGAAAAACCAAATACATTCCATTCAGACATTATCATATTTTGATAATGCCCTGGACTATTTTTCCATGATTCAAATAACCTTTTTGCAACGGTATAATCATCTCCAAACATACTATTGCTTTGGATATTTTCTCCCATACCTATATAGTTTTCATAGTACTCATCTTGACTAACAAATTGTCTTAAAGCTGTGCTTGAACCTTCACCATTAGGTCTTACATGGCTAAATTTTGTCATTAATTCATTTACTCTGACATCAGAAGCTTTATTTAATGATTCATCATATTGTACTGGTTGAACACCTACACTTGCACGCAATTCATTGACTAGTTTTAACATTTCCTTACGTACACCTTCAACAGTATTAACTGGGGCAGTAACTGATACACTCATATAACGCTTCACAACACCATTTTTTGCTTGATAAGCAACTTCAATTCTTACAGGAATATCAGTGCCAGCTTTGATTGTGCAGTCTGATAATGGTGTAGTGATTTTTAATTTATCTACTGTTAAAGGTTGTCCATATTCATCTGTTCCACCTTTATACGCTTGTTTTAGGTAACTTTCATCAATCACACGGTCTGTTCTTGACCAAGGAACATCTAGATCTTTCAATTCAAAAGTAGCTTGTTTCAAAGTAGGTTGGGTTGGTTGCTCTTTATCTGGATTAGATGGTTTAACTGGTTGTTGCGTACCCGTATTATCTGTAGGTAACTGTCCTTTTATTTCTGTTTGTCCTGCATTAATTGCTGTTTCTCTGCCATCATTAGCGGTCATATACACATGTGTGGTGTATTTCCCTAAGTGATTGCTATGGTTCTTGATATCCATATGAACCAACCAAGTGCCATCTGATTGGCGTTTAGCTTCATACCACTTGATATCTCTAGCATTTGTCCAGATTGGAACTCGTACACTTTTCACGCCACTTGGAGCACTTGCTCTTACTACCACATCATAGCTTCCTGATTGGCTATTCACATTCTTGATTTCTGCTTTGAGTGATAATGGTTGTCCTTTAAGTTCTGTTTGTCCCAAATTGATAGCTGTTTCTCTACCCTCATTAGCGGTCATATATACATGCGTTGTATATTTTCCTAAGTGATTACTATGGTTCTTGATATCCATGTGGACTAACCAGGTGCCATCTGATTGGCGTTTAGCTTCATACCATTTCAAATCTCTTGGATTTGTCCAAATTGGCACACGCACACTTTTCACGCCACTTGGAGCACTTGCTCTAACAACTACATCATAGCTTCCTGATTGGCTATTTACATTCTTGATTTCTGCCTTGAGTGATAGTGGTTGCCCCTTTATTGTTGTTTCCCCAACATTGATTGCATGTACACCTTGATTTTTAGTATACATATAAACATGAGTCTTATAATTTCCAGTTAGATATTTATGATTTTTGTAATTGAAGTGAGCAATCCAAGTACCATCTGATTGTTTTGTTGCTGGATACCAGACAATCTTTCTATCCTTAGTTGACCAAATTGGTACGCTCACTTTGTCTACAGCACCAACAATGTGATCTTTTACAACCACATCATAAGTACCTGCAGTAGCATTTACGTTCTTAATTTCAGCACTTAATACATTGTTTAGTTTGGTTTGTCCAGCATTAATTCCTTTCACTTGTCCATTTTTACTATAGACATAAATATGTGTTGTATAATTGCCACGGTGGAATTGATGATTTTTGGTATTCATTCTTACTTTCCAAATACCATTTCCTTGATTTTTTGCCTTGTACCAAACCAAATCATTTTTATTGGTCCAGATCGGCACACTAACCTCACGAATGCCATTTGCACCCATTTCATCTGTTGTTGCATGAATCGTCACATCATAAGTTCCTTCTTGCTGATTCACGTTATCAATTGTTTCATAAGAATGAATTGCTGCTTCTACTTTTTGATTAGCCGCAAATCCTAATAAAACGGACGTGCAGACCAATGCTACCCCAACTTTCCACTTTTTCATAATCATTCAAGCTCCTTTCGTATTATTTATATAAAATGATTTTGAAAATGTTTACTATTACAATTTTTATTTTAGCAAAAATCCAAGCGAAAAACCATAGCTATACTTTGATATGATAGCATTTTGCTTAACTTATGATTTAAAGTTTAATCATTTCTAAAAAGATATCTTCATTAATGATTTTTAGGTCTGAACCTTGCGTAAGTATCTGATCTGCCATTTTGCGTTTACGTGTTACTTTTTCTGGCTCAAATAAACTTAGTTGATAATTTCCAGTAACTAGATAATCTGTATTGCCATTGACAAAATGTTGCACAATCCCATGTAAATTCATTACTTTATCTTCTGCTTCATTCCGATTCATCGTTATCAACGTACCCGTAAACGCAAATCGTTTGCCTTTCACTGTATTTTTCATTTCCACTTACCTCCTCATCAAAAGGTTAAAAGGGTAAATCATCCATAGTATAATTTTCATCAGTCATATAGGATGGTACTGTTTCTTCCAAATTTTGATTGTCTAAAAAGGATTGTTGTTTCGTTGCCTTTCTAGACTGCATTTGTTCTTTACTTTCTAAGAATTGCACTTCATTTACAACTACTTCAGTCACATAAACCCGTTGACCTTGCTGGTTTTCATAGTTTCTTGTTTGAATACGTCCTTCGCAAGCAATCAAACTCCCTTTTACAAGGTGATTAGCGATTGTTTCAGCGAGTTTTCGCCAACTGATACATTGGATAAAGTCTGTTTGGCGTTCTCCATTGTTATCACTGTAATTTCGTTGTACTGCCAAGGTAAAAGTAGCAACCCCTGCTCCTTGTGACGTATATCTTAATTCAGGATCTTTTGTTAACCGACCAATAAGTTGTACATGATTCATCATAAAAATCATTCCTTTCTAAAACTTTTCCATTATTTCTTTAATATCACTTTTCGGTAAAACAAACACATACCTTACGATTTTTCTAGGTATTTTTGAACTGCCTGCGAATACACCGTATACTTCTAGTCTGGGATTTCCTGTTTTTAATTCTTTAAAATATACCTTATCATCAGAAATTGGTGTATCAAATTCTTTTTCAAAGTCTTTCAGCTGCATACCATTTCCTGTCTGAATGACATATTTCACATTTAGTTTTGATTCCGAACTAGTAGATTGTGTTGAATTGGAGCCAATAAAAAACTGTCCAATTAATGAGTTTTCTTTACTATTCACATTAAGGATTTGTTTATCTGTTGATTTTAAATTTACCAATTGATAAGACTTGGCAATTTTTTCTGACTTAGGAGCATTAATTTCATTCCATAAATCTATCATTGAAATAGTAAGAATACTTAAGACACAAATTATCACTATTAAAAAAACGAAAAAAACTATATTATTTATTTTTTCTGTTTTATCCATATGTATCACCTCTCAATTCCAAACATCTTCTGTATAATTCACTATCTCATAATATCCATCTAACTTATTCATTTGCTTTAACTTGTTAAAAGCATATAGTGTAGCTTTCACATCTTCTAAAGCTAAATGTGGGCAATAATTGTAACCAAAGTAATCTGCACAAGTGGTTAATTTTTGCCATTTATAATCGCCAAAGTATTCACTCCATTCGCCGTATACTGGAGCAAAAGCTTTCATGATATCAATCGTTTTCTTCCCTTCGAAATCAATCCCTATATTTTCCAAAAACGTAATATCAAAATTGATATTATAGCCAACTAACAATTCGGCTTGATTGACAATCTTTTGTATTTTCTTTTTGTAGTCAAAAATATCTGGGCAATTTTTAACCATCTCTGGGCTAATCTTATGAATTTCTTGTGCTTCAAACCAACTCTTTTTGTGAGTTGGTTTGAACAACTGATCGAGCAATAATTTGCCATTGCCATCAATAATGGATAATTGTAAAATTTCATCTCCATAAGTTAATCCCGTGGTTTCTGTATCAAAAACTATTAAATTCATTATTGCACTCCTTTCACGCTTGTCGATAAATTAAACTAAAGCAAGTCATTCAAAGTATTTAACTTCTCATTCGTCTGCAACAACATCTCAAAATAATCTTCAATTGCTTTATCCAAATGTGATATATAGCTTTCCCCAGTAGCAAGTTTCATTAATTCCAACTTTCGATAGCTAGATTCACTGATTTTAATACTTTTGTATTTTAGCAATTCAGCTTTTGTTACCTGTTTAACTTCTTTAGTTTCTGATTGTTGCTGCCTTAATTGTCTGGTGGATTGATAATTGTCTTTTTCTAAAAATTGGTCATATCTACTACTCATTTATGCGACCTCCTTTGCAATTTCTTGTATTTTAGTTACAAGATTTTGAAAGAACAAATCTACCGTTTCAAAGCCTGCTTTATTCTTTTTTGCTGCGTCAGAACTGTAGATGGATTGCTTTTCATAAAGAATATCTAGTTGAGGCAGATAGCCAATGTAATTATCAAATCTTTCCAACGTTTGAATAAGCTCTTTTGAACGATTGGCACGTTTATCTATTCTGTTTGCCATCAAAAGAACTTGAGTGTGTGTATCAAAATCAATGTTTAATTCATTGACAAACGTACTCAAATTAAGGGCGGCAGAGAAATCATCCACACCTGGCATAGCAATTGATAAAACAATATCACTCGCAATCAAAGCGTTCTGAGTGAGTATTCCTTCATCATTTTCTGTATCGATTAAGATATAATCATAGTTTTCTGATAGATACGCATAATTTCTAGCAATCCATCTAGCTAAAATAATTTCTCTTTGTCTCCTGGAAATAAGTCTTTCTTTTAGGGCAGAGACAAGCTTATGACCAGGAATCAAATCAAGATTTTCTTTTATGCTAAATGGATGAGCATTTCCTTTTTCAAATAAATCAATGACTGTATTTTCAGTGGATTCAAATTCGCCAAATCCAGTCGTTAAATTACCTGAATCGTCTAAATCTATCATGAGTACTTTAGAAAATAGTCTTAATTTTTCTGCTAAATTTTTAACGGTGGTAGTTTTCCCTACGCCACCCTTATCTGAGTTTGCACTAATAACCAACATATTACTTCGCTCCCTTTCTATTATTGGATTTTGCAACAGTTTTAATTAATTTAGAAAATTTATCCGTTTTAACCAATTTTCCATTCAAAGTTTCAGCAACCAACAAATTGCCGACTTTAATCGTGACAATATGTTTAATGATTGCATAAAATGGTTCGTTAATTTTCACATCAGCTTTTCGTCCATCAATAATTGCTTTACCTTGTGGGACGTATAAACCATCCTTTCTGATATCCGCAATTCTATGCTTGTAAGCTGCATCTAATTTTGCCGTTGCATTACCAAAAGTAGCAAGGTAGCGTAAGTCACGCTGAAAAATAGTGTTTTTATTGTTTTCCATACTTCTTTTCCTCCTTAGGAATATTCTTGAAGTCCCGAATTTACGGGGTGCTGAAGTCAAACGTATTGACTTTCGGTATTTTTTACGCAGAATTTTTAGTCTAGAAATTCCAACTCTTGTGCTATTTCTAATATAGCTACGTTAGTGACTGGGGGTAGTTCTGTCTCTACCTACTGTCTCCCTCATTTCTCTTTTTCATCCCATAGTCACGCTGATCAGGGCGACAGGTTGTTATTCAGTTATCAAAGACCAAGCAGTTTAACGACTTGCTAAGGTCAAAGGTTTAGTGGATTGTTTTTACTTTTTCCTGGTTTGCCAGGGTTTGATTGAGAGCTTGCTGCAATGAATCATATAATTTTTCTTCATGATTCAACTGGTGAAACTCGCCACCATCCCCTATTTTTTTAAAGAAATCAGGATAAAGATAATAACCTTCAGCTCGCCTTTCAAAGCGGAAGTAAATATTTTCTAATCCTTCCAGCTGAAAAGAACCAAATCGACCATCTTCTGGCATTGTGAGTGATGAAATTTTGTATTCTATCATTTTCAACACCTTCTTTATGCGAATTTATGTGTTGAAGTTCTTAAAATGGAATCAATATCCGCATTTGTTAAAGTAGCGTCAAGATAATCATTAAATCTAACAGTTTCAGTTTCATAAATGACACCTGGATTATCAGTTACTGTCAATAAGCATTTCTTCCAAAAGTTCATCATCATCTTATAAAAGTAGCCAAACACATCTTTAATTCCTTGTTTCTTCCAATTGCCTAATCGATATGTTTTAATGAATTTATTTACTTCAGCGTCTAACTCTTCAGAAAAAATATCGCCATAGATTTTCACACCAGCATTCAAATCTTTTTCAACTTTTCGTTTAGATTCATAAATTTTAGAAATAAGTTTTAATCCGTCTTTACCAAATTTAGATAATAATTCAGTCGATTGTTCAGACAGTAAAGGATATTTCTGAGTAGCAACTAAATTTTCATCTGCTATCAATTCAGAATGATTTTCTTGTTTCGATACTGGTTTCGATTGAGTATCTTCTATTTTTGTATTCAATTTATTTATAGTTAATTTATTACCTGCTGATTTTGAGCAGTTCATTTTGGACTGTTCAAAATCAACATCCCAAATATTTTCCTCATTTTTGGAGTGTTGATTTTCAACATCCCAAATCTCATCATCCGATAAAGGTTGATTTTTCAATGTTTCAGACTGTATTTTGGTTTTTCTGCTCTTTCTTTCAATGAGTGGCACTCTTTCAAACCCTGAAGAAAGTAAATCAGATTCTATTGCTTCTATATCTTCTTCATCAAACTTATCTTGGGTGAAGTAGTAGTGATAAATGTATTTCTTACCATCACGTTTTCGAAAAGCAATGAGATAATTCTGACTCATTAATTCATTCCAAATTCGGTCAATACAAGTACGCTTATTATGTGTAAATGCTTTTTGTAATTGTGTTTTATGGAATACATAACTTTCTGGCATGGATTCCATATAAGCAAGCAGACCTCTTGCTTCCAAACTCAAATCATCATTCTGTAGCATTGCACGAGAAATGCTTTCGTAACCTTTATTCTTTACATATTTTTGTGTAGCCCCTGACGTCATATTAATTCCTCCATTCGTTTTTGGTTCCTCCGCCAAAAGGATTTTGTTTAAAGTAAAAGCAGGTGGTGGGAATTGAACCCACCTGATCCAATACCTGCGAGTGTTTAACCTATAAATTGGCGGATAGGTTAAACAAGGGGGAATGTAATATTTGCCTAAGTCAGGAAAGGCAATGAGTTAGCTTTTAACTAAACTCAATACAAATATTTGGATTTGCACCAAAGCTGCTACTGTCTAGCTATTTGTTTCCCAAAAAAGTTTTCCGCCTAAACCAAAAAAGAGGATAGATTTCTCTATCCTCTGATATTGATTTATTCACTTTTTTACATATAACTAAACTCTAGACACTTACAATCAGTAGTGTGTAGTCTCTGAGCACACTCTTTTCTTACTCAAAAAAAGCAGCCATAAGCACGCCTAAATATCAGTATTTATACAGCTACTTTGTAATATAATGTAATTATCCTTTTATTTCGTCTAATTCCAACAACTCAATACTTATTTCTTTTAATTGCTCTTTAGATATTTTACCACTCGCTACATCATCAACTACATTTTCCATTCTTTCACTAAAAATATCAGTATAGTATGAATAGTGATTAATATTCATAAAATATGTTCCAAGTAATAATGCCAATCTCTTATTACCGTATAAAAACATGTGAAGTTGTACTACTGAATACATCAAGTGTGTTAATTTATCAGCAAATGTAGGATAGTATAAATCATTTTGAATATTTGCAAGTACAATTTCCAATTGACCGTAATCTTTTATACCTTTTAATCCTCCTATCTCATCTATTATTAGATCATAAACCTTAATTGTATATTCCAAATCTATATATTCATATTACCTACCTTATTTATCCTTTAATTTCATATAAATTTCTTTATGTTGTTCGAGTTGTTTTTTCAGTAGCTTAAAATTTAGTTCCAGGATACGCTTTGTATTCTTTTTCTGTATCCGTTGATTTGTTATTACACATACTTTTTCGCTTCCATTATTTATCTATAATTACAATTTAGCATATATTCTAATATAAATCTTTTAGTTTTGTACTGTGTATACATAAAAATAGAGAAGCCCTTCTGATACGATAAGGCTTCTCTTAATTATTATTCTTCTTAGTGGTTTATCCCACACTACCTTCCAATAAGTCTTTTTGGAACCAAGGGAAAGGTATATGCTTTGTTTAGATAATTCATTTGATAAATTGTTATAGATTGACAGCGTATGTTATCAAATACTATCATCGGTAACGTAGCCAATATCGTAGCCAAAACAGTAGGTAGAGAAGTTATTTGAGGATTCAAGTTATTCTGCTTTGACCATGAAGTTGAATTATTTAAAGATAATTGAAGATAGTTGGTATTTCACCAATTTTTGAATAGCGCTAATCACTTTATAGATGATAATTTATCTTGGTTGGTTTTCTAATCGTATCCAAGTTGCGCGGCAGGCTTTTGGTAAGAAATTATAAGACCCGGTTAAATAAAAAATAGCATCGAATCAATATTTTCTTATTCATGGAGTTTTGCAAAACTATATAAAGTTATACGCTGTTATTCCCTCAAATCATTACCCCAAGTTGATTGATTGAAGAATAGCAATCACTTTTTCATTAAACCTTAACCCTCTATCATCCGGTGGCTATCAGGTAATATCTAGTAGCTGTCCCTCGACACTCAGAACCAATTATGCCTACTTTCTTCGGACTAAAGAATAGTTCAGATGTGTAGCTTTTTTTGCAAGTTTAGTGTATCTTGAATCTCTTAGTGGCTAACAAGTTCCCCATCACTAAGATATAGGATAAACGAAATCACCAATCCATAGTATTCGGCTTATACTCAATACAACACTACTAATTAAAAATATAACTATATCAAAAGAGCGTAGGATATCCTATATCCTACGCCCTTAAGTGTAGTCCTATTGTCTTTTCAGACATCAAACCTACACCGCTATTTGTATTAAAATATTAACATGTATCATTCTATTTGTAAAGCAAAAGATGCGACTATATGTACTCTTTAATCGCTTTAATTTTATTAAATACATCAGTCCCAACTATTGTATTAAAAACAGATGTAGGAACGCTCTTTTGGAGTTCGCTTACTAGTCTCTCATAATCCCTAACTATGGCTTTAATCTCAACTTTTGTCATACCTATAGATTTCATATAAAACACAGACAGTGCTAGATATTCTGTAATCGTATTAAACGTACAATTAGTTATACCCAATTGACTTTCAATATGTGAACGAATCCATGTAGGAATTTTAGAATTTTTAAAACGACAATCAAATATAATATGATTGTGAGCTAATGCATTCCTCAACTCTTTTATTATCCAGACATGTTTTGAGAGCAGTTCGCCATTTGTATCATTAGGATCTAAAATTCCTAAGCTTTGTAGAATTTTCTTACGATCCCTTATATTTAGACATTGTAAAAAGGAGCCTAATGTTCCCAACGAAATAACTTCAAATACTGCCCATAAAGGGATTGGTTTATCTTTGTGAACAAAATTCTGAATTACAGGATTATCATTTCCATATTCAAATAAAATCGTAGTATACATTTTCTTTCTTAATTCTAATCTTTTTTTCACTAAATTATTATAGTTTCGATCACTCGGATTCACAGTTTTATAAAAGTTTAATTTTTTATCAAAAATAACTTCATAAGAACATTCATCTCCAGAAACTAAAGCATCGATAATATAATTTTTTATTGCTGTTTCAAGTTTCATAATAGGCGAATAAAATAAACTCTTCAAAGCCATATCAAAATTGTAAATGGCTGTAATTTCTTTAAATTTAGTAATAGGTAACTTATTATTCACATTTCGTGCAAAACGATATCCCTTATATCCATGATAGTAACCCATCATTAATAGATCTTTTTTATCTCTACTTCCACCTATATCAATATTATGGCCAACTTTGGCATCTCTAATGTGTCTCATCAGGCTATCAGTACTTTTTCCTTTTTCAGTCATTTAACAACTTCCTTTATTAGTTAATATTTTCGATATACAAAATTCAAACATCAAAAAAGCTTTCATAATAGTTATAAGCAAACTTATAAAGTATTTTGTAAGAGCAATTGATAAATTCGTCTAATTTCTTATAATTAATGCATTGAATTAGAATCTAAATCATTAAGCAGTTCATTAGTTAATACATCAAATATATCCTGTTCAATTGATGATTTTAATTCTCTCATATTAATAAATTTTTCCACGTTATCAAAATACCAGTTAAGTATCCCCATCTTATTAATTATTGCTTGTTCAGTTTCACTTAAAGACTCAACGATGCTATCGTATTTTTTCTGAATTATTTTACGTTTCGACATAATATCAAGATCAAAAAATTGAATCGATTTTTCTATTCTAGAAGCCATGGCCAATCCTAATTTGCTCTTCATTTCCCTTATACTTTCAAAATTCGATGTTAGTATAAAAATTGTATTAGATAAATCTACAGAATAATTTAAATCTCTAAATACCCCTTCATCAAAAACTTCATAAAAAGCATTATAAAAATTTGGATGAACTTTATCAAACTCATCAATTAAAACTACATTACTTTCGCGAGAAAGCAAATCTCTCGCAAAAGAATTTTTACTATGTTTATCACCAAAAATATAGTTGTTAGCTTCTTCAGTCTGCATCATAGAAAATTGGATTCTTAATAGATCACCTCCGAAAAAGTGGCTAATAGATTTAGCGAGCTCAGTCTTTCCAACACCAGACGGTCCGAAAAAATGTATAACTATAGGTTTATTTGTATTTTTTTTTGACAATTGGTATAAACTAGACAAAACTGAAAATTTAGCATGATTTTGTCCAATTACTTCTTTTTCCATAACTTGATTAATAGCATTAATCTGATCAATAGAAAAGTTTTTATACTTTGAATATTCATATTCAAAGATATCTTCCGAATATGATGCAATTAACGATTCTATAACTCTTTTGGGAGGATTCTGCAAAATTATATTTTCAATATCATGAGCTAAAGATATAATGTGTGAAAAATTAGAAATCACATGTTCCAATACAGAGGAAAAATCATTTTGCATTATGATCGAATACTCCACATACTCTTTTTCATCAGTATAAAATTTATTACTTTCATCTATATATCCTTTATTTGAAGCTCTTATTATTTCATTATATTGACTTATTAATTCGGGAAATAATACAGCATCATCTAAAGAAATCCCCTTACTGTCTAGAAAAGCACGATAATCTTTACTTGATCCATAAAAAATCGTTATTTTTTCCATTTATATAACCCCCGCTAGAAATACATCAAACATTTCCAGTTCTCTACCTGATTCTGTGATATTTCCCGACTTCTTATCTTTCTCCCCATCCATGATATTGTCTAGTTTAAAAAACTTAAGCTGCTCTTCTTTACCAGTTTCTAACTTTATTTCCTCATTAAAATTCAACTGATTTAAAGATACTTTTCCCACTTGAACACCATATATTAACAAGTCCATTCTAGTTAGATCAATACTTCTATAATTATTCCTAAGAGCTTCTATATTGAATCTAAATATAACTTTTCGCTCTTCTTTTACTCCCAAAAATTCAAAATAACCTTTAGCCATTTTTATTGTCTCATTAAATTTTTCTATATTTAACTCTATTTCATCGGAGGCGTCTATCAAAGTCCGTCCATTCATCATATTTGTATAAGCTGAAATTTTGAGAAGTTCAGTTAATGAGCCTTTAGGTTCAGACAAAGTAAAACCAGAAAAATTTTCTATCTGACTATTCTCAGCTTTGCAAACTGTTAAAAAATCCGACAATAAAGTATTTTGGATAATCGTTTGTGCCATCTTATCAGTATTATAAGAAGTCGACATATTTATTTTTCCAGAAAAATTTGCAGAAAGACCCGCGATAGCGGTCAATAAAGATGCGAACGGACTTAATTTAATATCTACGCCACCAGAAGCTCCAAGTCCTTTTTGTGTTTGACTTAACAGTTCCGTAGTTTTAACAAGACTACCCTCTTGCACAATTTGCATATAATCTGTTACTGATCCTTCATCGAAGTAAACAATTTTTTTCATATTTATTCCTCCGTAATCATACATTAATGTATTATTTTGCATCTAAAAGTTGCCATACAAAAATATACCCTATCATTACACATATTATTTATTATTATACCAGTATTTCTTTTTAACTCACAAGAATGGTTTGTCCACAAAGATATTAAAACTACCCTGAATATCTATGTTCATGTCATAGCACAATTTCGTAAGAAGTCTGATAACCAATTTACAAAATTCACAGGCAAATAATCAACCAATATCGTAGCCAAAAACTAGATAGAGAAGTTATCTGAATAATCAAATCCTACATCTATGTACTTATATTCTACAATTTATTTATCCTTTAATCTCATGTAAATATCTTTATGTTTCTCAAGTTGTTTTTTCAGCAGTTTAAAATTTAGTTCCAGAATACGTTTAGTATTTTCCTTCTTTTTTTCAGCATCAGTAATTTGCTTTTCACTCATTTTATTCACCACCATTTATCAAATATATATTATCGTATATCTTGAACGTGTAGTTTTCAAACTAGTTAAGCCATCCTACAAGCTAATATCATAACATACACATACAACTAATGTTACATGCCTTATCATTGGTATTTGTGTTTTTTTTATGACAAATAAGAGTACAACAAAATAGTCTTAATAAAATATATAAATGGTTATTGGAGTAACTCGTCATAAGATACTTGTAGAATGTCTCTAATCGCTTTCAATTGTACCAATTTAATATGTTGCCGACCACCCTCAATCTTCACCAACGTTTCCCTAGTGATAGAAATTTTCCTTAGTTGTAATTCTCTAACCAACTCAGTTTGTCCTATCTTTTTTTCTAACCGAATTCGCCTAATATTACTACCAATTACATTCTTATTATCAATAATTTTTTCTACTTTCAAATAATAGCACACCTTTTGGACCAAAATTAATCCTTTTTTATATTAATCCTAAAGATTTTATGTGCTATAATGGGACCAGTATTAGTCCATATTCATTTTTACAAGGAGGAATACTTTTGAAAAAATTCGCAATCTTTCTAAGCTGTGCAATACTCGTATCAACTATAAGTGGTTGTACCCTCTCTGAAACAAAAACTAAAAGTAACGAAACTAGTACAATATCTTCAGAAAAAAATTATCCTGTATATTTTTTCCCTGTTCCAAAGGATTTTAAAGCTTACTACCACTCAAAAGAACTTGAGGTACCATTATCTGAAACAAAATCTACTAAGACGATTCTACCGATTAAAATCCAAAAAAACCAAGAGGATATAAAACTAAAGGCTGTCCTTCCCTTGCTAAATGAAACCACAATTGACGCACAGCAAAATATCAAGTCAAATATAGAAAAAGGAACATTAGCACAATTTTATACTGAAAAAGTTGAACAATTTTTTGATGCCGGTGCTAATAGAGACTTTTCTAAAATAAGTAATTATTCTGATAACTTTTATCAAGAAACACAAGACGAAATCTCCAATTCAACGCTTTGGGGTGAAGATATGTATAATATGACTTTAAAGAAAATAAAAGCTTATGACTATCCTTTTCGTTTAAGCTTAAATGATGGCGTAATTTCTTTTGTATTAGCTGGTTACGTTGATTATGAATATACAGCAAATTATTTAGATAAGCCCCTTCAGAATAATAATTACGATATTAACTTTAAATTTGTCTACGATTCAAAGAATAAAACTTGGTTAGTTGATCAGTTTAGTACCGTTAATACAGGATTACAAGAATTACCCAAATCTGAAAATGAAGATGATTTAGTAATAAAAACATTCTAAAAAAATAAAAGGGTTGAAAGATGATTATTTTCTTTCAACCCTTTTTTAATAGTCTATGTCAATAGTAATTACTAGCAAAACTATTCTTCATTTAACCACGCTTCTATTTCTTCTTTGGTGTTTAATGGTTCTGGTGCAAAATTACTCATAACTTTATCAAAGCGACTATTTATTTCTTCTTCAGTTAATTGAACCTCTTTTGGAAATTCGCCTTTTGCAACAATTTTCTTGTATAAAGTTTGAACAGCTTCTTGAGGTGTCATTCCTTGTGAAAGTAAAATACTTTCTGCTTCTTTTTTTAACAAATCACTAATCTCTATTCTAATTAATGCCATTTATATTTTCCTTTCAAAGCTTAATTATTAGTTACCAAAAACACGTTAGAATTTGAAATCAAAGTCATATTTTCTTTTATCACTTGTTTTATTATCACTAACTTTGATTAAATCAGATTCAAATATTATAGCAACCATTTTTTCTATTCTATCTAGTTGATCGGTAACATTTTCTGGTAATTCTGCTTTAAGTTCTTTTTGTTTACCTAGCTTTAATTCATATTCCATGATTTTTTCTTTTGCTTCTCTTAACTCTTTTTCTAATTTCTTTTTCTCTGGATTAACGATTTTTGAATTAAATTTTGTAAGTATATCTAAATTATACACCATAAATCTAAACATAGTAGCTTTCGTGCCAAAATACTCTTTATTCTTTTCAAAGTATTCATTAAAGATTCTTCTCGTTTCTTTTGTAGTAGAAATTTGTAAATATTTTTGTGTCATTGTATATTTCCCCTTTATATTTTTATCATCATTTCATTCAATATTTTTAAATAGATAATACTAAAATTATTAAACTTATAGATAAACTTACTTAAATACATCATTTTTACAGATATTTTTTAAAAAGAGCATAAGGAAAAACTTATAGCACCTTGCAAGCAAGGTTATAGCTAAGTTGGCGGTGCCAACTGGTTTTTCTAAATACTAGTGATATCATAAAAACAAAGAAAAATATTGTAATTTATAGTGTATAAAAAAGATACATTAGTGTGTAATTTGATGTAATTTACATTGTATTTTTGCAAGGAAAATAAAATTTTTAACAACCTATTTTCCTTGCAAAAAACTTTACTTTTGCACTTTCCTAAACAAAAAAATTACGATTGCTTGCATACACCTTTAACGAAAAATACAAGCACATTTAAACAAAAAAACAAGGTCATCAATTGTTTTAAAATTTGCTAAACTTGTTCAGGTTATCAAAAAAATCTTTTCTAATTGTTTCTTAAATTTTGTTTTCTGTTTTGAAAATCAGATTTTCGTATATATTTTGTAAATCTATTTCTTGTTTGATAAGTAAATTAATATAATTTTCAATCGATATTTTTTCAGGTAACAAAAAATTCATCAAATAAACAATTTTAGAAAGCGAATTGTATTCTTCAAAACTAACATCAACCTCTAATTTCATTTTTTAGATCTCCTTTTTCGAAAAATCAAAAAGCGGATTATAATCATTTGAATGATCTCTAAACAAATCATTATCTTCATAAGTAAATCTTTTTCGTTTTACTTCTTTCACTTCTTTATTAACAATGACCGTTTCTTTATCTACTTTTTTAGCTTCTTGACGGTTCTCAACAATATTTATTTTTTGTGTTTTATCTTCTATGTTTGCTTGATTATGTTGTGTATGAATATTTTCTCTTACATCTACAGTACGGTTAGTCATTCCAGTTGAACTTTGTACGTTCTCTCTAACATCAACCGTTCTTGGTTGACTAATTGTTGAACCTTGAAGATTTTCCCTTACATCTACAGTACGGTTAGTCATTCCAGTTGCTCCCTGTACATTCTCTCTGACTTCAACTGTTCTTGGTTGACTAATTGTTGAACCTTGAAGATTTTCACTTACATCTACAGTACGGTTAGTAATTCCAGTAGCTCCTTGTACATTATCTCTGACTTCAACTGTTCTTGATTGACTGCTTGTTGAACCTTGAAGATTTTCTCTTACATCAACGGTACGGTTTGTTGTTCCAGTCGCTCCTTGTACGTTCTCTCTCGCATCAATCGTCCTTGGTTGACTAATTGTTGAACCTTGAAGATTTTCTCTTACATCTACAGTACGGTTAGTCATTCCAGTTGCTCCCTGTACATTCTCTCTAACTTCAACTGTTCTTGGTTGACTAATTGTTGAACCTTGAAGATTTTCTCTTACATCAACGGTACGGTTTGTTGTTCCAGTCGCTCCTTGTGCATTTTCTCTCACAGATACCTCTCTATTGCTTGTATTTGCCCCTGTAATCCCTTGTGTACGTTGTCTAACCATTTCGTCACGAGTCATAGCTTCCGGCGTGTATTTCGCTTCATTTCGCTTCTGATTGATAATTTCTTCAGCAGATGAAGTTCCTGTATTATGAAGTGCATTTCTTCTTTGCTCAACATCTTGTTGAACTTTTTGCTGAACAGCACTCATACTACCACCGCCATTTTCTAAAGCTCTCATATGTTCTGAACTTGAAATAACTCTATCAGCACTTTCTATTTTTGCACCATCTTGACGATTAGAAAGTCGTGTAGGCATGGAAGTGTCGTATCTACCGTTATCTTTTACTTTTGAAGCTTTTGATCTACTATTCTTTTCTATTGCAGTTGCTGTACCATCTGTTAAGCCATCTTTAAATCCATCTAAACCACCTCTAGCAACATTTCGCATATCCTTAAATGGTTTTGTTGTCTTTTCACTAACTTTTGATAAACCATCTGAAGCCAGTCTGGATAATCCACGTTCACGTGCATAACCAAACTTATTACCAGTATACTTCGCTTTAGTTGCCAATGATTCACCAAAATTCTTTTCAGCTTGTCGATTATCTTGATTATCTGAAACTTGAGTGTCAGAACGCTTCGCCATTTTTGTTCTGCCAAAACTAGTTCCTTTTCTAGCTACTAAAGTTCCTAAACCAAAGGCAGAAGCAAGCTGACCATAACCTTCTTTCAAACCAATATCCACACCAAAGTAACGCATGATGGTGCTTGAACCTTTAATTAATACAACAACCGAAGCGATAAATGCAACTGTTTTTGCGATTGGATTAATCGAAATTGTATTCACGTATGAAACGAACAACCCAAACATTCCTAAACCGAACCCTTGAAATCCTATCGTTAAATAGCATTGTAAAATATCTGACAAGACCATTTTAGAACGTTGTCCTGTTTCTAAATCGGTCGCAAAAACTACAACCCCAACTATACGTTTAAATGCCAATTCAATAACCGATGTAACAATAATGAAAAAGCTAAATGAATATGCAACCGCTAAAGATATCATTGCAATCAATAATCCCCACATATTAGTAGGATAACGATAATATCCTGTTTTTAGACTGTCAGAAAAGATAGAGAAGAAGCCATCATCAAATTTCGTTGCAACTAAATTTCCATTTGGATCTGGTACTAAATCATATCTGAAATTACTTGCTTCGGGATTTTGTTTTGCCATTGCGTCTATGTAATCAGACGTCAGAACTTGCCCTAAATTAGTTAACATCAGATTATCCTTACTCAAATTATTACGCTGATCTAGAGAAGCTATTTTATTATATGTCCCTTTAGTTTGGTTCACGTAAGCCAAATCGGTAATATTATTTTTCATCAATGACCATGCTATATCACCATTACCACCAGAAATACTAACAGAATCTTTATAGAATATTTCGGCAAATTTAATCCCACTAGTAATCATTGTTGGCATTAGTAAAATTAGGCATACAGAAATTACAACATTCATGCCAACAGATTTTAAATCAACTGTTCCTTTTCCTATAACCATTTTGTATCCAATAAAAATTAAAGATAATATCATCAATCCAACAACAATCGTGTCCAAAACTGATTGATAGACCTGATTCATACCTGTACTTTTAACAAAATTGAATAGAGTTAAAAAATCAGAAGTTAAACCTTGTATAGCAGTAGTTAGAAAATAAGCACCTTTAATAAGCAACCAACCCAATTGAATAAAAATCAACTGAACAATTCCGCCATCGAACTTTTTCAGATACGGTCTTAAGTTAGGATTCGTTAAAAATTCAGTCTGTTTTTGAGTATCCTCTTTAAAAAAAGAGGCAAAAACATCTTTTTCATGGAAAAACATTATAAATATTATCGCAACAAAAATAAACAAAGATAAATAAATGTATTTATTTGCCCCTTTTTTCCCTTCTACAGCCTTTTTAAACATAATCAATCTAATTCACCCTCCCCCCATTTAAAAAGTGTCAGGGCTAATTCTATAGCCTTATTTTTTGTTAGTAGAATATGAGTGATTAATTCATCACCATTAGTTGAACGAACATCAAGCAATTTTGTGTTAAATGCAATAACCTCTCTGATTACTAGGGTATCATTATTATCATCTTTGCACTCTGTAAAAAAAAGCGTTTTATTTTCAATCATTATTTATATCCTCCTAAGCTGTTTAGTAGTTCGTTTCTATTTTTTTGCACATTCTCGGCAATCTCACTCCAGTGATTTTTGACTGATTTTTTAAAATATGCTATATCATTAACCTCAGCACCTGAATTTATTTTTTGGTTTAAGTTGTAGAATATTCGACATAACATTTGATTAGTTGTTTTGTGGTAATTTTCTGCATTAATCTCTATTGCAAATTCTTTTTCTGTTTCTCTTTTTGTATCAGATAAAATTTGCAAAAAATTGAGCCGTTGTGATTCGGTGTATCTGTTGCCATCACGATTCAAGATTAACAGACCTTCATTATCAAGAATTCCAACGTCAACTGAACTAACCTTATCTGTACTTACCTTATCTAATCTTATCTTATCTGACCTAATCTGATCTAATCTTAACTGAGGAACCGTTTGGTATACCAGTGGTTGTTCATCGGCATACCATTTATTCATTAATTCTTCATTGAGACTCTCTGTTTGTTTACTTTCGAGAATTTTAGATAATTTAACAGGTTTTAGTTTGTCGAAATAATCAGGATATAAATTAAGCAATCTGAACCTATACATAGAAGGACGATATCTATCTATCCTCAGACTTTGATTTTGCAACCAATCGGGCAAAAATACCAAATAATCATCGATGGGGACAATGTATCCCTTTGCTTGCAGAATTTTTAAATCATCTTCCTTTGAACCTAGCATTTTAATAATCGAATACGAATCAATAATTCCATCATCATCAGCATTCACATTTAGATATACATACAAAACCTGTGCCGAATCTGGCATTGTCATGAATTTCGAATCAAGTAAAAAACTTTTTGATAACATTCTTTTTTCAGCCATTTTATTTCTCCATACATTTTTTTATGTTAAAATAAACTCATATAAAGTTTTGTCAGAACTTTATATGAGTGTTCCCCCAGTCTCCAAACTTTTGGGAACACTCTTTTTTTATTTTTTTCAATGCGTTTCTTATCCCTTTTTCGGCATATTCTCTTTGCATAGAATCAAAGGATAAATATACTTCCATTTCCGAGATTATCAACCACACTATTTCCTCATCTTTCAATACTTTCACCACTTTTCATACGTGCCAACATAAATTCATTAACTAACTTTTTCGAATAAAATTTTCTTGCACCTAATACTGTTACAGGTAACCCTTCATTTCTAACAGCATTTTTTAAAAAGTTTTCGCTCACATTTAAGTATTCTGCCATTTCTTTTTGATTGAGATATTCCCTTGTCATACCCGCATTTTCTTGAGCCTTTTCAATAGCTTTTGTAGCAATTTGATAAAATTGCTTTAGAAACATTTCCTCTTGCTCTGGCGAAATCATTAATTTAACTGTTTCCATCAGAATCACTCTCCTTAAATTGATTATTCTTTAGCTTCTCTACCCGTACAAATTCCGTACAGTAATATTCTATCACAAAGTCTTTTTTTGTCAATACAAAAACCGTACAAAAATAAATATAAATATGATATACTATTACTTAATAGACGAGGTGAAATAAAATGAAACCAGATGCAATTAAAGTTGGATTAAGAATTAACTTCATCAGAAAAAAATTAGGACTTACTATGCAGGAATTTGGACACAAGGTCTCTAATTCTCCTAGAAGCACTGTGTCAACATGGGAACATGGTGGTAACCTACCTTCAAAAGAAAAAATGAGCCAAATAGCGAAGTTAGGACAAGTAAATGAAGATTGGATAAAATGGGGAGATTTTGAGGAGTATATAAATGAGTATATTTCCTTTCTTGGTTATACCAATTACATTAGTAATAGGCAACATATCGCTGATATTATTTCAAAAGACATTCAAAATAGTCACTCTATAGATTTTACTCAATATTCTTTAGATGAAAATTACTCAAAATTTAACAGATCAATTGAAATAAAATTCAAAAAATTATATTTGGACGAGTTATTAAAAGTATTACGTACTATTTTCGATAATCTAATACATGATAATTATTCAGGAGAGCTTTCGGAGATACAAAGAAAAAAAATATTTAATAATTTCTATGATGATGTTTTAACAAATAAAATTGATATAGATGAGATAGACACAGTCAAAAAAATATGTTTAAACCATTTAAGTAGTTATGATACATCGGTTAGACAAAAAAAGTATTCATCTGTTGAGGATTTCTTTTATAAAATCACTAAAAACCAATTTGAAACAGAAAAATTTATTTCCGAACTTAGCAAAAAGTATAACTTCCCATACGAGAAAAATAGTACAACTGCAAAATTCTTAACTAATAATCACGATAAATTCAAACATAATTGATTCTTCAAATAACTTCTCTACCTAATAATTCACGAAGTAAGGAGAGAATCATATGGCAACATTTTTTAGTTATAGATTAAAAAGCGGAGAAAAATACTGGGGATTTGAAACATATTTAGGAAAAGATCCTAAAACCGGAAAAGATATACGTACAAAGCGAAGAAGATTTAAAACAAAAGCTGAAGCTCAAATTGCACTCAATAAGCTATTAATAGAATATAAAGAAGAACAAGAATATAAAATTAATATTACAACTTTTCAAGAGTTATATGAATTATGGATTGATAACTATAGAACCAGAGTAAAACCATCCTCTGTCGCTGTAGCTCAACGTTTTTGTAAAAATCATATATTGCCTGTTTTTGGCAAATTGCGGTTAGATAAAATAAGTGTTAGTTACTGTCAAAAACAAGTTAATGAGTGGCATAAAAAGTTAAAACAATATAACTATTTAAGAAAAACCACCTCACAAATCTTTAAATTTGGAATAGCAATGGAAGTCTGTAAAGATAATCCAATGTCTAAAACGCTACTCCCAAGAAAAATAGAAGTAGAGCAATCCTTGAAGTTCTATACAAAAGAACAGCTACAAACTTTTCTACAAAATACGAAAGAGAATCACTCAACTAAGATATATACTTTCTTTCGCTTATTAGCTTATACTGGGATACGCAAAAGTGAAGCATTAGCACTACAGTGGGAAGATGTAGATTTTTTCAACAAAACGTTAACTATTGGTAAAACAATTGCACAAAATGAATTTAATCAAGTAGTCTTACAAGTTCCCAAAACCAAATCATCAACAAGAACAATTCAACTGGATGAGACTACAATTAAACAGCTACTTATCTGGCAAAAAGAGCAATTAAAAATAATGATTTTTCATGGATATAACACTAACTCACCAAAGCAATTTATTTTTACAACAGATGAAAATAAACTCTATTATCCACAAGTAGCAAATGATTGGCTTGACTGGATTTACAAAAAAACACCTATGGAGACTCAAATTACTCCACATGGATTTAGACACACTCACTGTAGCCTGTTATTCGAGAGTGGTGCTTCAATAAAAGAAGTACAAGAGCGACTAGGGCATAAAGATATTAAAACTACAATGAATATCTATGCTCACGTTTCACCACAAACTACTAAAAAAACTGGAGATAGATTTGCGAAGTTTATGGAGCAATAAATCAGAACGTAGCCAATATCGTAGCCAATATGTTAAAGAAAAGAATAAATAAAGCTCGAAACGCTTATTTTAAAGCATTTCGAGCTTCTCATTAGTAATTACCCTACACTACCTTCCATTTCGTAGCTGATTAAGCGATTAAGCTCAACAGCATATTCCATTGGTAATTCTTTCGTAAATGGTTCCACAAATCCCATCACAATCATTTCTGTGGCTTCAGCTTCTGATAAACCGCGGCTCATCAAGTAGTAAAGCTGTTCTTCAGAAATTTTTGAGACTTTGGCTTCATGTTCTAGAGATACTTGACTATTATGAATTTCGTTAAATGGAATGGTATCTGACTTCGATAGTTCATCCATAATAATCGTATCACACTCGATATGTGAAATAGAGCCTTGAGAATTCTTGGCAAATTTCACCTGACCACGATAGTTTACTTCCCCACCGTCTTTTGAAATGGATTTAGAAACGATAGAACTTGAAGTATTTGGCGCATTGTGAATCATCTTCGCACCAGTATCTTGAATTTGGTTCGCACCAGCAAAAGCAATTGACAACATTGTCCCGCGTGCACCTTGACCTTCAAGATAGACACTTGGATATTTCATTGTGGTTTTGGCACCAAGGTTACCATCAATCCATTCAACTGTTGCATTTTCTTCTGCACGTGCACGTTTGGTTACTAAGTTATAGACATTATCAGACCAATTTTGAATCGTTGTATAACGGCAATAAGCATCTTTAAGCGTAAAGATTTCTACAATCGCCGCATGCAAACTATTACTTGAATAAGTCGGCGCAGTACATCCTTCGACATAATGCACACTTGCTCCTTCATCTACAATAATCAAAGTACGTTCGAATTGACCAGTATTTTCGGCATTAATTCTAAAGTAAGTTTGTAGCGGAATCTCACATTTGACTCCTTTTGGCACATAGATGAAAGTACCACCTGACCACACAGCTGAGTTTAAAGCTGCTAATTTATTATCTGTTGGAGGGACTAATTTTGCGAAATATTGCTTAAATAATTCCGGATATTCTTTCAAAGCAGAATCCGTATCCGTGAAAATAATGCCTAGTTTCGCAAATTCATCCTTCATATTGTGATAAACAACTTCTGATTCATATTGCGCAGAGGCTCCGGCTAAGTAGGCACGTTCTGCTTCTGGAATCCCAATCTTTTCAAAAGTATCTTTAATTTTATCTGGCACATCTTCCCATGAACGAGCTGGCTTATCACTAGGTTTTTGATAATATTTAATTTTATCAAACTCAATATCTGATAAGTCTGGGCCCCATTCTTGCATTTTCATTTTATGGAAGGTTTCTAACGATTTTAAGCGAAATTCTAACATCCAATCAGGTTCGCCTTTGACTCTTGAAATTTCACGAACGACTTCTTCTGTTAAGCCAGTTCCGGTACTATACACAGGTTCGACATCATCGTGAAAACCAAATTTATATTCTTCTAACTCTGGTACGCCCACATTGATCACTCCTCATGTTTTATTTCTTCGGTAATTTTTGTTTCAGTTGGGTTGGCAATTGCTTTATCCAAGGCTTTCCAGGCTAAAGTGGCACATTTAATTCGAGCGGGGAATTTCGCCACACCAGAAAGCATACTTGCATCACCTAATTCATCTTCTAAAGTAATTTCTTGTCCTTGAACCAATTCAGAAAAAGCAGCAGATAATTCTTTGGCTTGCTCGAGCGTTTTACCAATTACTGCATCGGTCATCATGGAAGCAGAGGCCGTCGAAATCGAACAACCATGCCCATGAAAAGCAATATCTTGAATCAAACCTTGATCATCAATCGCCAATTCTAAATGAATCACATCGCCACAAGTTGGATTATTTAGCTCGATTTGTTGACTAGATTGATCCAAAGTTCCGTGATGATGTGGATGACTAGAATGATCCAAAATAATTTGTCGATATAAGTTATCTAATTTAGATAGCGCCATTTGCAAAAAACTCCTTTGTTGCCAGAATTGCTGCCACTAATTGGTCGGCTTCTTCTTTGGTATTGTAAAAATAAAAACTTGCTCTAGCCGTTGCAAAACAGCCTAGTTCTTTAATTAAAGGTTGTGCACAATGATGACCCGCTCTGACTGCAATCCCCTGCATATCTAAAGCAGAAGCAACATCATGTGGGTGCAGATGATCCAAATTAAAAGCAATCACCGCCGTATGTTCTGCTGGATTTTGCGGTCCATAAATGGTTAATCCGTCAATTTGTTGCAACTTTGGTAACAGCTCAGCGACAATGGCTTGCTCATATTCATGAATGGTTTGCATGCCAATTTTTTCTAAATAATCAATCGCTGCTCCTAAGCCAATCGCACTGGCAATATTAGGGGTACCTGCTTCAAATTTCCATGGCAACTCAGTCCAAGTGCTTTCGTAAAGGTCAACAAAATCAATCATTTCGCCCCCAAAAGCAACGGGTTCCATTTTTTCAAGTAAGGTTTGTTTGCCATAAAGGACGCCAATGCCTGTTGGACCACACATTTTATGACCACTAAAACAATAGAAGTCACAATCCAAATCTTGGACATCCACCGGCATATGCGCCACTGCTTGAGCCCCATCAACAACCATAATCGCTTGGTGTTGGTGAGCAAGTTGCGCAATTTTCTTCACTGGATTTACTGTCCCTAAAACATTAGAAACTTGCGCCAAAGCAACAATAGCTGTTTTTTCATTAATGATTGTTTTCGCTGCTTGTACGTCTAAATGTCCATCAGCGGTTAAAGGGATATAGCGTAATACGGCCTGCTTGCGTTTGGCTAACTGTTGCCAAGGAATCAAATTCGCATGGTGTTCCATTTTCGATATAACAATCTCATCGCCGGCTTGGATGAATTCACCATAACTTTGCGCAATGATATTTAAACTATCGGTTGTGCCTTTAGTAAAAATAATTTCTTTATTGCTATTGGCATGGATAAATTGTTGAACTTTTTTCCGCGCTGCTTCAAATTCGGCTGTTGCACGTTCAGCTAAGGTATGCACGCCCCGATGAACATTGGCATTATCTTGTAAATAATAATGATTTAATACATCTAAGACAGCTTGCGGTTTTTGTGTCGTTGCTGCATTATCTAAATAAATGAGCGGCTCATCATTGACAATTTGATCAAGCACTGGAAAATCCGCGCGTATCTTCTTGGCATCAAAAGTTTCTGGCATTAAGCATTCAACTTCCCTTCGATGACATCTACTAATTCTTGTTGCACCGTTTTAATTGGAATAGCCGTTAAGACGCCACCTAAGAAACCACGGATGACTAAACGTTCGGCATCTGCTTTCTTCAAGCCACGACTCATCAAATAATACATTTCTTCAGGATCCACACGACCGACACTAGCTGCATGTCCTGCGGTCACTTCATTTTCATCAATTAATAAAATAGGGTTCGCATCGCCACGAGCTTGGTCAGAAAGCATTAATACACGGCTTTCTTGTTGGGCATCTGCTTGTTTAGCGCCCTTAATAATATGACCAATGCCGTTAAAAGTTAGGGTTCCTTTTTCACGAATAACACCATGTTGTAGAATATGACCCACTGAATAAGAAGCTTTATTCGTCACTCGTGTATCGATAGCTTGGACTTGTTTGCCTGCACTAATCGCCACAATTTTGACTTCAGCGTGTGAACCAACACCGACTAAGTCAGAATCAAAATCAGCGACAATATTGCCATCATTCATAACACCTAAAGCCCAATCAATTGAAGCATCACGCATTAAATAGCCACGACGATTCATATAAGCTGCGACATTTTCACCTAATTGGTCGATGGCAGAATATTTTACTTTCGCACCCTCTTTTGCAATCACTTCAACTACGATATTGCCGGCGATTTCTTTTGCAGCCTTTCCTTGAGAGATAAAACGTTCTAGATAATTCAATTCACTATTAGTATCTGCAACGATTAATAAATGTTTGTAAAAATGCGCTTTAGAGTCCCCATTATGATAAAAAATCGCTTCAAAAGGTTCTTCTACTACGACATTTTTCGGTACATATAAGAACATTCCACTATTTAAGAAAGCCATATGCGCAGCGGTTAGTTTATTTTCATCAAAAGGAACTGCTTTGGTCATTAGATATTGTTCGACCAATTCAGGCATTTCCTGTAAAGCTGTAAACAAATCGGTAAAGACTACCCCTTGTTCGATTAAATGTTGTGGTAATTGTTCAAAAATAGTTTGACTATCTTGTTGCACAAACATTGGATGATTATCGATTTGATCAAAACTGGCAACATTTTCACTATATGTTTCTTGACCATTTAGCACGTCTTCGTCAATTGCTAATAATGGCCAACGATGAAATTTCGCACGTTCGATTTGTGGTAAAGCTAATTCATTGATTTTAGCTAAGGCTTGTTGGCGAAGAGCAAGCATAAAGGCTGGTTCTTCTTTTAAAGCAGAAAAGACGTTGACTGCTTCTTGATATTCCATCAGATCTTTTTTCATTGATCGATTCCCCCTTACGCTTCGTCTTCTTTGTATTCAATACCTAATTCTTTACTGATACCGGCATATCCTTCTGCTTCAAGACGTTTAGCTAAATCAGCATCGCCAGTTAAGACCACACGTCCATCCATCATAATATGCACGACATCTGGTGTAATATAGTTTAATAAACGTTGATAGTGGGTAATGATTAAAGCCCCAAAGTCATCGCCACGCATCGCATTGACCCCTTTAGCAACTACTTTTAAGGCATCAATATCCAAACCAGAGTCAATTTCATCTAAAATCGCAAAGCTTGGTTCTAACATTAATAATTGTAGAATTTCATTACGTTTCTTTTCCCCACCTGAGAAGCCTTCATTTAAGTAACGTTCAGCCATTTCTTCAGGCATATTTAATAAGTCCATCTTTTCGTCTAATTTTTTCAAGAATTCGCGAACTGAAATCTTATCATCTTCTTCACGACGCGCATTGATTGCAGCACGCATGAATTCTGCATTAGTAATTCCTGGGATTTCACTTGGATATTGCATTGCTAAGAATAAACCTAAGCGCGCACGTTCATCCACTTCTAATTCTAAAATATTTTGACCATCTAATAGAATTTCCCCTTGTGTCACTTCATAATTTGGGTTACCCATAATTGCAGCGGACAAGGTAGATTTCCCTGTTCCGTTTGGTCCCATAATGGCATGAATTTCACCTGTTTTTAGCGTTAAGTTCACGCCTTTTAAAATTTCCTTATCTTCAATTGAAACATGTAAGTCTTTAATTTCTAATGTTGACATCTCATTGCCCCCTTTTATAATGTTCTTTTTTATTTTAGACTAATTGAGAATGATATTCAAATCAATTGCACTCATTTCGCGAAAAATTTTATAACTTTTTAGAATAAGTATAAAAAAGAAAGTATTGTCTCCAGGATTTCCCTAAAAACCAACACTTTCTTCTATTTATGAATTACTATGAATTACATCAATTATTCTTCTTCGTTTAGTAAAGCTTTACGTGATAAATTAATACGTCCTTTATCATCGATTTCTGTTACTTTAACTAAGATTTCATCGCCTAATTTCACGACATCTTCCACTTTATTCACACGTTCATTAGCCAATTGAGAGATGTGTACTAAGCCATCTTTACCTTTGATTAAATTGACAAACGCACCGAATTTTTCAATACGAACGACTTTTCCAAGATAAACTTGGCCCACTTCTACTTCTTTTGTGATTTCTTCAATGATTTCAATCGCTTTAGCAATCATTTCGGCATCAGATGAAGCAATTGAGACATTACCATCTTGGTCAATATCAATTTTTACGCCTGTTTGTTCGATGATATTATTGATTGTTTCGCCACCTTTACCGATGACATCTTTAATTTTAGCTGGATCGATTTGAATCATTTCAATCTTAGGCGCATATGGGCTCAATTCTTTACGAGGTTCACTGATTGTTGAAGTTAACTCAGCTAAGATTTCCATACGAGCTTTTTTCGCTTGTTCTAACGCTTCTGTTAAGATTTGTTCGGTAATCCCTTGAATCTTAATATCCATTTGTAAGGCAGTAATCCCATCTTTCGTACCAGCTACTTTGAAGTCCATGTCTCCTAGGTGATCTTCTAAACCTTGGATATCCGTTAAAATGGTATAGTTTTCACCATCAGAAACCAACCCCATCGCAATTCCTGCTACTGGCGCTTTGATTGGCACCCCAGCATCCATTAAAGCTAGTGTTCCAGCACAAATACTTGCTTGAGAAGAGGAACCATTAGACTCCAATACTTCCGCAACTAAACGGATAGTGTAAGGGAAGTCTTTTTCACTAGGAATGACTTGCGCTAAAGCACGTTCGCCTAAAGCACCATGTCCAATTTCACGACGACCAGGAGAGCCAGCACGACCAACAGACCCAACTGAAAATTGTGGGAAATTATAGTGGTGGATGAAACGTTTAGACTCTTGTACACCTAAACCATCGATTACTTGATGTTCCCCTAATGGCGCTAAAGTACAAGCTGATAAGGCCTGAGTTTGTCCACGAGTAAATAAGCCTGAACCATGCACGCGTGGTAATAATGCTACTTCAGAAGACAATGGACGAATTTCATCTAGCTTACGACCATCTGGACGAATCTTATCAATCGTAATTAATTCACGAACCACATCTTTTTCTAAGTCTTCCGTGATTTGTTTGACTTCTTTTAATAATTGACTTGCTTCTTCTTCGTCTTCAATATCAGCGGCGATGGCTTCGTATTCGGCAATAATCATCGCTTTGACGTTTTCGATTTCTTCTTCACGCGCCAATTTTTCTTCTGTTAAGACGGCGGTTTTCATTGTTTGGTAGTTTGCATCATAAATGGCTTTTTTCAATTCTGGATCAAGTTGCAATAACACAACTTCCATCTTTTCTTTACCAACTTGGCTCACTACTTCTTCTTGGAACGCCACCATTTCTTTGATAGCTTCAAAACCAAATAATAATGCACCTAACATATCTTCTTCAGACACTTCTTTGGCGCCTGATTCTACCATGTTAATCGCTTTTTTTGTTCCGGCAACTGTTAAATCAATATCTGATTGCTCTTGTTGTTCAATAGTAGGATTCAATACATATTCGCCATTGACACGACCTACTTGAACACCGGCAATCGGCCCATCAAATGGAATATCTGAAATAGAAAGTGCTAAAGAGGAACCTAACATTGCGGCCATTGCTGGTGAGCAATCTTGTTCCACACTCATGACGATATTTGTGACTTGCACTTCATTTCTAAAGCCTTCCGCAAACATTGGACGGATAGGACGGTCAATCAAACGCGCGGTTAAAGTAGCTTCTGTAGATGGACGACCTTCACGTTTAATAAAGCCCCCTGGGACTTTACCAACTGCGTACATTTTTTCTTCATAATTGATGGTTAATGGGAAGAAGTCAGCATCTTTGGCTTCTTTTGAGGCAACTACTGCACTTAGTACTACAGTATCTCCATAACGAACTAAAACAGCACCATTGGCTTGTTTTGCTAATTGACCGATTTCAACTGATAGCGGGCGGCCTCCCCAAGTGGTTGAAAATACTTGTTTTGTCATAATGTTTCCTTTCTTACCGGGGGACTTGCTACTAAACAAAGGGAAACGCACAAAAATTTGTTCCCTTTCCTTTGGTTAGTAGTAAGACAAAGAAACCCCAGTGATAAAAATTTCAATCAATTTTATTCGTGGGCAAATTTTCCCACCTGATAACTTTTTTCAGTGTAAAGCAGCTTAATGTAAGATATTCTAGTTACCGTATCTATCCAAGTTTCATAATACTGCTTCACTACCTTTTACAAAAAAAGTGAGATTCAGTGTGAACCTCACTTTTTCTTCTGAGTCGATTAACGACGTAATCCTAATGATTGGATTAATTCGCGGTAACGTTGCACATCTTTTTGACGTAAGTATGCTAATAAGTTACGACGGTGACCAACTTTTTTCATTAGTCCACGATATGAATGGTGGTCTTTTTTGTGTTGGCGAGCATGTTCATTTAGGTGGTTGATTTCTTCTGTTAATACAGCGATTTGTACTTCTGGAGAACCAGTGTCACCTTCATGACGTGCATATTTTTTCATGATTTCATTTTTTAATTCTTTTGAAATTGCCATTTCATTACACCTATCTTTCTAATATATTGCTCCGAAAACTGAGTAAAGCGTTGGTGATTCGCAAAACCAAGTAATGGAGGTGCTTTTACACACAAATCTAATTTACTTGATTTAATCCTAAATTGCAAGCATTTTTCATGAAAAACACGCTTTTTTCAAAATCACTCAATTTCTGTCAAGACTTATTAGTTCATAACAGACAGCTTTATTACCTTTTTATTAAGGATATTACGTTTTCTGAAAGCATAAGGAAAATTACTTGCAATTTCATTCAAAACCTCCTAAAATGTTTCAACATAAGAGAAAGATTTTAGTTTTCTTTACTTTGATGATGATGTTTACTTTTTGAAAATAAAAATATATCTAGGAGGTAGAGTCATGCATTCAATTACTATTCAAGATTTCCAAGCAATTGTAGGAAATGAAGATGTGGTCGTATTAGACATTCGCGACAAAGCGGCGATTGCAGAATTTAGCTTACCAAATACTGTTGCAATGACTACAACAAGTTTACCTAATCGATTAAATGAATTAAACGCCGAAACTCAATATTACGTACTTAGCCATTCAGGTCGTCGTTCAGAGATTATCGCTGAATTTTTACGTAACAATGGTTTCCAAGCAACACACATTATCGGTGGCGTTAAAGCTTTCAAAAAAGCTGCATAGAGTTACCAATACCAAAAGAGGTCCTGCAAAATATCGCAGAACCTCTTTTTTTATCCTTCATCTGAGTTTTCAATTTCTTCATACAATCGTGAACGTGCTTGATACCATTGAAAGATATTGCTAATCACTACTTTTAATACAGCATAGGTCGGAATCCCTAAAACCACACCGACTAGACCAAATAATTTCCCTGAAGTTAATAATACAAATAGGATTGTAATTGGATGAACGGCTAATTGACTTCCTAAAACTAATGGTGAAATAAAACGTCCTTCAATCGTCTGCTCAATCACAAACACGACTAAGACTTTCACTAATAAAATAGGGCCGCCTACAATTCCTAAAATAATCGCAGGTACCATTGCTAAAAAGGATCCTAAATAGGGAATCAAATTTAAGAATCCAGCAATCACACCTATAGTAATCGCATAATCTAAGCCAATCACAGAAAAACCAATGACAAACATTACCGCCACAGCAAAAGCCACCGTTAATTGTCCTCGAATATAAGAAGCGATTTGATCATTTGCTTCACTTAAAATTTTTAAAGTAGGTTGACGTAATTTGGTTGGTAAAAATTGTACGATATAGGGCCCTAAATTCTTACCATCGCGCAATAAATAAAACAAAATAAACGGCATAGTAATTAATGAGATGACAATCGTTGCCAAAGTGCCAAAGAAACTGCCGATATTTTTAATCGTGACAGTCGATAAGTTTTTGACCAAATCAGTAATATTATCAAGTAATTTCTGACCTGAATCTTGAAACTCGGTCGTTAATTTATTCAAAGTTGGATCATTGAAAAATTTCATTCCTTCTTTTTGAATGGTTTCAATATATCCAGGTAGATGGTTGATAAAACTCATCGTCTGAGATTGGATGCTAGGGATAATGACGACTATTCCCCAAACAATCAAGGCAATCACGACAATAAATAAACCAATAATACTATAAACGCGCTTCACTCCTTTATTTTCTAACAAGTCCACGAGCGGATTCATCAAATAATAAAGAATACCGGCCATAATAATCGGTAAGCCCACAACAGCTAAAAATTGCCAAACTGGCTCAAATAAATACGAAACCTTGGTAAATGTAAAGACTACTAATAAAAATAATAAGATATTTAGCAATACAGCTGTCATCTGATTATTTAGAAACCATCGCCAAAACCAAGAAATCTTTCCCTGATGCTTTGATTCCTGCATGCTCTTTTCCCCCTATTCTTCGTAGGTAATCATCATTCCTTCTGATAATTTAGGGAATACATAAGGTTTGACATAAATCATGCTTGAAATCATCTTATCCTCATCAACTGGATTAAATGAAATATTGACATGACTCAATTCATGCATGTTATGTTCCACTGCATTTCCCACTTTTTCTACATGATACACTTGATCGCCGAATTTTAACTCCATCCCAGGAACGATTTTCGCTTCTTCATTGATAAATTCTTGAATCACCGCATAATCTTTTAAAACTGATGTGGCTTTTTTGCCAAATAAAATTAAAATATTTTCGGTGGTTGTTGCTACCATTTCACCTATTGAAATAATCTTTGCTTGTGCCATTAAACATTCCCTCTGTTCTCTAATTTTTCTTTATTATATCATATTTCATTTCATATGAGTAAATTCATGTTTTTTATGGTACAATATTTTTATAAAAGTTATTGGAGGTCTGATTATGCAAGAAAAGATTTTTTTAGGCACATATACAAAAAAGAAAAGTCAAGGTATCTATACCGTGGAACTAGATACAGGCAAGAAAGAACTAACAAATTTAACTTTGTTTACTAAAGAAAGTGGTCCTACATTTGTTGCTTTAAGTGAAAAAGGAAATTTATATAATGTGACTAGTGTAGATGGCAATGGCGGTGTCGCTAGTTATTCAAAAGATGGCAAACTATTGAATACGGTTACTTCTCCAGGAGCTTCTCCTTGCTATGTAGCGGTGGATGAAGAGCGTCAATTAGTCTTTAGCGCAAATTACCATAAAGGTCAAGTTACTGTTTATAAAATTGAAGCAGATGGTAGCTTAACGTTAACCGACGAAGTAACCCATACAGATCTGACTGGTAGCCACGAAAACCAAGACAAACCTCATGCGCACTATGCCGATTTAACACCTGACCATCGCCTAGTTGCTTGTGATTTAGGAACTGATACTGTTTATACTTATGATTTAAGTGCTGATGGCAAATTAAGTTTAGCGAGCAAATTAAAAGTAGCCGATAAAACAGGCCCTAGACATCTTACTTTCCATCCAACACTAGATATCGCTTATTTATTTGGTGAATTAAATAGTACCATTAGTGTCTTAGCTTATAATCGCGCCGATGGACATTTTGAAGTATTGGCCACTTACCCAACATTACCTGCTGATTACGAAGGTTTTAACAGTGGTTCTGCTGTTAAAGTAACGAAAGACGGCAAATTCTTATATGGTTCCAACCGTGGCGATAACTCAATTGTTGTCTTTGCGATTGCTGAAGATGGACGTAGCTTAACCTTTATTGAACGTGTAGATACTTATGGTGACTTCCCTCGCGACTTTTCTTTAAATCCAAGTGAAGAATTTTTAGTTTGTGCACACCAAAATTCTGATAATCTTACTTTATATCAACGTGATACCCAAACCGGAAAATTAACCTTACTACAAAAAGATGTCTTTGCACCAGAAGCAGTTTGTGTCAAATTTGTATAGAGAGGATGAAGCTGAATGTTTTCAAAAACGCCCGTAGAATTATTAGTGAAAGATGCCTCAAATATCTATAATAAATGTCAATCTTTACTAGAACTCGTTCAAAGTCGACGCTATGATGAAAATCTTGTTATCTTGACTACCGCTGAAGTCTATGCGATTGCTGAAAAGCTATATCTTCGCTGTGATACCTTTACCGACTTACAAACAGAAGAAATTAGTAACTATATCAATGCATTTGATGATTTTTATTTCCAATTGAAGCAAATTCTATTCCATGATAAGGATGATTATGCATTATTAGCCAGTCATCTAGAACGCATGAATGTATGCTTCGAAAAACTTTATAAACTATATGATTTATTCTAAGGTGGACAAACAGATGACATTACAAGAAGTACTTGATAGATTACGTAAAGACTTAGATATGCCTAAATTTTATGCTCCTTTAAAAGACAAAGAGTATACCGAAGAGGAATATCAAAAACTAAAAGCAGATTTACTTGATTATTATCGCAATTACGTCGATAATTTTGAACATTAATCCTAGGACCCGCAAGTGACGTGATGCTTGCGGGTTTTCTCATTTTAGTCTTTGTATTAAGCTAGTTATTCAACTATTCATACTCATTTACCAACATTTTCCCCCATTTATTTGAGTTTTTGCATTAAAATTGAATTAAAATTATAATAAAATCATTCATTTTCGCAATATTTCATGATATATTTCAGTAAATATTAGAAAGGTGGAAACGTTCTTGATAGAATTTTTAAAAGATTTATCCTTATTAAAGCGTATAGCAATTGGTATTATCCTTGGTATTATTTGTGGCATCTGCTTGCCTCATTGGACCTTTATCAACATTTTCGGGAGCCTATTTGTCGGTGCCTTGAAAGCCATCGCCCCTATTTTGGTATTTGTACTGATTTTGGCCTCCATCTCCCAACACAATAGCGACAATAAAAGCTATCTCAAACCTGTTATTACACTTTATCTAACAGCAACCCTATTCGCTTCAGTTGTGGCAGTATTCGCAAGCTTTCTATTTCCAGTTAAGATTGCTTTACAACAGACAAGTACGCAACAAGCTGCCCCACAGTCGATTAATGAAGTGTTAAATACAATTCTAACCAATATCGTTCAAAACCCACTACAAGCCATGATTGAAGGAAACTATTTAGCCGTTCTTTTCTGGTCCGCATTAATCGGGTTTGCTTTAAGATTAGCAAGTCCAGCTGTGAAAAAAGCCACCCAAGAAATTGCCCAAGCGATCACTTTAGTTGTCCAATTAATTATTGCCTTTGCCCCACTTGGCATTTTCGGCTTAGTGTTTCAATCGGTTGCAACCACTGGGCTAAAAGGACTTTTACAATATGGGCAATTATTATTACTACTCGTTGGTTCCATGTTCTTTGTCGCCCTAGTCGTCTACCCAATTATGGTATTTTTCCTAATCAGAGAAAATCCCTATCCCTTGGTTTTCTACTGCTTAAAAAACAGTGCGATTCCAGCCTTCTTTACCCGCAGTTCCGCAGCCAATATTCCAATTAATATGTTGCTTGCCAAAAACATGGGGCTTACCGAATCAGCCTATTCCATTTCTTTACCATTAGGGGCTACTATCAATATGGGTGGAGCAGCCATTACTATCTCAACAATGACACTTGCTGCAGTCCACACATTAGATATGCAAGTTTCGCCAGTACTAACTTTAATTTTGTGTATCCTTTCTGCTCTAAGTGCCTGTGGTGCCAGTGGAATTGCCGGAGGATCATTATTATTGATTCCTTTAGCATGTAGTTTATTCGGCATTTCCAATGATATCGCCATTCAAGTCGTTGGTGTTGGTTTTATTATTGGAGTGGTACAAGATGCAATTGAAACAGCTGTCAATTCCTCTAGTGACATTCTCTTTACCGCCGCTGCTGAATTTAGAGATTTACGAATCAATAATCAAGATATTCACTTAAAAGAACGTTTAAGTAAGTAATCCTCAAAAAGCCCGTCTGATGCGAGAAGTCGCAATCAGACGGGCTTTTTTGGACATAAAAAAACCACTAGGTTGGTTAGGCCTAGCGGAAAAAGGAGTAATTACTCAACTAAGGAGTAAAATGAAAAATAAAAAGGTTATTGTTGGTTATGTGATTATTATATACTAGGTAAAACAATTTATCCTAAAAACTGAATAATATTTAGATTAGATTTTTCTCCTTTTTTGGAAGTGCTTTTATCATTAACGTTTCATCAAAAGCATGGTCATTCTTTGAATCGCAAAAGCTATTGTGTCAGTCGCTTCATCTTGGTGCTGCTCAGCTTGATTAAAGGCCTCTGCATCTACCTCACCTTCAAGACTAGCAATCATATCTAGGCAACCTTGCACATATTTTTGATAAGCAGCTACTAACTTTTTATGCAAACCAATTACCCTAGCTGGTGCTTTTAACCCTTGTAATTTGGATAAGTATGCTTTATATGTTTGGGTTCCTTCATTAAAAGTAGCTAAAATCTCAGATAATTGTTCAGAAGATAAAGTAGCAAGTTGATTGTCTTCTATTGCTTTTTTCACTTCTTCAAATTTGGGATTCATTTTTTCCCCGACAGCTTCTGTATCTTGAATAAGTTGATTAATCATTTGAATATAATATCCTAAATCGACACGCATAGATAAATTCTCTCCTTTTCGTAATGAGTTTATTTTAGCATATTTTTCAGATAAAAAAAACGCCACTAGCTAGATATCCTAACTAGTAGCGCAATTGTTTGATTATTCTTTACCCATTGCACGTTGAATGGCTTTGACAATTTCAACAACTGGAATAATCGCAAATGAAGTACCTATAACGATTCCCCATTGATATAAATCAAGGTGAGAAACTCTAAAGATATCATTCAATCCTGGTACAACAATAATGACCATCATTAAAGCAAATGATAATAGTATCGCCCAGTTAAAGACGCGGTTTTTAAAGGCACCCACTTTAAATAGAGATTGATGAACCGACTTCACGTTAAATGCGTGGAATAGTTGCATTAATCCTAATGTTGCAAAGGCCATGGTTAACGCATCGGCATGTTGTAATTGACTTAAAGCCGCCGCAGACATACCTGGTGTGTTCGCTGCAGTGTGATCTGGCCATTGAATTGCTGCCCAATATACGAATAATACAGAAGCCGCTTCTAAAATACCTTGATAAATGATACTACTCAAGACCCCACCAGAGAAGAAGTTTGAATTCTTACCACGTGGTTTGTGTTTCATCAATCCTTTTTCAGCTGGTTCCATACCTAAGGCAATGGCTGGGAAAGTATCTGTTACTAAGTTAATCCATAATAGATGAATTGGTAATAACGTATCCCATCCCCAAAGTGTCGCTAAGAATAAGGTTAAAACTTCCCCTAAGTTCGCAGCCAATAGATATTGAATGGCTTTTTGAATGTTAGAGAATACTTTACGTCCTTCTTCAACAGCCACAACAATTGTCGCAAAGTTATCATCAGCAAGGACCATATCAGAAGCCCCTTTAGAAACTTCCGTACCAGTAATCCCCATACCAACACCGATATCTGCTTGTTTCAAGGCAGGCGCATCGTTTACCCCATCACCGGTCATCGCAACGACCTTACCAGCTTTTTGCCATGCTTTCACGATACGTACTTTATGTTCAGGAGATACACGGGCATAAACAGAATATTGGGTCACTTTTTGGGCAAATTCATCATCAGACATTTGATTTAATTCAGCCCCAGTTAGTACAGCAGCATCGTCTTTTTCTTTAATAATACCAAGACGTGCGGCAATTGCTTCAGCTGTATCACGGTGGTCACCAGTAATCATAATTGGACGAATACCTGCTTCTTTTGCCACTTTAACAGCATGAGCAGCTTCAGCACGTTCAGGGTCAATCATCCCCACTAAACCAGCGAATACTAAATCATTTTCAAGTGTTTCGCTGACTAATTCTGGCATTTCATCTACAATCTTATAAGCCATTGCCAAGACACGTAAAGCTTGTTGGGCCATGTCCTTATTATTGGCTAAAATATTGTCTTTATCTGCTTGTTGTAATGGACGTACTTGACCATTCATTAAAATTTGTGTTGTACGAGTTAATAAGACATCAGGTGCACCTTTGACAGCAACTAAATATTTGCCATCTGCTAATTGGTGAACAGTAGACATCAATTTACGATCAGAGTCAAATGGTAGATCGGCCACACGAGGTTCAGCCACTAATGCAGCCTTCACGTCAAAGCCTTGATCTAAACCAAATTGAATTAAGGCAGTTTCTGTTGGATCCCCGATTAAAGTGCCTTCTTGAGAAAATTTAGTGTCATTGGCAAAGTTCATTACTTTAATCGCCATATGATCATTGGCAAATTCATCATGCACTGCAAATTGTTGGTTATCCACATATAATTTTTCAACTGTCATTTGGTTAAGAGTTAGTGTACCTGTCTTATCAGAAGCGATAATATCAGTAGCCCCTAATGTTTCTACGGCAGGTAATTTACGAATCATAGCGTTACGTTTGGCCATGACTTGTGTACCAAGCGCTAGGATAATCGTAACAATGGCAGGTAAACCTTCAGGAATCGCTGCAACGGCAAGTGAGATAGAAGTTAATAACATATCTGCCCATGAAGTATTGTTGAAGAAAATACCAACAAAGAACATAATTACCGCAATCACGACAATCGCAGCTGTTAAGAATTTACCTAATTCGTTTAAGTTACGTTTTAATGGTGTTTCTGTTTCATCGGCTTGAGCTAACATTCCGGCAATCTTACCAACTTCGGTATCCATACCAGTGTTAACAACAATCCCTTTACCACGACCATAAGTGACATTACTATTTGAATAAGCCATATTCACACGGTCACCAATACCCACTTCAGCATCTTCTAAAACGATTAATTCTTTTTCAACTGGCACTGATTCACCGGTTAAAGCTGCTTCTTCAATCTTCAATGAACTTACTTCAACCAAGCGCATATCTGCAGGAACAATATCCCCTGCTTCTAGTAATACTAGGTCACCTGGTACTAATTCATCACTTTTGACTGTCATCGGATGACCATCACGAACGATATTCGCATTTGGTGTAGACATTTGTTTTAAAGCTTCAATGGCTTGTTCGGCTTTGGCTTCTTGCACCACACCCATGATGGCGTTAATGATAACCACCGCTAAGATAATTAATGAGTCCACTACTTCATGTGAAACAACGGCAGAAATAATTGCAGCTACTAATAAAACAGCAATCATCAAGTCTTTAAATTGCTCGATGAATTTTTGTAGCATACTTTTTTTCTTACCTTCTTCTAGTTCATTTGGGCCAAATTTTGCTAAACGCGCCTTTGCCTCACTAGAAGTTAAGCCATCAAGAGTTGTATCTAACGCCTGTGTGACCTCATCGACACTTTTTGCATAAAAAGCTTCATGCAATTGTGCTTGTTTTTGTTGTTCTGACATATGTTCCTCCTTCAAAATTCTCGCTAACCAATTACTTGAACTGGTTGCTAAATTTCACAAGCCTATTTCTTGCTAAAAAAAATAGACCTGTGTATGCAAAAAAATACATACATAAGTCTCACTAATTAAGGCAACACCAGAAATTTCTTTCTTGCTGGTGATGTTGCCACAGTATTCCTACTGCCAGTTACTCCCTCATGAATTATTACATTGTCATTATACTAAACAATTCCAAACCTGACAACAACCAACACTCACAGAAAACGCTAACAAATGAAATAAAAAATAAGGTTGTGAGAAAGGTCGATCAGCTACAAGCAAAAGGTTATCAATCAACTTGGTCAAATACGAGAAAATTCATGTGTTACCTACTGCTTAGAAAATCGGATGAAAGGAGATTTTCTTAAGCAGAAGGGTGAATTTTCCGAGTATTTAGTTGATTGATACCGAGAAAGCTAAGGTTGTCCGGAATGAGTTCTAAAGGTAAAAAAACTAGCCACTCAAAATGAATGACTAGTCAAAAATCTAAATGGATAAAGAATTAAGCGATAATCGAACCATTTGGCATGTTTTCAGGAGCTTCTACAATTTGTAGGCGTCCTTGACTATCTTCAGCAGATAAAATCATCCCTTGGCTGATTTCTCCACGCATTTTTCGTGGTTTAAGATTTGCGACAATTACCACTTTTTTACCGATTAAAGCAGCTGGATCTGGATAGAACGCTGCGATACCTGAAAGAATTTGACGGTCTTGCTTATCCCCTGCATCTAAGCGGAATTGCAATAACTTGTCGGCATCTTTCACACGTTGGCAATCGATAACTTCAGCGACTTTTAATTCTACTTTATCGAAATCATCATATTTAATTTGCTTTTCTTTCACACTTACTAATTCTGTTTCTTCAGGGTTCCAATTGACTTTTTCTTCAACACTTGGCACACCTTGAGCCATCTTTTCTTGAATATAAGCAACTTCTTGTTCTACATCAAGACGTGGGAAGATTGGCACACCTTTTTCGACTACTTTTGTATCTTTAGGAAACTCACCAAAACGTAAATCAGTCAATTCTTTACTTGCATTACTAATACCAAGTTGTTCAAAGATTTGATTTGGTACATTGGTCATCACTGGTTGTAAAAGAATAGCGACAATACGTAATACTTCGGCTAAGTGAATCATAACAGAATCTAATTCAGCTTTACGTTCAGGATCTTTTGCTAAAATCCATGGCTGAGTTTCATCGATATATTTATTTGCACGAGAAATCAAATTCCACACTTCGCCTAAAGCAAGGTTAAATTCCATATTGTCCATCGCTTCATGATATTTACTGATGACATTAGCCGCAGTTGTAGAAAGATCCGCATCAAAGTCAGTAACACGAGATTTATACTCTGGAACAAAACCGCCACAATATTTGTTAATCATCGCAACTGTGCGGTTTAATAAGTTACCTAGGTCATTGGCTAAATCATAGTTCACACGCGAAACGAAATCTTCTGGAGTAAAGACGCCATCAGATCCAAATGGTACCGCACGTAATAAGTAGTAACGTAAAGCATCTAAACCATAACGTTCCACTAACATTTCGGGATAAACGACATTCCCTTTAGATTTACTCATCTTGCCGTCTTTCATTAATAACCAACCATGACCAAAAACTTTCTTAGGTAATGGTAAATCAAGCGCCATTAACATGATTGGCCAATAAATAGTATGGAAACGGACAATTTCTTTACCAACCATATGAACATCAGCTGGCCAGAATTTTTCAAATAAACTTTCATCATCGCTACCATAACCAAGTGCTGTGATATAGTTTGATAACGCGTCAATCCACACATAAACCACGTGTTCAGGATTGGCATCAATTGGAATTCCCCATTTGAAAGTCGTACGAGATACCGCTAAATCTTCCAGTCCTGGTTTGATAAAGTTATTGATCATTTCATTTTTACGAGACTCTGGTTGAATAAACTCTGGATGTTCTTCATAATACGCTAATAAACGATCGGCATAGTTACTCATTCTAAAGAAATAAGACTCTTCTTTCACTAATTCAACTTCATGACCACTTGGCGCTTTACCACCAATCATGTTGCCTTCTTCATCACGATAGACTTCAGCTAATTGTGTTTCTGTAAAGAATTCTTCATCAGATACAGAATACCAGCCTTCATATTCACCTAAGTAAATATCTCCTTGATCAAGTAAACGTTGGAAAATCTTGCGGACTGCTTTTTCATGATAGTCATCAGTGGTACGAATAAATTTATCGTAGCTAATATCTAAGGTTTTCCATAATTTTTTAATATCCGCAGCCATTTTATCCACATATGCTTGTGGTTCTAATCCCAATTCAGCTGCTTTCTTTTCAATTTTTTGACCATGTTCATCCACACCAGTAAGATAAAACACATCAAAATCCATTAATCGTTTATAACGGGCCAATGCATCACAAGCAATGGTCGTATAAGAATTGCCAATATGTAACTTGCCACTTGGATAGTAAATCGGAGTGGTAATATAATAAGTTGGTTTTTCAGACATCTTTCAATTTTTCCTCCAATCAATAAACGACTTATACCAAATTATTGTAGCATTAGATGAAATGATTATCAATTGAAAAATAAGGTTGTAAATCGACTTGGGTAGCTACGAGCGGATAAGTTTGTCCAACACGTCGGGAAAGTCCGAAAAGAAAAGACTTTCCCAACGGGGTGGCTTATACGCCGAAGTAGCTAGTCGATTTACACCGTCTAATAAGGTTATGAGGCAGCTTGCACAGACACGAAGAAATTCGTGTGTTTACCTACCACTGCAAAAATCGGATGAAAGGAGATTTTTGCAAGTGGTAGGGTGAATTTCACAATGTCTAGCTGCCGAACACCGTCTAATAAGGTTGTGAGAAGGGGCATTCAATGAAATAAAGGTACAAATTACTTAAAATGTGATATAATGATAGTTACCAGGAAAATTGTGAGGATTATTTATGAAATCAGCTTCGAAAGCGGCTTTTTTATTTGCTTGTGTGCTGACCTTTTTACATATTTTGCTATTTATCAATCGTGATTATATTCAAGCCTACTTTATGATGCACCACGGTATAGCAATCTTTTTACAATTGCGCCTATTATTCAAAATTCTTTGTTTAGTAGGAGTAATCATTCTAGGTGTGCCACAGGTCCGCAAAAAGCCCAATCTTTGGTTCCCATATACGGGACTATTCTTATTGAATCTCATATTATCTTAAAGAGGTGTTGATCGAATATGGAATTTTCATCAAAAGCCGAAGAAAAAAAATATTACGAACAAATCGCAACGGAAGAAGGATTCTTAAAATGGTACCATGAACAAGAACATCCTACCTACGAAGCCCCTTCTTTAACCGTAGATATGGTATTGCTTTGTTATAATCGCCAAGAAGAACAACTGAAATTGCTATTGATTCAGCGTAAAAGTCACCCATTCCGTCATTCTTGGGCTTTACCTGGAGGATTCGTCTCAAAAGGTGAGTCCACTGATGATAGTGTCATTCGCGAAACATTAGAAGAAACTGGTGTACATATTAACCAAAATCAAATTGAACAACTCTACACATTTTCTACACCAAATCGTGACCCTCGTGGTTGGGTGGTAACTGTTAGCTATTTAGCCTTTATCGGTGAAGAGCCAGTAGATGCCGGCGATGATGCGAGCCAAGTACGCTGGTTTAATTTAAATCGCAAACAAAATACAATTGTCCTTGAAAACCAAGAAACGCAAATCATTCTCGATTTAGAAACCGGTGAATCGCTTGGAAAAGATACCTTAGCCTTTGACCACAGCCAAATTATTCTTAAAGCATTCCATCATGTATTAGAAACAATGATGCATGACCCACGCGTACTATTAGTATTGGGACCTGGCTTTACGATTACCGATGCCAGAAAAGTCTTTGCTAAATTTTTAGGCATTGATTTTAAAAATATCGACCACTCTAACCTCAAAAAAGCATTGAATGATCATTTAGAAGCTATCGGTGAACGTGCTAGTGGTGTTGGACGACCATCAAAAATCTACCAATTAAAGACCGATAAAAAAATCAGCCCGAAATAGGCTGATTTTTTGTGGTTTTTCATAATTAGTGGGCACTTTTCCTAGAAACAAATCAATTATTACCTAGGCGAACCCTGGCACCCCTACCAGTTATTTTTTTAAATATTTTGACAATTTATGATTTGAATCTCTTTACCGTACCATTGTGCTTTATATTTCAATAAACGAACTAATTGATGCCATTCATTGCTGGTGAATAAAGCATCTTCAGCACAAGACCTATCTTCTGGTTCGACAATTTCGATTACATCATATTCCTTAATATAAAAGATAGATAAATGATTCAAATAATCTTTTATCTGATTATTAAGGTGTGTCAATAATTTGTCATACTGTTTTTTTTGCTTCTGGTAATTCTTACAGTCGGCTAATATCCGATTTTGCTTACGCGCAACCCGAGCCTTTACCTTTAATCTTCGTTGTAAAAACGCCAGACGTCCTTTCGTATGCTGAATGGGTTCAATCACTTCAGCACGATATTTCGCTTGTTGGACTAATTGATGCGCATCAAAAGAAAGTCTGATTTTTTTACCTGTTTTCTCGAACTTATCAATGGTTTCCACGCACAAAATCGAAGCATAAAACTCCTCGTTATTCTTCGCTGAAATAGTCACTGATTTAATTTTGCCAGTAATTTTTCGATGTTCGCATATTTGAATTTTTTCTTTTAACTTTGGCAATTTCAGATAACCATCCTCTATACGTACTGTCCCGTTTTGATTATTGGTTGTGTAAGATTGCCAGACAGAACTCTTATTTTTCAACTTAGGATAGCCACTACGCTGTTGATAGTAATTTTTAAAAGCCCTATCTAAATTTCTCTTCGCATTTGCGAGGGCTAGACTATCCGTCTTTTTTAAAAAAGGATAATCACGTTTGAGACTCGCTGGCGTAATAATCTCTTCACTTGTGCGCTCAGCTGTATCTAACTTCAGAAAATAATTATAGATGAAGCGAACACAACCAAACGTTTCAATAAAGAACCTTTTTTGTGCTTCATTGGGATAAATTCTAAATCGATAACCCTTTAAATTTTTCATCGAATCAACCTTATTATTTAATATACAAAGGGTAGCTCCTAGGTAGATAAGCCAATTTGGTTAGAAAAGACTTATATTACGCTGTCTTTTTCGCCGATTTGGGAACCTTATCTACCTTTAGCTGACCAACCCTTCTTACATCCTTTTCTAATCAGTGTAAATCGACTAGCTACTTCGGCGTAAGACATTCTCGTCTGGGAAAGTCTTTACTTTTCGGACTTTCTCGACGTGTTGGACAGACCTTATCCTTCTCGGTATCAATCAACTAAATACTCGGAAAATTCACCCTCCTGCTTAAGAAAATCTCCTTTCATCCGATTTTCTTAGCAGTAGGTAACACATGAATTTTCTCGTATTTGACCAAGTTGATTGATAACCTTTTGCTCGTAGCTGATCGAGTCGATTTACATCCTTTTCTTCTCTGCTAGTTTTTCGGCGAAGTGTTTGGCTTCTTCATCGCTAGCATAGACATAATGGCCTTCTGCGATTTCTTGCATCTTTCGTGGTATTCCGTCTTCTTTAGGTGGTGTATACTTGATACGTTTACGAGTACGTTCATAATCTGGATCAGGTAATGGAATCGCTGATAGTAGACTTTCTGTATATGGATGTACCCCATAATGGTAAATCTCATCACTCGTACCCATTTCAAGCAATTTCCCATGATGCATTACGCCGATACGGTCACTAATATGTTTCACCATCGATAAGTCATGGGCAATAAATAAATACGTAAGATTTTTTCTTTTTGCAAGTCTTGTAATAAGTTAACAACCTGCGCTTGAATCGAAACGTCTAACGCAGAAATTGGTTCATCACAGATAATGAATTTCGGATTAACCGCTAAAGCACGCGCAATCCCAATTCTTTGTCGTTGTCCACCAGAAAACTCATGTGGATAACGTGTACCATGGTTTGGATTTAACCCTACTGTTTTTAACAAGTCATCCACCATTTGATTACGTTCTGCTTCACTTTTTGCTAAATGGTTGATATCAATCCCTTTTTTGATGAGTTTCCTGTTGAACAGCCCGCTAACACTAATCCGCAAACTGCCAGAGTTGCAATCGCCCATTTTTTCTTCATACTAAACTCCCCTATCATTAATTTTGTTTTAAAAAAATTAGCTTAATGCAATTTTAAATAATAATTATTAAAAATTCAACTAATTTTTCTCAATTATTTTTAATTTTTCGTAATATTTGAAAGTTGCTATCAATTTTTTGTTTTTATTTTTCAGTAAAACATTTTTATATTAACATTATCAGAAAGATATAGATTTTTTTCTGTTCTTTTTACAAAAATAAAAAAATTCAGATTATTTCAAACAATTAGATTCATATTTTAAGTAAGCATTAAAATAAGCAGTCTAGCAAACTGCCAGACTGCTTAAATAAACTTATCCTTCTCAGTATCAATCAACTAAATACTCGGAAAATTCACCCTCCTGCCTAAGAAAATCTCCTTTCATCCGATTTTCTTAGCAGTAGGTAACACATGAATTTTCTCGTATTTGACCAAGTTGATTGATAACCTTTTGCTCGTAGCTGCCCGAGTCGATTTACGACCTTTTTAATCCGTGTTCGGCAGCTAGACATTGTGAAATTCGCCCTCCCGCTTGAGAAAATCTCCTTTCATCCAATTTTCTCAGCGGTAGGTAAACACAAAATTTCTTCGAGGCTTTCCGAGCTGCCTCACATCCTTTTTTTCATTTGTTTGCTTCGTAGTTGGCCACAGGCGGCATCGATGTCGGTTCCGTGTTCTTTACGGATGACACAGTTAACGCCATTTTTCTTCAATGTATCATAGAAACGCAATACATCGTCTTTACTACTTCTTGAATATTGGTCATGTTCACTGACTGGATTATATGGAATCAAGTTCACATAGGCTAATTTCTTCTTATCTTTGAGTAAATTCGCCAATTCTTGGGCATGATGAACACGGTCATTCACGCCTGCCAACATAATATATTCAAAGGTAATACGGCGGTTGGTCTTTTCTAAATAGAAATCTACCGCATCCATTAATTTTGCCAATGGGAAGCTACGGTTAATACGCATAATAGATGTACGTAATTCATCATTTGGCGCATGTAAAGAGATTGCAAGATTTACTTGTAAACCATTGTCGGCAAACTCTTTAATCTTTGGTACAATCCCGCTAGTTGAAACCGTAATATGACGTGCACCAATGGCCATACCTTTAGGATCATTCACGATGCGTAAAAATTTCGTTACATTGTCATAATTATCAAAAGGTTCACCAATTCCCATCACCACGATATGAGAAACACGTTCACCTAAGTCACGCTCATCAAAATAGTGTTGCACAAGCATGATTTGGGCCATGATTTCCCCTGCTGTTAGGTCACGCTGTTTTTTCAATAAGCCACTCGCACAGAAGGTACATCCAATATTACAGCCCACCTGCGTCGTCACACAGACACTCATCCCGTAATCTTGACGCATTAACACTGTTTCAATCATATTTTTGTCAGGTAATTCGAATAAATATTTTACTGTACCGTCACTTGATTCTTGCACAACAATTTGATTTAACGGACAAATTTCAAAATTTTCTTCTAATTTGGCAATCAAGGCTTTGGATAGGTTGGTCATTTCCGCAAAAGTCATCACTCGCTTTTCATATAACCATTCCCAAACTTGAGTCGCACGGAATTTCTTTTCTCCATTTGCTTCAAACCAGGCAATTAATTCTGCTTTTTCTAATCCATAAATAGATGGTTTCAATCGTTTTTCCCTCACTTTATCAGTATCGTATCCACTATAGCGAAAAATTTAGGGAAATGCAATGAAATCTACTTTAAATTTTGCTGAAAACTGGCCTGAAAAAATCTAAGTGCGAGCACCACTTGCGTCAAACCAAAGACCACATATAGACTATAGTAAGTTTGAATATGTATCATCTGACAACCAAACATCACGAGCAAACCTACTAGATTGACAATAATTGTTTGCGTAACAACCATTTTTTCCTGATTTTGCGCTTGTAAGTAGACCTTAATGATTTCATAAAATGGGACAGCTAGCATCACACTAAAAGTAAATCCCGCCATGAATGTTAAGTGACTAAATATTTGCTGGGTAAATAGTTGCGCAAAAGCCGGGATAGTTAAAGTTCCTACAAAGGATAGCCCAATAAACAATAGAAAATTGACTTGCAATAACCATTTTAACAGTTGCGACTTTTGTTTTTGAGTGACTTCTGGTAAAAAGATTGGCAAACTATTGGCATACATTAAGCTTGGTAATTTTATAATTGCAAACATTTGAGAAATGACAGCATAAGCACCTAGCGTAGTATTCCCCAAATGTCCCATAAAACTTTCAAAAACTAGGATAAATAAGACACTCTCAAATATTTCCTGGATGGCTAACGGAATACCTAAACGTGTGATAGCTAGCATTTGATTAGCTGATTGTATGAGACTTTGCTTGAGGATGGGAAAAATATGCCATAAATAGGCCAATACGAGGTACCAGACACCTGCCATATTCGCTAAGGCCGCCCCTTGAATCTCCCAAAGTGGCACTAAAATTATATTCAAACCACATTCGAGTAAAGCACTGATTACGCCGATACGAAAAATCACTGTTGTCTTTTGGGCGAATTTGAGAAGATTGCTAAAGAGAAACGAAAGCAATAATAGTAAGATATAACCCGACATGATATAGAGATACTGACTCGCTTTTAGCAATAAATCCCCTTGAAAGCCATAAAAATATCGCAAAAACAGTTTGCCCAAAACCAAGCAAAGAGCTAAGAAGCCCCCGCCAAATAATAAACACAAGCGCAAGGCTGAATGCACATATTGCTGGAACTGTTGCTTCTCTTGGTAAAAACTCCGCGCTGCCAAAATATTAAAACTCAGACTAAATGCCCCTAATATTCCACCAAAGGCATATAAAAAATTTTGGATAATCGTAATAGCGGAGAGTGAATGCGTAGAACCGGCTGTTGCAAAGTGTAGTGCTGCAATACCAATCGCCATCTGTAGCAACTGACTGGCGATTAAGGGAAATACATAATGATTGATTTGTTGTTTAAGTGTTTTCATCTTAATTCCTTTATATTTAATATACTTGTACATTTTATCACAAATAAAAAAATACACAATACAACAAAAGCCTTGCTATCAGAATCGATTCTCTCGACCTAGCAAGGCTGATTTGTTATTCATAATCTTGGGGTATCTCCTCATAATCTACAGGTGTATCTAGTGATTCCAGATAGACTTTACGTGGTTTACTCCCCTCAGAAGGGCCAACTACCCCATTGGCTTCTAACTCATCCACCAGACGGGCAGCTCGATTATAACCAATTCTAAAGCGCCGTTGTAAAAGCGAAACACTTGCCGTTTGCATCTCTACCACTAAGGCCTTGGCTTCTTCATACAACTCATCTTGTGGATAGTCATTGTTGCTTTCACTTGGTGCTTCTTCTTCCAGATTCATCATCTTCTCGTCATAATTTGCCCCCATTTGATCGGTCACAAATTTGACAATACGCTCGACTTCCCCATCTGAAATAAAAGCCCCTTGCACACGGATAGGTTTATTCTCACCCATTGGTAGGTAAAGCATATCGCCACGTCCCAATAGTTTTTCCGCCCCATGACTATCAATAATGGTGCGCGAATCCGTTCCTGAAGAGACCGCAAAGGCAATACGTGAAGGTACATTGGCCTTGATAATTCCCGTAATGACATCAACACTTGGCCGTTGCGTCGCCAAAATCATGTGAATCCCAGCCGCCCGAGCCATTTGTGCCAAACGAATAATCGCATCTTCTACTTCATTACTTGCGACCATCATCAAGTCAGCCAATTCATCAACAATCACCACAATAAATGGTAGAATTGGACGTTTTTGCCCATCTTCTTGATTTTTTGCTTCAATTAATTCATTATAACCAGCAATATTGCGCACACCAGTAGCCGCAAATTTTTCATAACGTTCTTCCATTTCTTTCACGACTTTTTGGAGTGCTTGGGCAGCTTTACGTGGGTTGGTTACCACTGGTGTTAACAGATGTGGGATGCCATTATACACATTCAACTCAACCATTTTCGGATCGACCATCATTAATTTCACTTGATGTGGTTTGGCTTGCATCAAAATACTGGTGATAATCCCATTAATCGCTACCGACTTCCCACTACCTGTCGAACCAGCAATCAATAAGTGCGGCATTTTCGTTAAATCACATGTCTGCACTTTACCAGAGATATCTCTACCTAATGGCACTTCAAGAATCTTATCTGGATGTGCCGGTGTGGCTTCAATGACTTCTCTAAACGAAACCATCGAAATATTTTGGTTTGGCACCTCAATCCCAATCAATGACTTACCAGGAATGGGCGCTTCCATCCGAATATCTTTGGCCGCTAAAGCTAAGGCAATATCATCGGTTAAACTAACAATTTTGCTCACTTTTACCCCAACAGCTGGCTGAATCTCAAATTTCGTCACAGAAGGGCCTAAACTTGCCTTCACCACCGTGGCATCGACACCAAAGCTTTGGAAAGTCTGATTTAAGATTTCCCCGTTTTGCTTAATTTTTTCATATTCATCGCTTTGATCTTGAACTTTTGCCGGATCAAGCAACGTACTTGGTGGCAACTCATAAAATTCATCTGGCTCCTCATTTTCCATACTAAATTCTAATGGATCATCGCCTTCTATGTCCTCTTCAGGAGCTGCTTTGGTTTTGCGGGAACGTTTGGGTGGAACCTGACTCGCATCCTTTTGTTCTTGCATTAACTTTTCAGCCTCAGTTGGCTCAATTAAACTCATCTGATGAGGCTCAATAATCATTTCTGGTGCTTTATGCTGGCGCTCTTGTTCCTCAGTTTCAGTAAAAGGTCGCACTTGATTTTTCTGCTGTTCTAACATTTGCTGACGGAGTGCTTCTTTTTCAGCCTCTTTTTTCACTTGTTTGGCCTTTTTCTTTTCTTCACGCAATTTTTGTTTTTCTTCACTGACCTTGAGACGTTGACTAATTGCCTCGCCAAAATCTTGCAGAAAATCAATCAAATCTTGCGCCGACTTTTGCGTAAATAAAAAGACCCCAACAAAAATACTTAAGACACCCAATACATAACTACCAAATTGGGCTACTAAGAAGTAAGTTACTTGGTAGAGTGCGCCACCAATCATGCCGCCACCAAGACTTTGGCTAATTTGGCTATGTTTTAAATCACTCACCCATAGATTTAGCGTTGTTCCTAAAATATTAGGATTTTTAGTATGAATCTTCGCAAAAAGCATCGCCGAAACAATCACTAATATCCCAACATAGGTTAATGCCAAACCAGCACTGCGCTTACGAGAATCAAAGACGCTAAGCTGATGTTTGACCAATAACCAGATTCCATAAAAAATGAGTATTACCGCTAATAATGGGTACGTATTTCCAACAAAAAATCTTAATATATTGGCAAATAAAATGCCTAAAAAGCCTAATTTAAATAAACCAAGTAAACTTAAAAAAATAAAAGAAAAGCCGGTAATAATCATTGCCATGGTTTGATTATTGGCTTGCTTTTTTTTTGTTCTCTTGGTCGATTTTCTTTTCTTTCTTTGCGCCATAAATCATTTCAACCCCTTCATCCTTTCCATTATACTAAAAATATGACAAAAAAACGATGCCCGAAATCAAATTCATCACATCGTTTCTAATTTTACCTAAATTCGTATCCCTTTATCATTAAAAAAAAGCAGCACGCACTCAAAGCAAGCTCACATCGGATACTTTTTTTGAAAATACAAATTGATATACATTCCAATCATAAAAATAATATAAATGAATAGAAAGAAATAGTCGTGTGCCACAAATAATTTATAAATTAAGTAACCAGTCATAAAGCCAAAAAGCGCGGCATAAACAATAACCAAAAATTTCATTGTACTATCTAAACTTCTAAATTTTAGATCCAGACTTCTCATTTTTTTGTTTAATTCTTGCAACATAAGACTCACCCTTTCTTTCTAATGTGTAACTCCAATGATGAGTAAACAGGATTAGCTATCAAGATTTTTCCTATCCCTTTACTACTCCGTCACTTCAACAAGCTCATTATATCACAACTCACACTTAGGATAAAGCGTTACCATTATAACGAAATAATCATTCTCCCTCATTTAATTTTCGAAGGAGAATGACGTACTTAAAACCCAAATAACGTAATTGCAAGTGGAAGAAGTACAGCTAAAAGAATGCTTAAGCCAGCTATCCAATAATTCTTATAGCGTAGAGCCAGCAGTAAACAGATTATGCCAATTATCGGATTAATAATCAACCCAACGACACCACCCCAACGAAAATTTCCCAAAATATCACCCATTTTCCATATAATCCATGTATTTTCGTTGTAATTCTTGATATTTTTTTCGACCCAGAGGAATTTTTGCATTTGAGAGTAGCGTAACCTCTTTCCAAGTCATCTTTTTAACTTTTGATAGTACAACAGCATATGAACGGTGACACACAAAAATCGGTAGTTGCTGAAATTGTGCTATTGTCTCTGTAAAAGACTGATTAATAATCATCTCCGCTTGTGGAAATAGATGAATTTTCGTATAACCTCTTAGTGCTTCGAAATACTCGATATTTTCTAGATAGAGGGTATGAACCGTATCATGAATATCTTTTATTGTTATTTTCAAGTTACTATGTGTAATCTTTTTACTTACCTCTAACACTTTGATGAATAACTTTTCTTTATCGATGGGCTTACTGATAAAACCAATTGTCTTTTCACTAAAGGCTTCACTCATTCGTTCAACAAAATTAGAAATATACACTATCCATGCAATCTTATTATTCCTTATCAAATATTGATTTAAAGCAATCCCATCTAGTCCATCCATTTCAATATCTAAAAGTAAAAGGTCCATCTTTACTGCTTTTTCATCCTGAATATAGTCCAATACTTCTTGCGCATTCATAAAATCGAACACTTTGATTTCTTGTCCATACTGATGAGAAAATTCTGACAATAGGTTATGTAATTGTTCATAAATAGCCATATTATCATCACAAATTGCTACGTTCATCTTTCTCACCTCTCGTTATAATTATATCACTTTTTTGTCATTGAATATACCAAAATATAAAACGCTTTCTTAGTTTTTTCTCTGAATAATAAAAAAGAACCACTTCCTTTTATTTAGAAGTGGCTCTGACTATAAAAGCAAATCCTATTATTTTGGTGTGACGTCTTGTCCAAACCATTTTTCTGAGATTTCTTTAAACTTGCCATTTTCTTGTAATTTTTTGAAACCTTCATTAATTTGTTTAGCTAACTTTTCATCATCTTTACGTACCCCAACAGAGAAATCTTCGCTATCAAATGGTAATTCGACAATGTTATATTCCGCTAATTTTTTGGCTTGTGTTAAATAGTATTCAGCATATACCTTATCAATTAGCAGACCATCAATCCGGCTATTTTCTAAATCGATAAAGGCTTCATTAAAACTAGCATACAGCGTCGCATCATTATTTTTAACGATATCTTGTAGAACTTCTGGCTGTTTCGTAAAAGTATCATAACCTGAAGAGCCTTCTTGTGCCCCTAACACTTTGCCTTTCATTTGTTCAGCCTTGGTGATATTGCTTTTCTTTGGCGTGACTAGCACTTGGGTATTTTTCATATAAGTATCTGTGAAAGTCACTTTTTTCTGACGTTGAGGAGTCACAGAGTAACCATTCCAAATCATATCAATCGTTCTATTTTTTAATTCTGTTTCTTTCATAGACCAGTCAATTGGTTGGAATTTCACCTTTTGATCTGTTAATTCAAACACGGCTTTCGCTAAATCAACATCAAAACCAACAATCTTGCCACTGTCATCTTTGAATCCCATTGGCACAAAGGTATCATCTAGCCCTACCACGACTTCTTTTTTGTCAGCAGCAGACTTACTCGTTTCGCCTTTTTTCTGAGTAGAACATGCGCCTAATACTAAACCTAATGCAACAACTGATAATACTTTAAATAATTTTTTCATTTTCATCTTCTCCTTTAATTTTTATGTTTATTCAACAGGGGTTACCTGATAAAGTTGATCGGCAACTCTCTTGGCGAATTCCAAATCATGAGTCACCACAATTTGCGTCATACCTGCTTCTTTCATTTCTAAGATTAAATCAGCGACTTGTTGACTTAAACCTGGATCAAGGGCACTCGTTGGCTCATCATAAGCTAACACTTTGGGATTCATCGCCATCGCCCGTGCAATTGCGACCCGTTGTTTTTGCCCACCAGATAATTGATAAGGATAATGGTCCAAAAGTTGAGATAAACCTAAACGTTGCGCCAAGTTTTGTGCCATTTGTTGGGATTCGGCCGACGATTGCTTCAATGCCAACTTAGGAGCTAACGTAATATTTTCCATCACACTTAAATGTGGAAATAATTGAAAATCTTGAAAGACGACCCCGACGACTTGTTCCTTTGAAGTACTTGGATTAAAGGGTTGGCCATCTAATAAAAATTCGCCACTATCATAAGTTTCTAAACCAGCTAATATTCTTAACAGTGTCGTTTTCCCACCACCAGAGGGACCTACAATACATAAAATCGAGCCTTCTTCAATGGATAAATCTAGATTACGAATAATTTGTCGTGAACCGAATGCTTTGTTGACTTGTTTTAGTGCTAACATACAATCCCTCCTAACGATAATAATTTAAGCGTCCTTCAAAGTATTTCAACAGTAAAGTCACGATGGCAGTCATTAATAGATAAACGATTGCCACGCCTACTAATGGCAACAAGGTAGATTCTCTTTCCATCGCAATTTTACCAATACGCATCACATCTGATAAACCTAAAATATAAACAAGCGAAGTATCCTTGACTAGGTTAATGATTTCATTGCCGACAGAAGGTAAGGTAATTTTAGTGACTTGCGGAATGATGATTTTACTAATCGTTTGCCAAGGACTTAGATGCAATACTTTGGCTGCTTCATATTGGCCTTTAGGTATGGATTGGATCCCGCCACGAAAAATTTCTGCATAATAGGCGGCATAGTTTAGAATAAAGGCAATCAAAGCTGCTTCAAAACGATCAAAGACGATGCCGATATAAGGCAAACCGTAAAAGACTAAAATTAATTGTAATAGTAATGGGGTTCCACGCATGAGCCAAACATAGAATTGGATCAATAATTTCACTGGATAAAAGCGACTCCTTAATAAGAATGCTAACAATACTCCTAGTGGAATCGAGCCTAAGATGGTCAATCCAAATAGCTTTAATGTTACTCCTGCCCCTTGAATAATTTGGGGAAACGTATCTAATATTACTTGCACATGTATAACCTCATTTCTCTATGATTGGTGAACTTACCACGGTCTTGCCCTCAAGATATAAAATAAGTCCTTTGATCGTTTTGACCAAAGGACGTGTTTGACGTGGTGCCACCTTTTATTTATCTTTCCCTCGCAGAAAAGAACTCCGTGAGTCAAGTAAACTTTTTTTGGGGAAACCTTATCCGCTCGTAGCTAATCGACCCACCTCATATCCTTTAAATTAGACGGCGTTCAGCAGCTAGACATTGTGAAATTCGCCCTCCCACTTACAAAAATCTCCTTTCATCCGATTTTTGCAGTGGTAGGTAAACACACGAATTTCTTCATGTCTGGGCAAGCTGCTTCACGACCTTATGAAAAAAGTCCTTTGGTTTTTTTAACCAAAGGACGTGTTGACGTGATTCCACCTTTTTTCACAACTACCTCGCAGTAATTGTCTCAATAAGTCTACTTGACTCTGGCTATAACGGGCCACCCGAATCTTCCTACTTCCTCATTTCAGAAAATCTACTCCAAGATGTGTTTCACGCATAGGTCTCTACTTCTTTGCACCAACCAGAAGCTCTCTGAAAAAGGACTATGGCTACTCTTCTTTTCAATGTATTTTCAATTTGATGAATCCAATTTATCAGAAAATTTTGAGGATGTCAATATGAAAATTCGATTAAAATTTTAAATTCGAAATTAAATAAACCATTAATAAATCATTTAGCTCTTTCAAATTCAAATCAAAACGTTGTTGAAACTTTTCCATTTTATACAATAATGTATTACGGTGCATGAATAAATCTTTAGCAGTCGAAGAAACGTTGGCTTGATTTTTCCATAATGCATGGATGACTTCTTTCATTTCTAGTTCGACAAAAAAGATTTTTGCTAAAGCTTTTAAAGATTCATACTGATTCAAATTTTGGCTCGTTGCTAAATATAAAACGCAATCACTCAAAGAAAGATACTTTTTAGGATTTTCAACTAACATTTCTTGAAATAACCGGCTTTCCTCACGATAAATCTTCGTAAAATCAACCTCGCTTGGATAAAAAGCCCCCACAAATATCTGGGTAAAGGTCGCAAAATCATCATCCAAAGCCGTGAACAATCCATGCAATTCTTCTTTTTGATAATAATTCTCTGTTCTTTTCTCAATAAGTAGGGCTTGGTTTGAACTAACAAATAAACAATCGACTAAATTTGGCAAAACAGTTTCCATCGTTTGTATCCATGAATGATAAATACTGTCATCCATCCGCTTAAACTGGACTTGAATAATCCGGTATTCACCCGCTTCTTTTTCAGAAAGTCGTGTATGTTTGAATAATACTTGATACCAAAATTTGCGCTCTAATTCATAAAGAGGGGCTACATTGGGATATAATGTTAAAAGTAATTTTTGCTCTGTAACGCTTAACTTTTGCTTTTCAATACAAAAGAACTTTCCCTTATATGGAATACACAAAAAATCTTTATTAAATAAAGGCTCATCCTTAATGAAACCTTCCGCATAAATTTGCTCTAAAGGTAAAATTTGCACTGTCATCACCTCAATTATTTTCATCTTTATTGTATCTAAGAAAGACAGATTCGACAATTCTTTCTATGTTTGAAAAGCGATTTCAACATTTTGCACAATTCACTGAGGTGTTCTTTGTACATGTTAACGTTGAGATGTAAAAGGCTTTCATTTATATTAAGGATGTCGATAAAAAGATTTCTCGCAAAAGTAAACTTTGCGAATAGGATGATTAAACATAGAAAGAGGTATAAACTTATGGTAGAAATGGCTTTACGACATGTATATAAAAAATATGATAACGCTGAAAAATATTCAGTAACAGATTTTAACTTAGAAATTGCCGACCGCGAATTTATCGTTTTCGTTGGTCCTTCTGGTTGTGGTAAATCAACTACTCTACGTATGATTGCCGGTCTTGAAGATATTTCTGAAGGTGAATTATTAATTGGCGATAAAGTGATGAATGATGTTGCACCTAAAGACCGTGATATCGCGATGGTATTCCAAAACTATGCCTTATATCCACATATGACAGTATTCGATAACATGGCTTTCGGTTTAAAATTACGTAAATATGATAAAGCAGAAATCAAAAAACGTGTGGAAAATGCAGCTCAAATCTTAGGCTTGTCTGAATATCTTGATCGTAAACCAGCTGCTCTATCTGGTGGTCAACGTCAACGTGTTGCCTTAGGACGTGCGATTGTGCGTGATGCTAAAGTCTTCTTAATGGACGAACCTTTATCAAACTTGGATGCGAAATTACGTGTAGCCATGCGTGCAGAAATCGCGAAGTTACACCAACGTTTAAATACAACAACGATCTACGTTACTCACGACCAAACAGAAGCGATGACAATGGCTGACCGTATCGTTATTATGAAAGACGGTATTATCCAACAAATTGGTTCTCCAAAAGAAGTTTATGATACACCAAGCAATGTCTTTGTAGCTGGTTTCATCGGCTCACCTGCCATGAACTTCTTCAAAGTAACCTTAAAAGATGGTTATATTACAAATGATGGTGGTTTGAAAGTGAAATTACCTGAAGGACGTAATAAAATCTTAGTTGAAAAAGGCTACGAAGGGAAACAATTAATCTTCGGTATCCGTCCTGAAGATATTCATAGTGAACGCGTGGTCTTAGACGCAACTCCTGAAGCTTGTGTGAAATCAACTGTAGTCGTCTCTGAACTTTTAGGTGCTGAAACCATGCTTTATACTAAGATTGGTGATACTGAATTTGTTTCTCGTGTGGATGCACGTGATTATCACAAACCAGGTGAAGAAGTAGAATTAGCCTTTAACTTGAATAAAGCACACTTCTTTGATGTAGAATCTGAAGAAGTTATCCGTTAATCTTGCACATTTCTAGTCTTCGTCCCCTTTTTATACATTAGTTTAGGCCTAGCAATCCATCTGCTAGGCCTTATTGTTATGCTTTGTTTTCTTGTGGTTTTATTTCCGCTAATTTTAAATCGGCTTGTGAAATAATGGGTAAAAGTACCATCATGACAATCACTACGATTCCCGAAATAATGAAAATCAGCCCATTATCGGCTACTTCAAACAAGAATGAATAAAAAACAATTCCTAGAGGCATTAATAATTGCACCCCAGTCATTAAAAAGTGAAAGACACGTCCTTGAAACTGTGGATCGACATATACACTTAACCAAGTATTCAGCGGTACATTTAAAAGCGTAATACATACACCCATTACAAAATTTCCGACAATCATAATGACAATCATCCATTTTAACGGAAGAGATTGCATCAATATAAATCCGAGACTACTCATAATTGCTCCTAATGAAATCACATAAATGTAGGTATTCAAAAGTGGATAACGAATATTTTTAATCATAGATAAAATCAAGGAAGCCAAGATTAATCCAAATCCAAAAGCTGATTCAGAAAAACTATAGGCTTGTGTTGGAAAATGGAGTTGGTTGATTTGAATGTATGGAATACCGACGCTAATAGAAGATAATACGAAATTAATGGACATACCCATCACCATCGCAAACACCAATAAGCGATCCTTTTTGATATAATTTAATCCAGATAAAAACATCTTTAACAAAGAATCCTGTGACTCATCCACATGACTTTCACTAACTTTGCGATAATGAAAATTCACCATCATCAAGATTATCGCTGCCAAAGTTTCACAAACAACTTCCAACAATACGATATTGGCTAAGGATATAAGCGCATAAATGATTCCACCAATAATTGGCGCAATAATTTGACTCACCGCTGAGACTAATTGTTCAAAACTCCTCACCTTTTGTAAATCGGCTTCATCCACCAAATGAATGGTCGCTGCTCCATAGGCGGTACTAAGAAAAATATCCGCTAGCCGTAATACAATCAATAGCAAATAAGTGGAAATCAACACGGAAAACCCACTTTTTAACGAAAAAGCATAAAAGACGAGCATCAGAATACTCACAACTTGTGCCATAAAGATGATTTTCTTCTTTTCAAAACGATCGACCACTGCCCCAGCAAATGGCAGTAAAACCAACGATACCACAGGACCAATTAACTGCGTCCCACCAAAAGCAAGTGCAGAATTAGTTTTGGATAAAATTTCTAACCCGATAACAAAAGATAAAACACTACTGCCTAAAGAACCAAAGATCAATGAAGTAATGATTTTAACAATCTGTTTATTTCCCTCTTTCATTTCATCACACCTTTTTTTAATTATTTTTTCATTCATTTTACCACAGCCAAATATCATGCACAACATAAAAAAGATACTCGCCTCCATGCAGGATTTGAGTATCTTTTGTATTATTTATCTTCATCCATCATCGCTTTTAAGGCTAAAGCTAATGGACTTTCCATTTCTGTATTTTCTTGGCTGTATTTTTTCAATAGTCGTTTTTCTTCATGTTTGGTCATTTTTTGTTTTCGTTCAGCCTTGGTTTGCATTTTTTCGGTCGTACCATCATATTTGCAACGATAATAAGCACCATTTTTTCCTTCGATGATTTCCATTTTCTTATGGCATTGTGGACAACGATGATTGGATACTTTTGGCTCTTTTCGTCTTGAGTAATGACAGTCTTCATTCGTGCAGACCAAACGCTTGCCATCGCGACCATTCTTTTCTTTTAAGAGCGAACCACATTCTGGGCAACGTTTTTGCGTAATTGAAAAATCTTGATAGCTTTGATTACTTTGCTTAATCTCAGCCACTAAACGCTTCGTATCTTGTTCGATTTGTTGGATGAATTGTTGACTCTTCATCTGACCTTTCGCAATTTTTTCTAGGTTTTTCTCCCATTTTTCCGTCAATTCAGGCGTGACTAATGAAGGATTCACCAGACCTAGTAGCTGTTTTCCCTTAGGAGTGACCGCTAAATAATTGGCTTTGCGTTCCATCAAGTCGCTTTTAATCAACTTTTCAATCATTTCAGCGCGCGTGGCCGGCGTACCTAAGCTATATTTTTCCATCTTCGCCAACAAAGTACCTTCACTCAATGGCTTAGGCGGGGTGGTCAATTGTTTTTCAATGCTAAACTCACCCTTGATTTTTTGACCTTCTGTATAGTGCACGACTTTTGCTTTAGGTTCGTCACTTGTCCCTTTCCAACCTGGTTCAAGTACTTTTTTATTATTTGCAACAAAGCGTTCAGAACCAAATGATAGTGTGATTTTCTCAACCTTTTCTTGATATTCAGGTAAGAACAACATCAAAAAGCGTGACACAATCATCTGATAAATGCGTTGTTCATCACTGGATAACTTAGCAAAATTTGCCCTTTGTTCAGTTGGAATCAAGGCATGGTGGTCAGAAACCAACGCATTATTAAAGACTCTCTTTAAGACAACTTTAGACCCATTTTTAATAATCGTCTTGACTTGCGGATTAAAATCACTAATTGCTTGTAGTCGTTCCTTCATCGTATTTTGCATATCGGTGGTTAAATACTTACTATCAGTCCGCGGATAAGTGACGACTTTATGGATTTCATATAGACTTTGCACCAAAGAGAGCGTTTTTTTAGCAGAAAAGCCGTAACGTTGATTGGCCTCACGCTGGATTTCCGTTAAGTCATAAGGTAATGGCGCGGCTTGGCGTTTGACTTTTTCTTCAATTTTTTCCACGGTGCCTGCTGTTTGGCTCATCTGTTGAACTAATTGTTGGGCCGCTTCTCGTGTTTTGATAGCTTGCGGATTCTTTTGTTGATGAGTAAAGGTCAACTGATTATCGGCAAACTGAATTGTAAAATATTCTTGTGGAAGAAACTTTTCAATTTGCTTTTCTTGCTGTCTCACTAAGGCTAAGGTCGGTGTTTGTACACGTCCAGCACTTAGATTATCTTGATATTTCACAGTTAAAGCGCGGGTCACATTTAACCCCACCAACCAGTCCGCCTTTGCTCTAGAAATAGCTGACTCATATAAATTGTCATATTGACTGGCTGGTTTTAAATTGGCAAAACCTTGTTTAATGGCTTTGTCTGTTTGTGATGAAATCCATAGACGCTTCACTGGTTTGTTAAATCTCACCCACTGCAAAATCCAACGGGCAACTAACTCTCCTTCACGTCCAGCATCGGTCGCAATCACGGCTTCTCCTACATCTTTTCGTTTGGCCAACGATGCAATCGCCTTTAATTGATGACCAGTTTTTGGTAAAGGTTTGATACCTATTTGCTTTGGTAACATTGGCAGTGTCTCTAATTGCCATTGTTGCCATTCTTTGTTTAGATCTTCAGGCATTTTTAAGGTTAATAAATGTCCTAAAGCCCAAGTGACGATCACTTTGTCGCCTTCATAGTAATTTTTAGTTTTCTTCGTTGCTTTTAACACTCTACTCAGATCTTTGGCAACACTTGGTTTTTCCGCAATGATTAGCTGTTTCATATAAATTCCTTTCACTTGTTATTGTGACGGGTTCAAAATCTTTTAATAAAGCAATGGAGTGATATTGCTGTAAATCATCCTCGCATTCCTCACAATAACGTAATTCTTCTTCATTCCAAAACGCACAAAGATAATTTTCTTTTGCACTGACACAGGAATATTTTATTTTATATTCATGCCATAATAAGGTGTAAGCTACGACTGCTTCCTCAAAAGTAGCAAAATATTGTTCTTCCACAATGTCTTCTTGCCAACCTTCAAAGAACCACCACACTTCATTATCACCATGCATACGAATTACTTGATACATCCTATTCACCATCTCTATTTTCCTAAATCATTCGTAACAAATCAACAAAAACTTTTATAACAATTTTAAGTTTGTATTTTCTTTTGTTTCATTCGTTGTAAACTATATACTATTTTTTCCTTGATAACTCTATAGTATTAAGCTTTGATTTATCTGGCAAATAATTTACTTGTGAAAAGGACAGTAAAGCAAATTTGTAGTATCTCATTTATAAAAAAATACCGAACAGCCGCTAACAAACAACGACTATTCGGTAATATACAGTCTAACTTTTGGTCATGCCGTTGCTCGTAGCTGGTCGACACTTCTCACAACCTTTATTGACGGTGTTCGAAGGTTAGCTACATCGCATCTAAGCCGGCCTGCCTAGGAAAATCTTTAAAACTAGCGGATTTTCCTGTCATTCCGGACAACCTTAGCTGCTTGTAGCTGATCGACCCTTCTCACAACCTTTTTTGACGGCGTAAATCGACTAGCTACTTCGGCGTATAAGCCAGCCCGTCTGGGAAAGTCGTTACTTTTCGGACTTTCCCGACGTTCTGGACAAACTTATCCGCTCGTAGCTGACTGAGTCGATTTACGACCTTTATATATACTGCATTTGTTTTTGGTCTTGGTAGGCTTGGTCGATGAGTCCGCCGCCTAAGCATTCTTCTCCGTCATAAAAGACGACTGCTTGGCCAGGGGTGATGGCGCGGGCTTTTTCATCGAATAATACTTCAGCACGTTCCCCATCTAATAAACGGACAGTAACGGGTACATCTTGTTGCCGATATCTAAATTTAGCGGTACAGCGAAATTCTTGTGGTTTTTCTTCATTCGTTGTGAAGTGAATTTGGCTGGCTGTTAATCGGTTCGCATACAATAATGGATGATGGAAACCTTGATCTACAATTAAGGTATTGGTTGCAAGGTCTTTTCCTACTACAAACCATGGCTCTTGTGTTTTACCGCCCCCACCAATGCCTAAACCTTGGCGTTGACCGATTGTATAATACATTAAGCCATCATGTGTTCCTTTTTCTATTCCATCAGGAGTCATCATTTTCCCAGGTTGAGCGGGTAAATATTGACTCAAAAATTGTTTAAAGTTCTTTTCGCCAATGAAGCAAACACCTGTTGAATCTTTTTTCTTGGCAGTTGCTAAACCAGCTTTTTCCGCGATAGCACGTACTTCTTTTTTCTCTAAATGTCCAAGTGGGAACATAGTTTTAGACAATTGTTCTTGTGATAACTGACTTAAAAAGTAAGTTTGGTCTTTGTTATTATCATTTCCTCTTAGCATATGCACGACGCCATTTTCATCACGTTTCACTTGTGCATAATGGCCAGTTGCAACAAAATCTGCACCTAATTGCATGGCATAGTCTAAAAAGGCTTTAAACTTGATTTCTTTGTTGCACATGACATCAGGATTTGGGGTACGACCCGCGCGATATTCGTCTAAGAAATATTCAAAAACACGGTCCCAATATTCTTTTTCAAAATTCACTGAATAATAGGGAATCCCAATTTGTGAAGCGACTGCCGCAACATCTTTATAATCTTCTGTTGCCGTACATACACCATTTTCATCGGTATCATCCCAGTTTTTCATGAAGATTCCGATGACATCATAGCCCTGTTCTTTTAATAAAAGGGCAGTAACCGACGAGTCAACCCCGCCACTCATACCTACAACAACACGAATTTTGCTGTTGTCTTGCATAAAAAATCACCATCATTTCTTTATAGATTCTGAAATCTACTACGATTGAAGGTCGCATTATTTTCAGTAAATTTCATTATAGCGCAATTTTTCCCAACATGCACGAAAAAAATCGCAGTACACAGACTACGATTTTCTTACCTTATGCTTTTTCTAATAAACCACGATCGATAAATCCATCCATCAAGAAATAGAATTTATCTTGCAACATTTTATGCTGTTCGCTCTTGAAAATATTGACTGCTTTTAGACCTGTCGCATTGGTAATCGACATTTTTAAGGTTTGAAGGTCTTTAGAAACAGTTATTTTTAATTTAAAGCCTTCCTTACTTTGAGGAGTTGCTTCTAATGAACGAATCAGTTGAAAGTTGCCTCCATTTGTTTCAACAAAACCATTATCACGCAAGGTATAACGTTTTGCATTTGGGTTCATTTGGTATTTGACAGTTGAACCTAGAACTGTTGCTGTTTTTTCAAAAGCCATAAATCTAGCCTCTTTTCATGTTTTTCTTTATTTTATCACAGCTTTTGTCATCTGAAAACCTTTGCCTAGATTTAAGAAAACAAATTTTACGCTTATTGAAATTTGCGCACGACTTGTCCTAATTGTTGAGCTAGTTGTCCTACTTCGTCTAACGTATTGCCAAGGCCAAAACTGACACGAATAGCGGTATGAATTTTTTCATCCTTTTTTCCATACATCGCTTCTAATACATGGGAAGGATTTACATTCCCCGCTGTACATGCCGAACCAGTTGAAATGGCCATGTTTGCTAAATCTAGATGCATCAAAAGCATTTGATTATTCACTTGATTAAAGGAAAGATTCCATACCTGTGGCAATTTATTTGCTTCATCGCCATTCACTTGATACCGAACCTGTTGTTGGGATAACACGTCTAGAAAATGCTGACTTATCGCTTGAATCTGTGCTTGTTCTTCAGCTAAATGTTCATGGTGAAATTGTGCCACTTCAGCCATCGCACAAATCGCGGGTAAATTTTCCGTTCCAGCCCGACGCTTTTCTTCTTGCTCGCCACCATGTGTGATTGGCTGTAATTTTACACTATCTTTTTTATAAAGAAAACCAATTCCTTTAGGGCCATTGATTTTATGGGCAGAAATACTTAATAAATCTATGCCTAATTCTTCTGGAAAAATCGCCACTTTTCCATAAGCTTGCACCGCATCTGTATGAAAAATGGCAGGATGGTCTTTTAAGATTTCACCAATTTGGACAATCGGTAATAAGTTGCCCGTTTCATTATTCGCAAACATGATGGAGACTAAAATCGTATCTTCGCGCAACGCTTGTTTAAAGTCAGCCACTGAAATTTGTCCTTTAGCATCCACTGGTAAGTAGGTCACTTCAAAGCCTTGTTTTTCTAAGTAATGTAAAGTTTCCATAACTGCTGGATGCTCTATGCTTGTAGAGATGATGTGACGTCCTTTCGCTTGATTGGCAAAAGCGGCTCCGATAATGGCATAGTTATCGCCTTCTGTTCCCCCACTGGTAAAAATAATTTCATGAGGTTTAACCTTTAAAGTTTTAGCAATGACTTGGCGCGCCTTTTCTAAATATTCATGAGCTTTGCGACCATATTGATGAATACTTGAAGGATTACCAAACACCTCATTCATGATAACAGTCATTTTTTCAATGGCCACTGGATGCATAGGCGATGTTGCTGCATGGTCAAAATACATAAAATCTACTTCCTTTACTAACAAATAAGCCAAATCAGCTTACTAAACTTCGCAATTTCTGTCAAGTAAACTCATTTGGCTAAACAATTATTTTTGATCTTCAATGGATAGGCGGAATAAAGGACTCATTGGGGTATTTTCTTGGATACGTTTCATCGCTTCTCCCATTAAATCCGCACAAGTAATATAATGAACGACATTTGGCTTGCGACTATCATCAATCAGACATGAATCAGTCACACAAATAGATTGAATCGGTGCTGCATCTAAATCAGCTTTAGCCCCTTCACATAATAAAGCATGAGAAGCACAAGCATAAATTTCAGTAGCGCCTTGCTCAGTTAGCAGTTTACTTGCTTTAACAAAAGTTTGACCGGTATTTAAAATGTCATCCACCATGATACATTTCTTACCTTTGACATCCCCAATCACATAGCCACCTGCTTCATACTCATCTGATTGATCCACAATGGCTAAAGTAGAACCTAAATATTCTGCTAAGCTACGTGCACGTTGAACACCACTATTTTTTGGTGAAACAACGACATAGTCATCACCAGACATTCCTTGATCTAGATAATACTGAGCAAACAATGGAATCGTGAATAAATTATCCACTGGAATATCAAAGAAACCTTGTACTTGTACTGTATGCAAATCTAATGTTAACACTCGAGTTGCACCCGCTTTGGTAATCATATTTGCAATTAATTTTGCAGTAATTGGTTCATGTGGACGCGCTGTACGATCTTGACGCGCATAAGCATAATAAGGTAAGACGACATTGATTGACTTCGCACTCGCCCGTTTCATTGCATCAATCATAATTAAAAGTTCCCAGTAATAATCATTCACTGGTTGATTGGTCGATTGGATTAAGTAAGTATCCACCCCACGGACACTTTCTTCAATGTTAATCGCAATCTCGCCATCACTAAATTGTCGCACTACACATTTTCCTAATTCTTGTCCAAAGACTTTAGCAATTTTTGCTGCTAATGGTTGATTCCCGTTGAGACTAAAAATTTTGACATTGTCTGTTGCAGAATTCGCCACCGTTTCATCCTCCAAAAATGTTTTTTCTTTTATTGTATCATATCTTGAGGTGATTTTGAAAATTTTCTTGTGTTTTCATAAAAATAATTATCGTTTAATCGAAATTGTGCTATTAACCCACTTTGCCGGAATAATTTTGGCCGGATTGCCCCAGACATCATGCACCAGCAAATCATAGCTACCGTCTTCATTTTGCAAATACCCGTAGCAAACAACCCAGTGATTCCCATAGTCACTCCCTCTTTTCTTAGATAAACCCACAATCAAGGGAAGTCCGGCATCAATTCGTTTTTTAATACGTGTCAGACAAACCATAGTAGTACTATGGGCACGATAAGGCATCTGGTAACGCCTAAAAAATCGATTCAATCCCATCGACAACTCAATCGGTAAGGTAGGAAAGCCAAATGGTTGCACCAATAGTTTTAATATTTCGACCAAGCTTGCTTGACCTTGCTGTGTATTTTCCTGTAAAAAGTCAGGCAAAATAGCTGGCGTAAAATGTTTTTGAAAGTAGCTTAATAATACTGCACAACAATACGTCCCACAGTAATTTCCTTGGGTATTTACTAAATCAATGAGTTGTTCAAAAGTTTGTTTATCTAAAATTTTTGCTTTCATTTAAACGATTGTCGCCCCTAATGTGTTTTTGAAATGATTGAGTGCCCATTGATGACCCACTTGATCAAAGCTTTGCACAGCATCTTTCACGATAAAAATTTTATAGCCCAAATTATAGGCATCTACAGCGGTATGCAATACACAAATATCGGTACATACCCCAGTTAAATAGATTTCAGTAATTTGACGTTCTCTCAAGCGTAAATCTAAATCCGTCCCACAAAAAGCAGAATAATGACGTTTATCAAGCCAATAAAGTGTATCTTTGCTTTTATTTTGCTCATACAAGTCAGCCAATTTACCATATAAGTCGCGACCATGTGTGCCTATCAGATTATGTGGTGGGAATAGTTTGTTTTCTGGATGATAGTGATCTTTTTTATCATGACCATCAATGGCGAAAACCACAAAATCATCATTTTCAATAAAATCTTTCGTAACCTTTACCAACGCTTCTTCAATTTGTTGACCATATTCACCGGTAGTTAATTTACCATCCGTTGCGACAAAATCATACGTATAATCAATCGAAATTAAAGCCTTCATATTTTTCACCTTTTTTCATTTATTTGATTGTATTTAAAAACTCAATTACCATTTCTGCAGAGCGTTTTCCAGCTTCATCAATAAATTCATCAAAACTCATCGTTGCTTGATGGTCTGCTGTATCGCTAATTGCTCGTACAACTAAAAATGGAATATTAAATTGACGAGCAGTTTGGGCAATGGCTGCACCCTCCATCTCACAAGCAAGCGCCTCTGGAAAATGCGATTTAATTTCCGCAATTTTTTCCGGACTATTGACAAAGCTATCTCCAGTTACAATTAAGCCACTACGCACTTGTTGTCCAGTTTTTTCCGCGGCTTTTTTCATTTCATTTATAATATATTTGCTTGCTTCAAAATATAATGGCATTCCGGCTGGTAATTGACCATACTCATAACCAAAACCTGTGACATCGACATCAAAGTAAGCTAATTTTTCAGAAAAGACGACATCACCGACTTGCAAACCTTCCCCAATTCCTCCAGCAGAACCGGTATTAATCACCATGTTGACCCCGTATTGTTGAATCAATAAACTCGTTGTGACACTAGCAGCTACTTTTCCAATGCCTGAACGTACAACAATGACATCATGTTTGCCTAAAGTTCCCGAAACAAACAAAACTCCTGCGCGTTCCCAAGACATTGGTGCTTCCATTTTTTCCTTTAATATTTTTACTTCTTGATCCATTGCACCGATAATTCCGATTTTCATTTTCTACCAACTTTCTGAACAAATTATATAAAAAAGATAAACATAAAAATTAAAACCAACAGTAACCCAACGATAATAATTGCTTTCCATAAAAAAGAATTTAAGGCACGAGAAGTTTCTTTTTCTTCTACCCGTGATTTATGAATTTCCTTATTCTTTTTTGCTTCTTTGCGATAATGGCGAGCGATGCGTTGTTCTTCTTGATCAAATTCTTTTTGTGCTTGTTTGGAAACAATTTTTTGATTACGTTCTAACGCCTGTTGCTCTTGTTCACGCCGTCTTCTTAATTCTGCACGTGTGAGTAAGGGCTTATCTGACATTTCATCGACCTTCCTTAAATTTTAAGTTTTCCCAATATTGGATGGCAAAAATCGTCTTTGCATCACATATTTCTCGATTAAGAATCGCTTGTTTGGCCTCTTCTAATGTTAATTCATACACTTCTAAGACTTCATCTTCATCCATTGCTTTAGGATTTTCTACCTTGCTTAAATGTTTGGCATGATAAATATATAACTGTTCATTGGCAAATCCGGGTGAAAGATACATTTGCGCCACTAATTCCCAATCTTTTGCCTGAAGTTGTACCTCTTCTTCTAATTCACGTTGCCCAGTGATTAAGGGATGAATATTTTCACCTGGATCGATTTTACCGGCTGGAATCTCTAAAATGACAGATTCAAGCGGCTTTCTAAATTGTTTCACAAAAACCATCTTATCTTCATCAGTTATCGCAATGATTGCTACCCCACCTGGATGAAAGACAAGTTCTCTTTGTGAATGGGAGCCATCAGGTAATTGGACTTCATCGACACATACATCAATAATATTTCCGTGAAAAATTTCTTTACGGTGGATTGTTTTTTCTTCAAAATCTTGAAATTCCAGCATTATATACTTCATCCTTTGCTTTTATTTGTTTCTAGTTTACCATAGGACGCAAAAGATTTCTTATATTTTTCATAAATCCATAAAATACTTCCTCAGTTGGATACTTTTCTGGTCAAAAAAATGCTAAAATATAAAAGAAGTGAACGCTTGCCCAATTTTGAAGCAAGCACAGTATATAATCTACACCTTTAAGGGGAGGGTTCTAATGAAAAAAAATCTATTTATATTCGGCGTACTGATTGTGATTGCTTTTTTAGTACTAGGTTATTTTGAGACTTTCTTTTTACTTGCAGCAGCCATTGCCTTTATTATTTTTATGGCTTATTTAGCAATCCAAGCGCTAGAAAATCGGCATAAAGCGAAACCACTATATAAGAGTCTGATTTATGCGATTGCCATTATCGCCTGTGCTACAATTGCTTTTGATCATGAATTTTATTATGATTTACGCTATGATTTTGTAGAAACCGTCATCGAAACAACGATGAAGATTTTTGCACTATTCATTCCCATTTATTTGTATATAGCTTGGCGTAAATATTTTCAAAATAAAGTCGTGCGTCCGAATACTTTGCCACCATTATCCAAAGCCAAAGAACAATATTACCATGAATTAGGCTTAAGTGATAGCGAAATTGAGTTATTCCGTGACACGATGAATCAAGCCAAAATTCAAATTGAGCAATTACAAAAAAATGTGAGAAGCAATTCAAAATTAAAAGCCTTAGATTTGCGTCACGACTATCTTAAAATTTCTAAAGCATTGTTTAAAGAAATCGTCAAAAATCCAACACGCTTATCCGATGCAAGTCTATTTTTATACACACATCTTCCTAACTTGGTCGATTTAACCAATAAATATGTTGAAATCAATAATCATGAAATCAAAAGTCGAGAAGCTTATGATCGTCTAGAAGAAGGCATTCAAGTCATCGAACAATTAACTGAATTGATTCAACGTGATTATCAAGACTTTGTAGCGGATGATTTTGAAGATATGGACATTGAAATCAATATGGCAAAAAAACAAATAGAAAAAGATTCAGATCATCAAACCCTACAATTTTAGCATTGAAAGGCAGGAAACATGATGGACAATTTAACACCAGATACTAATAAAAGTTTGGATGACTTATTAGCCAATCCTTTTTCCGTTGATACCAATGAATTAACTAGTAGTCAACAAAACGAAATCAAACAATTTCAAGAAAAACAAACAGCGCCTCGTTTAATTGATCGTTTAGATGCCAATTATCAAGAGCAAGCCAAACAACTCGCTTCCCAAATTGATGTCAATGATGCTCAGGCGGTCATCATCTACGGTGCTAATGCCCAAAGTAAGTTAAGTGAATTCTCGCAAAGTATGCTAAGTCACGTCCAAGCTAACGACATTGGGCCAATAGGGGATTCTTTAAACGAGTTAATGTATCGCCTACAAGAAGCCAACCCTGATGAATTACGAGCAGGTGAAGGCAATTTCTTCCAAAGAATGTTTGGCAAAGTGAAACAATCAATTTATGAAATTACCGCTAAATACCAAAAAATCGGTGCCCAAATCGATAAAGTCGCTGTCAAATTAGAACACGAAAAAGATGGGCTAATCAAGGATAATCAAATGCTTGAACAAATGTATCAAAAAAATAAAGATTATTTTGATGCTTTAAATATTTACATTGCCGCAGGTGAATTGAAAATCGATGAATTACAAAATCAAATCATTCCTCAAGCAGTGGCTAAAGCTCAAGACTCAGGTGATCAGATGGATGTCCAAATTGTCAATGATTACACCCAATTTTTAGACCGACTTGAAAAACGTACCCATGATTTAAGATTAACGCGCCAAGTCACCATCCAACAAGCGCCACAAATTCGCTTAATTCAAAATACCAATCAAGTCTTGGCTGAAAAGATTCAATCGTCTATCCATACAGCCATTCCTCTTTGGAAAAATCAAGTCGTCATTGCCTTGACCTTATTACGTCAAAAAGATGCTGTGACTGCACAACGTCAAGTATCAGAAACGACCAATGATTTACTGAAGAAAAATGCAGAATTATTAAAAGTATCCGCAATTGAAACCGCCAAAGAAAATGAGCGCGGTATTATTGATATCGAAACCTTACAAAAAACGCAAGATGATTTGATTGAAACCATTCAAGAAACATTGCGTATCCAAAAAGAAGGAAAAGAAAAACGTCAAGCAGCTGAAATTGAACTTGGCGTCATGGAAGAAAATCTCAAACAAAAACTATTGGAAATTACCCATTCTTAGTAGAAAAGGTTCAACACAAAATTTTGCGTTGAACCTTTTTTTATTTATTTAATGTTGAATGTTTATAACCATAACCGAAGTATATGCCTAAACCAATTACCAAACTAATGAAAAAGACAATCCAAGTGGTTAAAGATAGTTGCACCATTAAAAAGATACAAAAGCCCACGGTAATGAGTGGTAAAATAGGCACAAACGGTACTTTAAATTCACCGGGTTTCGGATCACCCGCTACTTGACGTAAGCGAATAATGCCCAATGCCATCATAATCAGATAGCCCAAAGCAACAATATTGGTTAATTCGGCTAAGATTTGTAGTGGAAACATCGTCGCAAAGACAAAGACTACCGCACCTGAAACTAAAGTCGCGCGCACAGGCGTATGGGTTTTGGTATCTACTTTATTCAAAGAGATTGGTAGTAAGCCATCTTTACTAATCGCATAAACCAAACGTGCTAAAGAATACATCATTGAAATCGTCACAGTTAGTAAAGTTAAAATCGCCCCAATAGAAATAATGGAACCAACTAAATCCAAATGTAAAAAGCGCATCGCAAACGCTACTGGATCATTGACACCTAATTTTGTATAAGGGACTAAACCTGTTAAAATAGCTGTGACAATGATATAAAGGACTGTTGAAATGGCAATAGCGCCAATCATCCCTCGTGGCACAGTCTTTTGTGGTTCCACGACTTCTTCTGCAGCCATTGCGATGGCATCAAAACCTAAAAAGGCAAAGAACACCAAAGCGGCCCCATCAATCACACCTTGTGCACCAAAAGGCAAATAAGGCTGCCAATTGCTAGTTTTCACAAAAAAGACACCAACTACGATAAATAAAGCAATAATTCCAAACTTGATCCATACCATAAAATTATTGAGGGCTAAGGCTTTTTTCGCTTCTTGTAGCACCCAAAAGACGACAAAAATCACGACAAGGCCTGCAATCAAATCGAAATAAGTGCCCTTTTCAAGATTCAAACCAGCAGTCAAGGCTTGTGGTAATTGAAGATGTAGGTAACTTAAAAAGCCTTGAAAATACGCAGACCATCCCGAGGCTACTGAAGCCACAGCCAACATATATTCACATAATAAAAACCATCCCGTAAGCCATGCGATAAACTCTCCAAAAACCACATACATATAGCTATATGCCCCACCGATGACCGGAATACGTGAGGCAAACTCAGCGAAACTAAAACCAGTTAATATCACGATAAAAGCGGCTAATACAAAGGATAAGGTCAAGCCTGGTCCTGCTAAATTCGCCGCAGCTTGTCCTGGCACGACAAATATTCCCGTACCAATGACCGCCCCAATCCCTAGTAAAATTAAATCTTTTAACTTTAACGTCTTGCTTAAATGACTGGATTGCTGAGTATTGATTTGTTTTTTTCTAAATAAATCCATCTTATTTCCTTTACATTCAAAAATTTAACCAACAATACCATTCATTATACACATCATGACATTTCTTTTCATGAGATTTTTATCATTTTTCATTATTTTATTTACGAATTTAGCAATTTTTTCAGAAAAGCCATTTGGGAAAATTAAGTTTTCATTAAGAACAATACGTATATCTTATCATTTTTCCTAAGCATTATTTGAAATTTTCAGAAAATGTAATAAAATGATAGTATTCACAAAAAAGAAAGTTAAAGGAAGTTATTCATGAAAAAAGAAAAACAGGATTTACAACGTGGGCTGAAAAACCGCCATGTCCAACTCATTTCAATCGGAGGTGCCATTGGGACAGGTTTATTCTTAGGCTCAGGTAAATCGATTCAATTAGCTGGTCCATCGATACTTTTAGCCTACGCCATTATGGGAGGCGTGTGCTTTTTAATTATGCGTGCATTAGGTGAGTTGCTTTTATCTAATACTAGCCACCATTCATTTATTGATTTTATCGCTGAATATCTCGGGGTTAAGGCAGCTTTTGTCACTGGCTGGACATATTGGTTTTGCTGGATTGCGATTGCTATGGCTGACTTAACGGCAATTGGTACATATATGAAATATTGGTTGCCTCATTTACCCAATTGGTTGCCCGAACTGATTGCCTTAACACTGCTCATTGCATTTAACTTAATTGCTGTTTCTTTATTTGGTGAGTTAGAGTTTTGGTTTGCTTTAATCAAAGTCGTTGCTATTTTAGCGCTCATTATCGTCGGGATCTTTATGATTATCACACATTTTCACACCAATCAAGGCGTAGTGAGCATCAGTAATCTTTGGTCACACGGTGGCTTTTTTGCCTCAGGTCCTAAAGGGTTTATCCTCTCTTTTCAAATGGTTGCTTTTGCCTTTGCCGGAGTTGAACTAGTTGGCCTAGTTGCCGGTGAAACCAAAGACCCTGAAAGTGTATTACCAAAGGCGATTAATAATATTCCGGTACGTATCATTTTATTTTATATCGGTGCTTTAGCGGTAATTATGTCGATTTACCCATGGAATTCAATGGATGGTAGCCAGAGTCCATTTGTCCAAGTTTTTTCAGAAATCGGCATTGTCTCCGCAGCTACCATTATTAATATCGTTGTCTTGAGCTCAGCCGCATCCGCTTGTAACTCAGCCATTTATTCAACCGGTCGCATGTTGCGTTCATTATCGGCTGAAGGAAATGCACCACAAGCTTTCCATAAATTAACCAGTCATAAAGTACCAGCTAGAGCGATTTTCTTCTCAGCTGGAGTGATTTTACTCGCAGTTATTCTAAACTACGTGATGCCAAGCGGTGTTTTTGTATTAGTTACAAGTGTCGCAACAACTTGTTTCTTATTTATTTGGAGTATGATTGTTTTAGCCCATTTACGCTACAAGAAAACCATTCAAGGACGAAGTGAGCATCCTTTTAAAATGCCACTATATCCTTTAAGTGACTATTTTGTGCTAGCTTTTATGGCATTTATTGCAGTCGTCTTACTCTTCCAACCTGATACACGACAAGCATTACTTTTTGCGCCAGTCTGGTTTATCTTTTTATTGCTTGTCTATCGTTTCAAATTCGCCAAAAGCATGGTTCATGTCAAACAAACCGAAGAATAAAATACAAGTCAAAGAGGCCGTCTTTAAATCTGAGACGACCTCTTTTATAATTATCCTAAATGAAGATTGGCACTTTCTAAGGCTTGATCAACTACTTGCATCACTGTGAGACTATGGTTTAATTGTTCCAAAGCAAAGGCCAAATCTTTTTGATCAATTACCTCAGTAAATTTCTCAAACTCTTGATACATCCGATGCTTATCCAAATTCGCATTTACGGCTTCTATCTCAGTTTTGCTTCGCCGTTCATAGCGTGGCATTTCATTGGTTGCGCCCAACACTTCAATTGAACCATCTGTCCCTTGAATAACAGAACGAATTTGAGCCGTCGAATCCTTTGCACCAATACAAACCGCTTTAAATGCCCCATAATCTAAAACTAAAATTCCTGAAGTATCGATATCACGTTCAATATTTGCTAAATACTGTACCTTTTCTGGCTTTCCAAACAGACCAACTACAAAATGGATATTATAAATATTAATATCCATCAATGCCCCACCACCTTTTTGTGGATCAAAGGCTGGGAGAATCTTGCCTTCTTTAAAAGCATCATAACGAGAAGAATATTGTGAATAATTACATTCGACAATCTTGATTTTTCCTAATTGAGCTAGGTCCTTTTTAATCTGTAAGAAATTGTTTAAGTACTGGTTGGTAATCGCCTCAAGTAATATCACCCGTTTTTCTGTAGCTATTTGGATTAATTCTTGTAATTGTTGGGCATTGAGTGTAAAGGGTTTTTCGCAGATTACATTTTTGCCCTGTAATAAAGCGGCTTTGGTATATTGATAGTGCAAATGATTGGGTAAAGCAACATATACTGTATCGATTGTTGCATTACTTAAGAGTGTCTCATAATCTGTATATACTTCTTGAACCTGATACTGTGCTTGCATCTCTTTGGCTTTATCTAAACTACGTGTGGTACTTAATAAAGCGACTAATTCCACATCTGTGACTTGTTGAATCATCGGCAAGAATTCTTGAACGATTTTTCCTGTTCCTAAAACGGCTAACTTCATCTCTCTTCATCCTCTCAAACGTTTTCATGTATATTATGGCTCAAATAATTTAAAAAAGCCAACTAGATAAATGAAACGAAACAATTTATTCAAATATTGAACAAAAAACATAGAATCATTGAAAATCAAGTTCAAAAAAGCTGTGAGAAAAATCCCACAGCCTGAAACTTTTTTATTAAGCTAAATCTGCACCATTTGTAGCAATCACTTGTTTATACCAGTCAAATGATTTTTTCTTCATACGTTTGCCGCTACCTTCAATCTTGTCATCTAAATCTACATAGATAAAGCCATAGCGTTTACTCATTTCACCGGTAGACGCTGAGACTAAGTCGATACAGCCCCATGGTGTGTAACCCATCAAGTCGACACCATCTTCTATTGCTTTAGCCATTTGTTCGATATGCGCGCGTAGGTAGTCAATGCGATAATCATCTATAATTTGGCCCTCAGCAGTTATTTCATCAACAGCTCCTAGTCCATTTTCAACGACAAAGACTGGTTTTTGATAACGATTATAAAGTTCATTTAAAGCAATTCGTAAACCAACTGGATCAATTTGCCAACCCCATTCACTCGCTTTTAAGAATGGATTACGCACACCACCTAGTAAGTTACCAGCTACTGTATCAGATTCATCGCCAGTCACCGTCACCGCAGAAGACATGTAGTAACTAAAACCAACATAGTCAACTGGATAAGCTTTTAATAAGTCTAAGTCTTCTTTGGTAATATCAAGATCTTCAAATTTCACCCCGCGGCTATTTAAGAAACGGTTGGTATACCCTGGATATTCTCCCCGTACTTGCACATCCGCACAGTAATAATTGAAGATTTGGTTTTGTTCCATCGTAGCTGCTTGGTTCACTGGATTGGCATCCAAACTATAGGTTGTCGCATAGATAATCATACAACCAATTTTTAAATCTGGATCTAACTCATGACCAATCTTCACAGCTAATGAACTGGCTACAAATTGATTATGCCAAGCTTGAGCAATATTTTTGAAGTCGCCCGCACCATTTGATAAAACCATTCCTTGGCTTAACGCTGGAAAATGAAGCGCTGAATTGATTTCATTAAAGGTCATCCAGTATTTTACTTTACGATGGAAACGTGTTAATACCACTTTGGCATAGCGTTCATAAAAGGCAATTAATTCACGATTTTTCCAACCACCATATTTTTTCGCTAAGTTTAAAGGCATTTCGTAGTGTGAAATTGTGATAACTGGTTCAATGCCATATTTCAAGCATTCATCGATAACTTGATCATAAAATTTTAACCCTGCTTCATTTGGTTCTAATTCATCACCTTGTGGAAAAATACGACTCCAGGCAATAGAGAAGCGATAACATTTAAATCCCATCTCTGCAAAAAGCGCGATGTCTTCTTTAAAATGTTCATAATAGCTAATTCCTTTATGATTTGGGTAGACATATTTTTCTTCATCAATCGTCCAGTCAAATTCTGGGCTACCTAAGACTTCAAAACGAATTTTTCCACCTGGCATCGCATCTGCAACCGATAAGCCTTTGCCATCTGCTAAATAGGCACCTTCTAATTGATTTGCTGCTGTAGCGCCACCCCATAAAAAGTTTTCAGGAAATACTGTTTGACTCATATTTATTACCTACCTTTATTATTTGATTACGACTAGAAAATCTTCACTTGCTAATACTTCTACTTGATTTAAATCTAAAATATCCGCATAATCATTGGTATTTGTCACAATGATTGGGGTAATTAGATTATAACCTTTATTGGAAACGTGTTCAACATCAAATTGTACCAACAAATCGCCTTGTTTTACTTGTTGTCCTTCTTTTACTTTTAATGTGAAACCATCACCATTAAGTTCAACGGTATCCATTCCGATATGCATTAAGATTTCCACACCGTCATTCGTTTTCATTCCAATCGCATGTCCAGTTGGAAAAGCCGTCATAATCACACCATCAGCTGGAGCCAATAATTCTCCTTTAGTCGGCTGAATAGCGATTCCTTTGCCCATCGCCCCTGAAGCAAAGACTGGATCAGGTACTTCAGATAAGGCTACTACTTCACCAGTTAATGGGCTTTTTAATACGACACGTTGGACTTGCGTATCCGTTGTTTGTGCTTTGAAGTCAGTAGTTGTCTTTTCAATCGTCTCAGCTGTTTGCTTTTCTTTATATAAAACTAAGGTCAAAATAAAACCTAAAACAAAAGATACAATTGTGGCAATTACAGCCATCATTACGTTAGATTCGATTTCTGGATTAGGACTAATGAATGTTGGAATAGAAAGTACGCTGGTTAAACCAAAGGCAAAAACTTTTACTTTCGCCCAACCGATGATGGCACCACCAACTGCACCTGAAATACAAGCTGCAATAAATGGCTTTTTCAGTGGTAATGTCACTCCGTAAACCGCTGGCTCAGTAATTCCAAAGAAAGTGGTTAAACCAGAAGAAATCCCCAACGAACGCATTTTGATATCTTTTGTACGTACCGCAACGGCTAAGGCTGCCCCACCTTGTGCAACAATTGCTGGTAATAACATTGGTGCCATTGTGTCAAAACCTAAATTGGATAAGTTAAGCATCATAATCGGTACAAAGCCCCAATGCATACCAAACATGACAAATACTTGCCATAAGCCACCCATTACCGCACCAGCAACTAGTGGACTAAGGTTATAAATACTATTATATACGCCACCTAAAGTATTACCGATAATTGTACCCACTGGACCTAATGCCACAAAGGTTAAAGGAACCATCACTAATAACACAATTAAAGGATAAAAAATAGTGTGTAGTGATTTTGGCACAACTTTTTTAATGATTGGTTCAATTTTACTTTGTACAAAGACAGCTAGTAAAATTGGTAATACTGAAGAAGTATAGCCAGATGGAGATAACACTGCTGGAATGCCTAGAAAATCTAAACCTTTGCCCGCTGAAGCAAGCGAAGTAATATTGGGATAAACTAACGCAAAAGCAATTGTTGCAGCAAGATATTCATTTGCTTTAAACTTTTTAGCTGCTGTATAGGCTAACATCACTGGCAAGAAAGTAAAGAGCCCATCCGCACCAGCATATAATATTTGATACGTCCCACTCGTTGCATCCATCCAATGAAGAGTCGTTGCTAATGCCAAGAAACCTTTGAGTACCCCCGCAGCTGCCATAGCCCCTAAAAACGGAGTAAAAATACTAGAAACAATATCAATTAATACACTTAACACATTTCCTTTTGGCGCGCTGTCTTCTTTTGATTCGCCAAGAGCATTGTTTTCCATAATTTCTTGATATACATCCGCTACATGACTACCGATAACTACTTGATACTGTCCACCACTTTGTACAACTTGAACTACCTCAGGATCGGCTTTTAGCGCTTGGGTATCAGCTTTGCCCTCATCTTTTAACTTAAATCTTAGGCGGGTAGCACAGTGCGTTAAGCTAATAACGTTATCTTTCCCACCTACCGCTTCAAAAACACGTTGTCCTACTGAATTTTTACTCATGATTGAACCTACTTTCTTTTTTTATTAAAAAAACCTAGATTGAAAAAACGGCATACTAAAAAGTATACGCATCATTTTCAATCTAGGTTTTGCCTGACTTACTCAGTAACAATCCTTTGAATATGAATCGTTAAATAGATTTGTTCTGACTCCTCCATTAACGGAAGATGTTGGGTGTGCAAATAATCATTTATTCGCTGCACACATTGAAAAGCTTGTGGATATTTTCCTTGAACCAAAGCATATAAGAATTCGTCGGGTTGCTCTTTTAGATTTTCGTTACGAACATAGCGTTGGGCAAAATATTGTAAATGTGTGACCATCCGCTGATAAGTAAGACTTTCTTCATCAAAAGTTTTACCAAAAAAGCGCCGAATCAAGGTAAGGATATCACGAACCAATTTAGTTGCTTGCATAGTTTGCTGCATATTTTGACTATCTTGTTGACTATTGACCAAGTGAAAAGCAATAAAACCAGCTTCTTCTTCAGGTAAAAGAACGCCCAAACGAGTTTGGATAATGACTAAAGCTTGCTTTGCCAAATAATATTCTTCTGGATAGTATTTCTTAGTCTCGAATAGTAAAGGATTCGCTAAGGTGATGCCTGATTTTTGACGCTCAATCGCATAATGCACATGATCAGTCAAATTCAAAAATACGCTTGGCAAGAGCTTAATTTTCAGCGAATGTTCAGCCAAATCGACAAATTCGCGCACCGCCTCTAATTCTTCAGGCTGGATATCTGTCAGTAACTGCTCAAATTGTTGCAACTCTTGACTATCCTTTAAGACAAATTCTTTTTCAACCTTTGTTCTGTCAAATTGCTGCCCAGCTTTTCTACCAAATGCTAGGCCACGTCCCATACAAACAATTTCTTCGCCAGCTTCATTTTTTGAAAGCACCACATTATTATTAAATACTTGTAAAATTTCCACGAAGCTGACTCCTTAAGTAATTTATTGTACAAAAAAAGCCAGAATCCCCCCATTTACTTAAATGAGAAATTCCGGTTTTGCCTGCCGAACAGTAACAATCCTCTGTACAAAAAGTATATTAGCAGAATCTAAAACCGTTTTCAAGTGTTTTTTTAAATATTTCAAAAAAAAATAGACGATAAGCCACTACACCTATCGTCTGTTTTTTGAGGATTATACTAAAATTCCGGCAATAATCGCACTTAAGAAGCTAACTAAAGTCGCCGCAAATACAATCTTTAAGCCATGTTTAGCGACTAAGTTTCCTTTTTCTTCATTTAAGCCTTTCATCGCACCACTAATAATCCCGATAGAAGAAAAGTTCGCAAAGGAAACCATAAAGACTGACAGAATCGCTTGTGTATGTTCGCTAAAATGCCAGTTGCCTTGAGAGAGTTCGCTCATCGCTACAAATTCATTGGTTACTAATTTAGTCGCCATTAAACTGCCTGCATCCACTGCTTCATTCCAAGGAATCCCTGTTAAGAAGGCTAATGGCGCAAAGACATAACCTAATAACTCTTGGAAAGTAAAACCAGTGATGCCTTTAAAAATTGCATTAATCATCGCAATCGCTGCCACAAAACCGATCAACATCGCCGCAACAGTAATCGCCACGTGGAAACCATCCAGAATATACTCCCCTAACATCTGGAAGAAAGTTTGATCTTTGTCCTCTTCAGAAGCATTGAATTGATCTTCTTTTTCGCCTAGTTCATATGGATTGATTAAGCTGGCGATAATAAAACCACCAAATAAGTTTAAAACCAATGCACAAATGACATATCTTGGCTCAATCATCGCCATATAAGAACCGACAATCGACATGGAAACAGTAGACATCGCCGATATACTCATCGTCAATAAGCGTTTTTCAGTTAAAAATTTCAATTCTTTTTTATAAGAGATAAATACTTCTGACTGCCCTAAAATTCCGGAAGCTACCCCGTTATAAGACTCCAGCTTACCCATACCATTGATATAGCTAATGGCTAACCCTACATATTTAATGAATAATGGTAAAATCTTAATATAACGTAAAATCCCAATAATGGCTGAGATAAAGACGATTGGCATCAAAACATTTAGGAAAAAAGGTGCACTGCCTTTATTCGCTACTCCGGCAAAGACAAAATTGACCCCACTAGCGGCAAATTCCAATAAATAATCAAATAATTTAGCAAAAGAAGCCACTAAAAAGGTCCCCACAGAAGTTCTTAATAAGAAAAATCCTAAAACAAACTGCAAGACCAACATGATTCCAATCGATTTCCAACGGATTTGACTTTTGTTACTACTTGCCAAATAACTTAATCCAATAACAATAATTAAACCAACGCACGCAATCAATAGCTGCATTTTCCCACCTCTTCATTTCTTTTTTCTTGTATATACATTTGACATACTGTTTTATAGATTAAGTATTTTCCACTATAATTGCAAGCATTGAATAACGATTTTTAGTATATTCTAAATAAGTAGACGCTAACATTTTAATAAAAATAATACGTGGGGATATAAGAAAAAAACTCACCACAACTAGGTGTGATGAGTCCATGACTAATTTTTATTATAAGCTTGTTACAGTTACAACCGTTTCGCCAGCATTCACTGGTTTTGTAGCTACCACTGGATCCACCTGAAAATCAGTAGAATTAGTAATAATGACTGGTGTTTGTGTCGTATAACCTGCTTCTTTAACTACATTTAAGTCAACTTCAAGTAATAATTGTCCCGCTTTAACCGCATCGCCTTGTTTCACATGTGCAGTGAAGCCTTTACCATCTAATTCTACCGTGTCTAAACCAACGTGAATCAAGACCTCTACACCTGTATCACTAACTAAACCAATCGCATGTTTTGTTGGGAATAATAAGCTGACTGTACCATCAAATGGTGCAACTAATTTACCTTCAGAAGGATCAATCACAACCCCTTGTCCCATTGTACCTTGTGCAAATACTGGGTCTTTGGCTTCAGCTAATGGTAATAATTGTCCAGTAAATGGTGCTTTAACATCAGTTTTTGTACCTGCAGCCACAACTTTTGCTTGAGTTGCTTTTGGTGTTTCATCTACTTCATCTAAACCAACTGGAATAGTTTGTTCTACACGGTCGATTTTGTTAAAGATGCCTGCTTTACGGAAGAATAAAGTTAACACTATTGGTACAACAATTGCAATCGCCATTGCAATCAAGAAGATTACATAACCTTGCGCACCTGTACCTTTACCAACACCTAAACTATTCTTGATAGCTAAAATCCCCGGTAAACCACCGACACCAATCGCATTGGCACGAACTTTCATAATTGTAATAAACATACCTGCAATACCTGAACCAATCATCGCTGCCACGAATGGATAAACATATTTTAAGTTAATCCCGAACATCGCTGGCTCAGTAACCCCTAACCAAGCTGAAATGACAGATGGTACTGAGATTTGTTCTTCTTTTTTGTTTCCACGGTGAGCAATAACAACCGCTAATACTGCAGCACCTTGCGCGATATTAGATAAACAGATCATTGGCCAAAGGTTAGTTGAACCAAAGTCGGCAATTAATTGAGAGTCAATCGCTAAAGTGGTATGGTGCAAACCAGTGATTACTAATGGCGCATAAACCGCACCGAAAATACCACCGAATAACCAGTTAAGAGGTGATTCTAAACCAGTATTCACAATCCAAGAAATACCTGAACCAATCTTCCAACCAATTGGACCTAAAATAGTATGAGCCGCAATGATTGTTGGTAATAATGAGAAGAATGGTACGAAAATCATTGAAACAGATTCAGGGATACGTTTTCTAAAGAATCTTTCTAAGTAAACAAGTAAGAATCCGGCCATCATCGCTGGAATCACTTGTGCTTGGTAACCAATTTTAGCTACTTGGAAGAAACCAAAATCCCAAGACCAGTTTTTCGCAATTTCAGCAGCAGAAGTACCATTTACAGAATAAGCATTTAACAATTGAGGAGAAACTAAAGTAATCCCTAAGACAATCCCCAAAATTTCAGTAGCGCCCATTCGACGAGCAATACTCCAAGTAATACCTACTGGCAAGAAGTGGAAAATCGCTTCACCAGGTAACCACAAGAAACTATTTACCCCATTCCAGAATGGCGATACGGCAACAATTGTTTGATTACCTAAAAAGCCGAATTGCACACCTTCTAAAATATTACGGAAACCTAAAATTAAACCACCTACGATAATTGCTGGTAATAATGGTGTGAAGATTTCAGCTAACATGGTAATCACACGTTGTACTGGATTTTGGTTTTGTTTCGCAGCTGATTTCGCATCTTCTTTAGAAACCCCAGATAATCCAGATACTGCAATAAAATCATTGTAGAATACAGGAACATCATTACCAATAATTACTTGGAATTGCCCTGCATTCGTAAACATTCCTTTAACCACTGGAATGTTTTCGATTGTTGCTTCGTCTGCTTTTTTTGGATCATTTAAGACAAAACGCATTCTTGTCGCACAGTGGGTAACGGCTGACACGTTTTCTCTACCACCAATGGCAGATAGCAATTCTTTGGCTTCTTTATCATATTTGCCCATAGTTTTTTTCCTCCTTATAAACAACTTGTATAACTATGTTTCTTACATGGTTAATATACTGTATTTGATATTTTTTGTAAACCGTTTACAACTTTGAAAACACGTTTGAAAATTTTCTTAAATTAGAGCATTTTAATTATTCGGTTTTTGTTACCGGTCCCCCAGATATAAATATGTCTTTATTCTACCTACCTGTATGGAAATTAACCAACAAGATAAAGTATCACTTGCTTATAAATTAATTTTTTTTAATTTTTTATAAATAATATCCATTTTTTTCGTATGATAGAGATGTTAAATATTTATGATGTACATACAAGTTAGAGGGGTCCTTGATGAAAATATATGAATTAATCTATCAACAATTAGAAAGTGAAATCTTATTGGGAAATTATCCCCCAGAAACCTTTTTACCAAGTGAAAGCCAATTAGCTAAGCACTTTGAAGCCTCACGCGATACAATTCGCAAAGCCTTGCAGCAATTGACCAACCATGGCTATATCAAAAAAGTTCAAGGTAAAGGTTCACTAGTCTTAAGAAGAGAACAGTTACGTTTCCCTGTTTCTGGTCTAACTAGTTATAAAGAGTTACAAAATGCCTATGGTTATGATAGCAGCACCCAAGTCGAAAGTTTAACCAAGCTAATTGTCAAAAAAGAACTAGCTGAAAAAACTGGCTTTGAAGAAAATCATGAAGTTTGGTCCGTCCTAAGAAGCCGTAAAATTGATGGGCAAAAGGTAATTTTAGATTGGGATTTGATTGCGCTAGAATTTGTGAAAGAGCTCGATACTGAAATTGCCAAAGATTCCTTATATGCATATTTTGAAAAACAGCTCGGACTAGAAATCTCTTTTGCTGAAAAAGAAATTACGGTTGACCCTGTTAAAACCTTGGATAAATTATATTTGGATTTAAATGAGCAAGATACCCACATTGTTTCGGTGACAAGTCGCGTCTTCTTAAAAAATATGCGGCAATTTCAATATACAGAAAGCCATCATCGCCTCGACAAGTTTAAATTTCATGATTTTGCTCGTCGCCACCAATTGTAAAAAAGTAGCTTTCTTCTATTGATCAATCATAGAAGAAAGCTACTTGTTATTTTTGAGCATTTCTATATAAATCTGTGGCTTGCCTCATCGAAAGCTTAAAGGAACAGCGAATACGTTTGATGGCTAAATCTTTATTTGGACTCTTACGTATGATTTGGGAAATCAGGTGTTCATCTTGCCTCGACATGACTTTAGGCAGTGGTTTGCATCGTGTGCTGAAAAACCATAGACCTATACCAACTAATAAACCGATTATGACAAAACCTAGCCACATCACACATCATCCTTTGCTTTTTATTTGATTTTAGCAAAAGAATATTAAAAATGTATCCGCCTCCAGCATGATTTTTTCATAGATTTTAGGCTTCAAAACCATTTTGATCAGCCACTTGTTTGAACCAATGTCCTGATTTTTTAATCGTCCGTTTCCCATCGTGGGCCAAATCGACTGAGATAAAACCATAGCGATTCTTATAGGCATTCAACCATGACCAGTTATCCATGCAAGTCCACATATGATATCCTTTACAATTGGCACCTTCTTGAATGGCTTGATGGACATATTTCAAATGATTTTGCACAAATTCAATGCGATAATCATCCTCAATTTGCCCTTCTTCATTGATAAAGCGTTCTTCACCTTCCACACCCATGCCATTTTCCGAGATATAACATGGAATATTGCCATAATTATCACGAACATTGATTAAGATATCATAAATCCCTTTTTCATATATTTCCCAACCACGGTAAGGATTCATTTTACGACCTGGCATTTCATAGTTATCAAAGAAATCATCAGGCATTGGATGATTCGGATCAACTTTTGATAAATCTTCCTTTGCTTTAATTCGGCGTGGTTGATAATAATTAATGCCTAGAAAATCAATCGTATTCTCTTTGAAAATCGCAGCATCTTCAGCTTTTCTTTCAGGTAGTAAATCTAATTGTTTGACCACTTCAATTAAATCTTGTGGATATTCTCCTTTGATGGCTGGTTCTAAAAATGAACGATTAAAGAAAGCATCGGCCAATTGACTCGCTTTGACATCTGCGGGATTGTTTTCATCACGAGGATAGCTTGGGGTAAGATTTAAAATAATCCCAATTTGACCACCTAGATTCATTTGATGATAAGCTTGAATTGCAAGAGCACTGGCTAAAGCTTCATGATAACCGACTTGAACCGCATGCTTCATATTGACCTCAGCTGGATAATGAAATTGATATAAATACCCACCTTCAACAGGCACAATTGGTTCATTATGGGTAAACCAATATTTCACCCGATCCCCAAACAATTCAAAACAAGTCTTCGCATAATTTACATAAGCCTCTACTGTTTGGCGATTTAACCAACCACCTTGTTCTTGTAGTTTCATCGGCATGTCAAAATGATATAAATTGATAAAAGGCTCGATACCATTGGCAATGAGTTCATCAATATAATCATTATAAAATTGTACCGCCTTTTCGTTCACTTTCCCGACACCCTCTGGAATGAGTCGACTCCATTGAATTGAAGTACGAAACGAATTATGTCCGACTTGCTTCATTAATTGAATATCTTCTTTATATTTGGTATACACTTGTGAAGTCTTGTCTGGTCCTACTTGATTAAAAAAGGGGGTTGGATTTTGTTGATACCAATAATCCCAAATATTTTCGCCTTTACCATCTCCGGTTACGCGTCCCTCTGTTTGCGGACCACTAGCGGCTGAACCCCAAAAGAAATCTTGTGGAAATTGATATTTCGTCATTTTCTATCTCTCCTCGTTTCTAGCTTGTTATCTCACCTAATACATATTTTTTCCAAGAATTAAATAAAGGCAAATAGCATCGTTTACTGAGCTTATAGCCGCTTACTTTTTCGTTCATCGCAGCTAATAAATAAAATAGAGATTCGCATATTTCTTGACAAGATTGTTTATTCGGTTCATCTGCCCATACAGACAAGGCTACTCCAATCACCTGATTTTTGTTGTCCTTTTCAATATTTTGGTTATTTGCAAAGGTAAGAGTTTCGAAATTCTCTTGGATCTTTTCATAAGTAGGCAATGTGTAACTAGAGTTATTTCCTAAAACATAGTATAAATAATTATCATTGTGATTGATTACTTCGTATCCTAAAGATAAATATTTTTCGATTGGAGCCATATTTTTATTCCATTTAGTCCAATATGAAATTTGGCAATCACTAGTTAAACTTATTTTTTCCTCACGATTTAACCGATAAAATCCATCATTCCATACACGAACAATAAATCCTAAATTATTCATTTTTTGTATTAATTCATTAACATATAAAATGAATAACTCTATTCCACTCGCTTTATCCCCAAATTTACTTTGAGCTTCTTTTACCAGAGTAGGATAGTCTTCTAGATTATCAAAATCAATAAACTCATCTGCACCAATATGAAAATATTTGCTTTGTTTAAATAGATTAGCATATTCTTGGTATATACTAAAAACAAATTCTACGGCTTCAGGATTCAATATATCTAAAGCGGTTTTGTCTCTAACTAGTTGATTTTCTTGTAGTTTCATCAATTGATATTCTGGATAATTCTGTAAAACCTTAGCAAGATGACCTGGGCTATCTATGTCAGGAATTATTTCAATATAATATTTTTGCGCATAATCAATGAGTTCTTTGATTTCACTTTGTCTCAAAAAATGATTAGAAACAATTTTTGGATATTTTTTTGATTCAATTCTAAATCCTTCATTCTCAGAAAAATGCAGCTGCAAATGAGTAAAATTGAAAAGAGCCATTACTTGAACCAAACTTTTCAAAATTGGTAATGAATAATATTTTCGTCCAATATCCAACATCAAGCAACGTTCATTCACATTAGGCGAGGAAACCTTTAGACCCTCACCTAATAAACTGTGAATGAGTAATTGCACCATGCTACGAAATAATATACGTTCATTTTTAGCTACAAGTTTTAAGCTATCATCTTGAAGGAAATTGAATTCTTCATCTAATCTAGCATTAATCTCTACATAGATAGATTTATCTGAGTCAATTAATCTATAACCAATTTCACTAAATAACATTTGAACACGATTAATTATCTTTTCTTCCTTTTCACCAACTGCAATAAATTTGATTGAAGTCATTCGTTGTGCCTCCATTCTATCTATATCTCCACAGTTCGAATTTCATATGCTTTCAACTGTTTTTTATTGTCGTCAATAGGTTCTTCTAGTAAATTTAAAGTTTGTTTAGGAACCTTTCCATCTTTAAATATCTCTAATCCAACTTCCTGATTTCCCAAATTATATCCTCTTAAAATCAAAGCATTGTCTTTTGATCTTCGTTTCAATGCGGTGGGTTCAAACATTAATCCTCGAATTTTAATAAATGTGTGACTCGTTTGTAATCTTCCCTCATGAATGCCCGTTTGTTTAGCAATAAAAGGGACCCCTAATTGATGTGCACGATGATAACTTTTTATTCTATCTAATTCATTTGCATGGAGTTCAAATGCATAATTAAAAACATGCTCTCCAATACATTGAGCATCTGGAGTTGGAAAATATCCCCAATCTCCCATTTCTCCCACACACCGTAATAAAGTTAAACAGATTTTATCATCAACTACTTCATATTCATTTAATCCGATATTAGAAATTGTTACTCCATGCTCATTATCGTGAATATTAACAAAAGATTGTTGATGCTGAGGGTTGGTAGGATTTTGCCAATAGTTAGAAACTTTATTAGGGCGAATAACTGTTTCGAATATACTATCTGCTTCATGGGTTTCTGAAATGATATTTGTTGGAAAAACAACTCTCAATCTATGATCTTTTGCAACATTATTTACTTTTGTACTAAAATGGATATTCTTGCTATTTTTAGATATTGAAATTTCTGTTTCAATTACATAAGAAACTTTTTTTTCAGATCTTTGCGCTTTTCTATATCTAAAATCAACAATTTTTTCTTGCTCTTCTTTTAATAACTTATTTGCAGATTCAGGGATTAGCATTTTATTTTTTAATATAATTTTTGCTTCCAATCCATTATCTTCAGCAACAATGACTTCAAACGGAAATTGTGTAGACAATATTGCCTGATCCTCAGATGGCTGCTTAAAAACATATTCATTGCCGATATCTCCAACATCTTCAAAAATTAGTAGATTACTCAAGGTTTTATTGGTTTGTTTATCGGTAATTTGTATACTACCCTGATTTTCAATTTTTAACTTAATAAACTCATTTTCTAGACCAAACCCATTATCTATTACCATTGACTCTTGATTAGATTCATAATCGGCTTTTACAAGTGCGAAACTCTCCCATGAAAATCCAGGCATTTGCTCCATCGCTACAGTTACTGTCACATATTTTTCCATATACGGTTCGCGAAATTTATCCTTTGGTAAATCGTAATTAAATCGTATTTTCTCATCCGATACAATTGCGGCCATTCTTTCGCCAAACTGGTTAATCACGTGATATTTTTTAGATTTCTTTTCTGATAGTTTATTATATCCATCTGTAGGATACAGAGAAGAAAAAGGAATTCTATCTACTTCAACATCAATTTTAGCTAAACCTGCTTTTTCTGTACCTGATGTATTAAAGACTACAAAAGGAAAACTATCTTTTGGAAATACACTAGTATCAATTTCAGAGACTAATTGATTTTTGGCCTCTTCTTCTACATATTTTCCTACTTCATTTGCTTTTTCGAACCGAGGAATCATCTCTCTACAAACTTCATCAACAGAACAACCGCAAATACTATCATGAGGATGATTTTGCATAAATGTTTTCCAAGCATATGTTAATTGATCGGTTGGATATTTACCTGTAATCTCGTATGCCATCGAAGCCAATGGTTCAGCAATCTTTTCTAGTTGATGACTAACTTTAGTGTTCCATTGTTTTAAATACACTCTTGTAGAAGCTGTATTTGCTAGTGTGAACCATCCATCTGTTTCTTGAGAAGTAAGTTCTCCAAAAACATTCCCCACATTTTTCGGTAATTCTGCTTTTACAGCAGACAGATAATCAGTAAAATTAGAGTGAATAAAATCATAATCAGGATATAATTCATTAGCTAATTTGATTGCTTTTGTAATGTCCTTTTGAACTGGTTGATGATCCACACCATTCATCAAAAGTAAATGATTTGTTGAAGCATATTTTTCAGCATCCATTAATTTCTTATCCCAAAATTTTTTAGCTTTTTCAACACTTGTTGGAATTTCATTACCATTCGAATACCAATTAGCAAAAAGTATTCCTAAAATTTTAGATCCATCTGGACCTATCCAATTCATTTCAGAAAATTGAGAAGAATAGTTTTCATCTGATAAAATTTGATTATCAAACCCTATTGGCCGCACTCCTCTACCAAATGCGGCAGTCGTAATATTTACTTGTTGCATTAATTGCGGTGTTTGTCCCATATTTCCAAAAGTATCAGGAAAATACCCTAGCATTACAGGACTACCCCATTTTTGGCTTTCTTGCATGCCAATTAACATATTGCGAACATTAGACTCTGAACTTGTCAAAAAAGCATCCTGTAGTATATAAAAAGGCCCTATTTTCAATTTACCTTGGCGTATTGCTGACCTTAGCTCTTCTTCTTTTTCTGGTCGAACACTTAAATAGTCATCAATAATGATTGATTGCCCATCAAGATGAAAACTGTTAAATTCAGAATCTGTTTTGAATAACTCCAATAAATCATCAATCAGTTCAATTAATCTCATATGATGTTGCTCATAGGACATATACCATTCTCTATCCCAATGACTATGAGAAATAATATGAACTTTCTTTCTTGTTTTATTCATTTTATGATTACACTTCCTTTATTTCATCACTCTAATATCAAAATAATCCATAACCAGTTCGCAAAACATCATGTTCGCCCATGAGAACCATTCACGAGTATAATTATTCGGATTATTAACATCAAATCCTTCGTGCATAAAATGTGTCCCTGCATCAGTTGCTACCAATAAATCCAAAATTTTTTCTTTTTCTAATTTATCGATAGTTGTTAAGCCTTCCATTGCAATCGCTATCGGCCAAACATAGTCTTTAGGTGTATGAGACGATCCTATCCCTTTCGCGTATAATCCTTCATAAAAATAAGGGTTCTCTTTACTTAAAATTGTTTTACGAGTTGCTAGATAAATCGGATCATCAAACGTACAATACCCTAAATATGGTGCTGAAAGTAAACTAGGTACATTACTATCATCCTGTAATAGTGTCCCTCCTAATCCATCTACTTCATATGCATAAATGGTTTGCCCTTCTTTATTTTTTATACATCCATAGTCTAAAATTCCTTGATTAATTTCCATTTTCAATTTTTTCGCTTTTGTTGCAATTTCGCTATTAGGAATAATAATAGTAAATATTTCTTCAATGTAACCCAATATAACAACAGCAAACATATTCGATGGAATCAGATAACCATATTGGCAAGCATCATCACTTGGTCGAAATCCTGACCATGTCATTCCCGTAGGATTTACATCAGTACCTTTTCCCTCATTAACTAAAGTATCTTCTTTACGAGTAGTTGTCCGTTGGAATCTGTATGAAGATGAATGATGATCTTGTTCTAAACTAAACACATTCAATATTTTAATGATTCCTTCTTTAAAATCTTCATCAAAATGTGATTCAGATCCCGTATTCTTATACAATAAGTACGCTAATTGAACAGGATAACAAAGAGAATCAACTTCATACTTACGCTCCCAAATCCAGCCGTTCATTTTAGTATCATCACTTTGATGTCCAAAACCATTATCACATTCATTAAAAGCGTTTGCATAAGGATCTAAATTAATATATTTAAATTGTCTTTTTACTAAACCAGATATCATTTCTTCAATTTCTTTATCATGTTTAGCCAAAACTAAATATGGACGAACTTGGGCTGTAGAATCACGCAACCACATAGCTGGAATATCTCCAGTTAAAACGAATGTCGTACCATCATTTTGAGGCTTAACTGTCGTAGTTAATGTATTAGCAAAAGAAGCTTCAAAATTCACTGCCCAATCCACATGTTTTTCTCCACATTTTTCTACGATTTTTTTAATAAGAATCGCAGCACTATTAGGTATATCTTTTTTCATGGAAAATCCTCCTTGTCACTATATATGATATATCTTTTTTGTTAATTTTAACTTATTTTTCCATATATGTCTATCTATTTTTCTATTTACAAGTAAAAAAATATATATTAAACTATATTTGATATATCAAATGCTGGAGGAATAAGATGGAACCCTTATACTTAAAAATATTAAATGATTTGAAAAAAAAGATTTTTGATGGTGAGTTACGTCCTGGGGACCAACTACCAACAGAAAAAGAGCTATCAGAAACATATAAAGTAAGTCGCATCACTTCAAAACGAGCTTTAAGTGAATTAGAAAAAAATGGATTAATCGAGCGCACGAGAGGAAAAGGAAGTTTTGTCAAGAAATTAGAAAACAAAGTAACTAATAAAAAGATTTTGCTAGTATTACCTTTTACTGATGATTTTGCTTTAGGTAATTTATCGGGAAGCATATTATCTGTCACTCAAGAAGCGAATTACGAATTATCAATTGTTACACATAATTATTTAAATGATATTACTATTACTGAATTACAAAATAACTTTGATGGAATCATATACTACGCGAATAATGACAATCAGCATTTAGATTTATTATTCACACTAAACCAGACAAATTTTCCTACAATATTATTAGATAAAGAAATTCCAGATTTAAATCTCCCAACTTTTTTATCTGATAATTTTGCTGGTGGCATAGCAGCTACAAATTACTTCGTTGAACTAGGACATAAAAATATTGCCTATTTATTTGGAAATCATGAACATCCTCAATCTGCTAGACAACGATATTTAGGATATATCCAAAGTATCATAAATAATACTCTTCCTTTCCACACAGCATATAATGAAGATATTTATGACGAAAAAAAATTAATTAAATATATACACAAAAATCATATTACAGCGATTGTTGGTGAAAATGATGTTGTAGCAATTCAATCAATGCGGCATTTAAAAAATAATAAATTATCTATCCCAGATGACTTATCTATTATAGGATTTGATGATATCCAAGCAGCACAACTTGTTGATCCCCAACTAACAACTATTTCACAAGATTTTCATACCATCGGAAAAAAAGCCGGCCAGGCCATACTCCAATGGATTGAAACAAAACAGAAACCAAGTGGTCAAAAAGTCCCAATTCACTTAATAATTAGGGAATCTACTAAGGAGGCAACTAATGATTAATAAAATAGATACTCGACATGGAACTGCTAATCAACAAAGCTTTTCAAATGGTAATTGTCTACCCTATACAGGCGTCCCTTTTGGAATGAACTATTTTTCTATTCAAACAAGTAATGAAAGAGGAAGTTGGTGGTTTCATCCAGAAGAGCATATCTTCCAAGGCTATCGATTAACCCACCAGCCTAGTCCCTGGATGGGCGATTTTTCTCATTTGTTATTAACTCCATTTAGTGGTGAATTAACTGACCCATCAATATTTAAAGTACAAAGCAGTTATCGGCCAGATGAAGCTTTATTCAAACCATTTGAAATCAACATTTCTCAATTAAGATACCAAATAAGTTCAAAATTGGTTCCAAGCATGTATGGTGCTATATTAGAAATAAACTATACACATTCAAAAAATGGTTTACTGCTAACATTACCCGGACTAAAAAAATACAAACAGCTTAATGAACATGAATTGGTGATTAGTATCGTAAATTTTTCTGATTGCGAAGATTTGGATTTCACTTTTTACTTATCCCTACATTTCGATAATCCTTTTCAAAATATCGAATGCTTCACTTCTGATGATGAAAACGACTATCTAATCATCCATTTTGAGAATATAAATCATCAAATATTACATCTGGGAACATCATTTATCTGTTTCGACCAGGCAATATTAAACAGAAAACGTGAGCAACATTTACACATAGATCATTTTCGAAATAGCAGCGTAAATCAATGGAAACAATACTTTGATAAATTTCAAGTAGAATTTTCGGATTCCAATCATGAAAAAACATTCTATCATAATTTATATCGATTATTGTTATTTCCACAAACATTTTATGAAATCAATGATGAAGGAAATAAGATTCACTACGATACAACTAGCAAATCAATTAAATCTGGTATTCTATACACAAACAATGGATTTTGGGATACTTATAAAACAGTCTATCCTTTATTCTCACTTTTTTTAAGAGAAAAATACGAAGAAATACTTGAAGGAATTCTTAATAGCTACAAAGAAGCTGGATTCTTGCCAAAATGGTTGTCCCCTGATGAGAGAGGGTTAATGCCTGGAACTTTAATTGACGCGGTTATTGCAGACGCTGCAGTTAAGGGGATAAAACTAGAATTAATGCCTGATTTTCTAAACGCAATGATTAAATCTGCTACTACTCAAAGTAAAAGTAAAAAATATGGACGCCAAGGTGCGCTAGAATATTTGAAATATGGATATGTACCTAGTAACTTTTCAGAGTCAGTAAATCATACACTTGATTATGCCTATAGTGACTATTGTATTAGCAAAGTTGCCGATGTATTAGGAATGAAGGAAGTTTCACAGTATTATGCGGACCAATCATTAAATTATAAAAATATCTTTGATAAAGAGCACAAGTTTATGCGTGCAAAAGATATTAATGGTCAATTCCGTACAGATTTTTCTCCAATCAGCTGGGGAAAAGATTACGCTGAGGGAAGTGCTTGGCAAAGTAGTTTTGCAGTTTATCAAGATTTTAATGGCTTGATATCTATTTTTGGTGGTAAGGAAGCATTTACGGAAAAGCTTATCAATCTTTGTAATCAAGAACCAATCTTTGATGTTGGCGGCTATGGATACGAAATTCATGAAATGAGCGAAATGGCTGCAGTAGATTTCGGACAACTTGCTATTTCTAACCAGCCTAGTTTCCATTATCCATTCCTATTTAATTATATTGGTAAGCCTGAGATGGCCCAACCATTAATAAAAAATCTTTTAACGCAATGTTTTAATGCTAGTTATCGAGCTTATCCTGGTGATGAAGACAATGGGAGTATGGCTGGGTGGTATATATTCAACGCTCTTGGTTTTTATCCAGTTACTCCTGGAAGTGGAGAATATGTCATTGGTATGCCACTAATAAAAGAAGCACATTTAAAACTTTCAAGTGGAAATATCTTAACTATTCGTACTAATAAGAACAAGCCTCAACATCAGTTCATCCACGAAATATACCTAAAAGACAAACGATATCAAAAATTGTACTTTACACACAATGAATTGATGGAAGGCGGTGAAATATTCTTTGAACTAGGGACAGTCCCCCATCCGAAGAAATATCAAAAATCTGACTTGCCTTTTTCATTATCTAAATAGATACTTCCCGTTTACCTACACTAATTATAATGATATAACGTTAAACACCCCCACCTACTATTCAATACACCTATTTTTGAACAGTAAGTGAGGGTGTTATTTTATCTAATTTTGTATTGATTATCTAAAAACTTTATGTAAAAAGTAATTCATAATTTATTGCTGCACCAATTAAATTCGCATCATTTCCATATTTACATGCTACTACTTGGGGCATAATATCATCTATCTTTTCTATTTTTAATAGTTTTTGAAGTCTTACACTAATATTTTCAATTAATATTGCTTGAGTAGAAACGCCTCCGCCAACAATAATTATTTCAGGATCCAAAATGACCTGTATATTGTACAAAGCCTGAGCAATTCCATCATACATTTGATTTAAATAGTCTTGAGCAACTGCATCGCCAGCATTTGCTAATTCAAATAATTTTTTCCCATCGATTTCAGTTCCTGTAGCTTCCGAATATTCTTCAGCCTTATGGACAGCAGTTGCTAAAAGACTGAGTTTTTTACTTGCATATGGTTTAATTAATCCAAATTCTCCCCCAAATAGATGGCTTCCTTTGTACACCTTCCTATTGATAAATATTGAACCGCCTATTCCTGTGCCAATGACAATAAATATGCTGTTATTTACGTTTTTTCCAACCCCCAAGCTCATTTCAGCAATGCCTGCACAAACAGCATCATTTTCAATTGATACAGGTAGCTGTAAATACTCTTCCAGTTGCTGAAGAATGGGACGATTATGCAAATAACTTATTGCACTTACACCTTCAATACAGCCTTTTTCAACATTCACTGCCCCTGGGGAACTAATCGCAACCCCTTCAACATTATCATACCTACCTACTATTTCTTTCATTTTAGCAATGAATTTTTCAAAACAATCTGGAGTGCTAAAATTTCCCCGAGATACTAATTGATTTTCTTTCCATCCTGCATACTTTATACTTGTACCACCTATATCGAATACAACTATCAATAGAATCACTTCCTTATTATATTTTTATATTGATTCTCTACAACTCAGTATATCCATCCTTATATTCTTCTCGAAACTCTTTAGGTGTTATTCCATTTAATTTTTTGAACATTTTAGAAAAATAGTTTGTATTATTATACCCAATCTCTTCTGAAATCTCATTTATATTAAAATTACTATTTAACAGGAGATACTGAGCCCTTTTTATTCTAATTTGATTTAGATATTGTGAAAAACTGTATCTAATTTCTTTTTTAAATACTTGACCAAGATATACTGCATTAACATGTAATTGATCAGCCACGCTTTTTAAAGTAAGTTCTTCTCGATAATTTTTTTGAATGATTTCAATTACACTTTTTGTAAGCAATGAAAAATGAGTATCCTCACCTTGATAAGCCGCACCGTTCAATAATTCTTCAAGTAAACGTTTCAATTCATAAACAGTATTACTACTACGGATTTTTTCAATAGTTTCTTCATATATTTCTCTACTAATTGTAGGATATTGTCGAAACATATCATTAAAGAGTAAAAATGTAATATATCTTGCATTCTCTGGTGGCACTTGCTGATTAACTACACGTTCAAATATACTATCTAGTTCCTGGGAAATTGTTTTTGTATCGCCTATCATTAGTGACTTATTAAACGAAAGAAACGAAAAGTCATCTCTAACAAGTTCAGAATCAATCCTATTCGAAAAATTTGGCAATAAGTCAGGATAGAAATTTCTTATTTCTTCTAATTGTGAGACTCTTGAATAACTTTCATATAGATTTTCCCAATCAACAATTGTTTCACCAACATATATTTGAATTGATTTTTCATATTTTCTTCTTATATTAGATAAATAGGTATTTAAGGCCGAGACTTTCCCGATAAAGATTATTAGCAGTTGATTATGTTGTTGAATACCTCCAGAAATCATTAACGGCTGTCCAAATTTTTGTGTGAATTCTATTATTGAAAGTAATTCATCTTGATTGCCCTGAATTTTCAATGTCGTAAAAGGACCTTTGCCGCTTATGTGAAAGTCCAATAATAGCCTCTCAAATTCACTCTCATTCAACTCGTCGTTTATCCACCTAATCAATTGGTTTTCACGTATCAAATGTTCTTGATTTTGACGCTGAGCTAATTTATCAAGCTCTTTTTTAATTTTTAAAACTATTTCTGCTAACTCTTCTTTATCTACAGGTTTTAAAAGATAATCTTTCACTCCAAGTCGAATACCTTCTTTAACATAATCAAATTCTTGATATCCGGATAAAAAGATTGACATAAATTTTTTGCCTTGTTGTTGCGCGGTATTTATCATCTCAATTCCTGTCATTTCCGGCATAGTAATATCACTAATCACCAAATCAACATGATTATCAGCCAAATAATCCAGCGCTTCCATTGCTGTTCTAGCAGTCTTTACAAATTCAAAACCTAAATCATTCCAAGGAAGAAGAAATTTTAATCCTTCTAAAATCATATATTCATCATCTACAGCCAAGATTTTATACAAAATATTCTCCTCCTTTAATCACTAATGTTACAGTCGTTCTTACATTTTCAATTGAATGAATATTCATGAAGAAATTTTCATTGAATGTATTTTTTAAACGATCATAGACATTATGCAAACCAATTGAATTTTGATTTTCATCAGCTCTCTGAGTTAATTTTTCACGTATCTCCTTTAATCTTTCTTCTGAAATTCCTTTTCCATTATCAATAATTTGAATAATAATATCCTCATCCACCAACATTGCCTTTACACTAATAGCATTATCATTTCTTGTATAATCTACACCATGTACAAAATAATTTTCAATTAATGGTTGAATAGTGAATTTAGGAACAATTAATTTTTCAAGCTTCTCGTCTAATACAAAATTATACGCAACTCTATCAGGATAACGCATTTGATATAAATATACATATTTTTCACAGAAAAACAGCTCTTTTTTTAAAGTGGTAGTTTTTTCTTGATTCGTATTATTTCTAAGTAAAGCAGAAAATGCATAAACAACATCAGCCAATTCATTCTGTTGTTTACTTAAAGCATACATTCGAATATATTCCAATGTATTATATAAAAAATGTGGATTAATTTGTGCCTGTAATGCTCTCATATGTGCATCTCTTTGTTTTATTTCAAGTTCATAATTTTCTTGGATATACTGATCTAAACTCTCAATCATAAAATTAATTGCTTGTGATAAATTCTCTAGCTCATCCTGAACTTTCGATACATCTATTCTCTCTTTTAAATTTCCTTCAGCAACACTATGTGTAATACCTTCAATCATGGAAACTTGATTAAAATATCGTTTAAATGTATGATTTAGCGTGATTAATAAAATTCCAGCAAGCAATACTCCGAATAATATAATAATCGTAAAAAATTTTACATTTTCTGACCATAGTCTTTTTTTACTTGCAAGTATTACATAACACAAATCTTTACTACTATGACTTTTTAAAACATAGAATTTTTTGCTGATTTCATCTGGTATATTATTTCTACGTAAAAAATGCGCGATTATTTTTTTATATTGTTTATCATTCAAAAAATTTTGAGTTGAAAACATCATTTGATTTGAATTATCAAAAATAAATGCTTCCATTCCGTTCAATTCCATCATATGTTCAAAAGTACCTAAAACAGACTTTTGTGAGAAAACGACTGATAACTCACCTACATGTTCGAATCCAAATGGACTAATTATTGATTTTTTCATAACAAACCCTTGCTCATGTGGAATTTGTCCATATTCTTTTCTACCCATAGGATTTGATTTATCTGCGACTAAATACTTAGAAGATTCTTCAAGTTTTACATAAACTTTATCTAAATCATTAAATGCACTAAAAAAAACAGGAACTGTCTCCGAAATTCTGGTATCTCGTTTATAAGCTAGCCAAGAATCTTGCGTGTATGAAAAATAATCAGATGCAGACATATTTAAATAAGCACGTATATTATCAATAGCAGTATTAGAGCCTGCTAATTCCATATAAATAAAATTTAGCGCATCATTATTTGCTTCAACTGAATTTTGTATACGCTTCTCTAAATCTTCCATATTGGTTACCATCTTACGATAATTTGTATCCGCTGTATATAAACAAAGTCCCACTACCGTTAAAAAGATGACACCCACTAACAAAACAGCATAAATTTGCATGAGACGATTCATTAAGTATTCTCTTTTAAAAATTTGCTTTATAAGCTTCTTCATTCTCCTCCAACTTTCTTGAAATAATCTCACGTTTTTCTTTAGTGGAAAATTCACTCCATATAGCTATTAAAGCAAAAGTAGCAAATAACAGCAACCCTTTAAAATTCCAAGTAATAAAAATAATTGTAATAATCCCAAGAATTATTTTCAAAAATCCAAAAAAGTTAAAGAATACACTAATGAATGACAATTTAAATAAATTAATTGTTGATATATCATATTTACTTTCATATTGAACTAAATATAAATACATCACCATTATCAACAACAAAATAAATACCATTATGATATCTGCTATAAACCAAACTAACCCTTTCATCTGAGTGGATAAAAATAAATTATATACTACTAAAATTGTTAACATTTCCATAATAAAAAAATGCAGATTACTTCTTCTAAAATTATATTTCCAATTTATATAATAGTTACTTAAGGTCATATTTTGATAATCCAAACCATATTCAGATAATAAGTCCACCATCGTTTGAAAGGATGGTCCAATCCCAAGCAAAATACCTCCAATTAAAGAAAATAATAAAAAAAACATATTCAACTTAATAATAGTCCAAATGAAATAAAATCCTCGTTGTATGCCACTGCTCACCATATATATCACTTCTTTCAGATTATTGCCATAAAAGAGCGTAGAACATGATTCTACGCTCTAAAATTAGCAATACTATTTGCTATTTTCAATAAATTCATCTAATTGTTTTTGAATATCTTTTTGAACATCATCCCATCCAGCTTGCTTTAACTCTTTAACTAGCTCTGGAATTGTTGTTTCAGGATCAATAGAACCAGTATTTAGGTTTGCTTTATATCGATTCATCACATTCATAATATTGGATAACTGAGTTTTAACTTTATCGGTTTTAGCATTGAAACCTAAAATAGGAGAAGTTTTTGCTTTTTCAATACTTTCATCGCGTTCCTGTACTTGTTTTTCAGTAATAGTATCTTGAGTATATAAAATCATATTATTACCAGTATTCCAAGCAGCCATATGTTGATTTGCTTTATATCCTGAAAGTAATTTAACTTGATTATCACCTACTTTTTCCCAAGCCTTACCTTCCACACCATACACAAGTCCATTTAATAATTCTGGATCAGTGTTAAGTAAATTTAGAAATTCTACAGCTTTTTCTTTATTCTTTGAAGTATTCGAAACAACAAAGTTTGCCATTTGTGCTTGGCTTGTCGTTTTAACTTGCTCTGTTAAAGGTCTTGAAGTTAAATCTTGTTGTGCTGCATTACGCAAAATTGTATCACCATAATCCATTGGTCCTTGAGTTTCTTCACGCATGAACCAAGTATTACCTTCTAATGGAAATCCTGTTGTATTTGTCGCTGCATCAGTTGGTATCAAACCTTCTTTATACCATTGATGTAATGTTTTTAGACTTTCTTGAAAATCTTTATCTTCATACTGATTAATAATCACTGGCTTATCATTACTATCTAATCGAACAGCAAATGGATAGTCTTTGCCTAAAGGATAGTCCATATTTGCTGAAGCATTGAAGTTTTGTCCTATAGCAAAAGCAGCAATTTTAGGTTCCTTCTTATGAAATTCGCGTAAAATTTCTGTAGCAGATTGATAAGATCCGTCTACTTTAGAAATATCTAAATTATATTTTTTAACATATTGGTCATTAAAAGTTAATACTTGTTGCCCCCAAGCATTTCCGTAAACTGGAATGGCATATAATTTTCCATCAACTTCATTACCTTTGATGTACATTTCTGGCAACTGATCTAAATAATCTTTAGCGTATTTCTTAGATAGCTCTGTTAAGTCTGCAAAAGCACCTTTTTGAGCATTAGCAACATAATGATAAGCGAATGCAATATCATAGCTTTCACCGGAATTAATTATTGTAGGCATCTTTTTATCCCAGTCACCCCATCCAATATACTGGATATCAACAGTTACACCAATTTTATCTTTGATACGCTTATTAGCAATTTTCATTAATTCATCAAAATTTTCTGGTTTATCACCAACTTGATACATCAGTAAAGATTTAGAATCTCCAGTTTTTGTATCCTTTGATGACGACTTATTTTGATTCCCACAAGCAGCTAAACTAATAGCAAGTAAAGTAGCTGCACTAACACCAATAAATTTTTTCCAAGTCTTCATTAGAAAACCTCCTTGTAAAATATATCTATTAAATAGACATTATTTGCCTATTTATTATTATCAATACTCCTACTCTTTAACCCCACCGATGGTTAATCCTCCTACAAAATACTTTTGGAAAAATGGGTAAGTTAATGCAATCGGTAAAGTAGAAACGACAACTATTGCCATTCTAGCGGATTCAGAAGGTAAAGCAGCTAAACCGCCTTGAATTTGAGCACCCATTCCTGCATTTTTGGCTAAAAAGTCTAAATTACTTTGAATCTTCATAAGCAAGTATTGTAACGGAACTAAATCATCATTTTGAATATACAGTAATGCATTGAACCAATCATTCCAGTATCCTAATGCAGCAAATAAGCTAATCGTAGCTATTCCCGGCACAGCCAACGGTAAAACTATCTTCATAAAAATTTTCAATTCACTAGCACCGTCCATCCTGGCAGATTCAATAATACTGTCAGGTACTGTTTTTATGAAAAATGTTCTCATAACTAATATATTAAATGGTCCTAATGCCATCGGTAAAATTAGAGCCCAAATAGTATCTTTCAAGAACAGCATATTACTTACAATTAAGTAGGTAGCTACCATTCCTGGAGTGAATAACATAGTAATTAGCGCGAATATTGTAAAAAATTTTCTAAACGGGAAATTAGAACGAGAAATAACATAAGCATATAATGATGTCATCGTTGAATTAACAACCGTTCCCAAAACAGTCACCAATACCGTAACTCCGAAAGCTTTGAATATCTTTGAACTCATCTGACCAGCAAAAATATAGGAATACGCAGCTGTAGAAAATTCTTTTGGCCAAAATCGATATCCTAGCTCAGCTAAAGAGTGCTCTTCTGTTAGCGATATCATAACTACAAAGAAAAAGGGAAGTACACAAGATAAAGCAAAGAGAGCAATGATAATATTGAAGATCAAATTGGCTGTTGGATTAAAGTTGCGAATTTCAACTTTGGTAACCTTTTCTTTTTTTCGCATCTCAAAACCTCCTTAAAACAGTGCTGAATCAGGTTCAATCCTACGTACAATAAAATTGGTAATCAACAATAATATTGCCCCAACAACTGATTGATATAAACTTGCAGCTGAAGACATCCCTATATCTCCTGTTGCTGTTAACCCATTATAAATATATGTATCTAACACTGAAGTCACCTGATATAATGCTCCATTATTTCTAGGCAAATTATAAAACATCCCAAAATCAGCTCTAAATATACCACCAATATTTAATATCAATAATACCATCATCATCGGAACAATCTGAGGAATTGTAACATTTTTTATTTGTTGCCACTTACTTGCACCATCAACCATTGCAGCTTCGTAATAAGTTGGATCAATCCCCATGACAGACGCATAGTAAATAATGCTGTTATATCCTAAACTCTTCCATACATTCATAATAACAAAAATTAATGGCCACCAAGTTGGATCTGTATACCAATTAATAGCTGTTTTGCCATGATGTACTAACCATGTATTGATTATCCCTTTATCAGGACTTAAAAATGCGTAAAGAAAATATCCAATTACGACCCATGATAAAAAATAGGGTAATAATGACATTGTATGGTATACCTTAACTAATTTTTTATTTCTCAATTCACTCATAACAATTGCAAATGTAATAGCAAAAAATAAATTAAAGGCTAAAAATACTAAATTATATGCCAATGTATTCCGAGTAATTAACCAGGCATCTTTTGAAGCAAATAAAAATTTAAAGTTTTCAAACCCAATCCATTTACTAGAGATTAAACTATCGATAAAACCGTTTGGTGAAATATGAAAGTCTTTAAATGCAACTATATTTGCAAATACAGGTATATAGAAGAAAAATATAAACCAAACAAAACCTGGAAGTGCCATAAGTATTAATGCTTTATAGCGCCAAACATTCTGCCAAAATCCGACCTTTCTTTTTTTACCCATAAATAAACATCCTCCTCTCAACACCGTTCAATTAACTTTACGAATTAAGCATAGCATCATATTGACCTATTATTAATGAACAAACTTAAGAAGTATTGAAACAAACTTTAGATAGTACAAAAAAACTGATATTTGATATATTATTGAGATATATCAAGTATCAGTTTTAATTAGAAATACTTTCACGTTGCTAGATAGTCTATATCTATCCCACCAAGACGCTTTCATAAGGATATTGGTAGCGACAAGTTGTCTTTTGATTATTGGACATAAGTGAGAATAATACCGTCATAATCCCCACTCTTCCGATATACATTAACCCAATAATTAATAACTTCCCAAATTCCGTTAAATCCGGGGTTAATCCCATCGTCAACCCTACGGTACCAAAGGCAGAGAATACTTCAAAAGCCGCATACTCAATCCCATTTTGACGTGGTAGATGTTCGGTTGCTGATAAAATCATAATCGAGATAACACATAGACTTAAGGAGATAAAGAATAAGGTCATCGCCCGAAATACTGCAGTTTCTTTAATCGAGCGGCCAGCAAATTCAGCTCGTTGACGCCCCTTTAATAGTGAAATCATCTGAATTAAGACGACCCCGAAAGTTGTTGTTTTCAAACCACCGGCAGTCGATCCAGAGGTACCACCGATATACATCAAGAACATGGTTAAAATTAGCCCTGGATTAGACATCGCCGCATAATCTACAGAATAAAAGCCAGCTGTTCTTGGTGTTACCGACATAAATAAAGTATTCATCAATCGAACCAAGAAATTATCGCTTTGGACTAGGTAACGACCATTATGCTCAGAGAAAAAGAAAATCACGAATCCACCAAGCAGCAATAACCCAGTCATCATCAACGCAATTTTACTATGCATGGACATCCGCTTAGTATGTTTATACTGTAATAAATCACGCCAAACTAAAAATCCTAATCCCCCAGAAACAATCAAGAAAGAAATGACCAATAAAATATATGGATCATTTTGGAAAGGAACCAAACTATCTCCAAATAAATCAAACCCAGCATTACAAAAACTGGAAATCGCATGGAAGATAGCATACCAAATTCCCTTGATAACGCCATATCGTGGCACTAAATCAATCGCTAATAGTACCATTCCCGTTGTCTGAATGGCAATCGAAAACTTTAATACATACAAGGTTAACTTCATCACACCAGACATATCATCTAGGTTTAAAGCTTCTTTCAAAACAATCCGTGTGCTTAGATTAACCTTTTTCTTCGCTAAGGTATAAAAAATAATAGGGAGCATCATAAAGCCCAAACCACCTAGTTCAATTAAAAGCATAATAATGATTTGACCAAAAATACTCCAGTGTTGTGCTGTATTTAATGTCGTTAATCCCGTAACACAGGTAGCCGAAGTTGCGGTAAATACGGCATCTAAAAAATTCGTAAATTGACCACTTTGCGAACTAATCGGCAAGGAAAGCAAAAAGCCCCCTGTCAAAATAATTATCGCAAATCCTAAAGATAAAAATTTGACCGGCCCTAATTTTTGAATATTACTCTTTTTTTCTTTTTTTAACATTTTCGCCCCTTCATTTCAATAGACTCTATACTCATTCATATTGTACCGCAATATCATAACCGAGTCATCCTATAAAAGCAACCCTTATTCAAAAATCTGGCTCTTTGTCAAGTAGTGTTGTTGGCAATTAAGTCGATTGGAGAGAAAGTTATTTTATGAATGCTTTCTCTCTTTTTTTATTTTCTTTTCTTTTTTCAATCGACGCTTATGTACGAACAGGTGGTT